>JAEEGL013338223.1_pt1 | contig 379862 bp, 505 predicted proteins | sample 9134231 | NCBI WGS metagenome assembly JAEEGL01 (sample SAMN16246548, study PRJNA631951) | gut metagenome | biome: gut microbiome; feature: rumen; material: fiber-attached | host: Bos | place: Iran: Karaj | collected 2018-10
AATAATGCTAGTTTAGAAGATGCTTTAATAACTATTATTCCAAATAGTTCTAGTGATGCAGGGGAAGGTTATAACTTTATAGATCCCAATAATGCTAGTTTAGAAGATGCTTTAATAACTATTATTCCAAATAGTTCTAGTGATGCAGGGGAAGGTTATAACTTTATAGATCCCAATAATGCTAACTTGGAGGATAAAGTTATAGATATTCCTTCTAATAGTTCTAGTGATGCTGGAGAAAATCATAACTTTATAGATCCTAATAATGCTAACTTGGAGAATAAAATTATAGATATTCCTTCTAATAGTTCTAGTGATGCTGTAAGTGATTCAGAACATCCATATAGTTACTGGGATAATACAGATAATTCTCCTGAGAGTGAATTAAAATATAAAGAAGAAGATAGGATAAAAAGACCTGATACTAATCCTGATAATAATGCTGTAAGTGATTCAGAACATCCATATAGTTATTGGAATAATGAATCTAATACTTCTGAGAGTGAACTAAAATATACAGAAGAAGATAGGATAAAAAGACCTGATGCTGGTTTAGATGCAAGACTTGATGAATTATATCAATATAAAGATAATTTAACAGACTCTGAATTATATAATAGAATTATAAATTTACTAGAAAGTATTGGAAATGATCATGAATATGATATAGTTAATACTTCTGATGAACGTTTCCATAGAATGACTGGAATTGTCGGATCTTCTAGTTGGGTTCAAAAACTAGAAGCATTAGTATCTGCATACTTAAGCGGAGATAATAAAATATCTCCTAGAAATGCACATAGATTTTCAAATGCTTTATATGATTCTTTTATTATGGATACTAGAGTAGATCCTGGAGAATATAATTTTATAGATAATAATCCAGATCCATCAAATCTAGATGCTTTAGAGGCAGAAAAACAAAGAGTAAGAGATTCTAAAGATAAAATACTAAGACCAGAATCCGATCCAGATAATGATGCTGTAAGTGATTCAGAACATCCATATGATTATATAGATAATAGTTTAACTAGCAACGATGAAGAATATAATGAAGTAAAAGAAAATTTAGAAAGTAATTATTTTAAAAGACAAGTACAGAGACCTGAAGTTAGTTCTTCTGATGCTAGAATAGTAGACTCTAATAATTCAGTTTATGATTATATAGATAATAGTTTAATTAGTGATGATGAAGAATATAATGAAGTAAAAGAAAATTTAGAAAGTAATTATTTTAAAAGACAAGTACAGAGACCTGAAGTTAGTTCTTCTGATGCTAGAATAGTAGACTCTAATAATTCAGTTTATGATTATATAAATAACAGTTTAAATAGTGATGATCCAAATCATAACGAAGAGTATAATGCAGCTGTAGGAAAAATAAATAATAAGATTAATGAATCTAAACAAAGAATACAGTTTAGAGAGAAAAATGATTCCTCAATTTATGGATTAACACCAAAAGAAGAAGCATCTTATGTGGATAATGTTGAATATGAAAACAATCAAGCTAGAGTCTCTATGCCAGATTATGTTTTAAGTGATCTTTTAGTTGACTCTATGCAAAATAATGCTTTAAGTAATTTCAATTTAACTTCTGATTCTATTTTAAATATTATAAAAGAAGTAGGAAATTCTGATATAAGTTTAAGTAGATATATAAGATATTCGGCGGAAAAAGCAGTAAGTCAATTACATGGAAATCCAACTACAAGAAAATTATTATTAGAAGAAACTTTAGCTACTTTAGTTTTTGCTAGGGATTATATAGAAAGACAGACTAAATCAAATAGAGATAGACTTCCTGGAGATGAAAATTGGTATTCTACTCTTTTAAATGGTGGAGTGGGAGAGTTTGTACAACAAGGGATAAATAATGGTAGAGATTGGCTATATGGAAAATTAGGAATAATAAATGATCCTAAAAAACAAAAGCCATTAAATAGACCAAAACCAGAAAAAAGTAGTGCTGATGTAAGTTCTGCTTTAAGTTCTGCTATTTCTGCGGCTATTAACTTAGGAGGAGGTATTTCAAATCAAGGATTAGTAAATTCATTAACTGATACTGCAGTTACAGACAAATACCAAGCAGAAGTAAGTCATAGACCAGATATACAAGGAAATATAAGCACAGAATTAAAATTTTCAGAAAGTTATTTAGGTGGATTTGGTTTATTTACTACTTTGAAAGATTTATGTGAGTCTAGTAGAACAAAAATTCATTCTTTATACGATTTAAAAGCTGCTTTAAAAGACGCCCCTTATATTACAACCCCTGATAAATTTGGTAGTATTAGAAAAAATGGAGAAAGTAAATTTGGTTCATATTCATTAGATACAAATGCTTACTGGGAAATTATATTAGAGCCTCTTTGTTATAAGCCTTTGAATGGTGGTATATCTTTTTTGCCATCTATACAAGAAATAAATGTAATGAATAAACTACAACATGGAGTACTGACAGCATATAATAAGTGGATACCCTTTACTAGTTTCGATTTACAGAAGTCTAAAATGGTTGGAAAATCTTTAAGTTTATTCGATGGTGAAATTAATTATCCATCATCGGTAGAATTAACAAATGAATTAAGGTTAACTATTGTAGATGATGAGTTTAAATCTTGGAGACAGTATTTTCAGAAATGTATGGATGTATCTGTTTATAATTCTACTTCACATGATCAGAAATTTTATAATAAATCTAAAGATGAGTTGTTAAGAAATTTAGAAGAGTTAACTATAGTTGATAAAGATTATATTTGTATATCTTTTTATAAGAACATAGCATTTAATATTCAAATTTACTTAATGAATCCACAATATTCTACTATTAGATCTTATAATCTTCTTTGTGTACTTAAAGATTTTTCTGAAGACTATAGTGGTGATACAGATGGTGGAGCTCAAGATTTAAATTTAACTTTTTCTGTTGTTGGAGAATTAAGGGATTATATAACTACAGCAGCTGATTCAAATAATTTAATACCAACATCTCCATTACCAGGAAATAATAATTTTCCAGATCAAGTAGGAGGATTTAATTACAGTAATTATATTGACCCTGAAAATATAATAGATCCAACATATATACCCAGTCTATCTGATTTAGGTTTTGTTGGTTGGACTTAAATATAAATTAAACTATGTATTTAAATTTAGGAAAAGTAAAGAAAAAATATGAAGCTGAGAGTATAGATGATTTTATGATATTTTCTGAGATCCCTAATTCTCAGTTATCATATGAAAAACCTATACTTGTCCGAACTATAGATGAATTAAATGTTTGGTTTGGTAAAGATTTTGATGATAGAGATTACTTAGAAGAATTAATAAATAATAATGCTACACTTTATCTATACAAACCTATAAAAAACCAATCATTTATAGTAAAAGATTATATTAATTTAGATGATTATTTAATAGATGATGGAATCTATGCTTATTCAGGATCATTACCAGCAGTAGGGAATCCAAACTATAAATATTGGGTTGGTTTTCCTAGAGATGAAGAGCTCCCTGAAGGTGTAGAAGAAGGTTGTTGGTACATTTATATAAATGATAATTGGTATTCTGAGAAAAATTTACCACAAAATATAGACAATCAATCAAGTTCATTAAATAATAGAGATACTTTATTAATAACTAAACCGAATGAAGAAGAGAAAATAAATTATAGTCATCCAGAATTTAGAATAGATGAAACTGAATTAGGAGTTTATTCTCGAGATTATAATTTAAATTGGGATAATAGAATTTTAGATATAGATTTAAACAATGATGATAAATCTTTAGCACTTAATTTAATATATGAGAATGAAGACCAAAATCTATCTTCTGGTGATTTTGTTATTATTATTAGTATGATTAATATCTTGGAGATGGGAATAAATCGTGGAGATAGATGTTTATTTTTCTGTAATAATTTCCCAAGCAATGATGATTATCCTAATTTAGGTAATTATTATGATAAATCTATGAATAATAATAGAATAAATACCTTATCTGATTTAAAACAAGCATATAGTAGTTTAGGTTATGAAGTATCTGAAAATTTAATATACTCATCTTATCCGTTTTCTATTAGTTATCTTAATTTATATCAACTTACAAATATTGTTTTAGAATCTAGTTTTGATGATACTAATAATATAATAACAAAATATATAGATGATAAAAATTTAAGATGTGCTGAATTTTGGAGTAGAACAATAGGAAGAGATAGTGATCTAAATAATGATGAAAGTTCAATTACTCTTAATATAGAACATATTTCTGATTCTATTTATAGAATAACTGTATCTAGATATAATTATGAAGAAGTATTTGAGGGTCCTATAAAAACTACAGAATTAGGAGAAGAGAGATTAGATTATATTATTAATAAAGAGTCTAAATTAATATACTGTACTTTTGTTAATATACTAGAGGGACTAAAGACAGGGAAATTTATATTAAGTAGAGCTAAATTAGAAGAACAAAATGAAGATATGTATTGGAAATCTTTAGAAGTTATGTTTGATTTAGATAAAGATAATGTTTTTCCTGATTATTTTTTAGTTCCTGATAAATTAAAATATATAAAACAATTTAAAAACAATGATACAAATTACTGCAAAGATTATATAAAACTACTTAATTATGCTACTACTTATAATTTCCAAGTACTTATAGAGAATAATATATATACGGTTAAGGATGTTAATGAATTTCCAGATAATTACGAAAAATATGTAATTTATAAAAAGACTGTAGAAGAAGAATCGTATTATAAATTAGAAGGAAAGTCTTTAAGTATTCAAGAAGCTGAAAATATAATAGAGCATGGTGGAGATTTTATTTATAATTATTTAGATGATAAAGAGAATAGGTTAATATATTTCTATAAACCTGTAATAGTAAATAGATACAAACGCCCTGGATATTATTTGTATTTGTATGGTTTATTAAGAAATATATATGCTATTGATGAAAAGTATGTTTTATATTATCCACCAAATTATTATCCATACGAAGATAATGAGAGAGAAGAATTGCTGAAAGAATATAAATGTAACTACCTAACATGTAATAATCACAGCTATTATTATAAGGAGTATTTTTCAGGAGATAAACCTATTTCTTCTGCATGGATGAGATTTGTTGTTGGAAAAGTAGCTAGAGAATTTTATAAACACAAATGGGATTTATTGAAGAAGTTTGAAGGGGAAACACAAAATAATATAAATTATATACTAAATAGAGTTAAGAATTCCTTTAGTTTAATTAAGTATATTTCTTTAGATAACTTTTCTTTAGATTTACTTAATAACAGACTTAAAATAATTGTTAGTGTTTATATGAGTGATCTAGTAAGCAGTAATATGACAATAGATATAACACTTAATTTTAATAATTTTTAAATATGTCAACAGTTTCGCAATTGGTTCGTGATAACAGGGACCTTATGTATTTTATTGATTATCACAATACTTATAAAGATAATAATAAAGAATTCTTAAGAGGTGATATGTGGCAATTCGAAATGTTTAATGCCCCTAAGATTGTTTATTATCCTGGTGATTTTATTATGAATGCTAGATTAAATAGTGTCAATGTTTCTATCGATTCAAGTGTTAATGGATTTGAAAAGAGAATGAGAGGTAATTATGTTTTAAGACAGCAAACCGATCAAAGTACTTCTGGACAACTTGCTCTTAGCTTTGTTGATAAAGAAGACCAAGCTATTTCTTATTTCATTGATGACTGGAAACAAAAAATAGCAGATAGAGATACAAAATATAGTTTCAGAAAAGATGATTTAGTATGTGATTGTAGACTTCAACTTACTAACTCTTCTCGTATCGAGGTTAGAGAATTAATTTTCTATAACTGCATTATTATGGATGCTGCTCTTGATGAAAATGGACAGCAAGATTCTGGAACTGATAGAGCAGATATTCAACTTTCTATGGCGTTTGAACATTACGAGCGCAACTTTAAGAACTTAGAATAAATATAATAAGTTAGATAATGGGGGAGGTTAGAATAAAACTAGTCTCCCCTAATTTTATAAAATAAGAATTAATAAAATGGCTACAATACTAACATCTCAATTACCGAGTAAGGGATATGGTTATACTATTCCTTCTGTAAATGTAAGTCCTATGAATTTTATGGAGATTTGCAATTACTTAGAGAATGTACCTACTGATCCTTTAGAAAAATATTTATATGATATAGATGTGTTAAGAAAAGAAGATCCAAGAATTATGAACCTTTATGTTATGGATGTAGATTTCTTAATATTCTATAAAAAACTCTGTACAGTATCTAGTGATTTAAGTTATACTGTTTCTGCTACTTGTCCTATATGCGGAAATAAAATACAGAAAAGAATAAGTTTAGATAAAGATATACACTTTAAACAGATAGATGAAAAAGTTATGGAAGGAGCAATAATAGAAATAAACGGACATAAATACGAAACTATTATTCCTACTATGAAAGATTTTTTGAAGGTGTTTGAACTTTATCTGAAATATAAAAAAACTGATGATTTGAAATTAATAAAAACTATTGCCTTGATAAAAGATTTTAATATTCAAGGTAATCAAGTTGAAAATGATATATTTGGAGCTACACATGAGGATATTACTTTATTACTAGCTTTAAGAGATTTATATTATGATAGATTGGAACCTATAGAAATAATGTGCCCAACATGTAAAAACGAAGGAAAGGAGGAGATAGTGGCAGTAAGTGTAGATTCGCTTATTGTCGATTTCTTTCGAGACCTCTGTATCAATAGCCCAATTGATGGATCTAAAATTTTATTTAAATAAGATACTAAAAATAGATAATATAGAATATTATACTTTAAATGCTTTAGATAAAATTAAAGACTCTTATAGTGAATTCTTAGAAAAAACAGAAGGAAAAGATCCAGATTATCCAGGTTATTCGTTTGGAGATAAAGCAAATAAAGGAACAAAATTAAGTGTAGGTAAAAATGTCTATCAATTAATGGAAGGAATGTAATTAAATGGCAGAAAAAACTAATTCATATCAAGATTATCAGGATGCACAGAGTCAACTTCTTAATATACAAGCTCAACAACAAGCAAACTTACAAGAAGCTAGACTTATGGGACAATCTCAAATGGCTACTAATAATGCTCTAAATCAAGCGGCACAAGTAGCAGCTCAAACAGTAGCTATGGGAAACACTACTCAACCAGCAACATTTAATCCTACTACACAAGCGATTCTTCAGCAATATGGATTAGGTCAGCCAAGAGTAGTAAGAAATCAAACAAGAAGTCAAAATACAACACCTCAACACATAACTATAAATAATAATACATCAAATATAACAAATAACAATGTCGCAGTCCCAGCCAATATAGGAGGACCATTACAAGGAAGACCAGTACAAATAAATCCAGATATACAAATGGGAACCTTTAAAACATGGTTATCTAATGTATTTGCCCAACAGAATGCCGAAGCTGCCAGAAGAGATAGAGAATATGAAAAAAGAGAATCAGCACTGGCCAGAAATGCTAATAAAGTTCTTAAGAAAATCGGAGAAATAGGTGGAGATATAGGAAAAGCTTTAGACCCAAGAAGAGCAACAAGTAGTAGTGTAAATACTATTAAAACTTTATTTACTGTTTTAGGTATTGCTAATCTTGCTAAAAACTGGAATGTAATAGCTGAAAAATTAGATGGATTAGTTAATTTCTTTAAGGGAAAATCAAGAGAAGATGGTGGCGGTGATTCAGAAAAAAGCTTCTTTGTTAGAATGAGAGAAACTTTAGTACATCTTTTAGGAGGTCAAAAAGAAGGAGATAATGCTGAAGGTGTATTGATAGCACTAAGAAGATTATTTTACACTATAGATGGAGAAGATAGTGCTAATGGGAAAGGTATATTTAATTTATTATTAGATAGAATTAAAATAGAATTAAAAGATAGATTTGAAGCTGCCTCTGCTGCTGCTAAAGCTTATAGAGAGACTAATAAAGAAAATTCTGATGGAGTTGGAAGATACGTTGATAAAGCAGTTTCAAGATTATTAGGAGCAACTGAGGCTATTTTTAAATCATTTATAAGTATGGATTCTTCTCATGTGATAAATGATTCTATGGCAAATACAGCAGACGAAGTAGCAAATGAAGAAATAAATGGAGATCTATGGCACGATAATCATATTCAGACAATGGCATCAAAAAAAGCTAGAAAAGAAATAGAGGCTAATTTATCTTATGGAAATGATAAAGCTAAATTTAAATTTAATAAGGAAGGGAAATTAATAACCCATGAGAGTGATGAAGCAATTTCTTTAGATAATATTAATGTAAATAATATAATAGATTTTGGTGATAAAATTGATAAAAAATCTAATTTACATTTTGATCCAGGTCAGTTTATAAATGAGTCAGGAAATATAAATATAGAAGATGGTGATTTAATGGGAATATATTTAGCTTCTAGAGATATTGCTGTTCATTTACTTAGAGCTTATAGTAGTTCGAAGAAATTTTCTGAATCTATACAAAGTGCTTTAACTGGTATAAAACGTTTAGATAAGGTATTTGAAGATAATGAATTAGATAGAATACCTATTCATGATGACTTTGTTTCAGTTTTATCTTCATCAGTTTTAAATGGTTTAGAAAAAAGAAGGTATAAAATATTAGTAAGAGAAAGATTTAAAAATATAAATAAAGATAAAGAGAAGGGTAAACCTATTAGAGATTTTCTTTCAAGGTCTGTAGAAACACTTGGATCTGGAACACAAAACTCAACTAATTATACTTTTGTATTACTTCCATCTGCTGGAGAAGATGATAGAGGTGATGATGGATTAACACATATGCTATATACAATTTCCAGAGAAGATTTACGGAACATAGTAAATATTTATACTAAAACTGATAAATCTAATAAAGTTTATGATTTACAGAGTAATGAATTTAGTATGAATTTTGCTAAAACTGCATATGATAATACTGACGCAAAAATAAAAGATAAAGAAGAAGTAAATGCAGCTATGGACGAATTTAAACGTTGGTATGGTGTTAATAATAAAGAACAGTATTTAAAGGATTTAGAAGATTTGCAGAATGATGTAGATAAAAGTAGACCAAAACAAGCGTTAGAAAATATAGCCCAGACTGAATTTTATAATAAGTTAAATAAAGCTTCTGGCAATGCTGGGAATTTTATATCAGGATTAACTGACCAATTAACTGGAAAATTATATAAAAAGAAATCAGAGTTTGTAGAAAAATTATATGAACCATTAAATAAAGTATTAGAAGAAGAATTCCCTGAAACTATGAAAGATCCTGAAGTTAGAGATAGATATACTAAGCTATTATTAAGTCAACTAGCTTTAGAGTCTGGATGGGGAAAACATCAATCTGGTAAAAATAATTTTGGTGGAATTAAAGCTGCTAAAAATGAAGATGGAACTCCTGTTGATGAAGAACATGCACAGGAATATTGGACTAAAGAATTATTAGATGGTGGACCTTTAGATTATCCTAATTTAAAAGATAGAGCTAAGCCGGGATTTCCATATCAAGCAACTTCAAATAAATGGATGTGGGTTATAAAAGACTATTTTAAAACTTATGATACTCCAGAAGAATTTTTAAAAGATTATGTTCAAAAGTTAAAAAATAATTGGCCTGAAGCTATGGAAGGAGTAGAAAAAACTAAAGAAAATCTTCCACGATATTATGCAATGAAGTTAAAAAATGGTAAATATGGTCCTTATTATACAGCAAAAGAAGACTCCTATAGGAATAATTTAAGCAGTATATATAAAAGTATTGAAGATGTACAAGAAAAAATTAAAAGTAAACAAGATATAGAAGATGACGAGATATCAACAAATTCTGACCTTGAAAAAGAAGAACAGCAAGGAATATCTCAGGTTAGAATGGGAAGTATAGCAAATGAAGATGTAGGAGGTGGAGATGGTGATGATTATAATATATTCTATAATCCAAATTATCAACAATATCAAGAATCTATACCACCTTATATTGACTCATATCAAACTTCAAATAATAAATATGGTACTTTCAATATTGATAGAGCAGTAGCACAATTACAATATGACTCTAATTATGAATATGATGAAAATTTAAAAGCAGTTAGACAGAAAAAACCTACAGAAAGTACTCATATGTGTGCTAGACATGTTGCTAAAGCCATACAAGCTGGTGGTATAAATATTCCGCGTAAGGCTGCTTATCAATATCTTCAAGATGAGGATGGGAATGGTCATAATGTTATGGAAGATTATGGATTTGAAGAAGTATCACCAAATGGAGTTTATCAAAAAGGAGATATATCTGTTGAAGAAAATATAAATAATCCTAAAGATAAAGGAGCCCCAAATAGATTAGGACATATGGCAATGTATGATGGAAATAAGTGGATATCTGATTTTGTCCAAAAAGATCCAAATAGTAATGTACATAGAAAAGCTCCAGGAAAAATTCATTATTTTAGATTTACAGGAAACATAGATAATAGTAAAGGAACAATATTACCAAATGATGAACTTCGTCCATACTCTACTAATGGATTTTATGATGCATCTCAATATAAAAAGGAGTTTGAAGATGATTTATTGAGTAGATTAAGTAATGCATTTCATGAGTTTGCTGATTTATCTAGAAAAGGAATGGCAGAAAGTGAGAGTGGTGCTGGAGATGCTAACAATAATTTTGAAAATTATGAAAAATTATTAGAAATAGTATCTCAAATAGCTAAAGAACAACAACTTATATCCTATAATACTGCTGCTACTGCTGATGAAGTTAGAACTAATACTGAAATAACAGCTCAACAAATAAATAGACCAATAGAAACAAGAGGAACTTCAAGTTCAATGTTAAATAGTAGAATGAATAGTAATTATGGAGGATAAAAATTATGTATAAATCAGGATGGTTTTATGATGATCAAATAAATAATGTTATGACTTCTGTTACTCTTCATTCTAATATGTGGTGGAAAAAAGAAGATGGCAGCGAAGATAAAGGTAGATGGGTTCCTTGGAGAGAAGGTGGAAAGAACGGTTTAGATGTTGATGATGATACTTTTGTTAATTTAGTTGGTATGAAGAATGAAGGAACCTATTATGGTTATGGAATAGAGCCAATTGCTAGATCTATTTTAACAGAAGATTTCAATGTATCAGTTTTTAATACTTGGACGGATTTTGGAAATGATTTTTTAAGTCCAATATGGAATGAAGTAAGGCAGATTGCTCCTTATGTAAAAAATTTAATGAATTCTCGAGAAACATTAATTGAAAATAATAAAAACATAGACCCGAATAATGGACCTGTTTCTAAAATAATGAAAAAAGTTGGGAATTTAATAGAAGGAGCTGCTGATTTTGTTAGTGTTCCAAATGCAGTACAATATTTAAATAAAGCTCTAGTAACTCAAGGAACTAGATTTTCTTATTATGGTGGAACTGGATTTTCTTTTGGCAATTTAGGTATGAAATTTACTGTATTTCCAAAGTATAGGGATGGTGAAGTAATAACAGTTACCGAACAAATGGAAAATTTATATCCTTACGTTATGGGAAAGTTAGAACCATTTGAATTAAAAGCTGAGATAAATGGAACTACTCGTGATGCAGCAAATTTATTAGGAGAAGCTTATAAAGGACTACTTCAATGGCAAAGTCCTCCTGGTGGATTTGAATCTGAATTAAAAAATATAGATATAATTCAAAAGGGAACTCTAAAACTTAAAATAGGACCTCACTATTGTTTAACCAATTTAGTATGTCAGGAAGCTAATTTTACATTTTCAAAACAAATGGTAAAATTTCCTGTTAATGGTGAAAATAAATTATCCCCTTTATTCTGTGATGTATCTTTAACTTTAAGACCAGCCACACTTTACTCTGACATGATGATGAAAAAATTTGTATCTGGTAAAGCAAATTATATAGATAATAATAAATGGAAAACAAGCTGGACTACAAAAGAAATGACAGAAGAAGAAAAGAATAAAATTCCAGCAGATACTGCAAATACTTTCGAAAAAGAACCTATAGCAGAAGAACAGAAAAACACAAGTACTAATGCTATACTTAATAAATCTCTTCAGGAAAAAATAAGTGATTTCTCAAATACTTATAGACAATATAAATAATTTCAAGTATGTATATAAAAGAGCAAAAAATAATAAGCTCGATTGAAGATGTTAGTAATTATATAGAGGGATATGATATTTATAATTCAACATTCTTATCCCTCTTATATAACACTACAGAACCTAAAGAAAAATATGAAATTACAGTTTATGAATTTAGGCCTGATTTAATATGTAAGGATTTTTATGGTTCAGAAAGCTATTATGGAATATTTTTACTACAGACTAAAAAACTATTAACTGAATTTAGGAAGGGTGTTATATTAGAATTATTACCAAAATCAGTCGTAGATAATATAATAAGACAATTATGAAAAATTCAAATAATATTGTAGTATTATTAGAAGGATGGACAGATGTTGGTTTTAGTGTAGTATCTTTGCATTTAGTTGAAGAAATTGGTGGTTCTTTAGCTCATGGTATTCTAGAATTATGGCTACCTAAAGAAGATAAGTCATTAGAAAACATAACTAATGAAACACACGGAACACTAAGAATAATAGATGAAAAAAAAGGTGGTAGAGATTATGAAATTCCAATCTTTATAGAAAAAAGAAATTATCTTAAGAATACAATAACTTTAGAATTTGTATGTATAGGTGATGAGAATTTCTTTACTAAACTTAATTCTATCAGTTTTAGTAGTATAAGAGAGGCATTAGAAACTTTATATAATGACAAAAATAGAACTAAAATTGATGTTTCTTCTGATATGATAAACAATATTCCCATATTTCAAAACAGAGAAACTAATTATAACTTACTTAAAAAACTTGCATTAGGTTATAAAGAAAATTGTGTATATGGTTTTGGATGGGAAGGATTTATATTAAAAGACTTAATGAAAGATCCAGAAGCAGTAGTAGTAGGGGGAACAACAACTTTTAGTACTGACACATATAACCTAACATTTAATAAATTAATAAATAACCAACCTTATAATCCTTGGGAAGAGTATAGTGAGTTAGATAATACATATTCTGGTGGTTATTCAGATGTTCAAGCGAAGTATTGTAGAGTATCAGTAGATTATGATAATTATAATATTTTTGGCACTGATTATATTGATTTACATAAAAATTCTGAAATAAACACAAGTCTTTTAAACTCTTCTTTAAAATCTAACTTAACAATTTCTAGTTTTGATTTACCGAAGAATTATAGTTTGGGTTCAATAATAAATTATAGTGTTACAGACCAAGACCAAAAATATCCATTTAATAAATTTGTAGTGGCTGGAAATGAATTGTTTTATAGTCAAAATGGAGCTAGTTTTTTCAGCCCACATAAACTTAGATTTGAGTTTATTACAAAGTTATATGGGATAGATGATGGTAAGTGGAGTCAAAGTAAACAATAAATATAATCTCACGTTAAAGTTGCAATAAGACTTTTACTATTCGATTAGGGCGTGAGAGCAAATTAAAATAAATTAAAATATGGTAGAATTTTTCTTAGGAGTAGTAAAAAATAGAGTAGAAGATAGTGAAAATAATATAACAAAAGAAGATTTTATTATACTTGCTGACATCCCCGGAATAGCTGAAGACGTAAAAGCTTTTCCAACTAAGGATAATTTAGATGAGCCAAAAGTAGGTGATCAAGTATTATTAACTTCTTATGATTCATTTTACCACTCTTATTTTACGTATAGAAAATTAAAGGAGAATGATTTTATAGGATTTAGAGCAGCTGGTAAAATGATAGATATAACTCCAGATAAAATCACAATAGGAGTTTTTGATGAGAGCAACGATTCATATAAAGATAATGAAAGACCAGATTGTAGTAAATATTGTTCTATAGAGATGGATAAAGATGGAAATATTACAATTCATGCACAAAACAATCTTACTATAAATATTGATGGTGATGCTTCGATAAATGTTAAAGGAAATTCTGATACAATTGTTCAAGGAGACTGTAATATAGTCAGTAAAAGCAAAATGACTATACAAGGAATGCCGAATATACAACTAAATACAGGATCTAATGGGCCTCTAGTTAATAAATCAGCACTTAATACAATATTAACCCAATTAAGTAATTCTATAGATACAAATCCTTATACATCTCTTAAATCTAGTCCTGTAGTAACTCCAATAATGAATTCTTCATTATATGATAATAATATAACACATTAAAATTGAATAAATATGGAATTTATACCGCAAAGTTTATTTGATTCTATTGTAGGTCAGACTTTTTTAGTTGAAGTTATATATAGACCGCAATTCAAAAAAACTGCAGAATCTTATGGTTTTACTGATACTATTCAACTAGATAATATATTTACTTATCCAAATACTATAAATTCTTATGTGAAGACTATGGTTTGTGGCGGGTCTGTTTCATTTAAAATGCCATCAAAAGAAACTGTAGTTGAAGAATTTATTAATCCAACTACAGGACAACTAGATAAGAGATTAGCAGACTTAGATCAAGCTATAGATATGGAAATTGAATCAGATGGTAAACTATTAGATGATTATAAAAAGAAGATAGGAAAATTGAATGATAAGCTTACTAATTTAAAAGATAGTTTAACATCTATTATTGCATCAACCACCTCTTATGTTACTGCTGTTGCTATTCCTTTTTCTATGGCTGCTGGTATTGCTGGAATAATGTCTACAATAGGTCAATTAAAAGGCTTGAAAAATATAATAGGTGATGTTAATGAACTTTTAGAAGAATGTAATCTATCAGCAGAGAATTTGGATAGTTTAGTTCCTGGAGTTGGGACCACTATTACCGCATTATTAGATTTAATTGAGGGAACTGTAACAGTATTAACAGCCATAATTCCAGTTTAAATCTGAAATGATAAAAACGCGATTAAAAAGACGTGAAAATCCTATATGTGAAGAGTAATAAATTTACATCTTCCTTAAGTATAATTATAATGTATCTATCATAACATAGTATTTAATTTTAACAAAGAGAAAAATTGACAAGTATATAATATAGTCAGTTTTTCTTATTATTTTAAAACCTAACCTTCCCACACTAAAGTTGAAATAAGACTTTTACTATTCGATTAGAGTGTGGGACTAATAAAATTAAAGATATATGGCAAAATATTTGAAAAGTGATGGAAGTATAACAAGTAAGATAGATGATTATATTGTAGATCTTTTTAAGTTATATTTCACAGTACACCCAGATGATATACCTGGAACAAACATAGGATTTAATTTTATCATGAATGGGGTACAAAAAGTTGATATAGCTTCTGAAATTACAGCTAGACTTTCAGAATTAATAGAAAAAATGCAAGAAAGATTTAGTGGAGTTTCTATGTCTATCAAATCCGTTAATATTATTGACTATGAAAGAGCTAAAATAGAAATAAATGTAGGAAAAATTAGCGATACAATAGAAGTTGGTTTATATGAAGAGTAAAAAATTATGAGAACAATACAAGATTATAGAAATATTTATAGAGAAATAGCTGATAATTTAAATATTACTGGTGATTCTGTTGAGTTATTAGTTCAATTATTAGCAAATGCTTCTTATATTGATGAAGTAGAAAATATAAATTATGCATTAGAAGGAAGTTTAGAAAAGTGTAGTTTAATTAATTCAAAAATACAACACTGTGAAGATAACATGTATAGTGTTTTTCGTGGTAGATGTCCCAGAGTTTTATTAAGATTTAAACCAACTAAATATTTTAACTTTAATCCTTTTGATTGTATAATTTCTAGTAATAACTTTAGTGTTTATTACCTTGGTTATTATGGAGTAAGTAATTCTGAACAACAAAATAGTAGTACTGATATATTACCTGTAGAGAACGGTTTTGTTTATGCTCCATGTACAATTACTCCAGTTACAAGTAATGATACTGAAACAACAACTATAATAATTGGATTAATAGCTCCAAGTATAGTTGAAAAGACATGGACTACTACAGCTAGGAATACTTATTATGTAAACTGTTTAGATAAGGATCTAAGCAATGATATGTATGTTTATATAAAAAGTGGAGAAAATGAAGAAGATTCTAGAGATTATTTAAGTGTTACAAGAACTTTTTCAGAACATATATTACAACATAAAGTATTTGATTTAACTACAACTGATTTTAGTAGTAGATTATATATAGCTGATGTTTTAAGAAGTATGGATGATTCTAATATTACTGCAGATGATGAGAATACGACAGATTCCAACATAACTTTAAGTGCTGTGTATTTTAAATATTCTTTTCTTAATTCATATAATACAAATGAATTAAAGAAGATAAATATTAATGGTGCAAAAATGGTTACTTTTAATGACGAGAACTTAGAAGATGGAGAATTTTTGACAAGTAGGGGTTCTGATTATACTGAATTATCTCCAGGAGTTGTTCTTATAAAAGAGGTTCCTAGAGATAATGTTAATACAGTTCACTATAAAGCTAATAGAGATAGGTTTGTAAGTACTATATTAAGAACTAACTCAGACGTAGGAACAATATTGGAAGAATCATATCCAGAAAAAGTTATGAGTGGTGGTACTAATTTTGTATTTATGTCTGGCTCTGATGGTGGCGCTGTTTATTTATATTATGTACCTAATAATATAATGAATCTTCTTACCGGTGCAGAAATATCTAATTTTGTAAACAATAAGAGAGCTTATTACGTAACTGAAACTATTAATGTAGAGGCTGGACTTCAATATACTGCTATTTTAAATATAGATTTAGAGCTATATCAACCTCAAAATGTAGAGAATGATATTAAATCTATCCTTGAAACATTTGAAAAGAAATTTAATATAGACTTAGAAGATAGTTTAGATAATATACGAACCTTAATATCTAAAATTTCAAATGTTAAACAAGTAAGAGAATTAGAAGCTTCTTATATGTTAAATGGAACTTTTATTGATGATATAGATGTTATGTATGAGTATGAGGATGAAAATAATATAGAAACAAGGAAAATAAAACCAAATATTTACTTTAAAATAGAGTATAATATAAATTCAATAATTCAAAATAAATCTTAAATATTATGAAATTATATATACCAAAACATTTAAGAAAATTGGAGATAATAGATAATATGTGTAAGCTTATTCAAGAGTATGTTAATGCGGGTAAATTAGAAGATAGAACAACAGCTTTTGATAACTACTATTATTATTTAAAAGTAGATCCTGTAAAACGTTTCCTTCATTTCTGTATTGATAAGTGGGAAGATGGAGAAAGAGAAGAAAGTTATGAGTCTGTAATAACATATCTCTCTAAATTATTCTATAGTGTAAAGGGAACTGTTAAAGTTTTGGATTATATGAGACGTTATTTGAATCTTAATATAATTGAATTAACTTATACTGTTGAAGAACTAAGTTTTACGATAGAAGTAGTAAATTTAGTAAACATAGATGAGAAGATATTTTATGACGCTCTTGTGGATTTTCTTAAGGCTTTATTATATTTCAAAAACCTGAATATAAAAATAGAATTAATAAATCTAAACATATCTAACGAACTATATAATTACTTAGGTACTGGAGTTGTTACATATGAAGAATTTAGGCCAGAAGTATATATAGAAGGAGAGGAGGTAATCTAAATGAAAGTAGTTATAAATAGAAATGATTTTAGTGGAATTGGAACAGCTGTATTCTACAAAAAACATAAATTCTTTCCATCTAATGTTGATATAATACCAGAAGAAGAGAGAGATGAATCTAACTTTACTTCTGATTTAGTTAAATATCACGGAAGCAGATATAATTTTCCTTCTATCAATTTTGCAGAGTATGATTTTTCCTATCTTGTTAATAAATATAAGTTCGACAATAAACTATTAATAGCAGATTTAGATAGAACTTCACAAAATTTAATAGGAAGATATGTAAACGATACTAGTAAAATAGGTAAAGTATTATTTCCAACATATATCGAAAATGTTGTTGAAGAAGACAGTATAAATTATTTTGGATCTATGGAAATAAACAATCGTAATATATTCTTTTTTGAAACACCAGAAGATTATAATAAAATTGAAATATATGAAGATGTTTTAGATTCAAATTTAGGTACAGGCACTAATTCTTTTGTAGAGTATGATTATTTAACTTTAAATGGGTTATATGAAAATACTAGAATTACTCCATCTATTGTAGTTTATCTCGGCCCTGAATATACCTGCTTAAATAATCCAACTAATATGTACTATGACAACGATGAAATGAAATCTGTAGATGTTAGACGAGGAGAAAATGGGGAAAGAAAGAGCGATGTTGTTTATTCTAGATTAATAGATGAAATAATGGGTAAAAAGATAGTATACTTGTTGGTTTCTACTAATAGTTCTGTAATAGATTTCAACGTTGCTTTTAGTGCTTGGAACAATGATAAAAACCCACATAGAAATAAGTGGAAATATAATATAAGGAATGATGAATATTATAGTACAAGATATAATGTTGATATTGTAGAGGGAGATGAGAATGGTCTTTTCTTAGATAAAAAGTCTGATACAATATTAGGAAATTCTGCTATAGACTCTTCTTCATGTCCTATAAAAACAAAAAAATTAAATAAATTATGTCCTAAAACCTATTCAAGTACAGAAATATATAATTCAGGAGATGAAGTTAGTTATTTAAATCAAATTTGGATAACGTATATAAATAATAATATCGGTAATTATCCAAGTGAGACATCTTCTTATTGGAATTTGAGTAATAGAGAATATCCAGGTCAATATTATTCACCTTATAGAAAATATATGAAAGGAGAAATAACTAAATACTTGAAAGATCCAATTACGGATACTTATATGATTTGGGAATCTCTAGTTAATGATAATATAGGAAATGATCCTTTATTATCTGGTTCTTGGATTTTGAGTAAGAAATTTTTAGATTTTAGAACACATATTATTTACATTATTACAAACCCAAATAATACAGGAAGTTCTTTAATTCCTAATTCCCAAGTAACTGTAAATTCTTTATCTAATATTACATTTAAAATAGATGAAGGATTGGGTTATAAATATTCTAGTGTTAATCTTTTAGGTCAATATAATAACGTTATTAATTTAGAAGAAGGAACTGATTATACATATACTGAAGTAGATACTGATAATGAATATTCTAAATCAGTTAATATTAGTGATTGGTCTGAAATAATAGATGAGGAATCAGAAAAGTATTCTAACAAAATAGTATTTAATTTTATAGAATCTCCGAGTATATTAAATTTAAAGTTTTGTAAAGATAATACTATTTATGATCTTCATGAAATTCAAAGTCTTTATAATGATGGATTTAATTTAAATGTTCGTATAAATGGAACTAATTATCCTATACCTAATGATGGGAGATTAGTAATACAACATCCACAGAATAATCAATCAATTTTCATGAACTATTCTGGAAATTTACGATTAATAGAGTTAATTTCAAAGTCTAGATTAGGTTCTACTTTTAGTGAAACAGAAATTCCGATAAATTCTGATAATAATTCAATAAGTAGCGTAGTTAATTTTTCTGAAGCTACCTATATGTTCTTCTTAAAAGTTAGAAGTAAAGAAATAATCCTAATTTCTAATAGTCCGATATATAGTGTACAAAATCAATCAATTGAAGTTGATTATGAATCTCCTTATAATATTGATTTTACTTTACTTAATAATATTGTTGTTGAAGATAATTTTTTACGTAGACCAAGGTTAACTTTGTTTAGTTTTTATAGAGAAGGGAATAATGTAGTTAGAAATGATTATTCTGAGACATTTATTAGTCCTAGATATCCTCAAAACAATATTGAAATTCCAGGACCTACAGAAACAACAATAGCAAATTTTAACTTAGTTAATACAGAAAATAATTCACCTGTTTTTAGACTTTCTTTTAATAGTGTAAATAATAATATAATAGTTTATTTTGAATAAAATTTATTTGATATGTTATTAAATAATAATAGTAGTGTCCACGGTATATTTAGGTATTCTGATGATATAAGATTTGAAGCAAATGACTTTGTTGTAGAAGGAAATTGTATTTATATTTGTACTGCATCAGATTCAGTGATAGGAGAATTACCTAGTAAACATCCTGAACATTATACTGCATATCCTGGAGATAAGATAACTACAGCTGAAGAATATTACAATTATATAAATTTTAGAGATACAGAAAATATAGAAGATAAATATGTATCTGCTCATGCTCTTTGTGATATTTTAGAGAACATGTATTTTGGATTTGGAGATAATGGTTTAGTAGTTGATCATATCATATATAATCCAGCAGAAGGTATTGATTATTCTATAAAAGGTGTAAGACAATCATTAGATAGAACTACATCTAATATTTTAGATACAATATTACAGACTGAAGATTTAAATAATGGTCTTATAAAGATTTCTAGAAATATAGCAGAAGTTAGTGATATACTTCAAGAAAATTATAATTCTGAAACCTTTGAAAGTGATGTTGTTATATTAAGACAATACACTTACTCTGATACCTCTAATGAAAAACTATTTAGAATCCAAGAATTAATTGATCCCGAAAAGAATAAGATGTATTTTAGATTTTCAAAGGGAGATTTAATTGATGATTCTGTTCACTTTGATTCTGCTTCATCATGGAAAAATTTATATTCTAATAATGAAGAGATCATAAATAAGTTAAATACAATAAATGACTATTATGTAACAAAAACAGAAGAGGTTAGAGATCTTTATAATAGACTACAAGGAAAATATTGTTATAGAAATGTTAAAATAACTAATCCAAGTTCTTCAATATCTTTAAGACCAGGAGAAACTAAAGACATAAAATCTGTAGAATCTTTTAGAACTGGACCATGTTTTTTAGATGTTATTATAAAATCTCCTATTAATGGAGGTTCAAATATATTTAAAAATTATTCTATTACTATTGATGCAAAAGATATAGTTGATGCTTTTAATAGTACAGAACAATATAAACTTAATAGTATTGATGATATTACTTTAACTGGAAATTTTCAAGGGAGTGGTAATACTGAATCTCTTAATCTATCTGTGAGTCCTGTTAGTTGTTTAATAAAAGATATTTATTACAGAGATTATACATTAGGACATATTCACCAATGGGTACTTGATCATCAAGTTCCTAGTAATCCATCATGTTTAGATACTGTAACTATGTATTATGTATGTGCTAGTCCTAATTGTGATGAGACACGAGAAGAAATAGTTCCAGCAAGTGGTCACAATATGCAATATCATGAAGCACGAGACCCAGATTGTGTTAATGATGGAAATATTGCATACTATGAGTGTACTGTTTGTGGTCATTATTATTATGATGCGGATGGAAATAATGAAATAACAGATCCCGACTCAATAATAATACCTACAACTGGTGGAGGACATAGTTTATCACACTATGATGCACAACCAGCGACTTGTGTTGAAGATGGACATTTTGAATATTGGTATTGTACCAGATGTAATAATTATTTTACAGATGCTGCAGGAACTAATATTGTTTCAAATCCTAATCATGTAACTCCTCCAAACGTTCCACCTGATTTAGTAGATCATGCTAGTGGACAACATAGTTATTATACAGTAACACCAGCAACATGTACAAGTACTGGTGTTATAAGATGTTCACTTTGTGGTCAAACAGATACTACTCCTATGATTGATCATGAACCTGGAGAACTTGTTCCAGCTCATACTGGTGATTGTGGACATGATGGATGGGTAGATTATTATCAATGTAGTATGTGTGGTAGATATTTTAGTGATCAGGCTTGTACTGATAGAATTTATGACCCATTTATACATGCTTCAGGAAATCATAATTTAGATCCAAGTACAGAAATAATATTAAGAGAAGCTGATTATACTGACGGATTAGAAGAAGATCACCCTTCAACTATATTAAATGCAACTCCGCCACTTACTATCCAAACTGGAATAAAAATTCAACAATGTAGTGTTTGTGGAAATTGGGTAGAATCAATTATTCCATATAGGCAGCATCACTTATATTATTATAGAAATGGTGTTGTAGTAGATGAGGATCCTGATTGGTATAAACCAGCTCGCTATATTGCAAGTTCTCATTATCATATTCCACGAAGTAAATATGGGTATATTTATAGAGATTATTGGACACCAGATCATCAATATATAGATGGGAGTAGTCACCCAGGAGAAAGTGAAACTGTAACAAGTTATAATTTTGACTTAAGATCTGATATACCTGTTGAGGATCAGTTAATGAATCATACAATCGACCGTGATTTACCATATACTTATACTCAAGCTACATGTACAGCCTATGCTTATTGGGAAGGTACGTGCTCTATCTGTGGGGATATTGGTAAAGAAATTGATTGGGATAATCCACCAACACACGTACTTCAATCTGGAACTCAGACTAACTATATATCAAATAACTGTACAGATTCAGCTATTAAAGTTGGAACTTGTAGTGTTTGTGGTCATTCTGGAGTTGAAATTATAGATAACGATCATGGTCCTAAAGGTCATTCTGATTCAAACTCTGATGATATATGTGATGTATGTAATAAATCATTATTACCAGAATAAAAATAAAATAAATTATGGGAAAATTATCAATAGTTACTAATACACCAGAAGAAAATAAATTAGCCATAAATAATAATGGAGAAATTTATTATTTAACTAACAATGGAACAGTAAATTTAGTTGAGGGTGATATAAGATATAGACCTCTACACTGTTCTGAATTATATAATAAACTTTCAATAAGAGGAATTAGACCATATGACTTATTTATTTCTAGTGTAGATGGAGAAAATAATGAAGATAACCCAATAATAAGATTCAGTTATATAGAACCAAGAGGGGAAATTGATGAAATTGATACTACAGATGTTAATAATTCGTTTCCCCTCTGTGGTAGCTTAACTCGAGGTACAGCAAATATAGTAAGAAATAAATATATAGAACTTTTTGGAACTGGAGAATTAGATGCAGGTGAAGAGTTGAAATTTTTAAGTGGAACAAATAGCGTACCTGATAGAGTATTTGAAGTATCTATAGACTTAATAAAAAGTTTTGATTCATATACAAATACAGTAAGTCTAAACGAACTTATAAATTATTCAACAGATGCAGATTTAACTTGTAAGGTAGATTTAACAGTTTTATATTCTAAAAATGGAGTAATATATAATCATCATACAACATTTACTGCTTTTGATTATGATTCTAACAATGCATTAAATATTTATAATACAGTAGAAGATATAAGTAATTCAGTGCAGTTAGAATATATAAATGGAATTATAAAAGTTATTCCAATATCCAGAGATGTAGATGAGTGTATAATAAATAATTGTACAGTAATATATGGAAAGCTCGGCTAACTTAGGATATACTACTCATGTTTTAGGTACAATAAGATCAGTGACGGAGTGTAGAAGAATATTAGTATATAACAGAAATAGTTTTTATAATGATGATCGTTATAGAAGACTAACATTATATAATCTTATTGAAATTTATAATAATGTATTAGTTGATAGAAGTAACCCTATTACTGGATATAATGAAAACTGTTGTGTTATTAATAGATCAATTGTAGATGAAGAGGATATGACTAATAACCCATTTTCATACGATTGTCATAATGTAAACACTCCTCACGGTTTTAATATAATAATTTATCTTAATTATGTTAATGATTTACTTTCTCCTGTAGGTTTTACTGAATTTGTAAACACTCAAGGTAGAATAAGCGAGAGAATTGACATATATCTTAAATTTAATGTTACAAGTATACAATTAGAGCTACGTATTTCAAACTCTTTATATGGAATAAGAGATACATTAACTAAAAATTTTATAGGAACTGCTTTAAATGAGTATACATCTAACTTTAAAATAGATAATGATATAAAAAATAGAGTATCAAAAGATTCTAAATATATAACACATTTATCTGCTTACTTAAACAAATTAGGGAAGAACAACATATATTTAAATGATAGGTTTTTAAATTCAAATAAAAATCTAATAAAACTTAATTTGATAGATAATTTCGATTTTGGACTGTATAATGAATTTGATGAAAGACAGTTGACTTATTATGGAGATGATATTGTTGTATATTCTTGGAAATACGATAATGAAAATAATCAAACTTTATATCAAGTCGTTTCTGCAACTGATGGCCACTCTTATCTTGAAAATAATGAGATGTATGGAACTGTTAGTAATCTTGATGCAGGAGTAACGTCTCAAAAAGTTCTTTATTGTGCAGGTAAATATATAGTGTTTAAAGTAGAATATAGAAATTATAATACTAAGATTAAGCTATTTGATACTGAAGAAAAAACTTGGGTAGAAACAATAGAAGATAATGTTATTATAGACTCGTTTGATAAAGAAGCTGAAATAATTGAACTACCTAAATCAGATCTTATTCAGGATTTAGATTCAGCTTATTTCTTACTACCATCTTTAGTTAATATACACTTAAATTTAAAAGAATATATAAGAATTTCTAGAGGGTTAGAAGTAGTAAGAAAAATTGGAGACTGGTTTATAATAAAGAATAAAAGTAATGGTAAAACATTCTACATTGTTACTAATATGTTTTCTTCAATTTATATGACAGAAGAAGAGTATAAAAACATGATAATAATAAATAGTAGCTCATTACTATTAAAAGAGAATGAATATTATATTGTTTATTATGGAGTTAGAAATAAAACATATTATACTGAAAAAGCTAGAAGTCTTAAAACCAACATTGGATTAACTACTGAACCGAATGGAGGTTATTTGATTTGTAATGACGATGAAGCTGAAAACTATATCGACATTTACAATAGAAAAGAAGTTGATATAGTTTTTAAGAATTCAGATCTAACAAGCTCAATATTTAATCAATTTAGAAGAAGGCCATTAAAGAAATATACAGTTCCTCCTGATATCGTAGGTGCTATAGGAGGAATAATATACTATAAAGAAAACAATAATAAATTAAATTATTTATAAATGAACATAGTTTTTAATTCAGATTTCTTAGAGGACATAAAAAAATTGGGAAATTCTGTAAAGTTGGTAAAATACTACTTAGAAGATGCTCTTTCTAATGAGATTCATGGTCATACTCTCAAAGATATTATTGATCTGTATGAGTATAATCCTAAAACTTATTATGGTCAGAGAGATAATGATGATACTTATGTTAGGGGAATCTGGGATAAAGACAGAAAAGAATTTATAACACATATATCTTTACCGGATTTCGTTGTAGCTAATACAGTGAGGCGTGATATAGATACTGATGAACCTATAGAATTACAATATGAGCACGTTGATGAAATAACTGGTAAAAAGACGGGAGATGATCTAATAAGGGTTATCAGATTTGTTTATGATGAAAAGGTAGGTGGAGCAGTAGGAACAACATATAAAACAGCTTTTTTATTAACTGGTGATATAAGTGGAGTAAGAGGAGATTACATTATTGATCCTATAAGAATAAATCAAGATAGAAATGTAATAGTTATATCATTTCCAGAAAATACAAGAGCTAATATTATTCCATATACTGTTGAAAAGGATACAAAATTTCTAGAAACTTATGGCTTAGATCCAGGAATAAATATATTTCTAAATAGTGATGAGGAAAGTTTAGTATCTAGAGACTCTTATTTTAAATATTTGAGAGTTTATACAGGAGACTTACAAAATTTTCAAACACCTTATGTAGATTCTAGTGGTAAAGAGATAAGTAAAAACTATATATACAGAGATTATAAAAAATTAAATATTGATTGTGCTGGATTATTCAAATATTCTACTCCAAATACAAAAATCAGTTTAAGTAGAGATGGTGGTTTAATTAATATTTATGGTAGTGCAGAATATGATGAATATATTTTATTAGGAAATGAATTAAAGTATTTGGGATCTGGAACAGAAGCTATAGAAAATATACCTAATGTAGATATAGAGTTTTCCGGTAATGGAACTTTAAAAGATGTAAAATTAGATACAGGTATAGTAACAGTAGGAGAAGAGGTTCCAACAGACTTTTTCACTGAGGTTAATAAATTCAGAGTATCTTATGGTAGATATGAAGGACAAGAAGATCCCAGCAAGTTAATCAATTTTAAGCTCAAATTTTACGATCCGTTTTTAAATGTTACAAAAGAAGTACAATCAAAAAAGATAAAAATAACACAATTAGATGAAATATTAAACGAGTGGGAATTATTTGATAGAACGACAGAATATTTCGAAAATAATAAGCCAGTATATATGTTTCCTTGGCAAGAACAATCTATGCAACATTCTTTTAAAGTTCGTACATGTTTAAGTAATTTACGTATTACTGATTTTATTATGACCTATGAGAATGAATGTTTAAATGAGTTGTTTAGTTATAATATAAGTTTTGAAAGAGAGTATCCTTATTATATTTATACAATAACTTTAACAAATAATACTACCAATGAAGATATAGAACGATGGCTTCCAATAATAGACGAGGAATCAACTTTATTATTAGCAACCCTTAGTTTAAATGGTTATGAGTATGAAGAGCCGTTTTATATGGTTCAAGGTCCTAAAGTCGAAAATATAGAACTTCATTCACTCCCTAATAACGATAATGTAGAGTCTATTAATTTTACTACAATTGAAACTGAAAGAATTTATTATCCAGTAGCTCCAGAAGCAAATACTATTAATGACATAGGAATTAGAGATACTTGGAAGGTTTTAAGTTGTGATGATGAGGTTGTTGTCGAGCCTATTTCTGGTATGCTTAATCCAAATAGTGTTAGAGATATCACTAGTGGATTAAGAATTACTATCGAAAGAGAACCTGAAACTATGGAACCGCTTGTTTTTGATGACTTAGTATTAGGAAGAATAAAAGAGAATGAATCAAATTTTGAATTAACAGAACTTAATTGGAGAGATGTTATAAGTCTTTCAAAAGTAAGTATTCCAATAAGTAAAGATGGTCTTGCTGCTCATTTAATAGTACCAGAACAATTAACATTTAGTGAGATTAATTTATATAGAGTAGATATTCAAACTAATAGTCCTGTAACATGTCGTTTAAGTTATGAAGAAGGGTTTGAGAGAAAGTTTCTTTTTTATGATCCATATAATAATAGGATAGTGGACAGTTATACTAGGACATCATCAGAAAATACTTTTTATAATAGTGATCCACAAATGCCTATATATTTAGCTCTTGTTGATTTAGATACTGTAGTAGATGAATTGATTTTAGTTGGTAGATTAGATATAACTGCTACCAATGAAGAGTATGGTACAAATATAACTAGAAGCTGTTCTTTATATCAAGGACCTCATGAAGGTATGATAGATTATATAGATGATAATGGTAGAAGTTGTTATGTTTTCTTAGACTCAAATGTAAGAACCCCTGTAAAATATTTAAGTACAAGAACTCCTGAAAGAATTATAGAAAATTTACCACAAGACCCAGAAGCTAATAATTATATACCTTATAGCAACATAGTTATGGTAAATCAGGATCCGATTGTAAATATGAATCTAGATGGTTATCAGTATCATTCGGATTTATTACAGAATCCAAATAGTTTATCTGGTTTGTATCCTATTTCACCATCTGCAATTTTTAGTGCTTCTCAACAATATTATGATTATTATAATAAAATTGGTTTCTATGTATTCAGAAAAGCATTAGGCCCCGGTATTTATTTTGATGGATCTAATACAGTTTATGTTCCAGCTATAGGGGGAAGTGAGGTTATCCACCCTATAGAAATAACGATTAAATCTAGATATAGAATAAAACAAGAAGATTTTGTTAAATATTTAGTGAATGAAGATATTGATTTTGAGGCTAGAGTACAAGAAGAAGAATTAACCGAAGATGATAATTATAATTATGAATATCGTTATGAATATCGTCTTTCATTTTTAGCTTTATCTAATAATACCGGTAGTCAAAGAACTGTAGGTACTTTTACTATAACTTCTAGAATTTATGAAGAATCATTTATAAATTTAAACTCAATAAATACGGATTCTAGCATTCCCTATTATGATTTTTCTCAAGAGGAAATAGATAGAATAGTATCTCCAGAATCTATTGTTTTTACTATAATTCAAATTGGTGAGAGTGGTAGTAATAATGGAAATATACATATTGTTCCAGTAGGCACTTCTGATTATAATATTGATGTTTATGGAGAGGTAAGATCATTTAGAATCACTGCTGATGTTCCAGTAAATGAACCAGAACTAACTACAACCAACTGTGAGGTTAATTCTCAAACTTCTAGTGGATTTAGTATTAAAGTATCTGCAATATATTTTGGTTTTGTTCCCTGTAATCCAGAAGATGTAGAACAATATTCTTACATAAGTGAAGGAAGAGGTGTAACAATTGATGCTGAAATATCGCCTACAGATCCTATGTATGATACTTATACAGAACAACTATTATATCATCAATCTGGTATAGATACAGGTATTGTATTTGGAAGAGAAGCTGAGTATAGTTCATTATACATAGGAAATAATAATTATAGGGTAACGGAAACAATTAGTGGATCAATTACGCAATTTCAAGCTTATTTAGGATTATTCTCTATTGTTGATGGAATATCTGTTGGACAAACTGGAAGTATTAGTAATTTAGAAATAACTAGTGAAGATCCTACAAATAATTATGAAATAGTCAATAGACAGGATATAATTTGGAATCCTGATCAACATAGGGCTAGTAATATCAAATTCACATTTCCAGTTAATAATACAAACAACACTGTAAATAGAGTATACACTATTGTCTATAAGGTAAATGATGTTATAATTCATAAAATAACCTTTATAATAAAACAACAGTCAGCATCAATAGGATCACTTACGTGTAATAATAATATGTATGTGTTATCTCATGGTGAGTGTTTAAACTCTGATATTGATAATTTAGGTTGGTTTGATTTTGAAACAGAGATACCATTAAGACAACTTAGTGTAGAATTAGTGACATCAAATTTATTGGAAAGTAATCCTACAATTCAAGAAATAAGTTCTGGAAGATATAGAGTATATATAAAATTAAAACCAAATTTAACTGAAGATATAAAAACAACTATTTTAAATTTTGTAAAGAATGGATCAGATATAGTTAAATCTGTATCTGTATCTCAGGGCTATTATTGTGCTAAATTATATTATCCAGAAGAAGCTGATAAATATATAATCGATGGTGGCTCAATTGGGAGTACTAGTAATTATATTGACACACCTACTAGAGATGAAACACAGATAGGAACACTAAAAACGTTTAAAATTGCTGTCTCAAGAAAAGAACCGACTATTAACGGAGAGTGGGTTGTAACTGAAAACTTAATTAATGATGTAGATTTTAGTGTTTTAAGTTATACATGGAGTCTTTTAGGAGTTGATAGACCAGCTGGAGAATCTTCATCTTCTGGAGGTAGTAGTTTTGTAGTTGGTGGAAGAGCTGCATCTAATAGTAATAGTGGTGGCGATATAAATAGTAATAATACTATAATAGGAACTAACAATAATAATAATAATACCAACAATACAAATAATAATATAGTGGGTGGTAGATCTCTTCAAAATATAATTAGTGACTATTTTTCTAGGTATAACACATTAAAAGAAATTATTGATGATACTCCCTATTTAAAAAATACTTATATTGTTTACGACCAATATTATAGATATGGTATTAGAAATAAAGTAAATGTAACTCTTAAAATATATTATCCAATAAATGATATATTAAAGACCTACTATATTACTCCTGTTTTTAATATATTTCAAAATAAATTGGCTGAATAATAAACCTAATAAATTTTATTTTAATATGGACTGGACAACTATTGTGACAGCTTTCATTGGCGTTATTTTTGGTGGAGGTTTTATAGAGTTTTTAAACTGGATATTATTTATAAAACCAAATAAACGACAGAAGGAAGCAGAGACGGAATTAAAAGAAAATGAAATAAAAGATGCTTCCGCCGAAACTTTAATGAAACAAATGAATGTAGCTGATCAGTATTTTGAAGGTATGATGAAAATGTTACAACAAGTAAAAACAAATCAGGATAAGGGAACTACAAATCAAGAAGAAATAATTGATAAGCTCTCTATGCTTGATAAACGAATGGATACTATGGAGATAAGATTCACTAATATTGACTCTTATTTAAATGGCCCCTATCATATCTGGTTAGCTGAACATGAAAAACAAAACTAATTAAAAACAACAATTAATAAATAATCTTAAAAATTATAATTATGGCTAAATTATTAAATAACCAAACACCCGAACAACTTGCTGCTAATACTTATTTTGTTGATGCAGAAATAATTCCTAACGTATATTATCAAATTTATGGATTCGATAAAGTATTCTGTCATGATGATGAAGGTGCTAACTATTCATTTAACGGTACTGCATCTACTATAAAAATTCAAACAGTAACAGGAGTTGAGAGAAATTATTATCAGGTAGGAGCACTCTCATTAGGTGAACCAGTTGAAAATCAAGAAACTGCTCCTAAAAATGCAATTATGGTTGATACATTACCAGACAGTGTTCCTGAGGATGCTAAAGTTGGTGATATTTATTGTACAGAGGTTGATGGAGAAGAAGGAGCTGATCCAACCTATAGTTACATAACAGTTACTGCTGAATTTAGTGAAAATACTTTAGATATTGATGATGAATCTGATTATGAGATTATTAGAATCAATTTTAAAGGATATATCGCTGATAATACGACCGTCCCTGCTGGTGCTAAAGAAGGTAATGTTTATTGTGTAGTTAGTGAAGTATTAGATCCTACTTCAGAGGCGTTAGATAATGCTGAGAATGCTGAACCGTATGAATATAATAAGTATGGTAAAATCAAACCTAATTCTAAAATTTATGTAACTCTTGAATTGAATGAAACTCTTAAGAGTAAATATCAAGATGCTACGATTAATATTGATGGAAAAGATTATGATTTAGGAATTGATGGTACTGCTATAGATTTTGTTATGAATAAAGACCATAAGATTCAGATTAATTGGGTCTATGGAAAAGTAGTAGAAACCTTTAGATTTATTTGCAATAGATAAATAAATTAAACTAAGAAAGCATGAGTGTAAATAATTTATATGGAACTAATGTGTCTGCAACTATAAAACCCTTTACCGATGCGGATAATTTCCCAACTCATGAAGCAATATATGGTAAAGGTGGATATAGATCTGTAGACTCTATAGATGATTTAACTAGCATACCCTTGGAAAGATTAGAAGAGGGTATGCTAGCTTATACAAAAGATACTGACAAGATTTATAAGTATGTTGGTGATACTACTACTAATGAGTTTAGTGATTGGATAGAGTTAACGTTTTCTGGTGGAAGTGGAGAACCAAATATGGTAGAAATTACATACAATAATCTTGTATCTCTCAAATTTCACAGTCAACTTGTTCCAGGTACTTGGTATAAAATCATTGATTATGAGTGTTGTACGACAAAACGATTTACTCGCTCTGCAAAACATCAATTCGATATTATAATAAGGGCAGATTCTAGTAATGAATTGAGTGAAGATGCTTTTGCTGCACATCACCATGGACTCGGTAAAGATTATTTTGTTTTTTGCGATCTTTCTGCTTGGCGATTAAAATATAAACTTTTACCTTTTGTTAACTATCCTTCGGACCTTGGTAGTGCTAAGATTGATTTTACATGGTATGATTTAAATAATATGTATGCAAAAAACACCGATCATCCAAGTGGAATAATATATTGGATGAGAGATGAATGGGGTAATGAAGCTCCATATGACTTTAAAAATATCATGTTTTTAAGAAGTAGGACAGAAGAAGGTGAGATATCAAACAATCATTACTATGACATCAATACTATGGAGCCTACTGTCAACAATATTACTAATTATTTTTTAGGAAAAGATTATTTTTGGTGGGACGAAGAGAATAATGAATCTTTATCCGGAGATTTTAGTGCTGGTGCTTTTGAACTTAGTTCTAGACAAGAAACTAATGTTGAAGATGAAGATCCTATTGGAAATTATTATTATACATTTAGTATAATAAATCCTATTACAGAGGGAGAGGTATTTGATGGAACTGTAGGATCTGAACTTTCATCTGTAAAAATTAGACCTACTCCAAGTAGGACTATACCAGGAAAACGTTTTATCAATGGTATGAATGTCGATAGTGAAGGTTGGACAATATGTGAATACGAACTTCCAACAAATATTTCAGTTAATGAAATCAAGTTTTATGGATCATACCCCGATAATACAAGTGGATTTGCTATACAATTAGGATGGATTGATGATCCAAATAACTATATTGGTGAGTTTATACAATTTGGAGATCACAATCAGCTTTACACTTATCCAACTAGTTTTTATAATGAAAAAATTGAATTAAATCCTGGAAACAACTTTAGTAATAATCCATCAAATTTAATAAGAGTTAATACCTATTCGGGATATCCCTGTTATATTGATTTGTATATATCAAATACCAATTTTTACAAACTTTCTGGACTTTATCATAATAATATAATCAAACAATATTTTAAAAATCCTAGCGAGAACAATATTCCTACTTTGGATCTTAATAATATTGTTTTTAGTTTTGATCCTAGTAGTGATGGTAATATGCCGACTTATTATAATCTTAATACATACAATAATTATTTTGCAGAGAATTGTAAAAATATGACTTTTGGTGGAGGTAATAACGGATTAACGTTTGGCCCCGGATGTCATAGTGTTATGTGTGGTGAATATAATAATTCTAGCACTATTAAAAATTCCGATCATATATTAATAGCTGGTGAAAATAGCAATATTTCTATTCAAGGTGATAATGATAGTAATACTGGTAAATCTATATCTTGTGGAACAGAAATTCACAATGTAACCATAAATCAATCTAATGATATATCGCTATTAACTAAGTTTAATAATGTTGATATTAATTGTTCAAAGTCGATTGATATTAAGTCAGTTGATGGAAATGGTGTTGAGATAAATACAAATAATGTATTAATTAGGAATGTATCTGATAAGTTGGGTTCTTCACAACTTGAATTCAATGATACTATTGGTAATAATTATAATTATCTTCAAATAGCAGAAACTAAAAGTAATGGACAGTTAATAATTTATTGTCCTACAGATAATATATAATATAAATAAAATATGATTAATATAGGAACAAACTTTGAATATCAAGGAGATTTATTCTTAGATGGCAGACAAGGATATCCACAAACAACAGATGATTTACTTAACTGGTCTATTCCTATCCCTGAAGGTTTTGAAGTGTATTTAAATGGTGTTTGGTATGTCTATGATCCTGCTGTTAATGATCCTGTTATTGGTCATTTTAAAAGAAGAATAGATTTTGATTATCCTGGATCCGAAGTACAAGATGTTATAAATTATATATTAGATATAATAAGTCGAGGAATTAATGCACTATCATTTGGAAGTTTTATTACTAATCCTCCTCCTGATGAAGTAGGAGGTTTAGTAACTACTCTTGAAGTTGGTAGTTCTCCTATAAATCTTTCTATTAACTGGACATTAAGAAAAGGTAATCAAGTAGTAACCCCAACAGATGCAACAGTAAATGGAAGTTTATCTGGAGTTGCTTCTAATTTTTTAAGTTATAGTCAAAATTCAATTACCTCATTAAACGTACCAGGTTCTATTCCATTTGTAGTAAGAGTTTATAATAATAATGATTTTGTAGAAAGAACATATAGAATTGACTATAAATATAAAAAATATTGGGGCGTTTCTTCTAATACTAGTATAACCTCTACTGAAATACTTAGTAATTTTATCTACACTTGGGCTGGATCTTGGATGATGGGAACAACTTTTTTTGACTGTTCTGGAGGTAAATATCCTTATTATGTTATTCCAGAAATGGATTATATTGAAAGTATATTTACACTATCAGTAAACGGAATGGTAAACTCAGATATAGTTGTTCAGTCTGTTACTATAAATGGTGTACCGTATAAGGTAATAAGAACAGGAAATATACAAACTGGAATACTAAGAATAAGCTATGAGATCTGATAATAATACAACAACTACTATAAGGATAACTAGACTAAATGGCCTTATTTATCCTGATCGTGATTCAGCTATACTTGCTTTAGACAACGTATATCATCTTATAGGTCAATTTATTTTAGCAGATTATAGAAATGAGTGGGGAAGAGTCGATACAATTGTAGCTATTGGAAGACTAAATGGAACTGGAAAACTTGCTTATAGTGTTATTTCTACAGCTGGTGAGTTTGTAATTAATAAAATAGATTTAGCTGATGTTTCTGAAGTAGTACATGGAGAAGTACACTTAGCAAGATTAAGATATCCAGACCCATCAGATCCCCCTGATTGGTTTATGGTTACTATTGGCCAGGAAAATCAAAGAATAATTGAACCAATAGATAGATCACGAATATTTAAAAATTTAGATGATAATTATAGGTGGTTTTATATCAAAGAGACAAGAGTTTTAAAAAGGGAAGATGATTTCTATCCTATTTATGAATATGAGGGGTCTCTTGAGCTAATTATGAATATGATTAATAAACCAACTATGACGATTTCTTATGAGAATCACCCCGGAGATGATTTTTATATAGAACAACTTAATACAACTCTTGTAAATCCTATTTTAGATATATCTGTTGTTGATTATACAGGATTAGATATAACAGCTGATTGTGTAATAAAAATAAATAATGCAGCAGTAGTACATGAATCTGGAGATGTTCACAAATATAAATATACTAGTACATTTAACACTGATAGAGAAATTACAGTTTCTTATACATATTTAGGAGAAATAACTTTAGAAAGAATAGTAAGATTTTATTTCCCATATCTAGCTTATTATGGAACCTGTAGTGTAGTAAATGGAAATGTAAATATTAATAGTGATATATTAGGAAAAAAGATATATTCTAATTTAACTAGTGTTGATTTATTATATAACCTTAATAGAAATAAATCAATATTAATCATACCACAAAATTTTACACCATTTGCTCATATATTTGATGTACATGGATTAGATTATTACAAAGATTATACATACGAGGCTAATTTTTCTTATAATGGAGAAACATATTCAGCTTATTATAAAAATGATTCTGTAGTAATTAACGACTTTAAACAAGAATTCACTTATTAAGAAAAGTGAAACAACATATATAACAAAACTAAATATATATAAATTATGATGAAGAAAATTGTAAAATGGCTTGAAGAACACGCTGTTGTACTTGGAAGTGGTGGAAAAGATAGTGTGTGGCATTTATGGTGCATTGTAATATCATTTGTTCTCATAACTTTCTTTGGTATTATGGGATGGACTGGTAAATCTTTTGAGTGGCTTTGTGCTGGTTTATTCCTTGGTGGTTCTATATTACCACCTATCATAGCTGGTATTGTGGCTCTTGTAAAGCGTGAACCTTGGAATCCTTGGTATTGGTTCCCCACTGCAATTGGATTTGCTATTGGAGGACTTTTAGCTATTCTTGTTGGATTTATTGGAGGATGGTGCTAATTATGTTGAAAAAAATATTACAATGGCTTGGTGAAATTAAAACTGATAAACTTTTACACCTTATTGCCGGAATATTAGTATCTCAAATTATTTATGCTTCACTTTCATTTACTACTCTACACACAGGCTGGATTTTACTTTTATCATTATCAGTAACTGCTATTGCTGGAGGAGCAAAAGAAGCCATTGATAAAAAAATTGGTGTACCTTCAATAATGGATTTTTTATACACAGTTATTGGTGGGTTAATAGGGGTTTTGCTTGCATTGTTTATATCACTGTAAATCCATATAACCCACCAATATTAAATTTTAATATTTTTAAATTGAAATAATATAATAATTATGACTGATCAATCAATAATGAGAATATCCAGATGTACAGAAATAAAAAATGACCGAGATCAAGCTATTTTATGGTTGGATAATTTAACTTTTGAATCCGGATATATTATTATGGTTAGCTATTATTCAGTTAACCCAGATAATCCAGAAAGAAGATTCATTGATTCAATTTTAGCTCTCGGTCTTAAAAGTGGAGTAGGAAGAGATTGTTATAAGGTAATATCAGTAACTAAACCAAGATTGATTTGGGGAGTTTGCTATATGCCAAATGAAATCCCTGACGTATCTGCTTTAGTTCATGGAGAAGAGTATTTATATCATGATCCAGTTACAGAAAATTGGTCTTTAATTAGCTGTGAAGATGGATCAAGAAAATTCACTCAAATTTCCGATTATCCACAAACACTTATAAACTTAGAGGATGGAACTATTTGGGTATCTAATGAAAATAGAAGAGTAAGAAGACTTAATGACTTAGCTGATCTTTATAGTAGAGAGGAAATAGATAGACTACTTGAATATTATGAGGGTACTACAAATTATAACGATCTTATAAATAAACCTTCTATAAATGGAACATCTCTTGTTGGAAATATTACTATTCCTATTGGAGATGTAAATGCAATACCCGTACACTATAATACACTTGTGAATTTAAGAGACCGTAATGAACTTATTCCAGGTACTTTTTATAGAATTACAGATTATATTACCGTAACTTCTCAGGAAGGGACTACTAGTGCTTATAACCAATTTGATATTATAGTAAGAGCAGATAGTGAAAATAGCCTTAATGAAAATGCTTTTGCTGCTCAACCTCTCGAAGGTCAAAATAGTTATTTTTCTAATTCTAATCTTTCTGCTTGGGAACTTAAATATTGTTTAGATAATGATACTAGAAGATTTGCTTGGGCTGATTCTACTACTGGAACTGGAGTTATTTATTACATGAAGGATGAGTGGGGTAATGAAGCTCCTTATGATTTTAAAAACATTCTATTTGCTAGATATGATATTCATAATATAACCTCAGGAAGTCTTTCAGAGAATTTAGTAAATGACCTTATTTCTTATTTAGAGGGTGATGGTAGTTATGGTCTTTTTCCAGAATCATATATGAAAGGTAATGTAAATTTTGTTACTGAAACTAAACCTATTTGGCGTTATACTTTTGACTATAAAGGAAATGATGCTAGTAAGGAAGGAGTAACATATAACAACATTATAAAACCCTATATTAAAAATGGAGTACAGTGTCTTAATAATGGAGTAATTAACTGTTCTTCAGTTGATAATGATAAATCATTTAATAATACTATAGGATATAATTGTTATGACTTTACGATGTCATATGGTTGTTATAATTGTAAATGTGGTAATGATTGCTATGGTTGGATAAGTGCACCTTATTGTAGTGGATGGACTTGTGGAAGTGAAAGCTCAAAATGGATAAGCTCATATAATTGTTTTGATTGGAATTGTGGAAGCGGTTGTGAAGATTGGGTTTGTGGTAGTGGAAGTTCATTATGGAGTTGTGGAAACAATTCATCAAACTGGTATGTAGATCCTGAATGTTATAACTGGACTTGTGGAATGTGCTGTTTAAATTGGCACTGTGCTGGAGATTGTTATGCATGGTCTTGTGGAAATGATTGTACTAATTGGAGTATAGGAGGTTGTTTTGCATTATCCTGTGGAAATTACTGTAATGATTGGTCTGTTAAAAAAGGTTGTAATATTAACATTGATTCTGGAACTAATAGTATATCCATTAATTGTGGGGGGTATAGTGATATTAAAGTTTGTAGTGGTGATTACTACAATAACAGTGTAGATATACGTGCTAACTTCACTACTGTAGGTAAAGATAGTAGGGATTCAATAGTAATTTATAATCCTTCAGATTTAATATATTCTGGTGGTTCTTAAATACGAAAAATTATGATACCTAAGAAAATACATACATTCTGGTTATCAAATAATACTCCTGATAACTGGGTTCTTAAAAATATAGAAACATGGAGAAGAATTAATCCAGATTATGAGATAATTATTCATCATGCAGATGAATTTATTGATTTATTGAAATATCCTTATTATAATCAAATGTTAAATAACCATTCATGGGCTTATGCTACTGATTATTTAAGAAGCAAAGTATTATTTGAAGTTGGTGGATGGTATTTTGATGCGGATGTTACTTGTCATAAATCATTAAATGGTCTTGAAGAAGAGTTTGGTTATAGGGATAGATGGATAGGATACGAAGGAATATACCCATTTAAAACCGTTGAATGTGCTTCTATGGGATTTTCGCCACAAAATGAAATAATGAGGGTATTAGTAGAACATTATGAAAGTTGGAAAGACGGTGATAAAATTAAAATTATGCCACAACTTCTTAATGAATTATGTGAACGAAATAATATTGATATTAATCCAGTTCTTAATCATGAGTATTTAAGTGGTGTATCCGGAAATTTTATTCCAATACCAAAAAACTATCCAAATAGTGCCCAAGCTTATGAGAGAAACCATATTTCAACTTATAAATCGTATACTGTTCATCAATTTTCACACACAGGATATTAAAAAAAAAATAATAGAGAGTAATTTAATTTTACTCTCTATTTTATTTTAACTAAATTTAACAACTATTTTAGAATCTACATAATCAACAGAAATATTCTTTTTACCAGTTGTATCTTCTTCTAACATAGCCTTACAGATTTCTTCTTCTACAAATTTAGTTATATTTCTTTGAAGATCTCTAGCACCATATTTAGGATCACAGCTATCTACAATAACACTTTTAACATCTTCAGTTACAGTAATATTATAGTTTTCGCTTAATCTATCCTGTAATTTCTTAAACTCTATATCAAATATTTTATCCATTTCATCTTTTCCTAATGAGTTATAGACGATTATACTCGACAACCTATTTAAGAATTCTGGTCTAAATTCCTTCTTAACCTCTCTCATAACAGTATCAACATCTAATTTTCTTCTACCTTCTTTATCAGGTTCAGTAAATCCAATACCGCTTCCTTTTAATTCCAGTGATTTAGTTCCACAGTTAGAAGTAAACAGTATAATGCAATTTCTACAACTTACTTTTTCACCATTACTAAGCACTATTTCACCTTCTTCTAACATTGAAAGCCATATGTTGTAAAGTTTCTTGTCAAATTTTTCAAACTCATCAACAACTAAACAGCAATATGGTTTTCTTCTCAATATATATAGTCTAGGCTCAGTATCAGAATAACCGACATAACCGGGTGCTGATCCCAATAACTTACTTTCTGCCCAAGCCTCACTATATTCCGAACCTGATATCAATTCCATATTTTTCTCAGATCCGAAGAATTGTTCAGCTATCATTTTTGCAGTTAAGGTCTTTCCTACTCCGGTTGGTCCTAATAATAATGCACTATAAATTGGCTTTTTAGGATCTCTCAAACCTAATATATTTCTTTGAAGAGCCAGAACCATCTTATCAACAGCTTCATCTTGACCTATAATTTTACTCTTAAGATTATTTTTTAACGTTTTTATCTTTTCCATATCAGTGCTTCTTATCTTATTGACAGGAACACCAGATATTTTAGATATAACATTAGCTACATCATCTTCTTTAACAACGGGCCAAGAAGTAGTATCTGAACTCTCTAATTTTGCTGATTCTTTCTTTAGCTTTTCTTCAATCTCTTTTTCCTTATCCCTATATTTAGATGCTTCCTCATATCTAGACTCTTCAACAGCTTTAATTTTTTCATTCTTTACATCATTCAGCTCTTTTGTCAGCTTATCTATAATTGAAAGATCTACGGGATTATTTAATTTTGCAACTGAAGAAGACATGTCCATAATTCCTATAGCCTTGTCTGGGAAGAAGCGATCGTTTATATATTTATCACTCCATTCCACACATCTCCTTAAAACACTATCAGTATACAAAACTCTATGGAATTCAGAATATTGTTTAGAAATGCCTTGTAATATCTTAAATGTTTCTTCTACATTTGGTTCTGATATTCTTACTTGAGTTAATCTTCTTTTCAGTGCACCATCTTTTTCGATAAATTTTCTATATTCATCTTCAGTAGTTGCACCTATTAATTGAAACTCTCCTCTAGCTAAATATGGTTTTAATATATTAGCCATATCACCAGAGCCAGTTGAAGATCCATTACCTAACATATTATGAACTTCGTCTATAAATATGATTAGGTTCTTCTCAGCAATAACTTCTTTAATAATATTTTGTAATCTTTCTTCGTATTGACCCCTATATTGAGTTCCACTAACCAAAGCATTAAGATCGAGACTAAATATTCTCTTATCTCTTAACTCTCTAGGAACATCATTATCGGCAATCTTTTGAGCTAATTTTTCAACAACAGCACTTTTACCTCCACCAGCACATCCAGTTATTATTACATTGTTTTTCTTTCTACAACAGAGAACTTCAATAATTTCTCTTATTTCATTTTCTCTACCTATAACTGGATCATATTCTCCATTCTTAGCCTTTTTAACGAGGTCTATAGAGAATTGATCTAAGTTCGGAGTCTTAGAGTTTGGATCTACGGTGTTAGCCATAGCATTTATAGCTTCATTTTCACCGGCTCTTTCAAACTCTTCATCTTTCGAACTATCATATTCCTCTTTATTCTCCTCTTGATTTTCTTTTTCAGGTTCTTCTTCCTTTTTAGACTTAAGATTAGGAGTTGGTGATGAAGAAAATACACTTAATATCTCACCAAATATATCATCTATACCACTTTTCTTCTCAACTTTTTTAGGTTCAGATGGTATATTAGTTAAAAATCCACCTAATTTATTAAAAAAGTTATATTTACTTGATAATACTCTAACAACTTCAATGTAATTAGAGTTCATAGAAGATAATATGAATTCTATGCAATCAATAGAATCTTTAGAAATTCCAGATTCGGTTCCAAAGAATTTATGTGCTGCTTTAGCTCTATAAAAAATCTCTATAATTTCAGAACTTAAAGACACGCTTGAAGTATTGTATAAACTAATATCTAGCTTATATTGATTATTTTTCATAGAGTCCTGATAACAAGAAGCACAGTCATTTAATAGATTTTGTCTTTCAGTATCAGAAAAATACTTATTAAAAAACATTTCAAAGTAAGTATTTTCAAGAACATCAGGCTCTTCTATATATCTTTTGAAAATATAATAAATGACAGATTCTGCAGATATCTCAGTTAAATAATTTTTGACGGCATCTTTTTTAGCCAAATCAAAAACAGTTTTTAGCTCTCTCGACAAATTTATATCTTTATCCATATTATTAAATTAATTTCTTCTTTGTTTATTTTTATCATTTGTTTTCATATATAAGACTTTTAAGCGTCATATGTTGACGTTTTTCCATCTTTCCAAAATATTTTAGCACAAAGATTATTAGAAGTATCGTATGTTAATTCTATAGACTGAAACTCACTAATAGTTAATAAGTCTTGTGCTATATTATTTATTTTTGTAATTATCTTTTCAGCTTTTTTTCTATCCTTAAGTGTTCTATAAATGCTCATACATTCAACAGCTCTTATTTTTATTTTAGTATCAATATCTAAACAAAAATAATCATAATCTAACTCACCTAAATTTAATCCACCTTCTTCAAGAGTAAAACCACCACATTGAGGCATTAGAAGAGGTTCTTTTAGATTTACTGCATATCCAAATTGATCTCTAGAAATCCATAGCTCTACTCCATCGACTTCATCTTTTATGGCTTTTATTAACTCTTCTTTTGTGATATTTGGATTTTCTAGATATAAACCATACATTATCTGTTTTATATCCCCCACATTCTTTCCTTGAACTAATCCAAATTCCTTTATTATGTCATCTCCCGTGATTAAGAATTTTACAGTTTCTTCTTTTACGTTCGAACCTATAACATATTTTTCATAATGTTCCCAAAATGATTTTACTTGGTTATCCATACAAAATTCCGGTGCATGTGCTTTATTATCTGAATCTATAAGTTCCATCAAAGGCTTTAATAGATCTCCAAATTTTAAAGCTAATTTTCTAGTTTTTGCTGGCTTTCCTGTATATTGTTTAGTTTCATAGTTATATAGTTGTTTAATACACATATGATTTCCAACAAGTATACAAACCCTCTCTATAAAATCATTGCTATATTTTAATCTTGCTAATAATTTCTCAGCAATTTCCTTACTTTTTAAATCATGACCATAATAAGAGGTCTCACCATTTGGCTTTAATTTAGCTACATAAGGTTTCCCAATATCATGAAGTAAAGCAGCCCATCTTAATTCTAATTCATACTCCTCATCAACATTTATAACACTTTTCAATACTTTAAATGTATGTGCAAGAAGTGTTAAATTGTGATATTTAGAATTTTGATCATATCTATAGCAATTCTTAATGTCAGGAAGAATATAATCAAGAAATCCATAATCTCTCAACATTTGTAACCCCTCAATAGGTTTAGGAGACATTAACGTCTTTTCAAATTCATCTCTTATTCTTTCCATAGATAATCCGTAGAATTCGTCATTAGGTTTTAACTCTTTCAAAACATCAATATGAATTTCAAAAGATTTATTACAGTAAAATCTAATGGCTCTTAACATTCTTAATGGATCATCTTTAAAAGTCTGTACTGGATCTAAAGGAGTTCTTAATACTTTTTTCTTTAAATCTTCTAACCCTCTTCCTGTAGGATCTAATATTTCTCCTGTTAATATATTTTTATAAAGAGCGTTACAACAAAAATCTCGTCTTAATGCATCTTCTTCTATAGTTGAATATTGAACTGAACTAGGCTTTCTAAAACAATTATCATAAGACTCGGTCCTAGGTATAACACATTCAATATCAATGAAAGAATCAACATCATAACATAAGGTAAATTTAGAGGTTCCGTATTTAGGATATTTTGTAAATCCAGAACAAATATTACTAAACTTATTCTTTAAAAAATCTACAAAAACATCAGAACCATTTGGATAATCAATTACTAAATCAACATCTTTAGGTAATAATCCTAATAGTTCATCTCTTATACATCCACCTACCATATAAACGGAACCTAAACACCATTCATTTACTAGTTCCTTTAATTTATCTATTATTTTTGTATAATCTTCTTTAGTCTTTATCATTTTTTTTTCTATTTTGTTTGTTTCTTTATAAATAAGGCTTTCAGAAAAAATAATATGTAAATTGAAAGCCTTATAAATGTTATGATAATAAAGAATACAGATTTAGAAGTATTACGAGAATGTAAATATCATAGATACGATATTGGATTAGTATCTGATCGTGCTTATTTGTCTATTGTAGTAACGAATGCATGTAATAAGAATTGTTTTTATTGCATTAATTCAGAAACAGATAAGAGCTTACAATTAGACATAAACAAAGCTTTAGAAAATATAAAACGAGTTGTCCAAAAGTATAAAATTAAGGAAGCTGTTTTATTAGGAGGAGAACCAACTTTACATCCACGACTTTTTGATTTTATAGAAGGTTTAAAAGATACCGGATTAGAGAGATTTGGAATAACTACTAATGGAAAAAAGCTGCTTAATAATGAATTTTGTGAAAGATTAGCTTGTTCTGGAGTTAGTTGGATAAATATTTCCACAATGACAGAACCTTACTATATCTACAATCATATTAAGGAAGCTAATCCAGATGTTAAAATAAGATTGAATATAAATGTCTATAAAACTCACAACGATACTATAGAATCTCTTATTAAATTAATTGAGAAAAGACAAGGAGATTGTTGTGATGAGATGAGAATTAGCAATCTTATTTTCAAAGATGGTTTTTCAGTAAATAATAAAAACAATGAGGAATCAGCAAAATATATTTTATCAGATAAAGAATATGAAGACTTATTTGATGGAGTTTTGCAGTATTATATGAATGAAGGTTATTCTATTATTGAAAATCCTAAAGCTCTTGGTTTTGTTAAATATTATCTCATACCATTAAGACATCCAGTTATTTTAAATTGTAATATAAATAGCAAGGTGTCAGATCAAGTATGTGAAAATAATATCACAACTAAAAAGATACATACTTTTAAATGTTTAGTCTCTGGTGATATTAGTTTATCTTGGAATACAAATAACATAATAAAAATATAAACAGCTATGGCAACAAAAACAATAACTTTAAGTACAAAAGATGCAAAAACTCTAGTCGAACTTTTACATAGAGGTCTATGTTATACAGATGCTCACTATAGAAGTTTTGGTAGAGTAGAAAGAGTCTATAATGATGTGTTAGGACAATTAAAAACTCAAGGAGCTAAAATAAAGGCTGCAGGGGAAATAACATTTAAATAATTATTATTATGGCTAGACAAAGATATATTGAAAAGAAAACTGGGGAAATTTGGACTATATCAAGTTATTCTTCCAGTAAAGATGGAAAAGAGTATACTTTAATCCATTATGATGATTCTGGAAAGATAAACACAGATAGAGAAGAAATCAAATTAACCGAAAAAGAATTAGAAGATCGGTTTGATTTCCAACCGTGGCCCAAACCAATAATAAAAACTCCACCAGTCGAACCAAGATTTCCAATACAAATAATACTTCATTGTCCTGAATGTGGTAGTGTTTTAAAACCAGTTGGTGGTGCTTACCTTACACATCCACTACAGTATGAACATGAGTGCCCTAATCCTGAATGTAAATATGAAGTTTGTACTAGATCATACTATTCAGGAATGTATGCTGCTGTTACTAAAATACAGGAAGAAAAAATAAATAAAGGCACATATGATGAAGATAGAGATGGAGAATTAATCCGACTAAAGAAAGAAGATTTGTGGAATTTTAAAAAGTAATAACTATGACTGAAAGAGAGAAAGCCATATTTGATGAATACGGAACCGCTTATCCTTGTTGCGGAAACTGTATTTATATAAGAGAAGCTGGATATAGATTAATGTGTAGAAAATATTTAGAGTATAGAGATTATAGTTCCGTTAAGTGCACTGAATATTCACACCAACAACATATTAATGAATTAGAAGAACTTGAGGACAAAAAATAATATAATATGATTGAAGATAGCATTATAGTAGTATTTTTGACTGTAGTTGTATTTGGTATATATATTACACTATTTTTAATATCAATTATACAACTAATTAGAGCTAGAAACTTACCAAAAGAGAAAGATGAAATTAACCCAGTTCTTTCAGTAGTTAGGAATCAAGATAAAACTTTGATATTATTTATAGGAATTAAACCAAAAAGAATAACTATAAATTTTCCAGAAAATGTTAAAGAGGATTACTGGACAACAGATAAACTGGAAGATAATTTTGAATGTGTTGTTCTCCCCTCTGAATTATTTCCAGAGTTAAAATATACAGACGATCCACTTGAAGTTAAATTAGTAAAGAAATAAAATATGTATAAAGAAATTCATATATTAGTTGGGCTTCCTGGTAGTGGTAAAAGTTCATATGCAAAATCTATATGTGAAGGTAAAAAAGATATAATAATTTTTGATTTTGACTTTCACATTTTTAAAAAGATAAAAATATGTATACAAGAGATGATATAAAAAATTCTCTTCAAAGTACAGTTAATCATTATCTTTTTATTGATAGTATACCTCGTTTATATATTGATGGTTTATTTCTAACTAATGATATTGTTGAAGATTTAATTCATGAAACATTAAATTTATATAATAAAGAATTACCATATAGAAAAAAACTAGGCGAGAATAATACAGTTAAGTTTGTAATAGATCAATGGAATGAAGATAGGGATGCTTGTCTTTCTAATGATAATTTCAGATATTTAGATAACAAACGAAAAACACCAGCAGCTATAACAATAAAAAATGCTATTTATGAAGATATTGATATTGACTCTTTAAATAATCATATGGGAATCACCTTAAATGAATTCCAAAATATTAAAGACAATAAAGTTAATATCATAGTTGAAAAAATTAATCATAAAGTTATCTTATATAATGTAAAAGATAAACTATTATATGATTATGGTGCTATTGACGGTATACTAAAATCAGAAAGATGGTCTAAAGGAGGAACCTGGGCTAACTATCTTGGAGATTCTGGAACTATTGGAGAAGATGAGCAACCAGAATTTAAAGAACTTGATGAAATTTTAACTAAATTATGCCCTAACTTATCATTTATTAAGTATAAATATATTATGGCTAATTTTGTTGAGATTAAAGAAGAATTAGAAAATGATTATTATGGAGGTACTGAATATTTTGCACATTATGAAGGTAGAATAAACGAAATATTAGATTACTTAAAACAAAATAATTTACTAGAAAATGAACAGGAATGATGAAATTGAAGATGCTAAAACATATTATATAGAAAATGAAGCTGTTTGTGATGATGTTTGTGAAGAATGTGCAGCAGCTAATGGTTTTAGAAAAGGTGCAGATTGGTCAGATAAACATCCATCAGTAGAGCTTATAGAAAGAATTATAACTATGGCCTTTGATGGTTGGGATTCTATATCTGGATTTGATGAACTAGCAAAATCAATAAGAGAGGAGTTAGATAATGAGTCCTAAGTTAGTAGCTATTTTTAGTATAGTCCTTATGTTAGGTTTAATATTATCTTGGATATTATCCTTAATATTACATAATCATGAAATAGTGAATTATGGATTAGGAATAGTTTTTATATTGTTTGTTATTTTAGTGATAATGGATAAAACAATTTATAAAAAGAAAAGAAAAAATGAGTAAACTAGTTTGGGTTGATGGTAATATAAATAATCCAGAATTACAACCAGATAAAGAAGAATTAATAGATCGTGGACATAAACTTAAGTGTTTTTCAAATATTACCGATTTTATCAAATATTTTAAAATCAAAGAACATAATGAAGAATATGATGGAATAATAATTGATTTATACTTGCTTCCAGAAAAAATATTCGATATGGAAGAATCTGAATATGGTTCACGTACTGGTCTTCTCTTAGCTGAAAAAGTAAGAGAGATACCTAATTTTAAAAATTCTAAGATTATTATATACTCTATTGTTGATTCTAATTACTTAAGTTATAAATATAAAGAAACAGATTTACACTTTTTAGGAAAATCAGAATTACTTTCAGAAGAATTTGTAAAAAAGTAGAATCAATTATAAATTATAATGAAGATGATGAATATAAACAAATAAAGCAGTTAGAACCATTTGATATAGTAATTTATAAACCTACAGGAGAAAGAGGTTTGGTTAAAAAAGTAACTGAAAATGGAGTATTTGTATTATTTAGAATTCAATCAACTGCTCAACTTTGTAAATTTGAAGATTTAGAAATTGAGTAATAAAAAATATAAAAATAATGCAAAAAAATATAAGATTTAGAGACCTTCTGAAAAAACTAAATGATATAGCAGAGTTAAGACCAGATGTATTAGATTTCGATGTTATTGTTGCTATAAATTCAAAAGATTCTAATTATGGTGGTTGTGAGATTTTAGATGAAATTGATGTTGATGATAACATAAAACAAGTCTGGTTAACATCTAACTGTTAAAAGAGTAGAATTGTCTGCTCTTATATTTTTTTTAATCCTTGAAAGCTTTATATATGATTATGCTTTATTTAATTCGAACATTTGGAAGAAAAAATGAAACCGCTTTAAAGATAGGTTTCACAGATGATAATAAGAATAGAAGTAATGCATATAAATTACACAATCCACTTTACGAACCAATATCAACAAGAGATGGTAGTTTATATGAAGAGGCTAAAATTCACTTATTTCTTACGGCTCTGAATCTTAAGCGAAATATATTAAATGAGTGGTTCGAAGATTGTCCTGATACTTTAACTTTATTTCATGCAAGTATTAATAAAATAAATCGAACCATATGGAATAATAGATCTCGCTTATTTACTAGAGCCGATTTTAAAAGTGAGAAAAATATAAAAAACACTATATATGAAGAACTAAGGAGAATTTATAAACCAAGAAATTATAAACAGATTGATAAAGAGTGGAAAATAGAAAGTAACCAGAAATTATTAAAAAAATTAAGAAATGATATAAACTTACTTGATTAATAATTTCTTTTTCAACATAATTCTAACAATAAAGAGATGAAAATAACTGAAGAACTTTGGAATAAGAACTCTTATAATGTAAAGAGGATTAAAGGAGAAAATGTATACAGTAATGCTAAAGATTACTACTTTAATGTAATGAATAAGATAACAAAAAAAGTAGTATTGAGGACTGAAGTAATTGAAAAACCTACTACTAATGAAGGATTTAAAATGTATACTGAACTTTTATTAGGAGAAGATTTTTTAAAGAAACATGATTTAACTCCAGCTTTTAATTATTTAGTATCAAAAACAGACAATGATTACTGTAATGCTAAATATGATTTATCTGGGTTTGGAGATTTTCCTCATAATGTATCTAAAAAAGAATCATTACAAGATATACAAACATTTCCACTGATGTTATTTGGAGATAATATAGTAATTTCTTTAACTGTATCTAATGGTGTTGGTGAAAATTTAGTTTATCAAACAGGTGTATATGTAAATGATATTTATTATACATCAGATAGAACGGATGAAGTAAAAAATATATTAGAATCTTTATATGAAATTAATCAAAAGATTCCTAATAAACCAAATAAAAAAGATGGTAGTATAAAAGTAGACTTCGCTTTTAGAGCATCAGATGGAAGAATTGATACTTATACTAAATTTGTAAAAATAAAAGATATTCAGTTAGATCAATTTGATGAGTCTTTACCACATGAAAAAATAATGAATATATTAGATAAAGATGAATCGGGTCTTATATTATTACATGGAGAACCCGGGTGTGGTAAAAGTTCTTATATTAAATACTTAATTAAAGAATGTAAGGATAAACATTTTGTAATATTAAGCCAAGATTTATTGCAAAATATGGATTCTTTCCGAGAGTTTTTATTAAATCAGGGATCTAAATCTATAATAATAATAGAAGATTGTGAAAATTTAGTAAAATCTAGAGAAAGAGTCGGAAGTAATTTAATAATTAGTGATTTTCTCAATATAACAGATGGAATTTATGGTGATTTATTTAGATTAAAATTTATACTTACTTTTAATACAGATGTCCAAACTATAGATTCTGCATTATTAAGAAAAGGTAGATTAAAATGTAAATATAAATTCAATAAGTTAAAAGGGGAAAGACTAAAAAATATTGCAAAAAAAATTGGAATCACATTATCAGATTCTCAAATACATAATGGATTAAGTTTAGCAGATCTATTTAATTATAATGATGATAATGGAGAAAAACAAAAAGAAGTAATAAAAATAGGATTTAATAAATAAAGTAGAGTAGGATAAAACCTACTCTTTAATTTTTCAAAAAAAAGAATCGCAGAATTAAAAAGCTCTGCGATTCAAAAAATCAATTTAGACAATGCGTAAAATGTACATATATAAGGATTTCAAGGGTTTAAAAAAGTAGGGGATTATTCGCAAATGCTACTTACCCCTAACTAAAAACCATATTATGAACAAAAAGGTTACTTTATTAATTAATTTCATATATAAGGATTTTACTCCTTCTTTTCATATAATAGATTTAATTGTGTTTCAGTCAATGAAAATATTCTTTTTGTTTTTTGATCATAACATGCATAATCATTTTTTGTCTTTGTTGAAAAAAGAACTGAATTACTCCCAGCCATTATAAAATCTAGTCCTCCAGTATTCGTATTTCTAGTATCTAATACAATCCTATCTGTAATACTCTTAACTTTACAATTATCTATTATCCAGTCTGGTATATTTTTAGTATCATTAACCATCCATATTAAAATTTCATCTGGATATTTATCATTTTTCCCACACTGTTTATACACATTTTCTTTTTCTTTCATATCTAATGATTTTAAATTACATATATAAGAATTTAGAATATATTTGATACCTATTTTCCTTATATTTGATGATACGACTCGGAAAAAAGTTAGAAGAAGATAAAAAGAGTTTATTATTAAGAGAAATTTCTAGAAGGTTACCTTATCATATATTAGCTGTATATAATAACGGAAAATATATTGGAGAAATTATAGAAGTTAATATAGATGAGGAATTAATAACTTTACGAAGAGAAATTAAAGAGGGGAATGTATATGAAAGAGTTTTTGTAGAAGATTTAAAATTAATACTTAAACCTATCGATACATTACCAGAAACCTTAATGTTCTCTGATGTAGAAAAATATGACAGAGAACATATAGATTTTTGTAACTTAATTAAACTGAATCTAGCAATTGAAAGTATATCATAATCAAGCAGATTTAATAAAAGAACTAAAAGACGCTATTAGTATTAAGTCTGATATTGTTCTTAGGTGTGATATTAATGTATATCTTCTTAATAAGTATGTTTATCATGATCGAATAGGGTATAATTACTGGAAAAGTAAAATATATCAAGTTGAATATACAAAAGAGGATGGAATAAGTATAATATATGGAGAAGGAAAGTTAAGTAAGATTAAAGTCTGTTTAACTAATTTTGGATTTATTCCTGATGACGAAAAACCTCCAGGTCTTTATTACTGTCTTACTATAAATAGCCTGATAAATATTCTTCAAAGATTTCAAAAAGAAGAACTTAGTTATGAATTAGAATTAGTAACCAAAAAATATGAAGATATTTATAAGGATATACAAACTACGGCAGAAAAATATTGGATAAATGACGATTTGTAATAAATTTGGTGATGTTCTAGATATACTAGAAGATATTATTATAGATGGAAGTTGTGCTACTGGGTTTGCGGTATCTTGCAATTTTGATTTATTTGTATTAAGTGATATAGACTACACATCTTCATTTTCTTTATCAAAATATAAAATAGATAGTATATTACTTACATATCCATATATTAATGACAAGTGTTTATTAGAGATATGTACATGTACTAATAATGTAAAAACATTTTCTAAGATTCTTGAAGTTGAAGATTTAGAAGATGTGCGAAAAGATAAATATATATCAATATATGCTTCTGATGGTCTTATTCTGTTTTTTGATATGTTTGATATTATTAGATATGTAAAATTAACAGAACATAATGAGATATCAAGATGTATTAAAGAGCTTGCAGAAATACACAAAAAGTATAATAACATTTATTCAGAAATTTCAAAAACTATAAAAAATGATAAAAAATAAGGAAGAGTTTTATAATTTTTTAGAAGAGTGTATAGATGGTAAACAAAAATTTGGTACCAGCGTTAGTGTAAAAAATATAAAAATAAATGTATTAAAATTCCAAAGTAATTTTTCCAATCTACTTACATATACTACTGAAATTAAAGGTATTACATTTATCTACGTAAGTAAAGACAAAACAAAAGGAAGTTTTACTATAGGAACAAACCATAAAGATTCTAATAAACAGTATATATACAATATTATGTATGATCGTTCTACTAAGATATTTCATCTTAGATCCGATTATAGTTCTTTTCAAACATTTGTATATACTGATGAAGAAAAGGACATTATTTTAAGAACTGTAAATCGAATAAGGTTAGATAGTATTGAAGAACATATAAACAAAATTACTAAAATTCAAGCCAATTTTAGTAAACTTATGATTAAATCTGAATTAAAACTGACTTTATAATGGATCCTATAAAAAATTATGAAGAGCTTTATGATTTTATAAACTCTTGTATAACTAATAGTACTTATGGTTTATCACGAGTCTGTAATTATTTGAGATTTAATGTAATAAATTTCAAGAAAAACTTTGAATCTCTGAAAATATTTACAATAGATGTTTGTGAAATTGTTTATAGATACGATAAATATCAAAATACTAAGAATACTGGAACTTTTGAAATACATGGATATACTACATTTGATGAAAATACCAAAAATATAGAATCTGTTTATAAAGGGTGTGTTATCAATAAGGATGGATTAATAATATTTTTTCCTGAAGAAAACATGTCTGAAAAAATTTATCTGTTTTATGAAGATACTAACAAAGCAGAGACTTTTGAATATATAGATAATCTATATAAAAACTATAATATAGAATTAATCGAGATATTGAAAAATTTAGAAAAAGGATATATAGAATTAAAACATATTCAGTGTAATTAATATGATAACGACACATGAAGAATTTTTCAATTTTATCAACCAATGTATATCTAGTGAAAATGAAAATCGTGGAGTTTTGCAAGACTGTAATAATTTAGAATTTAAGGTAATAAATTTTAATAAAAACTTTACATTTTTTACAACACAAAGTATAAAGGTTCTTAATATCTCATATAATAATGTTGGATTTAGTGATAATTGGGGATTTTTCACTTTAGGAAGTAATAATGGTTTATGTACTAGGTGTATTTTTTATAATACTGGTTTACTTCTTAAAAAAGATCCTTCAGAAGTAGGACTACGATTATTTTATAATAGTATAAATAAGGAAATAACTTTCAAATATATAAATACTTTATATAAAGATTATTTCACAGACTTGATTAAAGAATTAGGAGAATTAAGGGATAATCATACTAAAGTATTGGATTATATAAAAAACGATAAGTATGATAACAACAATTGAAGATTTAAAAGATAGACTAAAGCAAGATTTTGATGCTAAAGTCACTTTATTAGATTGTGAGATAGATGTTTTACTTATTTATCCCATTAGTTTAAAATCAAATAAAGCAAAGATAATTAGTGCGACTGTAGTAAAACAAAAGAAAAAGAAAGTAATTACGGCTAAATTTGATGCTAACTTTACTATCGACTTTGTATTAGATGGAAAAAGCAATCTGTTAATAAATACAAGAAGAACTATTTGCTTATTTGATAAAGACAGTATAAAGAAAATAAAAGAAATGTTAACTAATTATAAAGACGAACATATCAAAAAATGTTTAGAAGAATTGAAAGAAACAAATAAAGACTATACAAACATAATGAAAGAAATTATATTATATGATAGCAACAATAAACAGTCTTGAGGAATATAATAAAATAGCAAAGGATTTTATTGGGTCTAGATTCTTTAAAGCAAAAGAAGATTATGAAGACCCTAACAAAATTATAGGATATTCTTGGATTATTAGGGATCCAGAAACAATGAAAGATCCTGAAGTTAGAAAAATATTTGGTAGTAATTATTGTATTTGTGATGAGTTAATAAGAAATATAGGAAAGGTATGTAAATTTGAGCGTGATATAGGAGTCTTAGTTGGAATAGAGATAACAGAAGAAGACTTTTATTATATTTTAAAAGTTGATGATAATGAATTATATTTTTCATGTGTGGGTAATCTTGAATTAGCTTAAATTATGAAAATATATACATCATATTTTTACATGATTAGATTTTTAAAACCATATCAAATACCTATATCAACAGCAGTATGGGATCCAAAATGGTTTCATGAATTTAAAGACCAAGATCATATTTGGAAAGATAAAAATGGAGTTTGGAATGGAATAAGGCTCGAAATATTAAATCCAAATTCATGCTGTATAACTCAACCGCCAGAATGTATATCTTGTATAAAAGAAGGTAGAGATAGGGATCCAAAAAGTTGTAGTTTTATAAGAGAATATCAAGAAGGACTTAGTAAAATTGACTTTAAAGATCTAATGGAACTTCTTACTAAAACGGCGGAATTTATACAGCGATTAGAAGGATTTGAAAACGAGCCGGAAATTATACTCATTGTCCACGAAGCTCCATATAATCCATGTAGTGAAAGAGTTCCAATACAAGAACTATTTAAAAATCATGGAATAGATGTAGTTGAGTGGCCAGGATAAAAAAAGATAGGATTTAATTTCCTATCTTTTTATTTTTAACAGATCTCATTTAAAATCGTTGTTATTTCCTTTACCTTTCTTTGATACTCTTCTGTTTCTAATAACCATGGACCTCTTCTTTCATTACCAAAATCTATGTCAATGGTTTTATAGATTGTGCACGGTTTAGCTTTCAGAATTATAATACGGTTACTTAGATACACTGCCTCTTCTATGCTATGAGTTACGTTAAGTATTGTTGGATTGTTAGACTCATAGAATATCTTTAACAGTATATTTTGAACCTCCCTCTTCATCTTAATATCTAAAGCTCCAGTTGCTTCGTCTAGTAATATAATTTGGGATTCTGTAGCTAAACACCTAGCTATAGAAACTCTCTGAAGTTGACCTCCAGATAGTTCCGGTTCCTTGGCATACTTATCTCTGTGGTCATAAAGATCCACAAGTTTTAATAATTCTCTTGCTTTCTCTAGAGCTTCTTTCTTTTTTATACCTCTTTTGATGTAAGGAAGAGCAACATTAAATTCTACAGTAAACCAATCATAGCTACTATATCGTTGAAAAACCATTGGAATATTACCACACTTTTTTATATCCTCTCCGTAGATTTTTATTTCTCCCGAAGGTATTTTAGTTAATCCCGATATAGCTTTCAACAAACAAGTCTTACCACAACCAGAAGCACCCATAATAGATACAAGTTGTCCAGTATTTTCAAAGTCTGGTATACTCAAGCTAAAGTTATCAAAGAGGCGATACTCATTTGGCTTCCCCTCGTTGAATATTTGTCTTAAGTTTATTATATCTATTATATTTGATTTTTCTTTTTTCTCCTCTGGTTTTTTCTCTTCTTGTTTTGGTATACTTATTTCATTAAATATACTTGGATCTATGTTTCTCTGTTCACTCATGTTTTTTATGATATGGGAATAGAATAGGATCAGATATCTTAAATAAATAATCCTGTAAAATTCCAATTAATACTATGATAAACAATAACGCATAAATTTCCGGAGTTCTTGATTGTCTTGTTAGAGTTTGTATAGATGCTCCAATACCACCTTCCTTATTTAAACACTCTGCTATAACAACATAGGTATAAGAAATAGCTACAAGACTCCTAATATCTCCATAGATTCTGCTGATAACATAAGGCCAGTAAATATACCTAAACATTTGCCAATTACTGAATCCTAACGTTTTACCAGTCTGAATGTATATATAATCTTTCTCATTTGCCGGATTCTGTAAGTCCATTATTTTTTGTATAACAGACGGCAAAGTAAAGATCAATATACCAAAAGCCAGAAACTTAGCCTTCATACCAAAACCTAGTCCAAAGATAGCTATAAATATTCCGCTAACTGTTGGTAATGGTAAATATCTAAAAGCTTCTATATACTTTCTAAACAATGCATTAAATAACGGATAAATACCAATCAAAAATCCAAAAGGAATAGCTATAGATAATGCAATAACATACCCTAATAGATTTAATGATACGGTATAAATAATATTACCCATTAAATGCTGATTCTTTATCAAATCTGGAAATGCCCTTAATACACTTACAGGATTCGGTAATATTCTTGGATTAATCAGCTCAAAAGATGTTACTAGATACCATAAAGCTAACAATAATATAGCTCCAATAATACCAACTATTGTACTGTCTCTTTTACTAATACTTCCTCCAAACTGTAATAAATTTTTCATAATACAACCTAATTTTAAAAAGTTAGGACTAGATGATTAAACCCAGCCCTAACTTCGAAAAAATTGTACACATTATAGAGCAACTCTCAAAGCTCCTAGCACCAAAAACTTATTGTAGTCATCATAAAGGAAGTCAACACCAACCTGGAAATTCTCCGTTATCTTGAAGAATACCTTTTGTTCAGTTGCTGCATTGAAGGTTTTCATTCCCCAAAGGTCAACATATCCTTCATAATGTATCCTCCACCAATCGCCGGAGGTATTGAGTTCAAAGTGCACTTGATGGCCACCTCTAATAAGTTTTCCATCTTCACTTACCATACCTGTTGGCATATTATCATACCTATACAAAATCACAGGCATAATAGATACGCACTCGATTGGTATTTGATATCCTAAACCAATAAGACCAGCGAAAGTACCATCTGAAAATACTTGAAATTCAGGATGTACATAAAGGTCAGTCTTTCCTAACTTGAACTCAGCATAATCCCTAGTCATAAGAGTCAGTTCTGAGTTGAAATAGGTGAGCTCATTAGTAGAGAAAACGTTAATGTTTCCGTTACTCCAGAAATAATCACTTACAAACTTAGGGCCTTTCCAAGTACCCATAAATTGCATTGACTGAGACTTTGCCGTTAATACAACAAGCAAAAGTCCAATAACTAATAATACTCTTTTCATGGCTTAGTCCTCCACAACTAATTGGAAATCCGTAGTTCTGTAGTTCTCATTGGCTCCAGTCACACCATCTTCTTCAGCATGTTTGGGACCATTTCCAACCACTATGAAACGATTAGGATCCATATTATGTTCATTTACGAGATAGTTAACAACAGCCTTAGCTCTTTTGTATGATAAATCAACATTATAAGCTCTGTTGCCAGTGTTATCTGTGTTACCTTCCACACGAATTCTCACTTGGTTGAACTGTTCAGCGATATCAACAAATTCATTATCGATTGTTGCCTTAGCAGTATAATCAAGCGTATACCCGTTTGTTGGGAAGTTAATAACAACTTTCTTATTACTGATTGCTGGCTTTGTTACAACTTCAGGAGTAGGTTCTGTAAATATCTTTTCCTTAGTAGCCCAAGCTGTTTGATTGTTAGTAAGTTTGTTGTTATCCGATAATTCCTTAATGAATCGATCTGTACTAACTTTATACCAAGGCAATACAGATCTAGTTAAATTAAGATCAGTATAAACTTTTGCCATACGATTATAAAGTTTTTCTCCAGTAACACCAGAGTAAATCGGATTTAATCCAAACCAGTTAATATTGTCTTCCAGAGTAGCGAAGTTAATCTTCATACCTACTGTCTGAGCAAATTCAACTGGAACATCTGTAGCTAATGAGAACGCTTGACATGCTTCGTCATACTTATTCCCATAAACTATTTCAGAGTTAGCCCACAAGAAAGCCTGAATGATCTTTTTAACGAGATCAGGATTGCTTTCTAACCACTCTTTCTTGGCGATAAATCCGTCAGTAATAAGAGTGTTGGCCTGGACTGTAGATGTAAGAACTTTTATCTCTCCTTTTGGAAAAGCGGCTATACAATCATCATCGTCAGGAGTAAACACAACAGCTGCATCAACTTTTTTAGCTTTGAATGCTTGAGCAACTTCAGTACCATATCCAGTTTTTACCTGAATAATATCATCATTAGTTAATCCTGCAGTTTCCAACGTGTTAAGCAGGAGTGAATGACTGGCAGTTCCTTCAGAAAAAGCTATCTTCTTTCCCTTAAGGTCTTGTACCGTGTTAATGCTTTTGTTTACTACTATAGCATCAGCACCTGCACTAAAGTTGTGAATCATGAAATACCGGAAATCAGTCATGGTTCCAGTAGATGATGTTTCAACAGGATACGAATCCAGAGTGACAAATGCAAAATTAGCATCGCCATTCTTCAAAGCAGCACGACCAGCTTCAAAATCATCCATGAACAGGATCTTGAGCTTGAGTCCAAATTCAGTGGCGAAGTAAGAGTTATCAGTTCCCTCACATCCACCATTACCCCAAATGATAGGGGCCCATCCGGTATAGGTGTCCACAATCATAGTAGCATCAAATTTTTCCTTGCTGCCACCGAAAATAGAACTACCCTCTCCGGTTTGTTCATTGCCAGTTCCGTAATACTTGTAAACACCAAAACTTGCGGCGCCTACAACAGCCAAAATCAGTAGAATTCTTCCTACATTTTTTGCTTTACTAGTTAAACGTAATTTACCCATTGTTTGTAAATTTTTAAATTGTTAATAAATATTGTTAATTGATAAGTTAGGTCCATCTTCTTTTTGGAAGGTTGTTTTCATCAGGAAGTTCAACATAATCAGTGAAATACTCTCTTTTAGATTTAGTTTTATTTTCCTTGAGTATATTGAATTTTCCTTCATCAATCGCTTTCAATATTTCATTAGCCTTTTCTAAACTGGCTTCAGAATCAAGATCAAAGTTGATGAGAAGATCATTAGATCCATCAAGAAGTCTATTCATTTCAGCTATGCTCTCATTGATTGTGCTATTTACATTATCTAAAGCAAGCTCTTCTTCCATAGACTTAGTTAATCCACCTCGAAGTATAGAATTAATTGATTTCATAGCAGAAGCCTGAGCTTTTGCCTGTTCATAATCATCTTGAGTATACTTCAATTGCTCTTCTGCATCTTTTACATGGAATTCAACCATCTTCTCTAATCTCTTCATAATATCAAGATACTTAGAAGAGGTTTCTATTCGCGTCTTTTGTTTGCTAATCTGTTCTTCTCCACGTACTATAGATCTAGCTAAAAGTTTTAAGGTTGATGCTAGGCTAGATTTTGTTTCATCATCAGTCCTAGGATCTCTTAATTTCTTATCAGCTATCTCTGCTCTGCTTTTATTAGAATCAAACTCTTTCTGATATTCAGTAAGTTTCTTTTTCATGCTAACCAGAATAGCTTCAAGATCAGTAACAGCTTTATGAACTTTTGATTCATTTTGTTTCATCTCACTGATACCGTTCTTGAGGATATTTATAGGATCCATTTCAACAATAAGCCCTATAAACCACCTAGAGATTTGAAGCCATAAAAGCTGTATTCCTCTCCTAAATTGTTTACTAGTAACAACATAAAGGAGAATTGCTAACACGACCATCTCTACAACAAACCATATAGTGTTTGATGCAAGAGTTATCAAAAATGGTAAAGCTTTGTACAATCCAAAACCAACAGCCCCTATTGCTAAAATACCAGATACTTTAGCAAAGGTTCCACCAGGACGTTTCCAAAGTTCTTTAATTCGCTCTTTGATTTTTTTGTCCTTCTGTTCTTCAAAATCACCATCTAATAATAAATCTCTGCTCATGATTTTAAATATTTAAGCTGTTAATTTTATTTTTATCACTGTCTAATGTCTGCAGAACCTTCTTAATACTAGATTCAAATTTCTGCACTTGTAAATTGATGTCAGTTGTATTCTCTTCGACTTCATCTTCAAGTTTACTAAGATCAACACCAATCTTCGACAGTTCTTCTTTCTTACTTTTTATTTCGTTCTCTAAAGCTGTTCTTCTTGACTTTAGATTTTCAATTTCAGCATTCTTTGTTCCGACCCTGGTCTTTCTCAACTCTTCAAATTGAGCTAAACCATTTGCCTTTTCCTGCTCTATCATATCCTTGTATGTATCTATGGATTTTAATATAATATCCTTAGTTAACTGTGGATATGACTTCTTGAGAACATTGTAAGCAGCCTTGAATATTTGTAATTCATCGGTAGCTAATCCAGTCTCAAAAATGGCTGATACATTATTTCTTAACTCAACATAGTCAGGACCTGGTAAATTCTCTTCTATGATCACTTGCCATAGTTTATTTACCGTTTCATCGTCCGCTGATGAGACAGAAATTGGTATCTGTGAAGTTGGGGCAAATGCAGAAGTGTCAGGATCTTTTTGCTGTATTTCCTTATTTTCTTCTCCTTTGTCTTCTTCAAAGATTAGACTAAAAAGTTTACTTCTTTTCTTTTTTTCTTCACTCATTTTTATAAATTTTTAATTGTTTACACTAATAAGGCTTTCAGCATTTATTTTCAAAGCCTAATATATGTATAAATAAAATAAAATAAATTATGGAAGACTATAAAGAGAAATTAAAATTAGCAAAAAAAAGATATAATTCTACAAATTCTAAAGAAGAAAAAGAATTTATTGAAACACTCTTTCCTGAACTTTGTGAGGATGAAAATATAAGGAAAGGGCTTATTAATATGTTAAGCCAAGATTATGAACTTCATAAAAAAGAAATTGCTTGGCTTGAAAAGCAAGCTAAACAAAATTATATTGATGCAGATGAAGATTGGTATAGTTTTGTTCGTTGGTTTGTAAAAGAAAGAACAGACAATTACACTCTTATTCCATCCGATGATGATATACATTATTGGGGAAATATCATTCTTAACCATGCAAGGAAATTACTTAAAAAGCAAGTTGAACAGAAATCAGTTAAATGCATTATGGAACAATTCTCATTAGAAAAATATCTTGAAAACCCAAGTCGCAAAGTAGTGACAAGAGACGGAAAACCTGTTAGGATTGTTTGCTGGGATAGTCCAAATAAAGCATTTCCAGTTGTAGGATTTATTGATAATAATCCCACAGTATTTGTATGGGATTATTATGGCTATTCTAAAACGGGTCATGTCGAAAGTAATTGCGACCTTTTCTTTGCAGATGAAAACCAAGAATCTCCAACAAACAAAATTCTTGATGATCTGAAAAATTATCTCGAAAACAATACAAGAGAACAGATTGAAAGAGATTGGAAAGAAATTCAAGATTGGTATAATGAAAAATTCTCACAAAAGAAGGAAGAAGAAAGTTTGAGTGAGTTTGAAAAAGCAGTATCTGAATTTATCCAAAAAATAACTCATAATGGTAATGTATTGCCAGTAGAAGATATTAGAGGATATTCAAAATCACTTCTTGAAATTGCAAAAGAAGAACTTGAAAAAACCAACTATATTATTCTAAAAGATGAGGATGAACATAGTAGTTCTTTTGGCAAGGGTTTTTATATTAATAAAAAAGAAGGAAAATATCAAGCCCTGAACATACCAAAATGGAGGAAAGTAAAAAATGGAACTGGATTTACTATTCCATATATTGATAGAATGATAAACCTAATTATTCCAGACAGAGAAGGAAACGGTTATTACATACCAATGAAAGAATTAATTGAAAACTTACCAAGAGAAGAGGAGGAACAGAAATGAAACTAAAATTTTTAACAGCATTTATCATTTTATTCATACTATTTTGTATAATAGGAATAACTTGGTGTATTATATCAGAACGTAGAGGATGGAATCATGGTATTTGTCCTGAGTGTGGAGAAAAACTTAGACATTTTGACTGTGATTCTCAAGGAGGTGATGGTTGGTGCTGTGATAAATGTAGATATAAAACATGGGTATCATACAAAAAACTTGTTTATAAAAATAATAAGTAAGATGAAAAAAATTAAATTAATTTTGCTTATAGTTATAACAATATTATTATCAAGTTGTTATAATGATCGAAATCCTGATGGTAGTTATATAATTCATACAGATGGTTATCCTTATGGACTAGTAAGTAGTGTTACTCTTATTGACGAAAATGGAGAAAAATGTGAGTATATACTATATGATCATGGTATTACTCATAAAGGCAATTGTAAATACTGTAAAGAGCGTAGAGATAAGGAAAAAGAACAATGAACTTCAACATACCTTTTTACGTATTGAGAAGAATATTTCCTGCAGATACGATGTGGGTTGACGGAATAGCAGAAATTATAGGATATTCCCCAAAAGAAAACCTCCATATTGTAATTTGTGATGGAACTCGTACTTCACAAGATGGAAAATATACGGTTCAAAAATATCGTCCTAAAAATCCAGAATATCATTTTGAACACTGGAATAAAGGCAAATATCCGTATAAATACCTTATTGATGAAGATTACGCTGAACATATATCAGAAGAAATAATTAACTTTAGTGGGCTATAATGATGGAAGAAAAAGCAGAAAAAGCTTATCCAAAACATGAATTTGGTATTTATATAAAGGATAATGAGCTAAAAAGAGAGGGTTATATTAAAGCACTTCAAGAGATTAATAATCTTCCTAAAATTGAGGGATGGATAGCAAGAAACAAGGAACCAAATGAATTATGCTTCTTCCCTGGAAACGAACCGCCAGTAAGAATGGATACTTATTGGTTTGCTGGATTTGCTTGGTCCTATACTAAAATTCAGGATGTACTTCCCGAACTTACCTGGGAAGATGAACCACTTAAAGTTGAATTAATTATAAACAAACTATGACACCAGAAGAAATTCAAGAAAAGTATAATAAAACACTTGAAGAAATCTCAGACATAGAACTGAATAATGATAAAGACCGCCGTGGACGTTGGAGAGAATTGCAAAAAATAAAGAGGTGGTTAGAATCAAAATTGAAATAATATGACAAAATTAGAAAAAGCTTATTTTGATACGTTTACACTATGAAAAAAGTATATCTAGTCACGCCAATATATGAAGGTGTAAAGGGACTTGATTTCTCAGTAGATATAGAGTTTCCAAGTGAAAAAGAGGCTAAAAAGTATGGTGATGAGAATTTTCCTGATATTTATGAAATAGATGAAGTTGTAAAAGACAGAAAACTATTATTTATAGATATCATGGGGAGAATTCCTTATGGTACTAAATTTAGATTTGAGTTAGATAAAAATGACTTTAAAACTATTTCATTTAATGAAGATCCTGAACTACCACACCTAGACGAAATATATTCATACTGGGTAAGAAAGGGATTTATTCTTCCATATCTCAGACCTCTATCTTCTATGACCGAGGAAGAAATTGAGGAATTAGATGAGATGAGTTTCCAAACAAAAACTGGCTCATTTAAAAACTATATTCACCTTACTCCTAATTTTACTGGATTTTTAGGTAAAGTTAAATTTGATCCAAAAACAGCTAGTCCTGAAATTAGTGGTATAAGTATAGCTGATGTGATTCGTTATATAAATTGGCTTAATGAACATCACTTTGACTATCGTGGACTTATTGAAAAAGGACTTGCAATAGAGGCTCCTAAAGATATGTACGTGTGAATTTATGGAGGAACAAATAAACAAACTTTATGAAGAGATAGAAGATGAAAACAGTAACACCTACTGAAATTAAAGAAACTGCAGATGGAATAGATAAGGAAGTTAATAATACAGAAATTTCCATATTCTTAGCAGGAACTATAGATGATGGAAGTAGTAAAAATTGGCAAAATGAGGTTATAAGTGAGATAAATTCAAATATCAGCTTACCTTATTTGACTATATATAATCCAAGGCGTGATAATTGGGATGAAAATGTAACTGAAGAAGAACAGATGAAACAAATAGATTGGGAGCAGAAATACCTTAAGGAATCTGATCTCATCATAATGGTTTTACTGGATAATTCAAAATCCCCAATATCACTAATGGAGCTCGGACAATATTCTAATAGTGGAAAACTTGTTGTATGTTGCACAGAAAAATTTTACAGATATCATAACGTAAAATGGATGTGTAATAATAGAGATATAATACTAATTAATACAAACGACATTAAAGAAATAGCTAAAATCATATTAGTAGCTGTAGGTCAAATTAAAAAGTAAAATTATGAGTGTTTGGATAACCAGTTATCTATTATATGGATATAAGTTTACAAAGAAAAAAGAAATTAAAATCATTGACGAACATTGTGAAGAATTAATGGAAGAAAAACCATATTCAGAAATGTTTAATAATGATGACTCAGATCAAATACTTGTTGAAGATTGTATGTGCGGAAACTATGTGTACATCGGATTAAAATTAGCAAGTATTGATGAAGATGAAGATGATGCTTGTGTAAATATTTCTGGAAATGATATACAAGACTTAAAGAATAAATTATATGATCATATGAAATCTTGGCCAGACTATTTAATCAATATGGTTAAAAATTATGAACCAAGTTTATATCTATTTGTTCATGCATCTTAAAAATAAAAAAGGACAGTTTAAATTGTCCTTTATTTTTTTTGTACTTATAAAAAAATAAACGCTATTATTAAGCGTTTTATGTTAACATAGTCTCATACTCAAACTTTATTAGATTAAAATTCTTGAACTCTTTCTTTATTTGTTGTTCTAAATCTTGATCTAACTCTGAACCATGACTAAAAACTAAATGTCTTATAACTTTATTTTTAATATCTGAATTATATAGTTTATCAATACTTATTGAGTGTTTGAGTAAATTGATATCAAACTCAAAAGATCTAAAACTCTTTTGATATTCATTATAAGTATTGTTTTCATCTTCTACTTCTAAAATATTTGATGAAGATAGAAGCGGTCCTGGTCCATGTCTAGTTATATAAGGACGACATACATAATAAATGTTTACATTTAATGGATATACACTATTCATATATCCAAATCTCCTTAATAACTCAATTGCATTTTTAGATGTAGTATTAGAAGGAGTACACCAAGGCATTACACCATGAGTTTGGTCTAATAATATTCCCTGAGAACCTTCAAATACTTTATGAAAATATTTACTGATTGCTAATTGTTCTGGGGTTTTTAATTCTACATTATTTACATAATCATAAACTCCTTCTACATACTTATCAATAGAGAAATCTTTTTTTACAAGTCCAGACATTTTATAATAATTTGTCTGTATACTTTTTACTTTTTCTCTAAGTACTATTATATTTTTGGCATCAGACATTGTTAAGTGATACCCATTTTTTATTCTATCTAAAGCTGATTTTATACCAACTCCTACTGTTCCGTGTTCTCTATTTTGTATATTTCCCCACTGATACCATACATCAAAAGGAGTTATTAGTTCACAAAAAGGAGAATATATTATTTCTGGTTCTATTCCTTTTGATTTTAATATATCTCTTTCCAATATGGCTGTAAATGGATCAACTAAACAGAATTCACTCCAATAAGTAGGGATGTTAAGTAAAGTTCCTGATCCGAAATTAGAGAAACAGTGATGTATGTTATTATGATCTACGTTATGACCCACTTGAGGACCACCACTAAATCTTATAACAATAGCACTTTCTCCCCTTCCTATAAAACTCTTACACAAGTTATTTACTGTTTGACCTTTTCCACAATCTCCGAAAAAAGCCCCTAAAACAATACTTAACATCCCCTTTACTTTTTACAATATTAAGTCATCATCTGGCTGACTCTCTGTAGACGGATTCTCAACGGTTTCTACTACCGTTTCCACTGTTTCCGTACTTTCTCCTTCTGGTACATAAAACTTTCTTACAGTATCAGCAATTGTGGTAGCTATTTCTGAAGATTTACAAGACAATAAGTGATCACCAAGTAATTCTCTCCATCCTTTTTCAACCTCTTTTAAACTGTGAGAAGCATCAGTAACATGTATATGGAAAACTTCATATTGCTCTTTAGCTTTCTCAAGGGCTTCTTTTGCTGTAATTCCTTTAGCTCCCTTCTGATAACTTAAGAACTCTACTAAATCTTCTCCAGACACATGATCCAAACACGGTTCATCTCCCATAGTAAACAAGAATCCTTTACGATGTCTCTTATACCATGAATCCGTTTCTGTGTGATATCCTGCCATAATCCAGGCAAGGAGGTAACTTTCCAATTTGTTATCGTGTAGTTTTTTATCTAACACTTCTTATGATTCTTTTTCTCATAAGTTCAGCGTACATTTTCCTCTGTTCTAGAGGGAAACCACTCTTGGGTATATTATATTCTATTTCTAGTTTCAATACCTACGCGTTACAATGATTCAGATTCGTTACTATCTGAATTTATCTCGGTATCGGCATCACAGCTTTCACCGATTTTGGTTTCTAATAATGTATATGATCCCTCATATACACGGCAAAAATCTTTGTATTTTTTAAACTTTCTATTTTATTTATTTTTAGTTTTTCGAGTACCCTTTCAGTCATATTATTATAACATTTTAGATACACGATACAAAGATATGTAATATAAATTATTTTTATATTACTAAATATACTACCCCAGTTACCGCCTCCTCCTCTCTCAATATGAATATTTTGAATGGAGTCTAAAATTTTTTCAGTATCACTCTCAAATTGACCTGCTTGTAATGGATAATCATCATATACAGTATCTCCAACTGCACCAAAGAGAAGTTGTGGATCCTTTACCCCAATCTGAATAAGTTTGTCCATCAGCTTTGGGAATTGGGTCTTAATCATCTCTTGTGGTCTATCTCCCATTGAACCTGTTACATCAAAGAAGATATTGAAAGGAGTAGTATATGGATGTTCTGTTGTATCTCTTGATTCTCTAACACCAACATTAAGCATCTCTTTTCTAACGTTGGTATTATTAACTCTAGCCTTTGTATTAAATGACCTGGCTAGAGTATCATCTGCAGCTTTTAATGTATTGCAGAATAGCTCACTTTCTGATTTGTGCGAGTAACCTCTTGATCTATGAATATTTTCATAGGCCTCGCTGCTATAACAACCGCTACCCATTTATTACAGTTATTAGATAGTTTCCCAATTGATTACTAAAGACTTAACGTATTCCTTCTCGTCATTATCCCAAGGCTCACCATACATGTCCTGATAGATTCTGATGCAATTCAAAATCTTCTGAGCAGACTTATGGCAGTCTAATCCCCAGGTAAATAAACCTTCGCAGAACTTCTTTTCGTTGATGTCCGAAAGATTGATAGTCTGCATAGGAGTCTGAGGCATAATCTTGATCAAATCATCTTGAGGCTTTCTGGCAACTCTTCTCAGTTCAATAATCATGTCTTGGATTTCACGCTTCATTTCGCGCTTAATATCCTCAACCTTATACTCAACTAAAGTCTTTTTTACTTGACCGAAAGTTGACCCGAAAGTCTTAGCAAGGAAGTTTTCACCTTCTTTAGCACCAAACAAATTAGAATTACTACTTACAATAACTTCTGTAGTTTCATCTTCTTTCTTTACTACACTCTTTGTTTCTTTTTTCGTATCCATAATTTTTAAAAATTAAGTTTAAGCTGTTTCTTTTCATATGTAAGGGTTTCAGGCATAAAAGAAGGACCAGTTTTTAATTTACCGGTCCTTAAAAAATCAACAAATTGATTCAATGTCTTCAGAAATGGTTGCTCGTATACCATCATGCATTATTAGAAAATCGTAAACATGAAACGGCTTTCTATAGAATATTTTATAAGCAATCAAATAATAAGTAGATGGGATACAGTGAAGAGTTGAATCAAATAATGTAAGTCTCCACTTCTCAAAAAACTCTACTTCTTTCTTTGACGTATTGAATAAAAACTCATGCCTTACTAATCTAAAAACATCAGCCTTAATATTCAACTCAAACTTAAGACGAATAAAATTTTCTAAGTCTTTGAGTTTTTTTATAAATTTAACAGCATTACAACCATCTCCTATTTCAAAAACTAATTCATCACTGGACATTACAACTAATTTAATTTCTGTAATATCATTAAAGAAATCTACTACTGTCGGTATAAGATTGTTAACTAAATAAGTCTCGACAGTAATATGACGACTTGGATTTAACTGACCAAATAAAACACTGCGTAAATATTTTGAATTTATGAGCTCTGGAAAATCTGTAAATTCACCTATTAAATCCTCCCACTTTTCATAATCTTTAAATAATCCACAATATTTTAAAGCCTGAAAATTAGCCTTTTTTAAATCTACTGATAAGAAATATTTATCAGCATTATCTTTAGTATATAGATTTTTAGAAAGATTATTGGGTTTATCTATTTTAAATTCATTCATATTCCTTTGATTGAATTTTATAAACTCAACACTTCCTTTTACACTATCTAAAAAAGACTCCTTAACGTTAGCATAATATTCAAAATACTTCTCTTCATTATCATCAAACCTATTCTTCACTCTATCAACAAACTCTAACCACTCATCATATTTACCAATAGTATCAAGTGCATATTTAATATACTCAAGATCCTCTATATTTTGTAACGGTAATTTATGATCGTCTATAAATCTCTTAAATAATTTCTCAGTTTTCATAGTTTTCCAATAGCTAAATTCTCTATACTACAATCTATAATATCTAAATTTAAATATTTAGTCATCGATGCAAATAAATATCTACAATCCGACATATTATCAAAAAGCTCAGAGTATACATTTTCACTATTAAACTCTATCATCTTTAAAATAGTCGGCCGAAAGTATACAAGCGCTACAGAATCAGATGTATAAGAACAAAACATATTATCCTCATTTTCTTCCTCTAATTCATCATATACACCAAAAAATCTACGAACCTTATCCAAAAAACTATCTTCACTAATCTCTTTTCTGGTATATATCTGCTTGTAATCTCCGGCCGATAATTGTCTTAACTTAAATATCGGCTTTGTTATACTAGAGGAATTTACTGACTTTATATTATCGAAAAACTTATCTCCTATTCCAACTAAATTATTCATATTCATTAACAAAAATGAGTTGTGCATCCTGAATATCTGAACACAATAATCTAAAACCTTGAAAAACGTGAATCCTAAATTATCATAAGACTCTATCCAAGCACAACCACTATAAAGCGATGTTAATTTATTTTTATCTATCCTCTTATACTCCCTTGAAAATATAAAAATAACATCACTTATCTCATTTAATTTGATTATGTTTTCGTGTATTTCATCCGTTATATTCTCATCAAATAATACCAAAGATACTATTGACTTCCTCGGCTGATTTACAACATACATCTCATCTTTTTCCATATTTGTTACTTTTTTATTCATCTATAAGAGTTTTATTGTTTTTGTTTAAGTAGCTCATAACCTCTATCATATTTTCCAGTCTCTTTATTTAATATAGTGCATTCCTTTACTTCAAAATATTTCTCTATATCACTGGCCTTTGCTGTTTTTGAATACCCAAGATTATCATATATACTTTGCAATATAGACTTTATTCCAGATCTCACATACTTATTACCTTCTTGAAAATTAGAATATATTTCATTAGGTAAACTATCTATATTAATTGTAGTAGATATAGAATTAAGTCTATTATATTCTTTCTCCAACGCTCCTTTCTGATAGTGTAATGTTCCTGCTACCTCTTTTGAAATACTATAATAATATCTAGCAAAACTAGTATCCAATAAAGTATCAAATAATCTCTTAGCCAAATCCTCAGACATATTTAGATTATATATATACTTCATTTTTAAATTAAAGTGTGGTAAGAGATCAAGACTTTCTATTATATTAGCAACCTCATTATCATAATCAACTTTAGTTTCCTTCAATGAATTAAATAATCTAAACCTATCTGAATAATCTATCTGCTGTATTTCAAATGCTCTTAATTCTGCCAACATTACTAGTTTATTAAATACTGGTAATAAATCAGATCCCGCATGAGTATTAACAGCTATATAATTATTTTTATAGTTATATGATTTAGTGTTTTCTTGATAATTCTCGGCTAAATCATGTTTTGCTATTTCTGGAGTAGTGGAGTATGATAATAATAAATTTTCTGTCTTTTTTTGTTTCTTATCTAAATACTCAGTAAAAGACTCCATCGTTTGTTGCTTATCTCTCACTAATAATTTACAATATAAATCGGCCCTATTTTTCCACGGATTTGTTTCTAATCTCTGTCTACCTAAAATTTGTGGAAGATCTATAGTAATATCTACAGAAAGAGAATCTATATTAGCATCTGAAAATATAAATGTTTTAGCATTAGTAGAATAAAAATCTGCTCCAAGATAAACAGTTCTTGTACAAAGAGTAAACATTTTGTGTGGCTCGTCTTTTACAGGTACTTCTCCAAATACCTCTACTCCTTTCTTTACTCCAAAGGCTTTCTTTAATTTAGCAAAATTCTCATCTGTCTTAGCACATAAGACATTGGTGTTATCTAAAGTAAGGTGATTTTTCTTTATTATATCACATATATTTTTTACTGAATTAACATAGAAGACGGCCTCTTTAGAATATACTTTAGTCTTTACTCCATCTATCTCTATTACTGCACTATCATAATTACCATCTCTATATGAATCAATTATATTAGACACAATACTAGTAAGACTCTTTGTATATTGTTTAACATTTAATTTAGGAGTTATTACTCTACTTGGATCCTCACTTTCCCAATCAAGTTCATAATAAGGTAAATCTTTAAACTCATCTAACTCATCTAAATACTTTTCTATCATTGGTGTAGCAGATACAAAGCACACACCCAAACCACCTAAATAATCTAAAAATTCTATTTCAGTTGAGCTTTTAAATTTGGAATCCGTGAAAATGCTTTGGAACTCATCCACCACTATTCTAAAATTATTTAATATTCCCATAATAGTAAATACATCCCTAACATGTCTAAAAGAATCATAAGTTACTAATATCTTACATGGAATTCCTTTATTTCTACTATCCTCATAAGCAGCCTCTATTTTTCTATGTATTTGTAAAATAGATTCTTTGGTTTCAATAGATCCCTCTTCATCGTGAGGTTTTGGGTTATCTACTGTTAAGTCTTTGTCAATGTTTTTATCCTTTTCACACTCATTTTTAATATAATATACCTCACCTATATGTTGTTTAGCTTTATCTTCTAATAATATTTTTCTTGGTGAACATAATATTATATTCTCATCATTAGTTAAACAATACTCAGTAAATCCACATCCTGTTATTTGTTTGTCCAATATGGAAGTTTCGTTAGGTAATCTAAATCCTTCCCAGTCTTTTAAAAATCTTACATTTTTCGGCACTTTTATAATTGTTTTTTTCATAATTTTAATTTTTTTATGTTATTATTAAAAATTGAAATAATATAAAATTTACTTGAGAGTTTCTATCTATGTAATTATTCTTGTAAATTAAATATTATTTTTTTAGTTATTCTTCTTATTACATATATGGGAATTTCAGAGGATTTTAAGTGTGTTTTTTACATTTCACGATAATTTAGAGAAATCTCTTATATTGAATTACCAGTATAAAAAATGTAAAATTTTTAGAAAAGAAAAAGATAACCTCTTGGATAACTGTTAGAGGAAATAAAATACGAAGGATTTTATTTTCTTTTATGATGGTTTACTCGAAGAGGGAACCATCATATCGTTATTAATTTGTTTTCATTCATTGCATCGCCAAGCCTTGAACGGCTTGCCAATGATGCCTCAAAGTACTTCGTCCTTTTCGTCAACGTTTTTATTTGTTTTATTTTTTTTTGCTATATTATCTTTATACAACAACATAATAATATTTTTCTATGGGACACCTGAATAGAAGCTCTCTTGTGAAGTTTTGTATACACTCAACTTCAATAATATAACAATAAAAAAAATATAAGGGAGATATTTCACTCCCTTATAGATCTTTACCTAGCAGATGACTTTTAAGTAAATTATTGTTTTCTGGTTTCTTGCCAGATTTCCATCTTCTTTAATGTAATCAAATTCTGTTTTAATAGACGTGACTTGATAAATTAAATTAAGATTATTACACAGGAAATTTGAGTCCGATGAGTCAAATGCTTTTTTAATATTTGACTCATTAGAATCATATCCATACTCTAACATAAGTTTGGTAAATCTTTTTAAACAATCCACATCATATTTTTTTGTGGGAAATATTTCTGATAAACTTAATAATTCATTACCCCACCCAAAAACATTTTGATTCTTGAATTTAATTCTTTCTCCAATTGCTGGAATCCTTGTAAGATTTTTTACAAAGATATTACAATCAAGAGCTTTATCACAAGCAATTTCACTTAAAAGATTTTCTGTAGCTTGTTGTTTAATTCCTTCTTTCTTTTCTTTTAGGCAATCAATAATATACTCTAATTTGTCATCTAATGTTGGAAATTTTATCCCATTCCAATCATCAATTTTAAAATAAATTTTTTCGTTCATAGTTTGTAAATTTTAATTGTTATACATATATAAGGCTTTGAAAAAAAAAATAAAGGAAGCCTACGATCGACTTCCTTTAACTTAAATAATTTTCATATTTCCTTTTGTTAGTTTGTTTCGAACGGGGGAGCCCGCGAGCGTTGGCGCGGCGGCGGCTTGCATGTGCACTAGCAAGTACGTTAGCGTGGTGCGCCTCTTCTTTGTGGTCAGCGGGCTCTACCCCTATTTCCCACAGCCATAAATATACGGCGGCGGGTTCATTCCCCGAAACAACTTCGGGGGTTGATCCACCTAAGGGCGGACTCTTCTTGGCCCGGCCGGATGCGGCGGATTCTTTTCATTACATATATAAGGTTTTGAGGGTTTCTGAGACGGTAAAAATTAGAAGGAGGGGAATTCCCCTCCTTCTTGTGAAAAAAACAATTATACTTTATGAACAATACATATATAAGGTTTTCAAGGAATAAAAAAAAGAGAAGGGCGAACCCTTCTTAATAATATTCGGAGGTGGTTTTTACCAAGTATGGCTCAAAACCGGGAGCCTCCTCGTCGTCTCCGAGCGAGGCCGTTTGTGGCATTACCACCTCTTTCATATATAAGGCTTTGGAGGTCTTATAGAAGGAAAATAAAAGAGGCATAAAACCTCGAAAAAAAATAGAAGAGGGGCATGGGCTATGCGCAGGCCAATTGCTCTGGGTCTCACCTCAGGCTTATGCGGCGGCGCTCTTCGGAGTGCCCCGGGTCCCTCTTCTTTATCTCCACTAGAAAATTTATCCTAGTTGACGTTGATCCTTTCTGTTGCCAAATGGATCAAATTCCGGAAAATCGGCGTTAACTATTAGCTCGATCTCCATTACATATATAAGGCTTTTAGCGTTTATTAGCCGGAAAAAATAAAAAAAACAAACCAACCAGATCATATTACAGATTCATCCAGATGGGGCGCAAGCACGTTAGTAGTTTGCTTGCGTGAATTCCCCACCTTTACCGTTTTTCTGATAGGTTGGTTGTTTGCTGGAGCCATAAAAATATTGATTTCTTGACGTATGGGATTGGCCCCAGCTTTTTTATTAATTCATATATAAGGCTTTGAAGGTTTTATAGAAGGAATTTCTGAAATGATAAAAATGCGGTTAAAATGGTTAAAAATTCTTATATTTGAAATAATAAAAAGGGAGATACAAACACTCCAAAATCTTATAATTGAACAAAATATATGTAAACCGGTGGGTAATCCACCGGAGTAAAATTAAATTATTAAAACTTAAATTAAAATTATTAAAACTTTATGTTAAACGTAGAAGATTTTTTAGGAAAGCTTGCGGAACAAACAGCAAGTAAGAAAGCTATTGATTTTAAGAAGAAAGGTAGAACAATTGAAAAAATTTCGTTAAACTTTGAGGGTAATTTTGGAAGATATCAATTATTCCCCCTTAATGACGTTGTGACTGACTATCCTTTTGTGAAGTTACCTCAAACTATGGAGATATGTATTCCAAGAAAGATGGTTGCTCCTGACGGTACTGAAACTGTAATCAACTCATGGATTAGATTACTCCCTGCAGATGGTTATAAGATGAAGGATCAGACTGGAAGAGTAGTTTCGTCATTAACTGCGGAGGATGAACGTATTCTTTCTGAGGCTAGAAGTTTGTTTGATCAGTTATTCCAGGAAGTAGATGCCAAGAATAACATTGATACTACTAGAACATTTATCAGAAAGAGAAACTATACTATTTTTAATGCGTATTGTTTAAATCGTTGGTCAATTGATGATTCTAGAAACCCATCAAGAAGTAATTTCTCGGGATTATTTGTATGTACTGCTTCTGGATTAGCGGAAGCCGTAAAGAACAATATTGATGAGAAGACTTTAATGACTGGAGAAGGACCTGAAGTATGGTTAAATTCGGTTTATTCAGATAAGTTGACTAATAGAGATGGATTTATTATGTTATCTATCTCAAGATCTAAGTCATCTGCTGGATATAATGTTTCAGTCACTCACGAATATGGTAGGGCTAATGTACTGTCCAACTATAGAATCCCAGAAGAAGATGCTGAATTAATGAAACATCCGGTTGAGCAATTCTTAGGATGGCAGGCAGCTAAAGAAGACGAAAGTGTAGCACCTGAGCATCGTCGTTTGTTCAATCAGTATTTAATTAAGGAAGCTGTTAATTTCATGTCAAATCAATTGGCTGCTATTAGAACGGCTAAAGCTAACGGAACTGATATTAATGAGGCTATTCAAAACACCAATAGTTTAATATTAAGCCAACAAACTCCTAGAACTATGGATCCTATGTTAAAGGATGATAATGAAAAGGGTGTGAATGCCAATAAGGTTGTAGAAAATAATACTGAACCTTTTAAGACTCCTGCTGCTTCTCATTTAGATCCTATTACAAGTGCACCAACTGGAAATAACTTCGGTGGTGGATTTGGTGGTGGAAATAATTTTAGTTCACCTGGTTTTGCTAACTGGGGAGGTGGATCTAACAATGGAGAAGGAGATTTGCCGTTCTAAACATATAAGCGTTTAATTAAAAAGAGATAGGAGAGATAAAATGAACAAAACACTCCTATCTCTAATTTTTACAATTTAAATTAATAATGATAGGCAACAAGTATAATTATATTTTTTTAGATGGTAGTTTTTTACTCAAGAGAAATTTATGGGTTGCTACTAAGGATAAAAAAATTGAAGATATGAATCCTGGTGAAATAATCAGGATCACTATACAAACGATAAATAGGTTATATAGAGATTGGGATTGTAGTGCTGATAAGATATGTTTTATTTTTGATGAATGGAGTCGCAATTTAGACGGGGTTCATGGGTACGTTAGGTCTTGGTTAATAAAAGATTACGTAAAATATAAAGGTTCTAGAACATGGGTTACTGAGTCGACTATAGAAGAAATGAAGCATGATCCTACAAAAACAGAGGAAGACATAAAGAAAGCTGAAAGAGAATTAGCAGTAAATAAGACTCAATTTGCAGCTAAGAAAATTATGAAAGAAGAGTTTAAAAAGATTGGTATTCCTTCATTTTCTTGGCCAGGTTATGAATTTGATGATATTGCTACTTTGGCTTCATTTATGTTACATGGAAAAACAGAAAAACCAAATCTTATAGTAACCAAAGATTCTGATTTATCTTATTCATTATGTCCAAGTTGTTATCAATTCTTCTTACCAACTAAGGGAAGTAATCCAAAGTTAGTAAGTTATGATGAGATGTATAATACTGTTCCTGATGTATTAAAAGACAGGGGACTTTCTTTATACGAATATCATGCTTATTGTGATAGTTTGGGTATAACTGGACATAACGATAATTTAAAAACAATAAAACCTAGGAGAGATGGTACAAAGGCTATTCTTAACATATTAGATGGAAATTATGAGGATGTTGAAAATGTAGATGCTTTCCTTGCTCAATTGAAGAGTTTTGATTTATCTATATTTCCTAACTTAGAGGATGTAAAAAATATGATAATTAATGATTTTTCAACGGCAGGTAGTATAGGAGATTTAAACGTATTTCATAAATTCTGTACTGATAATAAAGTTGAGAAGATAACTGATGATTATTATTTAGGTCTTGTTTCTAGGTTTGATCAAAAATTATTCAGCAAATGATAGAAATTGTAACATTAAAGGGAGAGATATATTCTTACGATCCAGATACTTTAAGAATATTTTGTGATGGTAAGTTATTATCGAGTGTTAAGGTTGAGCCAGTTTATTCGCTCAATGATAAAACTGACTTTCCTGAATTTGCTGGTATATTATTGAAAGATACCGGTAATGTATTAAGTAGATCAGGAAAGATAAATAAAATAACTGATATAAATGCAATAAAATAATATGGCTAAAACTAAATTTTCTCAGCTTACGTTAGGAGATTTGATGAATGTAACTGACCAAAATAAAGTTATGAAAGCTGGTTTATGTAATGTTGAATTAGAGAATATATATCACGACATTGAACAAGCCAGTTTAATTGATAAGATTAAGAATTTCTTTTTAGGAAGAAATACGGTTAATATTTATCATATTACATTCAAATTTAGAGTTGTATCAGACACGAAAGATACTCATACTGTGTTTATTAGAATTAAGCCAGATTATAATTTAAATAACTGGACTAATAACCCAGCTCAAGTTTATTGTGATTGTGAAAGTTTTAAGTATCAATCTGCATATCTTTTAAATCTATATAACTCTTTGTTTTTAAATGATAAGACTAGAATAGCATTAGGACCAGCAGTTACACAGGCTCCTAAGAATATGGCAAGAACATCAACTCTCTGTAAACATTCTTTGGCTGCTGTTAATTTCCTGGTCAATAACTATGCTAATATTATGAAGACTGTTTAAATGAAAACTATTTATACATTTAAGATACATTATTGGGATGATACTAAAAATGAGATGGTTTATACTGAGGTTGGGTTAGCTCAAAATAGGGTAAACGATATTATAGAAATTTTTGTATCAGAATTAGATGTACGTATATTAAATTCTATAGTTAAATATACTACCTTTATCGAGAATGTATTTATGGTAGGTTTAAATATAGGTGGTTATTTTGATGTGTTAGATAAATATACTAGACTAAGAGTATATTTTGGAAACAATAGAGATCACCTAGTAAATGAATTTGTTATAGATAAATTTGTACCTTATTTTAGACGAGATTCATTACCTTTATTTTATTATGAAAATTTTCTAACAGATGAAGAAAAAGAAAGAAATAATATCAGTATTATGAAAGAAAATAAAATAAATACAGAGCTAATGTCATTTATAGTATATTGGCATGAAAAAGAAGAAGATAGTGATAAATATAAAATGATTACAGTAGGTATAAATTGGGAGATTGATGAAGAAAACAACCAAGCATTAGTTCATATGACTAAAAGTATGAATGAAATACCTGATGATAAAAAAGAAGAAGTAGAAGAGAAAATTAAAAACCAACTTAAAGAATTTGGTTGGACTGGAGAGGTAAAAATAATAGAATGAGTAAAATATTATTAACAGCTGATATTCATATATTTGATTATACAACACATTCTCCGAGTAATAGATTTAGATTATATCAGAATAGACTAGTTGTTCAGAATATAATAGATGTTGCTAAAAGAGAGGGATGTGAGTATTTAGTTTTAGCTGGAGATATAATTGATCGTCCTATATTAACTCCAAATATTCAGATAGAAGTTAAACGATTTTTAGACACACTATCTCCAAACTTTAAAACAATATATTTGATTTTAGGTCAACATGATAAGAATTCAAAAGCCAATAATTCAACTATTGAGGATTCGGTTTTATCTGTTATGTTGCCAAATAATGTAATATACTCTCATCAACAAGTATTTAATTTTGATGGAGTTTCTGTTGGTTTTTCTGATTGGCAGCCTACATTTAATTTAGATTGGATTAAAGTACCTGTTGATATATTGATAACACATGCAACTATTAATTATGGAAATTCAGATATATATAAGTCCCAAGAATTAGATACAACTAAATTTAAATCAACAGTATTTGCGGGAGATATACACCATAAAACTTCAAAAGTAGTTCAAATCCCTGATGATAAAATTGGAGATGGAACTAGAACTTATGTTAGTATAGGTAGTTGTGTTAGAAATAAAATGGGAGATCAAGAAGAAAGTTCAGGAGTTGTTATAGACTTTTCTACTCATAATTGGTGTCATGTGAATCTTAACCCTTATGATAATCTATTAAAGTTCGTATATACAGATAAATTAGAAGAAGAGGGATATAAACAAGATATAAACACATGGGTAGTATATAAACCTAAAAATATCAAGTTTGGATCTAAGAATAAAGATATAGAAATTGATACTTGGTCTGAAATAGAAAGTTTAGTTACGGAAGCTGTTATTAAATCTGGATTAGAGGAAATACATACTGATGTTCTAAAAAATATAAATAATTCAAACTTATTAGACGATGTAGATTTTTCCTTTACTATAAAACGTCTTAGATGTGAAAATTGGAGATCTATAACAAAGGCTGATATTGAGTTTGAAAAAGGAGACAAAATATATCTTTCTGGATCTAATGGTAGTGGAAAATCTAGCTTATTATCTGCTTTAAGTTATGCTCTTATGGATGTTAGTTCTACACAAGGACTAGTATCTCTTAAGCCTTTTATTCAATATGGTAAGTCTTATTGTTGGACTGAAGTAGAATTTGAATATCAGGGAAATGAATATAAATTAAGAAGAGGAACTAATTCTAAAGATAATAGTTTGTGGATAAATGGAGAAGAACAGAAATATAATAATAAGAGAGCATTTGAAGAAGATGTAAGAAATAGGTTTAAATTTACTCAGTATTTATTTGACTGTTTATTCTACTCATCTGAACATCATAGGTTTATTGGAGGTATGTCTAGTGAAAGAAAAACTGAGATAATGTCTAAGTTTTTGAAGCTAGATAAGATTGATACATTACATAATACCTCTCAAATAATGCTAGATAATGTTAGAAAAGAGAGAATTAATTGGGTTAATAAAGTAAATGAAACTGAGAAAATTATAAAGTATATTCAAGATAAATTAAGTTCTATACAATTACCTGAGTTATCTAAGCATGATCTAGAAAATTTAAAAGTAGAAGGATTAGAATTACAAAGAAAAAATAGAGCTTGGACTGAGTATATAACTAAAACTGCTAATCTTCAAGGTAAAATTCAAACTTATACAAATACTTTAAATAGCTTACGAGAAAAACAGAATAATTTTAGAAGTATTAGTATTATAGATAGTGAAATTGAGGCTATAAATCAAGAAATACAAAAGATGAACGGCCGAGTTATTGACCTTGGAAATATACGCGTAAATTTAGATTATAAAAACAAAGAATGTAATAATTTAAGAAATGAGGGAAATAACGCGTGGAGAGAAGCCCAAGGTTTAAGTATCGGCCGTAAATGTAATTCTTGTGGTCAGGTAATTCAAAATACTGCTGACATGGAAAATCATAGACAAGAATTATTAAGGAAAGTGGAAGAATTAAAGCCAAAAGTTCAAGCATTACAACAAGAAATAAATGAACTGGAATACCTTAAAAATAATTCAGACCAGGAGTATAATCAAATAAATTCAGATATACAACGATTAAATTCTGAAATATCTAAGAGAATGACTGAAAAGAGTATAATTGATAATACACAGAAAGATATTATAAATTATCAACAGCTTTTAGATAGAACAAATAATGAATTAAACTCTTTGGGATACGTTGAAAAAGTTGAATTACCTTCTGACTTTCTTAGTAGGATGTCTAATATTGAATCTGGAATTAATAGCTGGAACCAATATGAATCTAGTAAAAAGGATTTAGATGAAAGAACAAATGATTTAAACAATCTTATGTTAGGTGTACAAAATATAGAACAATACTTTAATGCACTTGATACTTATTCTAGATTAACTGGTCCCTTAGGTATTATTTATGAAGAGATATTAAATAAGTTATCAGAAGCTTTTTCAGATAATACAGTAGTTTATAAAGTAGTAAGATCTGGTAAGGGTGTAAGAGAACATTTAGATTTAGTTCCTATGCTTAAAAAAGGTAATGATGATATTGAATACTTTTCATGTTCATCCGGAGAAAAAACCTTTATAGATTTACACTTATTAGATAAATTAATTTCTACTGCTGGAATTTTAGTACTGGATGAGACACTTAAGAATCTAGATCCAGAAAAATTATCAGAAGCCTTAGAATTGATAAGTGGCTTAAAAGTAAATTTATTAATACTAACATCTCATTCTGAAAGCGTTAGTGGATTTTATAATAAAACTATCAATCTTTCTATAAACGAACAAGGATTAACAGAAATAAATTAAAAATACTATGAGTGAGGATAAATATTTAGAAGAAATTAGAGAAAGAACTAAAAAAGAACAAGAAGAGTATAACAAATATAATAAAGAATTTTTAACTTCTTGGGCAGATAGAGCTAATATTTATAAAAAAGTAAGTAGTTTAGTACAGCCGCTTTTTGAAAAGATATTAGATACCGTAGTTGATTATTGTTTAGAAATCAATAAGAAAGAAAAATCTAGTACACTTATGGAGAACACTATAGATAAAATGATTGATGTACTAAACGATTACTGTGATGCTACTGAAGAAATTGAAGAAATTGAAGAGAGAGAAAATAATACTAATTTTTACGAAGACAGTAAAGATGTAGATATTGAAAAAGATCCTAAAAAGTTTTATTTAAGTGATAAATCTATAAATGAAATAAATAGTGGAGATGTAAATCTAAATTTTAAAATCCTCAATAAAACAGATATTAATAGTCTTGATGAAGAAACAAAAATATCTAAATTTACTGAAATAAAATATGATGAATCTGTATTTGAATATAATATAAATAAATGTATGGATGGATCCTTTATATATATTTGTATTAGTGGTTCAAAGAAAGTCGATGATGAAACTATAAAACCTGTTTTTAGTTCCGCTGAATTAATATTATATGGTTTACCGAATAATAAACTGAAAATTATCGAACATAAGAAGAAAGAAAATCAAAATATTATTGATTTTGAAAACATAATATATCATATTTTCATTGATTCTGATATTCACATAGTGTCAGAAGAAAAACCAAATGATAATATATATCTTGATAAAATAAAATCTTTAGAACAGCTTAAAGAATATTTTAAAAATCAAGGAAAAGATATTAGTGATTTAGATGAATCAATAAAATATAATAAAGGATGGTCAGATATGTTTTATGGTAGTTGTAATAAAAGTGAGGAATGTAAGCCAACACAAAAAGAATTATCCGCTATTAATACAGTAAAACAAGCAGCAGAAGAAACTGAACAAATAATTAAAGACAATGTTGAATCTGAATTATAAATGGTTAAATTTTAGTAAGGTAACTGATTATGATAGTTTTTATAAAGAACAGTTACCTGAAATATTAAATGTAAAAGGTATTATAGAAAATTGTAAGGTGTTATTTTCTATGCCACAAAGTAGAATTATTTTAGAAGTTGCTGAAGGAGAAAGAGTTTATAAAATATCACTTTTAACTTCTGGAGCTAATAAATCTATTTTTGGATCACTGTACTACCTTCCATTAGACAAAAGATTAGATTTGTACGGATATAATACAGAGTACCCTTTAATACAATGGAAAAATAAAAAAATCGCATACACTAGTTATGAAACAATTTTTGATCTTGCTAAAATAGATAAGTCTTTTGATAAAATAGTAAATACAATGTAATAAAATAAAAGAGATAGAGTAAAACTTATCTCTTTCTTTTCTCTAAACTCTTATTTATGATATGAGTAAAAAATTTTGTAAAGTAGATAAAAAGTGGTGTAAATTCTTAAAAAGAGACATTTGTAATTTTTGTAATACTAAATTAATGTTTGTTAATAGGTGTCCTCGTCTTAAATTAATAGAAACTACTAGATTATATGAACTTATAAAAGTCGTTAATTTTAGTTCTGTTTTTACTTGCATTTACAACTGGTATGAAAGTCAACGTAAGAATTCAAAACTATATTATTATGTTTTTTACAAGTGTTGTTTAATGAGGCCAAAAAAACATAATCTTACTGATTTATTCATAAATATAGAATTATTTGAAGAGTATGGTAATAAATTTCCATGTGTATGTGGTGTTAAGATAATAAATAAAGATAAGATTAATTATTCACTAGTCTTTAATAAATGGAATGATTGGATATCTATGTTTATTACAAAAGAAACATTAAATAGCTTTACTCCAGAAGAAATAGTTGCTGCTTGTCTTTATGAAATGACATATTACGGATTTAGCGAAGAAGCTATTCAAAAAAATCTTGCTGAATTAAATAAGATATAAAAAAAAAGATAGATTGGATTAATTCTCCTCTCTATCTTTTTTCTTTTAGTCTCTTACATAACCGCCTTTTTTACTTCATCTATAATTGTATCCATAACTTTAGGCATAGCCATCTTAATAATAGCGTTTTTGATAATGCCTAAATTTGGATTGCAGGTTATTGTAAAAGTGATATCAGTTTTTTCCTTGTCCTTGTTTTCACATAATTTTGCGGATATTACTGTTCCGACATCATTTGAATACACCTTTATAAGATTGTTTTCTTCAGATTTAAGGTGTAATGTTATAATTCCAATACCAGGAATACTTGCATTAGCTGTAGTCCCGGTTGAATTTAATTTAACTCCATCAATACTTTTGCTGATGAAGTTGTTTCCGTTTTTCAGGAAATCATGTACCCTTTGAAGTGGGTAATTTACTGTTGTTGTTTTTTGCATAATTTTAATAATTTAGTTGTTTCGAAAATAAGAAGGAGGATCAATCCTAAAATGGTGTTCCTCCTTCTTAAACTAAAATGAATAGAAAATCTTTACATATATAAGGCTTTCAAGGATTATTAGAAGAAAAAGAAAGACCCTTATTAGATCTTTCTTATTGTTGGCCAGATAGATTATTTCTGTACGTAGGCAAGTTTCCTCATCTTGGATCGAATTTTCTTTTCAATCCTATCATCAATCTCATAATTTCCGATGAGATGTTTTAGGATTCTGCTTGCAATATCCTTTTCATCGAAAACATACACATTTCCACTAACACTTATGTTAGGGAAGCAGTGAATTTTCTTGTAATAGGTTATCTTCATAGTGATATCCGAATCGATCTCGTCTGAATACAGTGTGATTCTATTAGTTTCATCATCTTCACTGACTTTAATCAGCCTTAATGAGACAATCTTCCCGTTATGTGGAAGTCTGAGGTTAGCCAATGTTCCGGCCTTGTTGGACTTGAATTGTCCTTCTTCAAAAAATTCTTTGTAATTGTTCAAATTACCAAAGAACTCTTCAATCTTCTTAGCTTCTTTTTCTGAGAAGCCTCCTTCATAAATTGAAATCATAATTGTAATTTTTAAGTTAATAATGATTGTTAATAATTCTTGAAAAAGTAGATGTTATCATAGTTTTACCTACAATAACATCTACATATATAAGGCTTTTGAGCTCTACTTTCCGGCAGTTCTTCTTTGCACTTCAGCTTCTATTGCCCTATTTTTAAACTCCTCTTTTCGGTCATAACTAGAAGCCTCCATAAGTCCACCTAAGACGGCTCCTATACAAAAACCTTGACCGAAATCTTCAAAAAACTTCTTTACACCTTCTTTAGTGTTTTTAGGTTTCTCATTTTCAAACAGTGCGCGTTTAATTTGACAAACGACACCACCAAATAATCCTCCAACTACTGAGGATATTCCAACCATAAATAATTTGTCTTTGTTCATGATATTTTAATTTAAATTGTTAATACGTATATAAGGCTTTGAAGAAAAAAATCAAAGAGCATATTAAATTATGCTCTTTTTATATTAGGTAAGTCCTCTTTATTTATATTTTTTATATTGATTATACACTCTTTTCTCAATATAAGCAAAGATTCACAATCCCAGCCATACAGATTAATAATATGACCATCAAAATCATATAAACCATTCATTTCAGGTAACCTAGTCTCATACTGTCCTTCTGCAGTTAACCAAATAGCATCATACTCTTTTGCCATTTCTTCATAATCAATAAAATTCTGATTAAAGCTCATACCTGAATATAACGGATCTTTTAATTTATATGGAACTTTTATTAAATCATAGAAAGAATCAATAATATAAATCTTTGAATCAGGTTTTAATTGAAATTCAAAACCTGTTCTAAATCCACCAGATTTATAATAATTCTCATCTATACAAAAATTAATCCAACCGTACTCACTAATTTTAGGACTAGACCATAATCCTCCTGATGGTTTTATATTATATTTATTATTTTCTATAATATTAAATTTATCTGGATCATATTCACCTAATCCATAAGATATAAACCAAATATTAGTTAGATCCACATTCATCTTTTAAAAATTTTTCACATTCGTTTTTTATTTCCTCTCTTAACTCTTTCTGTTTCTTTTTCATTTTATCCAGAGTTTTAACTAATAAATCTTGTTTTAATTCAATAAAAGACTCTGTTAATAAGGCACAGAAAACATTAATATCTTCAAAAATAATATGTTCCTTGTTTGTTATTAATGCAGAAAATCTAAATTCGAAACTAGCTGTTGAGGACTTATCTTTACGTTCTTGAGAGATAAAGAAGTCACTTAAAAATTTATCTAGTACTTCTATATCTTTTTTCAATTTATAGTATTTCTCAATCTTATTTTCAACCATAATTAATAAAGTGTCTCAATACTGTAAATAGCATCTTTGTGTTCTAACTCATCATAATCACCAACTCCATAAAAATCTAATGACCCAAAATAATCCAAAATTGTTAAAACTCTGCATTTGGATTTAGTATCATATAAAGAGAGATCACCAGGAGTAGGTCTAGCATCAAACTTACTATCATCATATTCAACTATAATTCCATCTTCATACAGGAAAGTAATTGATATGCTGAAACATTTTAGAATCCTTTCTTTAAAATCTTCTATGTCTAATGTGTCTGGATTTGGTATTATATTCTTCCCTATCTTAAACTCTTTTTTCATATTAGTTGTTTATTATAGTTCAAATATAAGAATTTCAGCCACTAATAAAAAAGAAAAAGTAGGATTTTACTTTCCTACCTCTTCTTGTTGATTATTTTCTTGACCTTTAATTTCACCTGTTTCTTTTTCTAACCAGGCATTTAACAGATCTATTGTTTTTCCTGGCACTTCTTTTATTTGTGGATTATTTTCTATAGTCATGTCTACCAATTTACCTCCAGCCATAAGATAAATTGTATTTTTAGATGGAGTTACTATTCTAAGAAATATAAATAAAAGTAATAGTCCTAATCCCCATCTATTCATTTTAACTAATGACTGATACTCTAGTAGATCTATATTCTGTTCTACTCCTTTTTCATTCTTTTCAGACTCCAAATCAAAATTGAATCTGTAAAAGATCCGACAGATAAAAGAGACTATAAATACTGCTCCAGTTAAGAATACAAGCCAACCAGCTGTACAACTTAATCTATCTACAACATCTGCAAAATAGAATAATTTCCACATATTAATCTACTGTATAATAAGCACAAACAATATCATCCCCCTTCTTGACTACACATACAAAATAGTCTTCTGATCCACTTTCTTTACATCCTGACTCCATCCATAAAGTAAGTTCATCTAAAGAAGGCTTGTTTTTATTATAGGCTGGATTAACATAATAGCCCCAACAAAAGTCATCCAGTATATCTTCTATAGTTTTATCTTTTTCATTCCAGTAATCTTGTAAATTTTCTCTCTCACCGCAATAATCTTTTGTACTTAATTTAATATTGCAGTCTTTGATAATTTGTTCGATCTCTTTAAATTCTACTTTCATAATAACTTTATAAATTAAATTGTTCAAATATAAGGGTTTTGGCCATTAATTAAAAAGAAAAAAAACGCTTGTAGGAAATAAATCTTACAAGCGAATCAATTTCTTTTAAACTTTGGCCATTTATTTTTGATATATTAGTCTATTTTCACTTATTTCATCTATATAAATTATTATGACTTTATAATTTAATCTTTCTAATTGTATTTCTCCCCCTTTAACATATACTATACATTTATCATAACTTATATCCCAGTATAAATTTTCCATAGTTAACTCTCTTTTTAACTTATAGTAATCTTCAACTGCTAATTCTAAGTTATGATGTGTACAGGTTAATGTTACTTTATAAATTTCGTCTTCTATACAACTAGGGACAAAATCTAATGTTCTAATACAACCCATAAATTCTCCATAATAGTAATAATTTCCAGTATATTCAAACCCATTTTCTTTTAATTGTTCTTGAAAATCCTTATTACTACTAGAAAAACTTATACCTAAAAATTCCACTCTTTCTTCTTGGGCTGTTAAATTAAAAGATAATGCTAATAAAATAACTAATAATAATTTTTTCATTTTGTTGTTAATTAAAATCTAGAAAATAAAAAACCTCATAGCTAGGCCAGAGGAGGTTTTCAAATTTTTTAATCAGCTACGTACAAACAACCGGAGGATACAACTGCAAAACTCCTACCCTCAATGGAGAGAGATAAACTTGCTCGTAGATTTTTTCCATCTTTAATCTCTAATCTTGTTAACTTTAATATTTTCATTAACTTTGAGATTTAAACTTTTAGCTTATAAACTTTCAGCTTTAAGGTAAATTCATTATTCTAATAAATTCCTTTTGCTGGGAATTAACAAACTTGGAGTTTGTTGGTATAAGCTTAATCAATATTTCACTTGCTGATTAATGACAAGGCGTTATTTTTGGTCATTTTCGATTAATAATTTCTATATATATAGTACCACGCCGTAGTCTTATTCAACTTCAATATAAGTAGTTGAATTACTCTCAGAAAGAACGTAGTCTACATTATTATCGAAGTCATCAATCTCAGCTTCCAACTTCATGATTTCGTCTGAGAGTTTGATGGGGTCGATAAAATCCATCTTATAAATCTTTTCAACGGACTCAACTATTTCCTTCTCGGCATCACCAGCCTTTGAACCACCACCAGACATTTGATCCTGGGACATCTTTTCGATTCTTCTACGATTCTCTTCGATTCCAGCATCATAGTCGGATGTAGCTCTAGACTTAAGAGTTTTTAAGTACATGAGACGGGTCTTCTTGAGATCTATAAGTCTCTTCATATTCAACGCCTCCTGAACTGTCATCTCAATGTCGCCAATCTTAACTTTGGTCGTAAAGTTAGACATGTCGATTTGATTCTTAATTAATAAGATACGTCTCTCAATGTCCAACACACTTTGATAACTTTGATTTGCTTGCTCGATAAAACTCTTCTCATCATAAGAAGAATTGGGCTTTCTAATTTTAGCACCTTGTTTTACAGCAATCAAGTTCATCTTACTTACTTCTTTTTGGTGTCTGTCCTTAAGCATTGTTAATTCTGCTAGGGCTCTTGTGATAGTATATTTCATATTTTAACTTTGATTTGTTATTTTTGTTTTGAAAATATAAAATAATCAATCTTCACCATACAGCCAGGCATGCGGTAACTTCGTCCTCTAGCCCCTCCATATTAAACTATATTACATAATTTAATATTTCGATATCAAGTTATATTACATAGCCTGATATAACTGTATTGTATAATAATTTAAAATATATGAATTTTGTGTTTTGAAATGTAGCGATGGGGAATTTCGAAATCCCGACCTTCAGGTTATGAGCCTGACGAGCTACCTCTGCTCCACATCGCATTTTGGTTAATTTTTACATATATAAGAATTTCAGGGCCTTTAAATTCCCCTTTTTATTGTTTCGAAATTCAACACATATAAGAATTTTAAGGCTTCAAACTACATTATTTTATTTTCTGAAATTGCAAAAACGCGTTCTAGAAAGAACTTAAATCTTATATATAGAAAAATACAGTAGAAAAATTATTAATCTTACTGTATTTTGTTTTATTAATGAAAATATAAAATAATTAATTATGGAAGAGAAGAAATATAGTATAGAAGATTTACCTCCAATGTCAAAAAAAGAAAAAGAATTCTGGGAAGAGCATAATGATGAATATTATCACTACTTATACAGAATAGATAATAAACTTAATGGAAAATTTTATTATGGAATACACTCTGAGAAAAAAGATAATGAATTAGGTAGTGATGGATATATGGGAAGTGGTATAGATTTAATAAAAGCACAAAAAGAGGAAGGGATAGAAAATTTTGAAAAAACAATAATAAAAACATTTAGTACAAGAGATGAGGCTAGATTAGGGGAGTTTATTGTTGTTAATGAAGAGTTAGTAAAAGATCCAAATTGTTATAATAAAGTAGTTGGTGGAGGATCTAATCCAATAATTTGCGATCTTATTACAGTAAATTATAAAGATAAAAGTTTAAGAAAAGATAAATTCTTTTTAGTAACTAAAGAAGAATACTATAAAAATAAAAATAAATATATAACAACATCCTCAGAAAAAGTTAAAGTTAAATATAAAGATGATAAATTAAATAATAAGTATTTCTTTGTTAGTAAAGAAGAGTATAATAAAAATAAAAATTTATATGTAACACCATTTAATGGAAAAGGAGTATATAAAGATATTAACACTAATGAAATCAAAGTATTAGAGTTAGATGATCCTTTGGTACTGTCTGGAAAATTTGTAGGAATTATGAAAGGACTAAAGCAATCTAAAGAAACTGTTTTAAAACGGTCTGGAAAAAATAATGGTAATTTTAGTTCTTTCTGGATAACTAACGGAAAGGAAAATAAACTAGTGAAAAGTGTAGATTTTAATAACATACCAGATGGTTGGGTAAAAGGAGAAACTATTCTTAAAAAAAGAATTACTAAAATTAAAAGTATAAATAAAAACACCCTAGAGATAAAATATATTGAAAAGAGTTTAGTAGATTATGTAATTTGGTATCCATACATATTTTATTTAAATGGAAAAATAATCACAAAAGATATATTTATAGAAATAATTAATTCTTGTGAATCCTGGAAAGAGGTGTCTAAAAAATTAAATACGTATATAGATATAGTTAAAAAATTAAGAGAATGCTATAATATTTCGAGGGATGTTATAAATAGTAAATTTAATAACCAATATTAATAAATAATTAATAGATAGAGTTTTTCTCTATCTATTAATTTTCACAAAACACAAAATTCTAAACTATTTTATTTGATTACAATAATCATAACTATCTTATATTTTAATTAAATCACGTCACAAACATGATTGATAATATTATATTTATATTAGAAAGGATAGTTATTTCCGTTATTAAATATTGGTCCTTGGGGTGATGTAGTAATTACATACGGATTAATCCTAGACCAACCATTATTATATCCAGTACCATAATTATAACCGCCACTAAACCACGGATCATTATTATATGGTTGGGTATAACATTGATCATTGTTAAAAAGTCTGCCGATATTCTCAGCAAGTGATGCTAATGATTGTGTTAATAAATATAATTTCCCACAAGAATTAACAGCTCCTTTTAAACCGTTCACCACTGTATTATTTTCACTGTTGTTTACTACACTTACACTATTTGAGTTATCATTTACGTTTACAGATTCACTATTTACGGAACCAGTAAACATATTATTATTGGGTTTTGGTTGTGGTTGATTATTGTTTTTCTTAGCCACTGTTTCTCCTCCGACCGCTTTGTCGATACCCATAAAAATTATCACACCTGCAACTGTTGAAGCAAGTATTTTTAAACCTAATTTCGCTACTATTTTCCAGTCCATATTTAATTTTATTATAATCAAACATAATTTTGAATTTTAAATTGTAAATTTTAATTTGTGAATTTTAAATTGTAAATTGTAAATTTGCAAATTTTTCTATGTATAAGGAATTCAGCCTTCATTATTTTAGGCCGTAATGAGATTTTCTAATACTTACTAATATTTTTTCAAGAAGTTCAGCATCTGGTTTCTCTGGTAATGTTGATTTAGAGAATGCTACTTCCATATCAGCTTGTATAGATTCCATATGTTTCATAATGTCGTCGAAAGATAGTTGATGTGTTTTTATAGATAGAAGAAAATCTCTATCTATATTTGAACGATCTAACAACATTCCTTTTCCTTCAGCCATCTCTCTAGCCATAGTCATGAGTCTAATACAGGCACAACAATTTTTTCCATCATAGTTGTATCCTTTATTTAACTCGAAGCGTTCTGGGTTCCTATTTTTTACCCAATCCCAATATCGTTTATAATCTGCGCAATGTTGAGAAAAAGCTAAATAATTATACTGAAGTGTGCATAATGGTTTTTTAGCATCTTCTTTTGTAACACTACTACATCTTAATTGACTTGTTTCTAAATCAAATGGATCCAAAATTCCTCTGTATCCTATAAATTCAGTTTTCTTTCCTTTCTCTAACTCTCTTTCTGCTAATTTAGTTCCTATCCATCCAAGTCTTCCATACTTCAATCTTATATAATCTTCTGGTTTTAAGTCTTTATCTGCGAACCAATCATAGTAAAGGTTATACATTTCTAAACTATTGGACAAATGAACTAAGCCACAATGTTCTTGTTTCAGTCCATTCTTTTTTAACCATTTGTCTAGTCTTATATCACCGTCACCATCCTTTTGAGCTACCCAACAAAATTCTAATGGGGTTTTTCTTCTTCTAACTGAATCCGGATCTATGTTAATTGCTTTTCCTAATCCCTTTGCTTTTTTAATTTGCATAACAGCATAACCAGAAAAAGATCTAAAACAATCCTTAGTAATTAGCTGATCTCTTATATCCCAAAGAGGTTGCAATATAGGATTAAAATATCTAATATGCTTTTCTGGTGTAAATAAAGCCTCTAGTGCGTTAGGATTTGATTTACATAGTTCTTTAACAAATTTACCTATTTCGTCCCAATAATCATCATTCTTTTCGGATTGAACCATAGGAACATAAGTATTTCCAGTTCCTAATAACATATCTGGATAACAACAAAAAATACCAAATGTATCTATGTCTGATTTTTCTGTCTCTAATCCGAAAAGATGAGATCCTCGTACACTCTCAAATAATAGGTTATTTTCTTCTCTAATCTTTTCAAATGTTAAATTACTCATATCAATTATAAGATTTTCACGGTTAAGTATTTTTAAGACCTGAAAAACCTTATATATGGACAAGGCTTGGATGATTAAACGCCATGAGAGTGGTAGGAGAAGTCCCTTGTCCTGCATGGATCCAAGGAAGGGAGTAAGCTAACCGGTAGCTCTCCCTTTTTGGTTTATTTTTTAACCCTTGAAAACCTTATATATGATTATTATTCATATACGATTGGTTTTAGGAGAAGTTTCACTTTCACAGTGAAACTTCTTTTTTTTCCATTTATAAACCCCCGAAAGCCTTATATATGAAAGATGTTATTGTATAAAAATTTACAATAACATTTTTGTTTTTTTTTATTTTCAAGACCCTATTTTGGGTAATTTTAAACAAATCAATTATTAACAATTTAAATTACAAAAAAATGAAATCAAAAATGTTTTTAGCAGCCATGATGATGCTGCTTGTTGTTGCAACCATGAGTTGCAAAAAGGAAGTAAACGCTAACAAACAAACAGCCGAACAGACTGTAGAGCGTACAAACTACAACTATGCCCCAACGGACGACACGACCTATGTGGGGCATCTCGCAATGGACACCTTAAGTGGTGTAATTGACTACTCCTCAAAAGGAGGAAATGAGGGAGACAGGGGGATTGTAAAGCCCACTAATCTCCAAACATTCAACGTGAAGCCAATTCAAAGGCTTCCAATAATCCTACAGAATCTCTCTCGAGATAGAGAGCACTTTACTGAATACTGGGACGTCAATCATTACATTGACTGTCGCCAAAGAGCAAATCAAGCTTATCCCCTTCTTCCATCTGGAGAAGGAGAGTATGCAGTAAATCCAGAAGAGGTCGAGGTATTTATACTCGAACCAAATCCCAACAATGAAGCTATCATCTTAAGAGGCTGGACCTATTTAGTAGTTTCAGCTAATAAACGAACACATGAGTTGGAACATTTATATGTAGTGAGTTATGAATCTCTTGATACTTCCGCCAGCAACCTCAATGAGTTGGTGGAAATCATCTATGAAAAAAAAAGGACTCGATCGGTACTTTACAATGTTAGGTATCTGTCTTACGATTTTGAAGACACGTTTCTTTACGGAGATATCGATTATTATCACAACCGTTTCAACCCTGCACAAGAGAGTAAAGACAGCGATGGCAATGTTGCATATTGCCAAACAGGATACATGAACTTTACCACTGGTGAATGGCATCAAACCGACTGGGGAATATTTTATACCCTCCGTCATAGACGCGATTGGAATGACTGCGAGTTCGCATGGCGACTCGCACAAGATTTGATAGGATTAGGTATAGATCTAGCAGGAATTATGGCCGCAGCAGAGACGTTTGGCGTCTCAATTGCTATGACGTTTGTCCTAGATGAGCTTACTGCAGAAATTTGCGGTAAGCAAATACAAAACTGTAACCATCGAGATTTACTATTATTGACACCAATTGAATGTAAAAACGATGAATATTATGAATATTACTGCGATGATTGATCCCTTTAAAAAGGGAATACCGTACTTCATTGAAGGATTATTAATAATAATCCTAATAGAAGTATTAAGAGTAGTAGCGTTTGGGGGAGACTTCCTCCACGACTATGAAACAGCACTAATGTTAATAATCGGATATTCGATATCCAGACTAGCCTACCACACTACGTGGTTTAAGAAATTACAGGATAGGAGGAAACTATCAAAGTGGATGTTTTGTGTAACATCAATCCTTTGCATTGGTTTATATTCGACTATTATATTATTAACAACATAAGGGTGGTGACCTTCGGGTCACCATTCTTTTTTTTATTTTACTTATATGTGAATATGTTATATAACAGAAAATTTATTTCAAATTATGTAATAAGGAAAAGAACTGGATGCATAAGAGATTGTTCTGTTTGTAAACCTATATTAAGTTAGCATTAATATTAGCATTAGTTGTTATTTTGTGCTAACTAATACTTAACGGAGAGATGCAAAATGTCTCTCCATTTTTTCTTTTTATTTTTCCTTCTATTATTCCTCCAAAGCCTTATATATGTAATGAAAATTTTTTATTTTCGAGAATTACCTTAAGAGGATTCTACGACTAGCTTCAGTCTAGTCCACTGGGATCCTCTTTCGTTTACTAGCATGTACTTGGTGAAAAATACTAAACTATATAAAGCACACTGAAGGTGCTTGGAGGGAACTTTATATAGCGAAGCTGGAAGTTATGCACCCAGACTCGTTTTGGCGAGTATAAAATATCCAAGACTTAATGCCTTGATTTTTATAATCAAGTTTAGGGTTGTTGTTAGCCCTTGCCGTGAGGAGCGTTAAGGATAGGCCAAAAGCGGAAAATAAAATGGTTAAGAGATATATAAAACTTAGCTAGTTACGGGCGTTTAGTCTGAACAGCAAGTTTTTATAACAAAATTTAAAATAATTTTTAGAACCGAAAAGGTTTCTAAACTAGTATGTTGAGATATAATTGATAAAATTATATTATAGGGACATACAAAGCGTGTAATCAAGTATACTTGACGAACTATGAAATTAATCAGATACTGTATTATCTGTTTTAAAAGTAGTAGAACGCTGGGAGGGACGATTAGGATACAGTGCTAATTATTTAGAATAAAATAAAAATTCTGAAGAGGAATTCTTTTGAGTTTTAAATCCTGAACAAAAATCCTAGAAAGAGAAATTTTAGGTGAAATTGAATTATGAAATCAATAATTTAAATATTTAGATTATTGAGAGTAGTAGTTTTATTTTTTTTTGCTCCTGAAATTGCAAAAACGCGCTTCATAAAGTTTGTTGTTCTTATATATGTATTAAAAGATTAGTTTTGTTTTTAATAGACAGACTAATCTTAAATAATTAAACCAATTTATAATTTTAAAATATTTTAGATTATGGATGATGAAAATGTAGTCAATGTTAGCGAAAATGAAGCTAATGAAAATGAAAACGAGTTTATTACTAACTCATTTACCGAAAGAGGAGAAGATGATATTAATTTAGATGTAGGTAATGATAGTCGTAAACAAGAAAGAGCTGGGGAACGTAATGACAAATCATATTCTCAGTTAGGTGAAAAGAGTGATTATAATATTTATAATCCTGCTATAATTGAAGATATAAGTTTTCAACTTAGTAGAACAACTCCAAACGTGGAGAATAATGTTACTAGTTATACTCTTAATGTAGGTGATTTTTATCCTATTACTGTTGTTGCAAATCAAACTGGGGGTAGTAATCATATGGCTAGTATTTCTATTAATCAGGTTAATTTCTTTAGTAGTGATGTGTCAAAAGCATATGTAAGAGATGGTGTTTTGTATGCTGTTGGTGCCACTGAAGATGAGGAAGAGGTAGAAATTACAGGAGTAGTTTATGCTAAGGATGAAAATGGTAATATGATTGCTCATACTAATACTATCAGTAAAATTACCATTATTTAAAATGGGTTATAAAAAATTAGTACGATTAAAGGGGGATAAGAAAATCCCTTATCCCCTTATTTTACACCAGTCTTGATTTCCTTATATATGAATTTTAATAACGAAAAATTTGAATAAAAATGATAGTAATTTCGACATGTTTTAATCCAGTTGATAAAAAATTTTCAATGTTACTAGATACAAAATTAGTGAATAAATATTTTGCAAATTTATCTGGATTAGTAAAAAAAGTAGATGAATTACCTAATGATGTTGTAATAGAGAAATTAAACTTTAAAACAGCACTTATTACATTCTCAGTTAACCCAATGACTCAAGATATTAGTAGTGAAGGTGAGGTCAATAAGATCAAACCAGTAAGTGAGTTAATGAAAACTGTATATAATTTTGTAATTGCGGCTATAAGACATGAGTATAAAAAGACAGAATTTATACCTCTTGAAGGATACCCAATTGAAAAGATGCAGAAAGAAGTACCTGAGGCTGTAAAAAATAAAAGACGTTTATGTATTATAAAAGACTATAACGAATTTTTAAATGCTGAAAAAACATCAAAACCAATATATCATCAATATATGATAGAACCTGGTAGTTCTGAGTATGCTGATGTTGTTATTATGATTTATAAAGGAGATTTAGAACAAATAAAGAAGATTTACAAAGATAAACTTAAATTAGAAGATTGGAGTTAATTAATGTATGATTGGAGATTAGTTCTAATCTTCTTTTATTTAAAATTTAAAAGTATGCAACAATTATCAAACAATGTATTAGTATTAAATGTAGGAGATCAATTACCAGAAGCTACTGATGCTGTTAAGATTTATTTGGCTGGAACACAAGATCTAAATCCAACTAATGAACACTGGCAAGATAAAGTGTGTCAAGCTATGGTATCGTTAACAGAAGGTCCTGGAGCTATTTCAGTTTTTAAAGCACATAAATGGATTTTTATTAATCCTCTCATGGCACCACAAATGAATCCTGCTCCATCTCCAGATAATCCAGAATTTATGCAAAAGATGGATTGGTGTTATAATATGATGGGTGCAGCTGATGGTATTTTTATGAATTTTTTAAAGAAATCTACATCACCTGTTCCACTTTTTGAATTAGGTCTTGCATCTACTTCTGGAAAACTTGTTGTAAGATGTAGTCAAGAATATTTTCAGTATGGAATAGTATCATTTTTCTGTAATAGGTGTGGTGTTCCGCTTCTTCCAACAAGTAGTAATGTGAAGGATTCTATTTGGGCATTCTTTTCAATCCTTCCTGCATTACAACAAAATCAAAAATTACAGCTCCCAGAATGATGAAGATAAATGAGAAGTTTAATTGTTTTAAAAGGATTAGTAAAAGATGAAAAATTAAATTGGGTAAAGAATGAAAAATTAGAGAATTATTTTATTGATATTGATTTAATTAGAAAAATATATGCTATTCCTGAGTTATTATATCCTGGAAGAGAAATTTTGAATAAGTCTTTTAGTGATTTAGTATATAGAAGATTTATTGAGGTTATATGTACTAAAATGTCTAAGGGTTGTTTAATAGTAGTAGATTCTGAAAATGAAGCTAATAATTTTCTAGAAACGGTAGCTTTAATATTTGGATACACTATATTTTACGTAGTTCAAGATATTCCAAAAGATTATACAACAAGTGGAAAAAAATATACAACGAGTTATTATCAAACTAAAAGAAAATCTGATTTAGAACATGATATATTTAATTACTCAGTCTTTCCAATAAATGAACAGACAGTAATCAAAAGCTACTCCGATGTTTTAAATTATTGGAAGAAAAAGAAAAAGGTTTATACACCAGCAGCAAATTCGAAGATATTACATGTTTCTGATTTACATTCAAATTTTTCGTTATTTAATAAGTTACCCAAATTCTCCCTATATGATTTAATTATATTTTATGGGGATTATATAGATGGTCCAGAAAAAAATGGATCTAGAAAAATAACTGACCGTATACTAAGTAATAAAAAAGAAAAGTTTTTATGGTTAGAGGGAAATCATGAGTTGAGATTAAGAAAGTATTTAGGATATTTAATGTTAAAGGATGGAAATACTAAAAAAGAGCTTAAAGATTATTTATTAAGAACTTTACCAGAAGATTTCCTAACAACAACAGCAGTAGAATATGATGATTTAGATAACAATCAAGCTAGATCTTATTTAGAAAAGTTGAATAAAAAATTAGATATGTTCTTCTGTTTAACATTTAATAAGAATAAATATATAAGTTCTCATGCTGGAATTAAATATATAGACCAGGTAGATCCCCGTTATATTGGAACTTTAGTATATGGAAGTAGAGATATGAATAGATTTGATAGAGAATTTTCAGAAGCTAATAAGAATAATAATCTATGGTCTATTCATGCTCACTGTCAATATCCTGATTCTTGGGAGGTATTTAAGTTTTCAAAAGTTGTAAATTTAGATCCACCCTCAGAAGAGAAGATAGTATATGCAGAACAAAATAAAAATAATTGGAATGTATGTATAATAGAAAAATAAAAATAGAAATAAAAGCAGATAAAGTAAAGGAAGTCTTAGAAAAATTACATAAAGATTCTAATTCGATAACTTTAAACTTAGATATAAATGAGAATAAAGACGTATATAAATATTTGTCTACGTCTGATGATATTATTAGTTGGGATTTTATAGATGAGAAAACTACAATTCGTAATATTGAAGATTTTCCATCTCCCGAATTAAAAAATGAAGATGATGTAATAGAAGTTGAATCAGAAATAGTTAATCCTATTAATATATCTGATTATAATGAATTTGCCACTTATGTTGAATCGGCTTGGAGAGTTTGTTTAAAATCACCTGTTATAAAATGGGGAACTAATTTCTTTTATAAAACATTAAATGAGGAATATAATTCAGTGGCTTCATCTCCAGTAAGTTTAGAGCATGCCTTATTAGTTATGATTTTACAGACTTATTATAGGGATGTTGATTTAACAGAAGCAGTAGAAGACACAAACACTAAATTAAAAAACAATTGGAATAGTTTGAAAAATCATCCAAGTTTAGCAAGTGTTTCTAAAGCTTTGTATGAATAAAAAGAAAAAAGTAACTCGGTTTTATTTGAGTTACTTTTTTTATATATTTATTATTTGATGAGGTTTTTGTTTTTCTAGATAACGACTAACATTTAAATCATGATAAACAACATAACCTGTTTTCTTTCTTATCTTTTTATAGATCTTTTTAGTAATTAATTTACCAATATTACTATGATTATCTATAATATGAAATCCACAGTCTTTATCACTGTTATCAAATTCTGCAAAAATTCTATCTTTTCCGATAAAAAATATTTTAATCGTCATCATAAACACATTTAAATATTATATTAGATTTTACAAAAGATATTGTTTGAACTGTTTTTTCTATATTATGTTTAGAACAGTTGCCTATCTTTTTAAATACATACATAGTTATTAACCTACTACATATATTTGGAGAAAGTAATTTCTTATTTGTGAAAAAACTTACTTTTCCGATAATTGGTATATAATATGCATTACCATACTTCATCCAAATATCAACAGTATGTGCCGTTTTGTTTTTTATCAACATAAATACAAACTCAGTATCGTTTCTTATATCTAAAAAAACTACCATTTATACTATGATTTTTTGTAATATGGTGTCGTGTTGGTTATTAAATTTCTCAACCGTAAAAACTAGACCTAATTTCAAAATTAGTTTTTTAATATAAAAAGTGGAGTATAATTTTCTATGATTGTAATATGATACCGTAAATGGTTTTATATCAACCGCTGTATCACTTAATTCATAACATATACGACATGGAAATAGATAATCATCGTCGTCAATCAGTTTTATTTTGAATGTAATTTCTCTCCACACCTCATCATATTTGATTATTAATATTTCACTGATACTATCTTTATTTATAATTATTACTTTATCAGAGTCAATAATCATGACAATTATAAGGAAATCAAGATTTAAAAAACGCGGATTGCCAAGCCCCAAATTCTTATATATGACATAAATTCAAATTTACAATTTCAAATTTTAAAAAATGGCAAGAAGAAATAACATTAATACAGATATTTTCTGTGCGTTAAAGATTGCTGAAAAAAGTGGAGTTCCGGTATTATTTTTGTCTAATCCGGGAGCTGGTAAAAGTTCAACTGTGAACTTGTTTGCTAAAGTTAGAGGTTATGAAGTTGTATTACTTAGAGGTAATTCAACTACTGCAGAAGAAGTAACTGGATATGACGTAGCTCCAAAAGATGTAAGTTATGATCATAAGATGGCAGCTGTTCCTCTTAGACCTAGTTGGTTTGAGGAGGTTATAAGAAATCATAACGAGGGAAAGAAAACCTTGTTATTCTTAGACGAGATCACTACAGCAAATGAATTCGTTCAGGCTGCTTTATTGCATTTGATTTTTGAGAGAATGGTTAAGACGGAGAAGATTCCGGATGATACTTTAATTGTATCTGCTGGTAACTATGCTCAAAACTTATCAAATACCATGACTTTACTTCCCCCAGTAATGAATCGTTTTATGCTTTTCAATATTATTCCTACTGCGGATGATTTAGGAGTATTCTTAAATAAATTCGACGGTAGTATGAGGGGCGAAAGAAGGAATTATTTTGCTGAGCTGGAAAAAAGTATGAGGGAACTCGATGAACAGGAAAAAGATATTCCTGAGAAGAAGTATAATATGATCGGAGAATATATTGAAAGAGGTTTAAAAGATGTCATGAAGATTTTAATGACTCAAGGAGATAAACCCGTCGATCTTACTGTTACCGATTTACAGAATATTTACTCTGACACTGAGAAAGATTCAAAGTTGTATGGATTTATTACATTCAGAACATTGAATTATTTGAGAGACGCTACGATTGCGGTTTATCAGTGTTTCGGAAAAGAAGGAATATCTAGTAATTTATATAGAAATGTTATTGATGGTCTTTGCGGAATTGGTGTTAGTAGAAACGCTAAGAAGGCTACCAACGGAGATGATGTTGTTATAACTCGAGTTGGTAAAGATTTTCAGGACTATATGATTAAAGTTATAAACGATGTAGAAAAGTTGAACAATGACAGACTTTCTGAATATGAAGATTATTTACAGAAGATGTCTAAGACTACAAAGGCATATACTGATCCTGAATTACAAGCCTTATTCAATAAAGTTGATGAAATTCTGCGAGACAAAGATCTTGAGAATATTGAACGTCCAATCAATCCAGAAACAATTAAGCCTATCTTTACTTGCTTAACTAAGACTGGTAACTCCTTGGTTGAAAAATTCGAATCCAAGGTGAAAGTTGGTGAATCTGATGGTGGTGAAAAAGACATATTTAAAGAATTTGATATCACTCCAGAAGCTTTTGCAACTAAGATTGTCACTTGGAATAGAATCAAGGATGTGACTATGGGATTGAAGACGTTAATTGAAAAACCAGAAAAATCCTATGAAGCTGACATTAAGAAGAATTTGAATGATACTATGACTAAATTGCGTCAGGTTGAATATAAGCTGAAGATGTTTAGAAAGTATGCAGTAAATTTTTCACCAGCAGTTTCAAAAATAATACCTGAAATCAAAGTATAATGAGAACAAGGTCTGAATTAGAAGCAATAAAAAATTTTGTTGACAGTACTTATAATAGGTTTGGAAACTTATTAATATTGGATGTTGATGAAGAGTATAACCCCGAATTAAATGATTTGGGGTATTGCTTTAAGTTCAAGGACAGGGATTCGGGTAATGTTGTCTATAAAATCGTGTGTAGTAAAATTGGAATTGATAGAACCGATTTCAGGGTTATGATGCACGAGTATGGCCACATTTATTTAGGTCATATGGATGGAATACACGAGGACTTGGATTCCAGTATTTGTAATGTTTTTAATAACTATCGAGATGACCTTATCAACGAAGTAAATAAAAACTGTGGTATTAACTTTGCTGATAAGTTAATTGAAAGGATTATTGATGATCCACGCCTCAATCACCAAATTCACAATATAGCTATGGATATGGAGGTTAATTCTTCAGTCCTTAGTAAAGATGATATCGAGGAAATGGAAAAGGATATAACATCAGTACTTCCTAAAACCGACGAAGAACTGTTAAAATACTTACAAGACCATTCCGTAGATCCAAAATATAAAAAGGATTTACAGGATATGTTGGATAAGTTGCAAAAGGAATCTAAGATAAAACTTATGATTCCTGAAAGATATGGATTTCCTAATGATTTGACTTACGTAGAGTATTTAATGCTAATCATCAAAAATATGGACAAGTTTATAAAAATGCTTGTTGATATTCAGATGGGAGGTAATGGAGATACTTCTAACGTAACTCAACAGGATATTCAGAATGCCCTTAACCAATTTGCTAACATGAGTCCAGAGTATCAAAGAGGATATAATGATGCTATTCAGGACTATAATAATGGACAGCTTGGTCAGGGTATGCAACAAAATCAACAGAACAATCAAGGTATGCCCCAACAAGGAGATGGTCAGGGTATGCCAATGCCAGGACAAGGTAATGGAGATCCTAGTCAACAAGGTCAGGGTGGAGGTCAAGGAATGCCTCAACCTGGTAATAGTGGTGGTTCTGGAGGTTCTGGTCAAAATGAATATCAGAAAGGTTATAATGATGCCTTAAATGATATAGCTAATGGTCAAGTCGGATCTAGTCAGGGTATGCAAGGTTTATCTAATTTAATGAATGACCTTGGAATAACTGAAGATAATAATGGAAATGACTCTGACAATGGACAAAGTAGTGATGGAAATGGAGAAAAGAGAGAAAGTCCATATAAAGGAATAAGACCTAATTCCAATGACCACAGAACTGATTCTAGAGATGAAGCCGACAATTTAAGAAAAGTTGGTAAAATCAGAAGTAAAGGTGGATTAGGTTGTGGAAGTGGAGGAAGTTCTGAAGCTATAAGAGAGGTTGATAAGAATGTAGATGATGTTGATATGGCTTTAAAAGAAGTTATGTTAAATTTCAAGAGCCGTGTTGTTAAGGTCGATACTAAAAAAGATCTTATGAAACTTTATAACAAGGGAATAAATAGATCTGTTATCGCTCCTACGGTTTCAAGAAAGGTAACTATATCAAGTCAACCTAAGATTGTATATTTAATCGATATTTCTGGATCTATGGATACTCGACTTGTTGATAGAATATTAAAAACTATCGGACATTGTATGAGAAAACTTAATAGAGGACTGAAATATGATATTATAACATGGAATACTGGTTTGGGTGAACATATTAAAAATGTTGATCCTAAAAAGGGAGTTCCAAAGATCCATATGGGCGGAGGAACTAGATTAGCGAAAGGTATTGAGTATTTTAGAGATAACTACAAACAAGATGCTATACTAATTGTTATATCTGACTTCGAAGACTATTTGGAAGAGTGGAACAAAGTCGAAGAAAATATGCCCGGATATCTTCTCTATGGATTTAATTACGGAAACAGTAGTTATTATGATAGTGATAAGATAAAATGGAAGCATATGAAGATAAGAAAATTTAGTAATAAATGATCACTAGAGAGAAGATAAATGAAATTGTTGAAGTTTTTTATCAGCAAAATTTTAAAACATTCTACATAAACTCTATTGATGGAAAATCATTTGTTAAGCCTCTTGGAGTTTTTGTCAGTTTAGGAATAACTACTTCTTTGAAATCACTAGAAGATATTAGAAGCGTTATTGCTAATACTGAAGGTTACTCTGCAGTTATTGCTGAAATATCAAGTAAGAAAGTAGGTAGCCAGTTTTTAAATACAATCATTAATTTAGAAACTCCTAAACAATACGTATTGGATAATTCTGGAGATAATTTCTTGAATAAAGAAAAGGCAGAAGAAGAACTGAATAAATTAAAGGAGAAAATGAATACAGGAGAAGATATAGAAGTTCTTCAAAAGTATGCCCCAAAAATATCTAAATTGCAAGATCTTATTAACAAACTAACCTCAACGAATGGTTGGGAGTCTCATAGTATACTGAAAGAGGATGAAGATTATAAGATTTATCATCAGAACGTAAACTATAGAAAAGATGGAGATATCGAATACAGAATCGGTATCTTTGTAAGCGAGAATATAAAAGCATAAAACCAAATTTAATTGGAGATGACTAGTAAAAATAGTTCATCTCCTTTATTTTATTTTTATTTTATTATGAGAGATGATATAAAGAAAAAAGTATTAAATATGCTTATGATTATTTCTTTTTTACTGGCTAGTGTTTTTTTAACTTGTTTTACTGTAAATAAACTTAAAGGATTATTAAACAAACCAACTCCAGTAATAGTAGATAATGAAAAAGAATTAAAAACTATTGATTCTTTAACAAATGTAATCATAATTCAAGATGAAATTATACAACAACTTAAAGATAGTGTTATAACTGTTGAAAAAATTGTTATAAAAGAGGTTGAAAAAATAAAAGAACTTCCTATAACTGATAATGTAGAATTATTAAAAGATAATTTACTTTATTATGGAGAATTATCTACTATTGATGATTCATATCCTGCATTAATGGAAATAGATGATGATACTGTAGCTGTTATTTCTGAAAACAATTTAATAGATGTAAATATAATAACAGCTAAATATGAAGGAGAATTAAACAAAAATAATATATTAAATGAAATAATTTATAACGATTCTATAACAATTTCATTAAAGAACGAGATATTATATAACAAAGATGCTATTATAGAAAATCAAGAACAGGCCTATAATACGATGAAAAATAATCTTGAATTAGCATTAAAAAAAGAAAAACGAGAAAAAACTTATTGGATTATAGGAGGAGCCGTAGTTACTTCTTTATTAACAGGATATATATTGCTTAAAAAATGATAGACGTTGTAATTGGATTTGATAAAGAGAAGGGGGAGTTTAATTTATACGAACCAACGACAGATACATTATTAATTACCACAAGTTTAGGCGAATTGTTTATAAAGTTTGATGAATTTCTTAAACTAAATGGATTAATTCAAGGAGCTGATATATTAAACACAGCTGAAATTAATTATCATATAGATTCAGCAACTTTTATAGCAATGGTAAGTTCTAATGCATCTCTTTTAAAACGACTAAATACTGCTCCATCCGGTTTTATGATTAGTTCTCAGAGATTTGGAATACAGAATAATAATTTCCAAAATAATAATCAAAAAGGAGATTTTAAGGATTATAAGAAAAAATATAATAGAAGTACAGGAACATTCTCAAAGTCTTCATTTAACAGTTCAAATAAAAAGTTCGGAAACAAATGAAATCAAATTTAAAAATCTACACTTCATTTGTCTCTCCTAAAAATTTAACTGATATAATAAATGACAATCTTTTACCCATCTTTATAATCAGAAATATTAAAAATTCTGAATTAATAGGTAAGTACTCAGATACAGCAGTTCATTTTAAAAACTTAGCACCATCAGACAAATTATATCAGAATAGGAGAGACAGAAAAATAACAAGAGAGGAATATGAAAAAAGATATATAATTGAACTCTCTGAACAACCAAATTTTCAAAACATAATAAAGAAATTAGAACAACTTGCTGAATTATGTAATGCTGATGGTGTGGTTATACTAGATTATGGCTCTGATAATAAAGAATCTCATAGGGGTATATTATCAAACATTTTAAATAATCTGGATATATTGAATTATAAAATAGTTGAATATGAAACAACCTAGAGAGATAGAGATACAAGAATCAATTTTAAGAGGATTAGAAAAATTAGAAATTTATCCATTCTCAGTGTTTTTTACTGATGCTTTGGAATTAAACGATAGTATTCTTAGTATTACCTTTTATATACAAGATGACCTAGATGAACTATTAGAAAAATTAAATTATAAAAACCAGTGTGATAAATCTGGTTATAATATTTTTAGAGATACAAATACTATATGTTTATCTGGAATTGCTTTAACTAATGATATATTTTCAACACTATGAATACTAAAGATTTATTTAATGAGTTTTTAGAATTATATTATGTTCAAGATAATAAAGAGGTTCTAAAACTAAAAGATATATTAATAAGTCCAAGCGTTGTATTAAGAATTTTAGATAAGACTTATACAATTTATTATCTTACTAACGGAATTCATATAACAATACCTTGGAAATTTGTTGACCTATTTTCCGCTCTTAATACTTGGGGAGGAAATAGAATTTTAACGTCAACCAAAAAAGATAATATTGATAGATTAATTTTTCACTTTCTAAATTTAATAATAGGAGTAGAAACAAAAAATGAAGATCTGTTTATGACTTCTTTAACTAGTATCTTAGACATTAATACGAAAGATTTTACTACTGTCTATGAAAAATTAGGATTAGAAAGAATAGAAATAAAAACACCAAATAGAACAATAGAAATATGAGTAAACTTAGAATATATACTGATGGATCTCATTTTAAAGGTATAGGTGGTTCTGGAAGATTAGGAATAGGTGGAATCATAGTGAAAGATGGTAAAATAATAAACAAACTTTCTATGGAGATCGAACCTAGTTTTCTTAGAGTTCATTATGGTACTAGTGATGTTTCTAACCCAACTTGTGAAATGTTAGGTGTTTTAATGGCCTTATCTGAATTTAAACATGATATAGGACCTCAAGATACTGTAGAAGTTTTATCTGATTATACTGGAGTTACTTATTGGATGACTAATAAATGGAAAATAAATAAACCATATATAGCTAAAATAAAATCTGATATAATGGATGAAATTAATAATCAGAATCTTAAAGGAAGAATATCATTTAATTGGGTAAAAGGACATAGCACTAAACATGATGAAGACGCCGACTATAATGATATTGTTGATAAATTAGCTAAAGGAGAAACTATATGATAAATAAATGTGAATGTAAACAAGATCCAGCAGGTACGTGGGATTATAAAGATTTAATAGGATCTGCTGTAAAAGTAAAATCTATGCCTGTAACTAATTTTATAGCTATAGATTCTGAAGAGGTTTTTACAATTGATGATATCTACTTTAGAGTTTCTTTAGATGGAAAAATAATAACAATAGTAAAACTTAAAGAATTACCAGGATCATTTTTCACATTAAGAGATTTAGAATTAGTTGGTATCAGTAGAAAATCTAATAAAATAGTCGGAGAATTTACCGTTGCCGCATGTGATGATAATACTGAAAATAATAACTAAAACATAATATACTATGGTTAGAAGAGTTAGTTCTCCAAATAAAAGAAGATCTAGCGCCAGATTAGAAAGAGCTAGCGTTAGAATGGGAAGTGCTGATACAAAAAGCAGAGAAAAAAGAAAAATACCAGTAAAAGTTGAAAAAGGAACTACACTGGATGATTGTAATTTAGACGACTTAATAATACTTTAATATTATGGATTTAATTGGACAAACTGGATTAATATTTAAATCAGGTCAAAGACTTACCTCTGCTGATTTAAGTAAAATGAATGATACTATAAACAGCTTAGTTAATGCTGTAAACTTTCTTATTAGAGGGGTATATAATTTAAATCAGGAACTTAATGATTTTGAGAGAAGCTTTAAATTATCTGATGCTATTAGATTAGTATCAATGTCTAGAAGAGCTAAAGGAATGAAAATTAGATTTCTTTCTCATATAGGAAAATATGTTGAATTTTCTTATATAGGAGATTCTTTAGAGTATGCTGATTTTACTAACGAAAGTAACTGGGTTGATACTATTGGATATATTGATGGAGGAGAATTACTATGAGGATAAGATATGATAAAACAACTTGGGTAGATAATGAAACTCCAGTAGATGCATGTAGATTAAATAAAATAGAAAATGCACTGGAACAATTATTTACTCTAGCTATAAGTCCCAGTCAAATAGAAGCAGGAAATGGACTAACAGTAAAAATTTTAGATAATGGTAATATAAAATTTAGTGTTAATTCTGAACCTGTCTTAGATATATTAGAAGCTGGACCTGGTATTAAAATCGAAAAAGTAGAAGATGATACTATAAAGATCTCTAGCGATCTAAATTCTGGTGATTATATATATTTTGACTTAGATGAAGAAACAGGTAGAATAACAATATCTTCTAGAAAACAAATAGAAGAATATGAAACTACTGAAGACTTCCCAGAAATAGGTGAAAGTAATATTTTATACATTGAAAAAGAAAATGATAAGTTATATTACTGGAAAGAAAATGAATATAAAAATTTAAATGAAAATACTTCTTCTATTAAAATCATAACAGAGGACGTAAAATCTTTGAGTTCTGATGAAGTTGAATCACTTAATGTTGGAGATGTAATAGCCGAAGAGAACTCCTCCATACATTTTGGTGATAGCAGTTATCTGTACACGGTAGTATTAAAGGAAAACAATGCGAATGGCTATAGATGTTGTCTTGTCAGATTCTTTGAGTCGAAGATGTATGTCGTATATTATGTGAACTATGGCGGAACAAATTGGCAATATAACACAACGGTAGAGTACGATCTTGCCAATTACATTCAGAAGTCGTTGACTGTTGGATTGATGAAAAACGACGGAACGGTTGACATAACACGATATGGAACATATTCAAAACCAAGAGGAGGAATCCCTGCAAGCGATTTGGAAAGTGGTGTGATACCAGACATCAGCGGGAAGGCTGACAGAGTTTCTAACGCCACCAATGGCAACTTTGCAGGCTTGGATGCAAATGGCAACCTTACTGACAGTGGAAAGAAAGCGAGTGATTTTAATACTCCTGTTGAAACTTCTCTTCCTGAAAGTGGTGGGATATTACCTAATGTTGTGTACAAACTTGGTACTCTTGCCAATGACGCAAGTATCACTATTAGACTTGGAGCTCCAACTGACAACACTATTGCCAATGTTTATATAGTAACTTTTGACACTGGTAATTGGGATAGTAGTGGAGTTGTACATAAAGGTCCTTCTGTTATTTGGAGTCTACCTATTGGAACACATTGGAATAATGATGATGATAAATCTCCTGATATCGAACCTAATACTTGCTATGAAGTGAGTATTATGAATAATATTGCTGGTGTTATCACTGCAAGTAAAGTACGTAATTGAACAGTTGAACCTTAAAAACTTAAAGAAATATGATGTATTATAAAATGATTGGTGATAAGCAAGTTTTCAGCACTTGCAAGTCTATCCAACTTGAAAACGATTATCCAGAATTTGGGCTATATTCTGGATATTATGTAAGCAATCCTTCTGATGAGCTTATTGCTTCTGAAGGCTGGCTTGAATATATCCCACCTGTTGTCCCTCCACAACCTCAGACTGAACCTGAAATGGGAACTATTATTGAGGCTGTTAAAAAAATGCTTGACAGTGAAACTGAAGCATTGAGTGACGAAGATGCACTTGATGTTGCTGCTTTGTTCCCGACTTGGGCAAGTAAACTTGGTATGCAAGTCAATGTTGGAGAAAGACTTTGGTATGACGGTAAACTATACAAAGTTATTCAAGCTCATACTACACAAAGTGATTGGACTCCTGACACTGTTCCTGGGCTTTACACTGAAATCAGTATTATTGAATGGCCTGAGTGGGTTCAACCTATTAGTGCTGAGACAGCATACAATACTGGTGATAAGGTGACCTTTGAAGGCACTCATTATGTCAGTCTTATTGATAACAATACTTGGAGTCCTGCGGAATATCCTGCGGGTTGGGAGGCAAGACCATGAGCAACGCATTGTTATTGAGGAGAAGAATGATGATGTCAGATAATAATAGACCTGATTATCTAAAGTTTACCGCACAAGAGAATGGATGTACTGTTACTCTTAATAAAGTCGGGAATCTTACGATTAATTATCCAACAGAATATTCGGTAAATAAAAGCGCGTTTGTACCTTATACTTACAATACGGTAGTAAATATTGATAGAGGAGATACGATTGAATGGAGAAGAGCCAAAGGATACGATGGTAACCGTTTTTCTTACAACACTAATAACTATTACTATTTTGTCACCAATGGAAATCTTACATTGCAAGGTGATATTACAACGCTACTTGCTTGTAATGGCAACACTAATACTATAAATGAAAGCGCGTTTGCAAAACTTTTAGAAGTTAGCAACAATCCAAATCTGGTTGCCCACTTTACAATCCCTACATCAGTGACAAGTATTGGTAATAAGGCTTTTATAAACAATACTTGTTACTATGGTGAGTTGGTAATACCAAATTCGTTATCTGTAATCAGAGAAGAAAGCTTTAGAGACGTTGGTAATAACAATTCAGTTACAAATGTTGTGATTCCTAATACAATTACTTCGATTGGTAGTAGAGCCTTTATGGGGATTAGTTGTGGCAATACATTAAATATTCCAAATTCTGTCACAACTATTGATAGTTGGGCTTTTAGTTATGCAAAATTTACAGGAAGCATTGTAATTCCAGATTCTGTTACAAGTATTGGTGCTTTTGCTTTTGCGAACACAAATACTTGGAATGGCACCTTGAAATTAAGCGATAATCTTACAGTGATAGAACAGGCAGTATTTCAATCATGCTCTAATTTAACTGGTGAGTTAGTATTGCCAAGCGGAATCACTAATATTAAAGTGGATGCTTTTAGGGGTTGTAAGTTTACAGGTTATGTCAATATTCCTGCAACTGTAATCAATATTGGAGTTCGCGCTTTTAATAGTTGTACTTATATAAGCGGATACATATTAAACTCAGCTTTACCTCCAACAATTGATGACACTTCATTATCTGCAAGCTCTACAATTCCGATTTATGTACCATACTCTGCTGACCATAGTGTTCTTGACACATATAAGACTACAAGAGGTTGGAGTAACTATGCTAACTACATATTTGAACTTAATGAAAATGGAGAGATACCTGAGTGATTGAATGATGAATGAGAGGAATATCATAGGAGGTTTCACGGCATCTATCCTTGAGGGATGATCAGCTAGAGAAGGCGTATGAAGAATATAAATCAAAAAGAAAATAAATAAAAATTAATTACTATGACTTGGGAATATCAAGATTGTTATATACTTTTCTCTCAATATAGTGAATATCTTAAGAGTAGTTTAGGTATATCTCAACTGGATTATTATTTGGATAGACAAGTTCTTCTTCCATACTATACGCAAATAACTAAGTATTTAAATGAAAGATTGATTATATTAGGCACAGATGATATTATGCTTAAGATAACTGAGATACTTAGAATATTTTCTTATGGTGCTGATTTAATATGTAATGAAGGAACTTTAGATTTAGCTTATGAAGTAGGTATATCAAGTGGAGATGATGAATTTGATAGAGATAGATTTGTATTTTCTTGGACAAATGCATTAACTTCACTTTGTATGAGACTTAAATTCCAATATGCTAATTTATTTGTGGAAGATCAGAATTGGGATTGCTGTACTTGTTTACCTAAAGGACAAACAGTTAAAGATTATGAATCCTGGACTAGTGGAATTTACCCAGAAGATGAAGAGTATGACAGAAGCAATTATATTAGATCTAACTCTGCTTGGAGTACTACAAGCGGACAGAAGAATAGAAATTGTGGATGTTATAGAGGATAAATTATAAAGAGTAGATTAATTTCTACTCTTTTTTATTTCCTCAAATTCTTATATATGAACAAAATTTAATAAAACAATGACACAATTTTTAAAAGAATCAGACAAAATACAGCATGAATATTGTTGTACTGTTGTTAGACTAGGAGCTATTACACCAGTAGAAAATTCTGATTTCTTAGCTACCACTCTTGTAAATGGTTTTCAGATAGTAGTAAGAAAGGATGAATGTAAAGAAGGTGATTTAATGATTTATGCTGCAAATGAAACTCAACTTAATAAAAATTTCTTAAGTTGTAATAATTTGTTTGAGTTAGGAGAAAGATCATTAAATAAAAACTACGAGAAGGTTCAAAAATTATTAGATGAAGGTAAAAATGATGAAGCAAAGAAATTAGTTGGCTTCTTCAATAAACACGGAAGAGTAAAGTGTATAAGATTGAGAAAACAGCCTTCATTTGGATTCTTGTTTCATAAGGAGAGTCTTGTAAATTGGAAGCCTGAATTAAAGGATCTCAATTTGGAAGATTACGTAGACAAAGACTTTGATACAGTTTGTGATGAGTTGTTTGTAAAAGTTTATGTCCCTTATGTTCCAGAATCAAAGAAAAGAAAACAAGAACCTAAAGAAAAAGGTGTAAAGAAAATAGATCATATTATAGATGGACAATTTTTTGAACACTTTGATACGGATCAACTTAATAGAAAAATAAAAGATTTGAATCCAGAAGATGTAGTAAACATAAGTATTAAAATTCATGGTACTTCAGCTATTTTTGCTAATATTTTATGTAGAGTACCAAAACTTATTAATACAGGATTTAGATGGTTTGATAATATTGTAAATTATATACATATTAGTTTACCAGAAAAGTGGCAAAAAATAGAAGAAAAATATGATTTGATTTATTCTAGTCGTCGAGTAATACAAAATAGATACATACAAGTTTCTAGGAAAAAGGGAGTCAAGAGTAAATATGTTGAGAATATATGGGGAAAATATGCAAAAATATTAGAACCGTTTATTCCTCAAGGTATGACTGTTTATGGTGAAATCATGGGAGATACTGATGGATATACTGATTTCCCAGACTTCGATTATGGTTGTTTAGCAGGTGAGAATAAGTTTATGCCATACAGAATAACAACTATAGAAGAAGGTGGCAAAATTAGGGAGTGGAATGTTTGTGATGTTAAGAAATGGACAGAAGACTTATTGAGAGAACATCCAGAACTTAAACCTAATATTCACGTAATTGATGTTGTTTATGAAGGTACATTGAAAGATTTATATCCAGATATTCCTGTCGATGAACATTGGCATGAGAATGTTTTGGAAGCTATGAAAGTTGAATCTAGGTTTGGTATGGAAAAACCCGAACCAATGTGTATCTATCATAAAGTTCCTAGAGAAGGTGTAGTAATTAGAAAGAATGATGATCCTATAAGAGAAGCATATAAACTCAAATGTGTAGCTTTCTATGAGGCTGAAGGTAAGAGAATGGATGCCGGAAAAGTCAATGGAGAGATGATAGAGGGATATGCAGATAATCAGGATGCATAAATAGTAAAACCGGCATTAAATATCACAGCCGGTTTTATTTTTTTTTCTTGAGAGCCTTATTTATGTAAATAATTAAAAATTATAAAAAATGAAAAGAATTAAATTAGCTTTAGTAGTTATTATGTTAACTTTTATGTTAACTAGTTGTGAACAGTATATTACTAGAAATTATGGAGGAACAACAACCATAAACTTAGAAAAAGGTCAAAAATTAATCGAGGTAACTTGGAAAGAGGGTAACTTATGGTATTTAGTTGAACCTATGGAATCTAACTATACACCAAAAACTAAAGAATTTATTGAAAGTTCTAATTACGGTGTTTTAGAAGGTAAAGTTATTTTCGTTGAATCAAAATAATAAGAGATATAAAAATGATAAACCCAGTTACTGTATTTTTGTTAATCATATTATTTGTATTTTTAATAGTTTTATATGCTCTTTGTGTTAAATGTTGCTGTGATTATTTTGATGATAAAAAGATAGATCAAAATATAATAACAATTCTTATAGTCCTTGTGCCTATTTTAAATTTTATAATAGCACTTAAAGCTGTAAATTGGAAAAACATAAAGAAAATATTTAAATCAGAAGAGTAAAATGGCATACCTTTGTGTAGATGAAGATGGACAAGAGATGATTTTTGACAATAAACCATATAGAGATACTAGCAGTGTCGGTGGTTATTGGAACAGATATAAAGAAGGAGATTTCTGTAATGTAGATCTTCCAAAAGGTGCTATTAAAAAACTTATTGGAAAAGATTTAACTTGGGAAGATGAACCTTATGAATTTACCGAACAAGATAACATAAATATCAAACCAGTAGAGAAGAAAAAGTTTAACTGGAAAATTATGTTATTATCTGTTATATGGTCTTTAATTCTTATTTGTATCTCTAATTTTGCAATGGGTTTAGGAGGATATATAAAGTTAATAGTTATAGTTCTTATAACTATTGTAACATCTTTTGTATTCTATTTTGGATACAAAGACGTTAACATTACAGATACAGAGAATAAATAACATATTCAATCTATAAACTAATAAAAGAGCAATGGAAGAGAAAGATACTAGAGTTTTAAAGTTAGTAGCAGATTGGAAATATGGAACAAAACCAGAGGGAACTAGAGATCTTGAAGATATACCACCAGAAGAAAAGGAATATTCAAGTTTTTGGTATCTTCATGGTGAACTAGAAAACTTAGTTGGGTATGATAAAGCTACGGTAACAAATCTTAGAGAGGGTGAATTTGGTAAAACCTCCACTGAATTTGGTTATACTATGTGTGTAGATGGAATTATACCTGTTGAAATTGAAGGTATTTCTGAACCTTGTATTGGATATTTCTGGACCGTTCAGACAGATAACAATTCTTGGATACAGAGAGGATTAGTATGTCTCAAATCTGATGTTGGGGGTTGTAAATATGCTGAATTTAAATATAATACGAAATCAAAGTTTTTATGATTATTATTGATGGATTTTTGGGGTGGACTACAAGAAAACAATCTAAAAAACTATTAGAAGCTGGTTTAGATCCAAACACTGCTGACATGTTTTATCAAGAACGTGATAAATTTCATAATGCAGATTCTTTCCCATCTCCAATTCCATATGGACCAAAAGACTTAAAATCAATGTTAGACAAATCTTCGTTTTGGTCTAGGGATGCAGGTATATATAGACTTCCTTGTTGGAGTTTGGGCAGTTTGATATCTATATTACCAGCAAAAAAGGAAGAATCTAATCTCGAAATATTTAAAGAAGAGGAAGAACTCGAAACAGAAGTAGGAAATGGTTTTACTCTAATAGATAAGATTGATTCTTATAGTGTTGAGTATAATAAAAATATGTTTCGTGTTTCTGATATAGGGATTAATAACAGAAACTTTATTGATAGTATTGTTGAAATGATTATATACTTGATTAAAGAAAAAGTAATAGGAACTGTCAACATCAAAGATATATTCAAAATAGAAGATATTATTGAATTATGAGTCCTGAAGAAATAAAAGTATTATTAAAGAAAAAGAAAAAAGAGTGTTTAAAAAATGCTGAAGATGCTATAGAAAAACATGACCATAATAGTGAAAGTTGTAACAGTTATTATTGTGGTAAAGCGGCAGGAATTGATGAAGCACTTCAGATATTTGGAATGTTAGATAAACCAAACCATATAAATAAAAACAATAAATAAAATGGAAGAAGTAATTTATTTTAGTGTAAATAATTGGTTTTGTGGAGAAGATTATCCACCTACAGAAAATTTTAAAAAGTGGTTAGGACATGATTTAAACCAAGCTTTTAGAAATGATGAATGGGCTAAAGAAAATAAACTTTGTATATATTGTGGTCTTATTGATATGAGCATGAATTATACAATATCAGCTCCTCGTGAATGGGTTGAGAAAAATTGTCCTGAATTACTTACAGATGAAGAATTTACTTATGTTACTTGTATTCACAGTGCAAGTGGGGAAAGAAGAGAGGAACATAAAAAGAAATATTCAGATTTTGTAGATAAACCTGATAAATATGGTGATGTTGAAGATCATAGATTTGGATGGCCTTACTTAGAATATAAACCCGAAAATTTTGGTGTTCATTGGTATCATGATCCTGATGAATATGAAGATGAAGAAGAAGAGTCAGAATTTGACTGAATAAATATAAAGAGATAGAGTAAAATCTATCTTTTTATTTTCAAAGCCTTATTAATGTGTAAAAAATAGAAAAATATGTTTAAGATGAAATATAAATTTATTATTAATAGAGATAATTATATTACAATTCAAATTAAAAAATGGTGGTGGAATAGTTGGAGAACTATCTTTTATATAGATAGAGATATAAATAACATAGATACCACAACAAAAATTCCTACCGAAGTTTATATAGATATAAAAAGGGATCTTAAATCTGTAAAATTTAACTGTGTTAGAGATGCAGAAAAATTTATAGAAGATTTAAAGCAAAAATCTAATAAAGAAGAAAAAAATTTTTATTATTATAAATTAGGTAAGGTAATTGCATTATAGAAATTATGACAAAAAATAAGAAAAATATTTGGCATAAAAATACAGAAGAGCCAGAAGAAGATAAGCAGGTATTAGTATGTTTTGATAATAAATTCTGTTATGTTTGCTTTTATCATAAAGATGAATACAGATTTTATAAAGAGGGAAAGCCGAGTTTTCCACTTCAATCTATTACAAAGTGGATGTATGTAGATGAATTATTGTAATAAAAAGTTAAGTAGAAAATCTAGTGGAACCCAGTGAAATTTTAGAAATACTTAAAGATTGTGCTAATTTTGAGATTAGAAAACCAAGATATGGAAATCTTATTGATGGATTTGGTTCAATCCATAATTGTCCTATATGTAAAGATATGAGTCCAGAGTTTTACTGTTCCATTCATTATCCAACAATGGCAAAAATTCTAGAATCATTACCTTGGACAAAAAATATTGAGAATCCACGTAATCCAAAACCTGAAGATTATCCTACTGAAGATGGTTTGTATATAACTATGATGGATTGTAATGAACATGAAGTCTGTATAAACAGATTTAAGGATGGAAATTTTTCATGGATGAATAAAACACATATAAAGTGGTGGATGCCTATACCATAATAAAAACTAATTTAAATGAAAAAACCGAAAATTAAATGGAAGAATTTTAAGATTTGGATAGTTGATCAGTTTAAAAGAAAGACATTTTTCAGGAATTTCTTTATTACTAGAAATGCTTGGGGTGCCTTTAGTATAAACTCTCATATTAATCAACACACAGGTAATCCTAAAGTGATGTATAATACTGTAAAATCGGCACAAAAAGCTGCTGATTCTATGGGGAAAAAGCACAACACACACTTTAGTTATTATAAGTGTTTATTCTGCGACGGATATCATATAGGTAAAAATAGAGATAACAAAACTGAATACGATAAAAATGGAAACAACTAAAAAAAAAGATTAGGGCCACCAGAATTCATAGAACCAACGCAAGAAGATTTAACTAAAATGTTTGAAAGAATAAAAAAATGTGTTGATTATAAAGTAGGCGATTGGGTAGAAACTTGTCATATGCTTCCAGGTATTGTTCAAAAAATAGATATTGAATATGACGAAGTTCTAATATTTTATCCCCACTATGCTCTTGGGACTCCAGGAAAATATAATGGATATAGTTGTTGCTCTATAGAAAATTGTGGAGTTCATAAAATTACACCAGAATATGCTTGTAAACTATTAGCTATCTGTGAAGATAAACTGAATGAGTTATGGGAGCAAGTGTGTAAAGAGTATGATGAAAAAGAAGAACCTATTGAAGTACCTTGGAGCGATTATGTAGAAAAATTATATAATGAAATTTACAGTAAATGACTTCAAACCATTTGATAAAGTTTTAGTTAGAGATTTTAATGAATGGAAAATTGATTTCTTCAGTTATTTTAAGACAGTTATAGATATTAATAGTAAAGAAATTAGTATTTATGTTTGTATGACTGGGGATAAAAGAGAATGTGTTCCTTATAATCAAGAAACAGAATACTTATTAGGAACAAATAAAGATTATCAGGGAAAGTATAAAACATGGTAAACGTAGGAAAAACTAAAAATAAAGATAGATTGGGATTAATTCCAATCTATCTTTTTATTATTTAGAGCAAAAAGTCTGTATCCTCTTCGTCTTTTTGTTCTACTGTTTTTTCTTCGTTTTTATTTACTACTCCGTTAATTATCTCATTAATTCTTTCTGTAACTTTATCTTTTATGACAATTTCACATTCTACTAAATATTCTTCCGGAATTAGTACATCAAATTTATCAGAGGGAAATACTAATCTATACTTATATTTATCACCCTTTTTAATAATATCTTTTACATAATATCCTCCATCGAATATTTCTCCAGTAAAATGATCTCTTAAAGCAACTAAATCACCTGGAAGAAATTTAGGGACATTATCTTTAATACCATATGACCAACTCCAAACCTTCTTATCATCAATCCATTCAACATCAAGGAAATAGAATTTTTTTGCTATTTTTAAAAAACGATCTATTTCATTTTGTGTAGCAAATCTATATCTATTTATATCTACAATTAATGATTCTCCCTTTGCAGTTATTACACTACCTGTTTCAGCATCTGTAATTAAATAAGGAAGTGCATTTGTAGATTCTATTAAGTGAAGATGATCACCTCTAGCAGATTGTAGTATATAAGAAGATAATGCTATAAAGTCTACTCGATTTTCAAACAAACATTTTCTCCAATCGTTCCAATTAGTACTTTCTTTAGATGGTTTTAAAAATGTTTTTTCATATGTACGGTTTCTAGACATTTTATATACATAGCCATTTTCATTTTCAAGCTGTATATAATTTTCATCTAATTCTAGTAGAGTTACGTAACAATTTTTGCTTGGAGCCCACAGTCTAGGTTTTTTGCAATATTTTTGATCTAATTTGTCTAAAAATATTGAATCTAAAGTTTGCATATTTATTTTATTTTATTTACATATATAAGGATATCAAGAAAAAAAAGAAATAGAGAACTTTTACATTCTCTATTTCTCACTGTCTTATTCGATGCCATACTTGTAATTCAGAGTAATGATATCGTCTGTCTTAGGATCAATACCATAGTAATAATTTAAGCTATGGTTATCGCTAGGATCCAGTGCTTGGAACATAACCTTATCAAACTTATCAAAGTCGATAATATCTTCCACATCTGTACCATCTTGTCTAGCTCTTTCCTCATCACCTTTCTTCAAGACTCTGAAATCTTTGAGCAAGTACTTCAAACATTCGAGTGTTTTGGCAACGTCGATTCCTTGATACTGTTTATCCTTAGGATTCCAGAACTTCTCAGGGAACGAGATCTTATAAGCCATAAATACTTCGAAAATTCTCACACCATCTTCTTCAGTCAAACCTAAGAATTCTAATAAGTCTTCTGTAGGTTCGATATATACTTCATCACTGCTTTCACTTAACGTTTCAGCATCTTGGAATTGTTTGTTATAATCCCTAACAAAATCATACATTCCATCATGATTGCTTTCTGGATTCCTCTTATACTTTTCCGTGAATTCTGAAGTTATTTCAACAGTCTCAGCGATTCTTTCTCCTGGATTTTGAGGATTAATTCTGTCATATCCAACAAATCCAACTAGCTTCTTTCTTGGACGAACGCAAGTTACTACAATACGTTCCCACATATGAGAAGCTGCACGATCACTGCATCTTACATAATCACCTAAATTAAATCCAAATTCTGGATCAAAGTATCCCGGAATTTCAAGTAAAAATTCAATATTCTTCCGGTTCTTTTCATCAACAACCTCTCTAACGCGAATGAGGTTTGATCCCTCACTTTGTTGATCGCTATTCACATCTTCTCCCTCGCTATCAATATTGTATAGCATATCTTTGGAGAAATTACTGTTATTAGCAAATCCACAACACGCAGACTTAATAAAAGCATTCCTTTCATACTTGTTGACTTTTTTTACAACTTTTTGTTCAAAAGTTTTGTCAACTCCTGCTTTTTTCAGGTTTGTGTTTGATTGTTTCTCTGACCCTTTGATTTCGGTCAAAAGTTTTTTTACTGCTTTATAGCCTTCCCAGACTAAGTCAGCAACTAACGCTCCTACACCAAATGCGGCAAGGGCTTCTCCGTCAATTCTTTTTCCCATAATTTTTTAAATTTTTTCTAGGTTATTATTCTTAATATCTTCTTTTATTGTTGTGTGGTTTCACACTTCTAGGTCTTTCAATTGGTTTTACTAACCAATCTAAACATGTTACCAAAACAGTGCCAATCGTGGCAACCAAAATACCAGCAATTACACAATTACTTCCAGCATTTTTACAATACGTTTTGGTATTACGATAATGGTTCGGATTACCATTGTTTATTGTTCCAGTGAAGACTTTATTTACTCCACTTAAATCAGTTTGATTTGCCATTTTTTACTTTTTTGTTGATTTAAAACTTTCTTTTATTTCTCTTCTTTCACATCCGTCCAAAATCAACGAGGCAATTAAGCCCACTACAAAAAATCCTACGGATGAGATTGCTGTTATGCGCGTTAATTTTCCGCACGCGTTTGCTGTTACATAACTCGCTTTTTTTAATTTAGCTCTGTTCATTTTTCTTAATTTTAGTTAATAATTTTGTTAATTTAATTCGTTTTGAAAATAAAAACACGTAAGTCTTTCAACAAACGTGTCAATAAAATTATGGAAAAATTGTTCGGATTTATCTTTCTTATCCTTCTGGCTGCTGTTCTTCCTCTTCTTCAGGAGCAGGAACCTCTTCTTCCTTTGCAGCCTCGTCTAATTTCTTTTTCAGGTTAATCAAACCGTTTTTAACCCAATCAATACCTTTCTTGATATATGGTGCAAACAAATATCCTGCAGCCGCACCACAGACTGCCCAAGTTGCTTTCTTCATTTTGTTATATCCTTTCCTTTAATTTTTCCTAATATTATAATTCATTCTTTTGGGGTTGTTGTAATTTCCAGTGTTCGGTTTTGCACTTTCATTACTCACAGTTGTCGTCTTCTTAAATACCTTTTTTGAGATTGATTTACATGCTGATCCAATCTGCTTTCTGTGATCATATATGGCTAATCCTGTTCCTGCGGCAAGGATAGCTATTCCAATTCCCCTCAGAATTTTTCTGAATGTTGTCTCTTTCTTTTCGTTATTCATACTTTTTTAAATTTAATTTTAACAATTTCCACAAATATTAGGTTTTCAAGGCTTTTAAATTACTTCAAATTTTCGTAATTTTTATAGCTCCGTGTTTTTCTATAGCTTTGTCATATATTTCTAAAGTTTTATTATCTTTTGTAATTGATGACATACACGGTTCTACGAAAACTAATTTATTCTCATAATCCCCAGTCTTTATCATATCAGCTACTGTATAAGCCACACAATAATCCTTACAAAAACCACAAACATATACTTTATCATATGTTCTATTTCTCCAATATGGCTTAATCCCTAATATGTTTTCTTCTGTTAATGCTGAGAATGATTCTAATACTGGTATATCTCCTTTTTTCTGTATAATATAACTTCTCTTATTTAATACACTCCAATTATTTACTTCTCTCATAAGTTTTAAAGGTATTGCATGTCCATTAGTACCTTCTAAACAATGTAAAGGCCAAATTGTTATAGGACCATACTTATCAATCCCTTCAAACATTAAATCATAATCAATTTCATCTCTTGTAGCAATTGGAGTATACTTACAAGATTTTATATCTTCTTTTGTAATAATTGTTCCTTGTTTTGTTCTTTCATTCCAGAAAAATTGAGAAGATATATGAAATCTTTGATGCGTGTCTTGAGTTATAACAATATCTTTAAAACAATTTATATTTTTTATCAAGAATTGTGTTATATTGTCTATAGCCTTTTCAGCACCTTCTACATATAATTTCCCCAATTTATCTACAAAATCATGTTGAGGATCTATAATCAATAATAATGAATTATCTACTATTTCGCTCTTGTTCATAATTTTATCTTAATTTAGTTTATTATTTTACATTAGTAAGGCTTTGACAATCTTATATATGGAAAAGAAAATTATTAATATGACTGATAAAGAAAAATCAGAAGAAATTGCTAGTAAATGGTGGCAAGATTTAATTAGAAAAGAAAACTGCAATTCAACTGAAGAGGCTATTGAAAAAGCCTGTTTAGAAATGGCAGAATATAAAGAACAACAAATAACTAGTCAATTAAGACAAGTTGTATTGAATCAAAAAGAATTAGTCCATAAATCATCCTCTGTTGCAATAAACGGTTCTGATATTTATACAAAATTTGAGCAAGGGTGGATAAATGCATTAGATTGAATAATTAAAACTATTGATAAAAAATGAATACACAAAAACATAATCATAGAAAAAGAAAAAGAGGTGAAAAAAATTTATTCTGGTTAGTTAGAAGTACATTAATAGATAGTAAACAATTATTGCTTTATAATAGAAAACCATATAAAATAGATATATCATATTATAAATATGATTATAAATATGATTATGAATACTATGATAATCTTAAGTGGTTTTCCGTTCATGATAAAACTTATTTAAAAAACAATGCTATTAATAAATTTAATATAACTAATAATGATATAATATCTACAAAACTTATAATAGATAATAATAATCCAGATTTATTTATACAAAGAAGGAAGGATAATCTATTTATAAGTAACGATACAGTAGGTTTTATATCAAAAGAAAAAATTACTAGATTGCGATATCCTTCTAGAATATCACCTAAGCTGTTTCCTGAGATTACTGAAGAGTCCGGAATAGTTGGAGTAAGAATAGAAAAATACAATGAAAAAGAAGAAAAAATATAATCCAGAAAAAGTTTTTGAAAAGATTAGAAGAGAAAATGAAATAAAAACTTTCGGAAAAATATTATCTTTAAGACCTACTAAAGTCCATAAAAGTAAAAAGAAGTATAAACGAGATAAAAAGGTAGATATATATGAAGACTGAAGCATGGTACAAAATTTATATAGATGAGTACGCAGATGTTGCATTATTATCTTTTAAAATAGATAATTTAGTATTCATTCTTAATCTTTATTGTAAGAAAATACCAAAAAGGATATCTCATAAACAACTAGGAACAAAAATGCTAGAGTTGTTAGTTTTAAGATCTACATATATTTCTTTAAAAGATCATTTAAGTAATTATGTATTTGATAATTTAGAGGGATATAAAATAGATATATCTGAAAATGAAATACTTATTAGTACAGCAAATCGAATGAGAAGAATTATAAAAAACTTCAAATACAATACTAGTGAAAATTTAAAACAACAAACACATATACTATACAATAAAATATGGAACACAAAGCATTTTACAAGGATATAGGAAATATTGGATATAGTACAACAGTATTATATTTTAAGATAGATGATGAAATATTCTCTATATCTTTTGGATGTTATTTTAAGCCCAAAAGAAAGCAGAAATTTATGGGAAACAAACTCTTAAAAAGAATGGTTTTGTCTGCTAAATATATAGGCATTTGTGATCATCTTAGTAAATATGTTTTTGATTCTGGTTACGGAAGAGTTGTAGATATCTCTGAAAACAAAAGATTAGTAGATGTGGTTTTAAATATGAGGAAAGAGCTACATAAAAGAAAGTATAAGAAAATGAATGGTAAAGATCCAATAGAGATGAAACCTAGATTACTTGTTGAATTATATACAAATGTTTGGAAATGAAAATAAAACAACGATTTTTTAATAGTGAAGATAGTAAGATTTTATTTATTTCAGATCTTCACGTTGGACATAAAAATATATTGACAATTGATAAGCGGCCGTATAAAGATATGGTTGAAATGACTGATTACATAATCCAAGAGCTCAACCAAAAAGTACGGCCGAATGATATATTGTTTGATTTGGGAGATATGTTTTTTGCTATGAATAATAAAAATTGTCTCGAATTCCTAGATAAAATACCAACTAAAAATTTATATAAGATAATGGGAAATCATGACAAACAAGGACAGTATAAAGGAACACAGCCTGCTTTAAAAGACAGGTTTGTTATGATTGAAGATTTATTAACCATCACTGTTGTTTCTGATAATAAAGAATATCAAACAACATTATGTCATTATCCTATATTAGATTATCCTTATCAATATCATGGAGGAATTCATATATTTGGACATACTCACGGACATATGGATAGTTGGTGTAATAATCATAATAATTTAATGGTTGATGTTGGATTTAATGCACAACTGGCCAAAACTTTAGGGACTTTTGTTATTTCATTTGATGATATTTTAAACCATTTTTATAATAAAACTGGTGGAATGAGTTTTAAAAAATGGGCTGATGAAAAATATCATGAACCTGATGTGTGGAATGATAAATAATGGAAGAATATGTTACAAAAGAAATAGCAAAATTATTATACGAGCTTGGTTTTGATGGATTCTGTCTAACATATTACGAAGAACATATAGAGACTCCTAAATATAGCACTTCTGGAAAAATATATAGATCTAAACTTGAAGAAAAAGAAGAAGAGCACAATAAAAATTCTGAGTGGAAAGTAAAATATTATTTAGCACCAACACAACAAATGGTTAAATCATGGTTAAGAACAGTACATCAAATTTTTATAAGAGAAGATTATAAAATTTACAACCCCTCTTCTTATTACTGTAGTTTTCATCATCAAAAAGAGTGTTATGTTGAGGCCAAAAATATGACTGATGGTAGAGTTATATCTTATCAGTGTGGGCAACTAGATAAAATCGAAGATGTTGTCAATGAAGTAATATTAGAAGTATTACAAAAAATAAAGGAAAAAGAGATTTAATTTTTATTCTCTTTTTCCTTTTATTATTCCTCCAAAACCTTATATATGTAGATGTTATTGTAGATAAAACTATGATAACATTTATTTTATTTTTGAAATATTAACAAACTAAAATTTATAAAATTATGAACGAAGAAATCATTTTAAAAGATGAACAAGAAAAAGAAGAAATCTCTGTAATTACAGACCCATTTAAGAAAGGGTGTATAAAAACTGTTGCAATGTTTGCACATATAAATACCCACTATGATGGTACGATTTCAAAAACAGTGTCAGGATCAGTTACTTTTAAAAACGGAGATACTGAAGGAACACAAAACTTTAAAGCAGAAAGTTTAGGAGAACTTCTTATTAAGATTCACGCTTTCTGTATGTCGTTGGAAGAAGAAAAATAAGCTTCCAAAACGTAAGATGTTATTGTAGAAAAACTCTATAGTAACATCTTATTTTTCGAAACTATTAACAATTAAAATTTATAATTATGAAAAAGATGATTATTTTAACTATTTTATTGATCATTTTAAAATCCTTACTATCACAGACTTACACTGTGACTGTATACAATCCGGTACCAAACCAATGTAACAGAAACCATCTTATAACAGCTGATGGTTCGTTTATAAACATGCAAAAATTAGAAGAAGGTACAATAAAGTGGGTTGCAGTGAGCAGAGATATGCTAAAGGATTTCAAATATGGCGATAAAATTGAAATTATTAGTTCAGATCCGTTAATTTCAGGTATATATGAAATTCATGATACAATGAATAAAAGATTTAAAAAACGCATTGATATATTAATGCCTGAAAAAATAAAAACGGGAAAGTGGACAGTAAAGATAAGGAAAATTAAGAAGACTTGAAATCCTTATACTTGGGAGAAAGGCACGTCGGAATAGCGGAGACATCGAGGGTTTAAAAGAATATTAATTGATAATAATAATAAAACTAAGTATTCCAACAGTTGTACAAATAGAATTACGTACAACTAAAATAACCCTGGTCGAATTACCTTCTCCCGGATAACTCGTAAGATACCCCCGAACCTTTACCGTAGATGCCTATGGACGGTTTACGAGATAAGAAAACCACTAAAGATTGGGAACTAATACGGGGCGAAGATTATATGGAGAAGTTTTATATTTCTATTATATAATTAGAGTACTAGTCTGATAATAGATTCAGAATTAAAGTAGATAGAATAAAGCAATTTATTCTATTTATTTTTTTTCTTCAAAACCTTATATATGTAAACTTATTTATTAACAATTTAAATTAAAGAAAAATGGGATATATTTTATTAGCAGCAGTAATAGCGGTAATTAGCATAATACTAATTATATTTATTAAAGATGATGATAATATAGCAATAAGTATCTCTTCTATTGTATTTTGTGTAGATTTGTGTTTATCAATCGTGTTATCCATTAATGCAACAATGTCTAAAGAGGAATTAGATCAGATTGTTAAAACTTATAACAATTTAAAGGCACAGACAGAAATAGTAAGTTCTTCTGATGATAAAACATTAAGAAACGCTATTATTCCAGATTTACAGAAGAAGGTAGAAGAAATGAATAAAATAATATCAACCAATAATAATCGAAAAAATAATTGGTGGAATAGTGTGTTTTATTACGAAGAGATAGGAGAATTAAAGCCGCTAAAAATAGAGTATTAAAAGAAAATGATAGGAGTAAAATCCTATCTTTCTTTTTCTTTTCTTCTTAATACAACCCACTTAAGCATATAATCTAAATTTCAAGGTCAGGACAATTAGGATCATCTTCATCACATTCACAATTCTGACAAAAACACCACCATATTGTTCCTCCAAATCCTTCACTTTCTCTGTTTTTACATTTCATACTCATCTTTTTAATTTTTAGTATTGTATTTATTATTTGCTATATGTTACCCAATTATATCCATCATAATAAATTTTTTCAGAAATAGTTGCCTTTTCATCAAATATAATTGTTCTTATTATCATTTTAAAGTCTTCTTCATTCTTCTTTTCAATATCTTTAAACAATTTAATAATAGTTGGGTCACCTAAGTGTATATAGTTATAATTATTTTCAATAAATGGAAATATCTGTCCTATACAATCTTCATCAATGTCAAAAGTACTTCTAGTAATATCAAATACAACTTCTCTAACCCAATCAAAACAATTTATATTTATAAGATCATCATATGTTTCTATATATTTATCTTTATTATCATATTTGTATTCATAAAGGTTAGTATCATCGTTAATATTAATAATATTAACATGATCGATTATAAAACAGACAAGAATATTAATAATAAATTCTAATTTACCTAACTGAGTTTTATATAACACTTCTTCACTTTCATTAATATCTTCATTTAAAAACTTATTTAGTTTTAATATAATATGTTGATTATACGGGATATCTTTTTTAGGTAATGGAATTCTACATATTGATATTGTATGTGTAGAACTACTATTAGTTTCAAATATACTATATCTTATTTGTTTCATATCTCTTCAATTTTATCTTCTCTATAATTATAAATAAATATTACTTCTTCATCATAATATAGGTTAATTTATCTATCTTTTCTTTTATTTCTTTTAATTCTTCGTTATGCATTTCCAAAAGTATCATTTATAATATCATCATCACCTTCATTATTATTGTTGATAAGCTCTTCATATTTCTTATCAACATCTTCTTTTACGTACTCACTCCAATAATATAAGACATAAACACAAAATTCAGAATTAAATACGATTTGTTGTATATCTTCTTTTTTAATTCCTAATTTATTTACTTCACGAACTAATACATCTTCATGAGCAGCACTTATAGCTTTAAATACCTTCATGACCTAAAAGTTTTAAACATTTCATCTACAGTTTTATTTTCTATAGGATAATTATTATTTTTATGTACTGAGGATCTAGAATAAGTCTCATTTACAGCATCAATGTAAAAACTGTAATCTCCATCATTTCCTAAATATAATTCATCCCAGTTTAATCCAGTCTTTTCTCTTATCTGTCTTTCTAATTCCAACTGTTCAACTGCTAAATTATCAAAGGAATAAATCTTGAAAATATTATGCTGTATTAGATTTATTATGTTATTCTTTAACCACTCTTTATTCTTTTCTACCTTATTAGTTTCATCAGATTCATATGTTATTCCTCTTCCTAAACTTTTGTATCCAAGAATTAATACCTTTAACTTACAAAACTCTTCTTTATATTTTAGTATTGTATTATCTGTTATAAGACCGTTGATTATATGAACCACTAAATTTGGATATTTTGTTAATTCTCTCAGTATTTCTTTGTTTATACTAGAATTAATACTTACTCCTAATCCAAATATCTTCTTTGTTCTTAAAAGTCCATCTATTTTATTTTTGTGATTTATAAATTGATTTTGATTTACTGTCATATTTACAATCATGTTTTTAGACTTCATAAGATCCAAAAAAGTATATAAATCTGGGTGGTCTAAATCATTTCCATTTATAGCAAGTTCTGTATAAGGATGAACAGAATCTATCCAAGACTGACTCATAATATCTGAGTGTTTCCCATCCTTTTTACAACTCTCATAACAAAAACTACAACCAACCGAACACTTATCGGTTAATTTGACATCTATACTCTCTGCAAAACTTGGAGTAAGATTGTCAAGATCATTTTGTCTTATTTTTGTTCCATCTTCGTATATTAAAACGTTATAATTTCCGTTAACATACTCTCCTAATAACTTGTTCATAATATTTAATTTAATTTAATTTCTTATTAATAAGGCTATGAAGATAAAAAAGAGTAGAAATTTTAATCTACTCTTTAATTTTTATACACATCCACCACAACAACCCCAAGAAACATTATTATTAAATATTTTCATGAGTTCTTCTATATCTTCTTTATCAAACTCTGGATAATCATCTAAATCTCCAGTATAAATCCAAGGTCCAGATTCTACAGTATCATTCCAATCATCATCAAACCAAACAGATCCTCCAGACATCCAGAAAGGTGGATAATACTGTCTTTGTATTGTCCCATCGTCATTATCTTCTATCCAACCATATCCAAATTTAGTTTCTTCACCATCTATTTTTACAGTTAAGATACCACTACATAAATTTGGAAATTCACCAGTATAATCAACAAATTCAATTACCTTGCTCATATAATTTATCCATATAATTTTTCATTTCTGTTTCATTATCAAAAATTTTATCGATAGTTGGAAGAACTACATTATATTTTGTTCCTTGAGCATTATGTATTATTGATAAATCTACAATTGAATGACAATAACAATCACACATTCCAGCAAATATCAATAAATCATTTTCAGTACAATAATCCCACATCCAATCAAAGAAAATATCATCTTCGACATAACATCCAAAACATCCATCTTTTTCAGTATGTCCAAAAGCAGAACCAGTATGTATATAGCATAACACTAAAAATAGTAATTCATTATTGATTAAATTGTCTAAATAAAACGTATCATCCATACAATCACCATCATTAGCATCACACTCTATATAAATTTCATAGTTGTTGTTTTCTTCATTTTGTAGTTTTTCTTCTTTAATCAGATTTTTATAGTCTTTATTCATTTCCTTGTTGTTTTTCTAATTGTTCTATATATTCTAAGGGTGAGTATCCAGGTGGTAAAGTAGTTATATTTTTGAACCCATTTTCCTCTGTTATTAAGGACTCAGATTCTTTTATAGCTCCTTTATGTTTAGATCCATAGTCACCCTCTATCTTTTTTGTTGCTGGATTTAAATCTCCCCATTCAGTTTTAGTTCCATTATCTATAGGTTCGACATAATATTTTTTACCAGTTTTTAGGCTTTTCACAATAAATCTTCCCGTATCATCACTATTTACAAGAAAGTTTTTAATTGCTTCACTCATAGTCTTCTTTAATTATATATTTTTGGTTTATGTATTCAGTTAGCCACACACCATTATTAGACTTGAAAAACTTAATACCATCTTCTATCATCTTCTTAGTATCTATAAACAGTACAACAGGTTTTCCATGTCTAGATCCAACTTTTTTAGCTGTTTCAATATCACCAGACAGATGAACATACTGTCTTACTCCTTTTAATATTCCTTGTTTATAAATTGACTCTAAAAATTTACTAGAAGTTCCATGATATAATATGTCTGGAGGTGTTTCTTCTTTTAATTCAACATCAACATCAATAGAGTGTCCTTGTCTAGCTCTTATTTTAGTTTTATCATTATTAAATTCATATCGTTGTTTATCATTAGTTTCAACAATTTCCTCTAATAATTCTTTTGTATATTGATGTGATTTAATAAGCTCATCTACTTTTCTCCAGCCGTTTTTATCAATTAACCCTTTTTCAAGCCCCTCTTTATCATGTCTTAATAAAAATGCTAAATGTTTTCCTTGTTTTATTATATCAGACATTATTTTCATCTATTATTTTAAACTTATTTTGAAGAACGGTATTAAATTGATCTCTATCCTCTTTTTTAATAATCTTCCATCCATCAACTTCAGGATACTCTTTACCGTGTCTCTCAAAGAAAGAATTACATTTTAATAGACTCATATCTGGGAACTCTTCAACTTTCAAGAGAAATATATGTATGTTTTTCTCTTTATTGTGTTTAAATGTCCCTAAATCTATTAAGTCTTTCTTATCTTCATTAGTTAGTTTTATATTAGTTTCTTCATATAATTCTCTACAGGCTGCATCTATATCTTCTTCATTCTCTTCTTTACATCCCTTTGGAAAATCATATCCGGTATTTTCTTTTTTACCGTAAGAATGACATCCTAATATACTACCATCTTTATCTATTAAAACTACTGCACATGTTGTTAATTTCATAGTATTAATTTTCGGCATTATAAACTATATCCATTAAGTCAATAATTTTAAACTTACCAACTTCTGGAAAATCATACTCTTTTTGTTCTGAATCAATGAGAATGTTCCAGTTATTTTTATCATCCCCAAAATTCAAATAATATTTTTTACCTGATTTGTGAGAAATTTTGAGTTTATGTATTCTAATCCACAATAAACTACCATCATCGGTCATAACAATAGCTCCTATATTGTGAGAATACTTTAAAACTTCGGCTTGGTTCTTATCACTATTTATATATTTGAGAAGCTCTATACTCATATTTTCTTTAGACTTATATAATTTCTTAAGTCTTTCGAAAAATGCTTCATCTTCTACTAATTGACAGTGAAGTGAATAAGGCATAAATCTTTTCATCTCCCCAGTCTTCTCAGGATCACCAAATGAAAAGCCTTCAGGAATAATTCTAACCTCATGTCTCTTTTTATCTTCAGTTTTATACACACAATTATAAGTCATAGTTACAGCATCAAATTCTCTAATACTGTCTATGAGAACTTTTTCCATAGTATTAGTCCAATTTCCTTCTTCATCTTTCTTAAAGTCAACAAGAATAACAATCTGACCAATATACTTCAAAATTTCAGCACCAGGGGAAATATATTTATAACTTCCCTTATCAAATCCATAAATCTTTTTTAATTTATTTTTATCCATCTTATTTTAAATTTAATTAGTTGTAATACACATTTAAGGTTTTGATACAGTTTAAACCCCTTATAATTGAATTTCAAATAAGTAGTTGTGAGTATTAAGTTTATAGAATTGATGTTTTTTAGAGTAAATTTGACTATTATAGCTAAACACGATAATGCTATAGTATTTAATGATAGTCACCCTTTCTACAATTATAAATTAACTACAATACATTCGATAATACGAAAAAGTTGGAAACTACATAGATACTATTATAAATTTGTTCCAAGCTCATTAGATACAAAAGAAATAATAGATGAGGTAATGCGTGAATTAAAAAGAAATTATATATCAGACAAAATATTAAAACACGAACCAACTATTTTTACTGATAAGTTTGTCTATGTTAATAAAGATGTGGATAAAATTATTTTAAATCAATTCTTTAATTTATGATGTGGTTTTATACAGTATATGGTAAGTGGTCTAAAAAAAGACACTTTATGTATATATTATTTAAAGATGGTGATTATTATAAAGCTGTTGGTATGAAAATCTCAAGTCTTAATAGAAAAATACCAAATTCCTATAAATGCGTCAAGAGAATTAACTCTAATTGTATTTTTCACGCATCTAAAATACCCTTAAACAAATTAGTTGTTTGTGATGATATGAAAAAATTTATGTATGATAATAAGATTCTTTTATGTGATGAAACTATTTATTATTATGCAGAAGTTAATTTCTCTAGTAAAATAGAAAAAGAATTAATTGATTTTCTATTAATTAATATAAATAAATTTAGCGATACTTTTATTATATGAAACAAGTATTATATTTACGAATAATGGTTAATAATGTTTTTGAGAGTCAGACTGGACCACTATCATTTTATATACTAAATATTTTAGATAAATCTAAAAATATTTCTACTGTATTTGTTAATTTATATGTGTATGAAGATAAAGGTAAATTAAAATCTTTTGATATGTTTTGTAATGATTTAAAAAAGATCGACTGTGATGAAACAATAAAGCGATTAACTTTGCCAGTATTTCGTTTTAAAATTAGTTATTATTTCAGTGATGTGTATGTATATATTATCAACAAAGCTTTAAAAGAATTAGTTATTAATCCTTATTCAACTATAAAACCATCAATTACACAAAACAACATAATATCTAATGTTGAATTATATAAAAATAGTTTATCAGCTATTTCTAACAAAAATAAATCAATTATAAACGATTGCATTAATAAAGAAAAATGGATAGGTGGGCAATAATAGAAGAGAATAACACAACACCTTTTAGTAATATTAAGTATAAGTTTTATTATTTAGTTTTTGTAAGTAGGTTTAATTCTGTTTGGACATGTATATTAGGTTTTAAACTAGAATCACCAAAATTAATAGGAATTAAATATGTAAAAAAAATAATTAATAATTTTGACTATTATTTAGTAGGTATTAATAAAAGGTTAGATGGATTTGAACACATATTAAATAAATTTAATAATGATTTTGATTATTTTTTAAAAGAATATTCTTTCTATAATTTTAATAGTAGACTAATTTATAAAATTTCTATTCCAGAAGATTTGTGTAGTGCCGTAGATTTAAAACTACAACAATATCTATCAAACTATTAATATGAAACAAGTTTTAGTTATAGATGGTAGTAAACTAGAAGATGTTATTGGTAGTCCTAGACCTAGTAGACCAATAGTACTGCAATTACCAAAAAGAAAGAAGAAAACCGTTAGATATTTATTGTTAGTATTTAAAAGTAAATATTATTTGCTTGGGTTTGGATTTACAACATATAATAGAAAATTAATAACTAAAAACTCTATTTATATTTTATTCAAATTTTTAATATATAATCTGAAAGGAAGCAAAACAAAATTACCAACAATAAGACACATCAAGTATACTGTTAATGATGGATGTTTGGATGATATAAATATAATAAATACTATAAAAGAGAAACACGAAATAGAGCATACGAGGAATGAAAGTATGTTTGAATTTGAAGATGAATTAATAAATGAGTTTTTAGACGCTTATTACAACAGATAAAAATAGTAGCCAGGATTTTACTCCTAGCTACTTTTATTTTTTTTTACATTAACTCTTCATTACTAACTTTTAATTTCTGCAATCTAAAATATCTATCTAAACATTTAAATTTAGTTAAAAAATACTGTTTTCTATCTACTTCATTAGATCCACCATAGGAAATAAATACATCTTCAAAATCTAAATAAGTTTCTTTTAATATAAGCTTTAAATTTTCAGATTCCAAATATCTCTTAGCAGTTCCTGGTTGAAGCTCTGCTAATGAAATATGTGGAGTATAATTACTAAATTCACTACTTACGTCATATTTATTTCTTAATCCTTTATTTATATTCGATAATCTTGAGAAAAAATCCGTATTTCTTTTTAACTTTAATACAATATAATCAGAATCATTTTCAAAACTGCTTAAATCAAAAAAGTTCAATACTTTAAACGTGCATTCTTTTTTACATAAGTTTAATAATTTATAATAATCTTCATCTCCTAATATTATTTTTATATTAGGCATTATACTGAATCTATCTATTATTTTTCCTTGTGCATAAAGAAGTGTAATATGAGAGTCTATTTCAACACCCGTATCCTTTAGATCAGTTGTATCGAAAACACAACTAAGATCTACGGGAGTCATTAAATTCACACCTAGCATTAAACAGCTATTAATTTCTTTGTTTTCCATAAGTCTTAATTATTTTTCGATTTTCCTGCTCTAAACTTACTCTTCATCTTATTGGTATCCTCTCTAAGACTACTACCACCAACACCATAACCTTCATCATTAACAACCATAAGTCCTAAACCAAGCAAGTTATTCAAGAACAGTTGGTTATCTTCTGTAGTAACTGCCTCTCTAGCTTTGTCTATAAAAGGTCTAGCATTTCTTGACAACAGTGCAGAAAGATCCATCTCACTAATCTTCTGTCCAGTTACTCTATATCTACCTTGTCCCATTATAGGCTCATCTTTCTTAGGATTTACGTCATGGAAAGCATCATTACCAAATAAAGATGATGTTACTTTACATGAATAAGATGGAATATGATGTAATTCAATAAGTGTCATCCATCCACACTGTAATTTCTTATCGACTGGAACAAATTTACCTGTCATACTCTTAACTACTTTTTCATATTCTTCAGCAGTTAAATTAGCTTTCAGTTCATCTAAGTCAGTTATAGAAGATTCAGGCATTAAAATTTCACTTTGAGATTCTACACCTAATTCATCCATCCACTCTTCTACCTTAGATGGTGTAAATTCTGAATAACAACCAACATTGAAATAATATACATCTTCAATTGGCTTAGTGTTATGTAACTTTAAGAAATCCTCTACACTTAATTTATCATAACGACCTGGATAGTATTTTGTTATAAGTGGCATAATTTTCTTCATGCCTGTTTTTGTTTTCTTATAATCTTCTACCAACTCATATAATCTGTGTGCAATAAGTCCTAAAGATTCTTCTAATAATACACCAGCAATTTTTCTATTAATTGTACTATAAGGGTTCATAACAACCTCTACTCTATATTGTTTTCCAGTATTCTTATCAACCATTATAGGCATCAATTCATCTGGTAAAATAGAGGATATAACACCCTTTCCACCGTATCTATTTGTAACCTTAGAACCAATCATAAGAGTAGTTACTTTAATTAATCTTATTCTTACAGTATAGACAACTTTATAATCATCTCTATCCATAACAATAGGATCTAAATTATCGGCAGCTACATATTCGGGGAACTTATCAAAAACTACTGATCTATCCTTAGTCTTGTTATACTCCTCAATTACAGGTTCCGAAGTAGTAGCAAATTTATAATCTACCTTAACTGATTTCGGAATTTTAGGTTTTTCTTGTTTCTGGATTAATACATCAGATACATAAGCTTCATCAATATTGTTAGGAACTTTATATCTTTCTTCAGTTGTATATTGAGAAAGATCTTTTTTAGTTTCCTCTCCAAATAATCCACCTAATTTTTCATTGAGAGCTTTATTAATTTCATCTAATCTTCTGGCAGCAAAATAAGTAACTAAAGAATCTCCAGAGCGTACTTTAGTTCCAATAGGTATGATCCACTTTAATGCAGAAGATGTTTTAATATTCAATCTAATATCTACCAAACTATAGTGAGACATTCTTTTTGCATATGATTCAGAAACAACCAAGGCATCTTCATTTACTAAACCAAACATAGCATGGAAAAGAACTAACGTATTAAGACCAGATTTATATGTGTCTTCTTGCAATCCAACAGCTCCAGTAATAATATCTCCCTTCTTTACCTTTTGTCCCACCTTTACTTTAGGTTCTGTGTAAATACTGATATCATTTAAAGACTGTATAGCTGTTCTTCTCTGGATATCTACATCAGTTCCATCATTAAGTCTTACAGTTACTTTATCAGAATCAATACTTACAACCTTTCCTTCGTCATAATCAAACTTCTCATTAAGTATGTTATTTTTCAACTCCTCATCATGTCCAGTATCAACCAAAGGACGCTGAGCATTGACTAGAGGGATGCTTTGTTTCATTAATATTCCACCAGGTTCGTTATTCCTAGTGCGTTCTCAGATAATTATTATATCATGAACTGCTTATACTTTCATATAAGATTAGACTATATCTTCATCCTTAATTTATTAAGGAGCTTAGCACTTCCACTAGACTTCTAGTGTACTCTCTTTTGAGATAGTCGTTGAGGTTAAGATTATTTCTAACCTGCTGATTGCCCATTGTAACATCTTTATCATTTTCACACTTTGGTAGATAAAGCTTTAGGGGTTTCCAGCATTTCACTAAGTGTACATAACATATTACTATGTTACTGCTCAAAAAATTCTTAAGCATTGCGGTGCCCATTGAAATACGAACAGAGTCAGTAGAATTTATAAATGGAATACGTCTAGTTGTTGATGAAAGTCGATAATCTGGATGTAAATCTATCAAATCTATCTCATCAACATTTACCATTCTTCTCTTCATTCTATATTTTACTTCTACTTGTCCACTTTCATTAGGTTTTAATATTTTTTTATCATAATCTACAAACTCAGATGCACAGACTTTAGAATTCAAATAATCAATATACGGAATAGTTATCTTATTGAACTCTTTATCATACACATCAAACATAACTCCATCATCAGTAATGTGTGTAGATACTGTTAAAGCATTTTGTTTATTAGCATTGTTATTAATAGGAGTATCAGCTAAGTCAATAAGATCAGCAAATGTAGCGTTATATGCCGTTGTCTCAGATACTTGAATTTTATTACCCAAGCTATCCAAATTTATAGCATTAATTCCAGGAGGTACTTGTAAATTACTATCTCCCTTTGACTCTTGAGTTCCTTTAAAGAATCTAAATGCCAAAGTTGTGATAGCTGTAACCTCTTCCTGAATCTTATTATACTTAGTGAAATAACCAGTAATTCTTCTTCTTGCTGATATATAATTACTTCCATTGCTAGACCTAAACAAGAAATTCATAAAACTAGTATATACACTATCTATTCTTTTATCGATTATTAAGTCCTTTAGTCTATCATCCCCGAAAGCTAAACAGTCATCGATAAGTTTAGTAGATATGTATTCTGGTTTATAATCAAGGTCTAACTTAATTTGGAATTTCTTTATTTGCGTATCAGTAAGTTTAAGTTGTTCCTTTTTCTCTCCTGTTAATTTGTCAATATCTTCATACTTAATTTCTATAGCTCTTTCTGAAACTGTAGGATTTAATTCATTTTGCCTTTTGATTTTTAATACACCCTTTTTAATATCGTACTTTCTATTATAGTCAAAGTTTATATATTGATCACCTACATCAGACATTCTAATTCTACAATCAAAATCTCCATCTAATTTATTTGTAGCAATTCTATAAGCTCCACTTATAATGAAAGCACCATCAATCTCTTTAGGTATTTCAAAAGTTGCATATTTTATCTCAGGTTCATCATTGAGTCTATATGAAAGTTCTATTAAGTGAGATGCTGTTAAACTATTTTCTATATAATAAGCAGCAGGTCTCGCAGGTTGTTCTTTTATTTTATAGTCTAAATCAGTTATACTATACTTTGTGTTAAAAGAATCAATCTTGTTAAAAAACCTAGTTACTATAGTTTTAATACCATCCCTTTTTAATAATTCATTGAAATTACTCATTTTTATACTAATGATTTTATATTGATTTGTTTATACTCACAATCAACTGAATTAAAGAACTCCTCTAATTCTCCTTTTATTTTATCTTTTATATCCCTAGCAGCAACATATTCACTCATAGGTAATTCTCCATCACATCTTATAAATGCACTATACGTAACTAAATAATTGTAAGTATCCTTTAATTGATATATGACTAATTTAACGGAAAACTTATCATATTTATCAGGTATACTATTTTTTAAAGTTTCATACAGTATATCTCTAGCCTTAGTAATACTTGGATCTAAATTGTCCTCTAATATGTTGTATGGAATTTCATAAGATAATAAAATTTCAAAATAATTCATAAACTTTAAAACTTAGAACTCTGCCGAATCCATAAAATTGTTAGAATTAGCAGATTTTGGTTTAGCTGTTGCCTTCTTTTTTACAGCAACTTCATCCTTCTTGTCAACTGATGGGGTAGTAGAATTAACAACTACTACCTCACCATTTTTTATTGACAATTTTATATTCAAATTTAATTCATCCTCAAAATTTGGAATTTCTAAACTTAAATTTAATACTCTCATTATTAATCTAATTTGTCATTTACTAACAAACCTAATATAACTTCTGACATTACATCTCCCTGTAATGAAACATCACCCTTAAGAGCTTTACCAATTGATTTAGCAGCAAAACCATAAGAAAGTGTTGTATAGAATGATGGCTTATTTAATACAGCTGATTGAGTTCCTTGATACTCTATTTCTTCTATTTTCGAAGTTTTAGGATTATACACAACTCTTGTCAACCCAGCAAACAATAATTCAATAAGCTCCTCCTGCGTTGAATGTAAATCAGTAATACCTGTTTTCTTATAAGTACTATCGGTTACAGAATAAAACTGCTTTCTAAATACTGTATAAATACTATTTATATCTTTTGTCTTATTAAATCTATAAACAATATTATCCATTCTTACAACACCATTACATATTCTATCAAACTTCTTTACTTTTGCACCATCTGGGAAGTAATACATACATTTAGGATTATATTGATATTCTTCATTATCTATATAGACATGAATATTACCATTTTTGTCTTCCTCGTATCTTATTACTCCATCATTTATAGCATAACAATCACTAGTTAAGATATTCTCTTTTTCAAAATATCTCTGTCCATTGTTGCCCCTAGCTCTAAGAAGATTAATCATACAGTTCAACTCATAAATAGGAGATGTAGTATTATAAGCACAACACACATCTTCTCCTGCTTTAAATGTATCCTTTCCCATAGTAACTAAACTATCAGGACGCGGATATTTTAACTCTCCACCTCTCACCTTAAGATAAATCCACTTACCTTCTTCTCTAAATGTACAATCTTTTGGAGCTTTTAAGTAACTAGTTAGGTCACTTTTACGTTCATGACCACCATGTTTCAAACCTAAAGCACTCTGTGTTGTACCTTCCATAAGAGAAGTACCAAATGAAAGTCCTATAGCAGCACCATCTGTAAAATCATATTTATCTTTACCAAGTAAATCAGGTGTTACTACATTAAGATCGCCTTTTACTTTAGTTATTATTGATCTTACTAATACTAAATCATCTTCAGAAGGTTTAGAAATTGGAGTAGTAGGTATTACTTTTCCATCTACTGTAGTTCTTCCAAGCGCTTTATATCTTGGAATTAACAAACCCTGATTATCTAAATCTTCCCCATCCCTATAAACATAATTATTGAGTAGGAATGAAATTTGTCTATTTAAATATCCAGAAGAAGGTGTTCCACTATTTTTAATAGACTGTAAAGATCTATTTTCAATACTGTGATAAATCATATCCTTTTCAGAATATCCAGACAATAAAGATCCTCTAGTAATAACTGGCTTTTCATCTATTCCAGAAATAATGAATTGTGGCATGTTTAAAGCAGAGATACTAGAAATTTTAATTCTACCTGCCCTATTTAATTCATCTTTTAAATCTGCAGAGAATTTACCCTCTACTTCTTTTTCATAATCAGCATATTTCTTTGTTAAGATAGCTAATTTCTGTTTATCTGTTAATTCAGTAGAATCAGCAATCTTACAAATTTCTTTATAAGTTTCTGTATCAGTATTTACAAATAATGTTTTAAAGTCAAATGTTACTACACCAGCTTGGGTTACAGCTCTTAAGGCGAGTTTTTGTATTTCACTTCTTTTTTCTACCCCTTGTTCATCTCTGTTCAGATAAGATGATAATTTAACAGCAGCATTTGCATCAAATCTAGAATATTGATCTTTTAATATATTTAATTTATCTATATCAGCATCCAATATTTTAGATAATCTTATTTTACCATAACAAGTAGTTTTGCTCTTATAATCTTCACTTCCTATCTTTCCAGTATAAACAATAGGTGTTCCATATTTTATTTTCTTCTCTACTTCAGCATCCTTCAACAAATCTTCATAGTTTGTATAAAAATATTTTGGATTTTCTAAGTCATCTGGATTCTCTAAAGTATATTCAGTTAATACAGCTAATCCATTTAAAGTTTCATGATTAAATGGAAATATCGGCATATTATTTTTCTTATAAACATTTACATATCGAGGAGACATTTTATTATAAGTATCTTCAGCTACACTTTCATCTACAAGCTGAACTGCTATTTGGTCTCCATCAAAATCCTGTATATTCAAGCAGGTACGTTACTTCTGCCCCGTTCTCTTATGAACTGCTATATGTCTCCATATAGAATAGACTATATCTTCATTATTAAATTTCTTAATAATGTTCCGCTTTTCCACTTACGATTTTAGTGTACTCCTGTAAAAGGATAGTCGTTGAGGAACAATAAACTTATTAGTCAGATAAGTTTTTTATTTCTTTAAATAATTCATCTAGATCTTCATATACTTTATAAGGATATTTGAAATCATTGTCTGACTTAGTTTTTATAATATTTGAGTAATAGAATACTCGTAAACCATGCTCTAAACAAAGATTTCGTTTATTATCATCCATTTTAACTCTTTCTTCAAAAGTATATTTTTTATCAAAAAATTCAGTTGGTTTAAAATGTTGTAATCCTTGACACTCTATAACCGCATTAAAGTCAGGTAAGTAAAAATCTACGTGCTGTTTTCTTTTATACTTTAACCAATCCCAGGTATATTGTTTTATTATATTAATATTATTATCTTTACAATATAATTCAATATCAACTTCTAAAATAAATCTATCTCCACAACTAGGACATCCACAATTACTTAAATGTATAGATGGTTGCTGCCAAAAAGGTCCATGAGAATTACATATTATTTTAACTGGTGTAATACAATTTACGTACTCAACTTCATCATATCCATAAGTATCTTTATGTATTAATTTTGCTCGGCGTATAAATTCTTCAGTATTAATGTTAACTCCACCATTACACTCTGAACACCCATGTCCATTTAAATGATCATGTGGTCTTTGAGTAAATTCTTTTTTACACTTATTACAAATCAATTTAACTGGTGTATTGATATTTACATAATTTACTTCACTGTAATCATATTTATCTTCGCCATGTACTTTTTTAGCTACTTCTATAAAACTTTCTGTTGTGTATTTTTTATATGGACTTGGATTACATTCTTTACATCCACATCCTTGTAAAATATCAACCGGCTTAATTTCAAAATCCCCATGTATATCACAATTTAGTATAACAGGCGTACTACTATTAATATAATTAACTTTATTATATCCGTATCTATCTCCATGAATCTCTCTAGCCTTTTCTATAAACTGCTCCTGTGTATATTTTACTCCACCTTTACAGTTAGGACATCCTTGTCCACAGAGATGATTGTGTGCAATTTGAATAAATTCATTTCTGCACTTATTACAAATTATAATAACTTTATCTTTACTTGATGTATAATTTACTTTGCTATAATCATATTTATTTTCACCATGTACTTTTTTAGATCTTTCTATAAATTCTTCTGTTGTATATTTTTTCATTATAATTTTAGTTTATATAATTTATATTGTTCCTGCTGATTGTCTCTATTTTATGAATTTTCAGGGTTGGTGACTAAATCCAACATTAACCTCCTATCATAAACCTAACGAGAGTTTCCAGCATTTAACGGAATTTTAAAACACCAATTTTAAAATATTTTAGCGTTTAATGGACTACATATGGAGATTGGAAATCTAAGTACATAATCACCATCTCCTGGTTTATTTAACCTAACTTTCATACAAAACATTGAGTACTCATGCAGAGTCGGCGGCCTATTAATAATTACTAATTGTTTTTCAGCAAATTCCTTAAACAGTTTTTGAGTTTCGGGATTAAATGCTTCTTCCTTAGTAGCTTTCATAGCCTCTTTGTATGTAAAGTTAAGCTCTTTTTGTAAATGTTCAATAAATTTTTCTCTAAGCATCTCATAAGCAACAGATACCGGTATTCCAATTTCATCAATTTTCAAATCAGTTGCTGGGACAATAGGACATCTTGCTGAGCTTTTTGTTCTAACTCCAAATAATTCACGAGCTAAATTTTCTTTGGAGGTATTTAATAGTTCTGTAGCTTCTTTTTTACCAGTATTCAAAAAAGCTCTTAACAACGCAGTATATCTAACTCGTTCTCCAGGAGTTTTAAAACGACTCATTACCTCTTCGTAATTCAAATCGTTACTCTTTTTATCCTGTACACAACAAAGTCTGATGATAATACTATACCAAACAGATAATCTACTTGATCCCTGACTCTTCTTACCGCTTTTAAGTTCAAATGTAAGGGGTCTCATTCTTGCTGGTAAAACTAAATAATACCTATTTATAAGTTTTCTGAATTCATTTGCTCTTTCTGGGAAGTGTTTTTCTATAATACTCAACAAACCCTCGTAAGAACATTTAGATTCATCAGTTATAAATTCGGATATTTTAAGTTCTTTCTTAGTTGCGCTATAAGTGAATTGGCAAGTATCGAAAACCTTTATAGTTAATTTCTTTCCACCACGACCTGCATATCCTAAATTTTTAAAGTCATTTCCCTGAAAGTCTAATTTAATAGTACTGTCAGAGAAAATATCATCAAATAACTCTTTAAAAATATCAAATCTCAAGTCATTTAAGTAGAAAAACGGTAATTCAATTCTAGCAAACCTTCTCATAGCTTCTTCTGCAGAAAAAACCCTAGCTCCACAAAAGGGACAGGGCTCTTGAGAAACCCTTTTTATTTTACCACAAATACAGCGATCTTCATAAATCGAACCAAAAGCATCTATATCATAAACGCCCCCGGGTATTGGTTCTGGTCGATTAAATTTCAGATTAAAGTCTCTGTGATCAAATAAAACTCTATCACGACCATTGCTTCTTGAGTAGTCTAAAATAGCATCATCTGTTAATAATTCTAACGATACTTTTGACATAATTTTATTTTTTATTATTTTGTATCCTTCCAAATGATCTTAGTTGCTAATTCTGAGTCAATAGGATTTTCTTTAGACCAATCCTTTAATAATTGTTTGACATCAGCTATAGCATCAGATCTAGTTTTGTCTTTTAATTTCTCATATATACCAGGTTCAACTGCTACCTCAATAAGATCAGAAATAACATCCTGAGTTATAGCTTTAGAAGTATTAGTAAACTTAGTACGATATTCACGATAGATAACCACATCATCATAAGTTAAATTAAGATCAGCAAATTCAGAAGATGTTCTAATTTCTGCAGGCTCTTTATTAAACCAAGATAATTGTAATTTTCTAACACGAGCAGCAACAAGAGGTCTTCCAGCTTCTTCATATCTCTGAGCTAATTCCTCAACAATATCATACTTTACTGACATTATTTTATTAAGAGCTCTATTGATTTGACTAGCATAAACCTCAGGCATTGTTGGACAGTCTAAGATTAAATCATATAGACCTGATGAGAATAAATAAATAATCAGAGCTGGTAATTGTCTCTGTTTTCTTTTTCTCGATATTGTAGAGTCTTTTGATAAATCTCTAGAAGCTAAATAATCAACAAATCTCGCCATATATTCTCTAGCATCCTCAGTAAATTGTCTATTGAAAGAACCAGATTCATCACCAAGCAAGCTCTCATCAACATCATCTCCTCTTAAAGGCGTATCTGGTTTATATATAGAATTAACCATACGTGCGTGACCTTGCTTTTGTAATAAGTCCTTAACAATAAAACTAGCTGTATTAGTACTTGAGTGTTTTGGGTTAGCTAATACAATAGAAGTCAAAACATCCTCTAGAGCTGTATCTGGAGATTTCTTGCTTGCTGTTAAAATATCATCATAAGCAGTACATAACCAGATTTCCTCTTGAGTCATTTTACCTGAATACTGACTAGCATCTACATGTTCACTTCTCGATTTCTTTTCTTCTTCCGATTCATCAGAGTCTCCATCCTCATCACCAACATCATCGTCTGGCATTGGGAAAAAATAACTCTCCTCATCTACTTCAGACTCATCATCATTAAAATAATATTGATTATCATCCATAATTTTAAATATATTTTATAATTTTCAAAGATTATTCAAAGTAATCTCAAATATAAGAGATAAGAGCCCTGTGAAGCGTGTTTTTGCAATTTCAGGAATATTTTTTTTCTTTCCTGAGAACCTTATATATGAATTTTAATATATTATAAAATGGAAATATTAATAAATAATTCTGAGTTCAAGTTAACAGAGATTAGTTATTTAGACATCAATGACACCAGTAAGAACAAATCTATATTAGAAAGTCATAGATATTTAAATAAAGGAATTTTTAGTGGACCAGCTAATAATACAGATCTATGGACTTACATAACTTTTAATACATTATTAGAAGCAATAAATGTAAAGAAAGTTAAAGCTGATAGTAATAATAGATATTTTATAATAGAAAGAGGAACAACAAATATAGTTAATAAAGAATATACGAATGAAGAAATTGGTATAATGTCTGGTATAGCAAGAGTTTTAATATCAGAGCACAGTTCTAAATTAACTATATACAGAAAATTAGAATTATTAGAAGGATTATTAAGATCTATAGGAAGAACTACACCATTAACGCAGTTTTATACATTCGGCATTAAACTTGATATTACTTGTCAAAATATTTATAAAGCTCTAGAAATAAATAATTTACTAAAGGATGAAAAGATAGATAAGGAATCATTAAGTTATCCGTTGTATAGAGGAGGTAAACGTTATAGTATTTATGAATTAGTGAATGATTTAATAGAAGATAACTCATTCATTTTAGATACTAAAAATTTCAAACTGATATCTCCTAAAACTAATACTGAAAAAATAAGTACATCAAGAATTTCTGATGAGTGGTGTAGAGTATTAGGAAAAACAGAAAACAAGAAAAGAGCTAACATCTCTATAAGTTTCTTAGCTAATATCCTTGCTGAGATTCCTGAAAATAATGTAGGAATTGAGCCAGGACCGATGCATCTTACAGCCCCTAGAAAAATTTGTATTATAAAAGATGGATTGCTTATTAATCCAGAATTAATCGTAAAAGTTAATTCAAAGAAATTACAACAAAAACTAGTGGGTGCTGGAATAATAAAAGAAAGATTGCTATATAATAATGAATTGGCACTCGATCTTACTAAACTTCCTATAATTAACAGAAACAAACTTAAAGTCAATATATTCGATGTAGCCCAAACTGAGGTAAGGTATACAATCTCTAGTATAGCATGTGAATATTTAGAAAGAAGGATTTACATGAGGGACAAAAAATTAGAGGCTTGTCCAGAAAAATTACCAAAACCAAAAAAGAGTGAGAAAGAAAAATATTTGGAAAGTTTGGGAATATATGGAAGTTATTTAAATCCAACTAAAGTAAAGACAGAAGTAAATTCAAAATACTTAGTTAATGAAATAAGTGGGAAAATTTATGATATGTCAAGTAGATATTACTCAGATGAAGTATATCGTTATTGCAATAGTAGTTTACAGTCTAAGTGTAATCCAGTAGTAAAAGACTTCTTAACATGTTTAGATGATTGTTTAAAGACCCACTCATTAGATGAATTAAATGAGATGTGGATTAAAAAACACAAAGAATATGAAAAGAGGTTGAGAGATTTAAAATTTAGATTATTATTTGGTAGAACATTTAAATTTAAGTGTTTAGGCCAAAAGAAACTAGATTATTCTGTAAACTACAACAAAATAACTGTTCCTATTCTGTTATCAAATAAAACTGTATCTGTAGGTTGGAAATTTGAAACGAAAAACGCTTATAATTATGATTTTAAACAATGTAAATAAAATAGCAAAACTACTAGATTTTAAAACAGGTTCATTTTACTATCTCGAAATATTACAGCGAAAAAAAGATAACTCGAACATACCCAAAGATAAAAAAATATATCAAAGGTATATAACGAGTGTAAATGAATTGTACGAGATTTTAGATGACATTAAACTGTTATGTAATATTTATGGTGCTAGAGCCTATATCAGTTTAATTCCAAGATCTAGTGAGAAATTTGCTAAAGAATGTTTAAAAGCGTTTACAGAAAAAGTGTGTTCTAATAATTACAAGAACACATTTTTAATTCCTGATAAAGTAGTCTTATTACCTCAAGTTGTATGTCCAGATGAAAAAGTTTGGATACTTGATGTTGATGTAAAAGATGAAAATTATATAAAAGATCTTGAGAAAACAGTTGATGGTAAATTAACAACAGTATTAGATATTTTAGATACGCCTAATGGGTATCATGTTGTTACTGATACTTTCAATCTAAGACATAAAGATCTAATAGACTTAAAAGATGATAATTATAGATTTGACAAGTTTGAGTTTACATTAAGAAAAGAAGCATTAACCATACTTTATGCAGATATTAACCAGACTTGAAATTCTTATATATGATGTTTAAATTTAATATAATATGAGCAGAAAAATAGAAAAAGTCGAAGTTAAATTAGAAAATGGAGAAACTAGAACACTAGAATTCTATCAACCAAATATAGCAGAAACCGACGAGAATGGAAATCTGAAGTTTATCTGCGACGGTGGTTGTGCATATTTCAACATCTGTTCTAAATTAAGAGATCCAAGAAATCCTAAAGATAAAGATTTGTGTTTTATAGATTTTTGTCAAGATTTGGGTTCAGATGAGGATGGAAATAGAACAGACTTCTCCAATATGTGTCCTGTCGATGGAACTATAGAAGCAAACTTAGGAGATCAGGACATATTCCAAGACATTATAGAAACTAATCCTTTTGTTAGGGTTACTGATGTCATTGAAAAAGTATGTAAGGGAGAAGATGAAGTACCTAATTTCTCATGTTATAATAATAAACATACAAATTGTGTTTATTCTAATGATATGTGTATTTTAAAATCATTGTTCCCTAAGAATAAAGTTGAATAATGAGTGACTATTTTTCTGGTATTAACGAAGAAAAACAATTTATACCACCAGATTATAGTGTAGATCCAGAAGAAGAAAAAGAAAATGAAGATATAGATGATTTAATAGATGAAGAATCTATAACTCCATTTGATGAAAGTGAAGAAGATGAGCTACTGGATTATTTACATGGATCTGAAAAGAAAGAAACTGAAAAAGAAGATGAAAAGAAGGAGGAAAATACAGTGACAACATCTCCATTTCCAACTACACCTCCCTCAACTTCATGGGGATGGGGTAGTAGTCAACAAAATAGTGGAGGAAGTTTTTGGAGCAGTAGTCAACCAAGTAAACCAAGTTGGGGTGGATTTGGTAATTCATTCGGCCAAGCAACATCAACAACACAAAAAGAACAAATAAATAGAGATAAAAAAGTAATTTTCTGTGACTTTTTGGATTGTGTTGTGGAAACTTGGCAATCAAATGGTCAATCTGGTTTACTTCCTAGAGATATATATGATTTAAAACCTAGATTTGAAGTGTGGGCAAAATTAGCAGCATTCAATCCGGAGAAAATCTATATAATGGTCCCTAGAAATTTACTGCCCTCAACAAACGGACCTGATGCCTGGACTATGACATTAAATTATTTCTGCTGTAGTCTAAGCTCGTTTATAAGAGTTCCTTTCAATTGCTGTCAAATATTAGTTCAGCAAATGTTAGGACAACCAAAAGAATCTATTATTCAATCTATAATAAATATTCCAAACTTTCCTGTAAAAAAACAAGATATGATTTGTATAGGAATTTATTCAGGAGAAAATGGACAAAGTAATAGAGATATACTTGCCGCTAATATATGTGGATTGGATTATGTAGATTTAAATAGACTAATAAACAATATGTATTAATTAATAAATCAATTTAAATCATGATTAAATCTGATAATTACAAGTTAAAATGGATTGATGAAGGAGGTATATTTTTCCCAGTTAACGGAAATACTGTATTACATTCATCATTAGGTCCTGGTGTTTGGAAAGTTGTCCCATCTCCACGTATGAATGATGGAAGATTGGGATTAACAAAAGTATGTGATAAATTTGAATTCGAATATAAAATTTATGACATAGGAAACAAAAGCTTCAGAGATAAAGTTATTAATGTTTGGAATTCTGATCTGTTCGTAGATGATGGGAGAAATTTAGGCATAATAATGAACGGGACTAAAGGAACGGGAAAAACCGTGTCTGCTAAGCTTTTATGTAATGAGCTTGACATGCCCGTAGTAATTGTTGATAATGATTTTGAAGGCAGAATCTTAGAATTTATACAAAACTTGGATTATGAATGTGTAATTTTTATTGATGAAGCTGAAAAAACATTTAAAGACGAAAGAGATAATAGCGAAATTCTCCTGAAGCTTATTGATGGAATTTATAACAGATCTAGAAAGTTATATATTCTTACTACAAACAATTTAACTGTAAATGAAAATCTGTTAGGAAGACCGGGGAGAATCAGATATATACAAGAATTTAATAATCTTGATCCTAAATTGATATCACAGTATTTGGATGATAACCTAAAGGATAAAGAAAAGAAACAATACGTAACTGAAATTGTAGACCTTTTGGAAATTTCAACTATTGATATTCTTAAAAATGTTGTCGATGAAGTTAATTTGTTTGGTGATATTCCTGAAGACTCACCAATGAATATTCCTAGAGGTAAGTACGTATTTGATGTTCTTAGGTTGTGGGGTTGTACTGAAGATGATGTTCCGGAAGTTAAGAAATTCCTGGATAAACATAAAAATTCTGGAAAATCTTTATATGAATGGCTATATAATAAGGCTGATAAAGAAGATCTCCCAGAATCATATAGAGACGATGATGATGAAACTTGGTACAACTATGAACTCCTTAGAAATAACTTCGGATATGTTAAAGGATGTACATATTCTACTATAGATAAAGTTTCTACAAAATATAGTCTGATGTGGAAAGACTGTGAGACATCTGTAGGTAGAGTATTAACAGAACCTGGAGCATTTTGTAAAGAAGGTGGAGACTATAACTTTATGTTAGTCGAAGGAAAATATGACAAAGAAGTTTATCTTTGTATAGTATTAAAACAAAGAAAATCTCCAACCCTATATCACGGAGTATATTAAAAAAGAAAGTGTAAGAATAAAATCTTACACTTTTTCTCTTTATATGTGTCGAAAAAAAATAGACCATAAAACCATCACGGTAAAATGTTCTTACCCATTTTATGGAGGTGTTATGACAGAAACACACCATTACATATATAAGGCTTTCAAGGATTATCAGATGGAAATTATGGAGACGAGTGAAGAATGAGCAAAGTCGGAATATGAACGATAGTGAGTCCTGAAATGATAAAAATGCGGTTAAAATGGTTAAAAATTCTTATATATGTAATATTAAATTTTATTAATTATGTCGAATGAATTTTTATTAAATCTAGAAAATAAACTTCAAGGTTGTGGAACTAGATTAAAAGAATTACATTGGGACGCATCTAGTTTAAGCATTCATAAATTAGTTGATGAATTTACGACAGAGTTTAGAGAATTCGAAGATAATTTAATGGAAAATGCTCAAGCTCTTTTTGGTTTTGTTGAAGTAGGTAGTTTAAATCCAGTATTACCAGAAGCTAAAAATTTCCTTGAATTATTAGAAGATGTAAGAGGTATGCTTGTAACTATTAAAAAGGAAGCTAAAGATAGTATGATGTGGAGTGGAATCATAAATATTGTAGATGATTTCTTTGCAACAGTTAATAAATATATCTACTTAGCTAACATAACAAAACGTTCTAATGATTAAAATTAAGAGATAGATTAGAAGTCTATCTCTTTTATTTTCTTCAAACCCTTATTTATAGATTAAAATAAAAAATATGTCAACTATTTACTTAACAACGACAATATTAATTATATCAATTATTGTTGTTATTTTATTAAACAGAAGAATTGAAAAACTTAAAGAATGTAAATATAAATATGAAAGAAAATTAGAAAGATTAATAAATTTAATACAATATCCAACAATCATCATTATCTTATCGTGTATTGCATTATTCATTGAGATAGCTGTGATGTCAACAAATAAATCAACACAGCAGTCAAGTGAGATTTATTATGAATATGTCGAAGATGATGATGAAATAAAATTATGAAATGTTCTGGTTTTTAATAGCACTGGCAATAATAATATCAATAAATAATAACAGTAAAAAACGTAGAAAACACAAAAAATTATGATTATCGTTACATCAGTTCTGGCATTATTTTTATTATCATTTATAGCTTTTTTACTAACTAAGAAAAAATATAGTAGCAGTATATATTGGACAATAACTGATACTTCCTTATTGTTAGCTATAATATTCATAGTTATCTTTATTTTCATGTTTATAGGGATTCCAAAAAAGAGAGATATTGAATACAAGATATCTAAATATGAAAATTTAAGAGCACAGGCTGAAGGTCTTACTAGAAACGATATAGTTGATCTTGATAACTTAAGAGAAGAAATTCTTGATATGAACAATGATATCGATAAAAATAAGATCTATAGCAAATCTCCATGGATCAGCGTATTTTATAGCGAGAAAATAGGAAATCTGCAAAAACTAACATATAGTGGAGAAAAAAAATGAAAGAAGAAAGAGCCAGAGAAATATACAATAAAGTAAAAGATCTTGCTTGGAATAATAATACAGAAACTCAAGAAGATTTTTGGAAAATATTATTATCAGAAACTACAGAAGAAGAAAGACATGAAATATGTATTTTTATTGATAATGATTTCATGGAATTTTCATTTGTCAGTGAAACACCAGATGTAGATGATGATACTAGTAGATGTCTTTTAGAAGAACGTGATAATGGACTTAAACTTTATTATTTTTGTTTAACTCCTGGAATATATTGGCAAAACACTCAATATCTTCTTAGAGCTTTAGGATTTAACGCAGAATTGGCATGAAATTTAAAGATTTAAAACTCGGAGATAAATTAATATGTCTAAGAATAAAAAATGATATAGCTGTTCATATTAATTTAAAAATTACTGCAATAGCTTGTTACAGTTTTTCTGTTATTTCTGATACCTTAGATACATATACTTTTACTGTACCTCTAGATAAAGAAATAAATGAAAAATTAGTATTATTAGAGAATGGAAGTGACAACTTTGATGATGAAATTCGAGAATACTTATTTGAAACTTTAGAAGATTGTAAAAAATTTGCTATTAATTATTATCAAGTTAAGATAAAAGATTATGAACAAACAATTCAAAGAGTTAAAACCTGGTGATATTATATTTTTAGTAGGTAGTCCAGATTTTATAGCACATGAAGATTTAGTAGAGAATTTCAGTCTTTTTAAAATTAAAAGTATTATTCCTACATTAGATGGAAAAAGAAATCAAATTATATGTCTTAGTGGAGAGTATTATAGTATACTTACGGATATGAAAGAGGAAAAGATTTCTTATTTCACTGCTTTACAGGATATAGATATTATAGGTCATCAAGCTTCTATACGAATTGATGAATGGTCTGAAAAATTTACTAAAACTATATCTTATTATCAAAATTTCTTATGTTTTCCAGATGTTAACAGTGGACTTGATTATCTAGAAAAGAGATTCGATAAATATAAGAAGGATATAGAAGAAAGCAGAAAAATTAACGATAAAGCATTAAAAGAAAATGGGAATTAAGATACTTTTATTAATGTTCTTACTGCATATTATTGATGATTTCGTATTTCAACCAATATGCTTAAGTAAATTAAAACAAAAGGAATGGTGGGAACGTAATGTTGGAACTAAAGAACATGGAATGCCACTTATTTACAAAAATGATTACAAAGCGGCATTACTTATTCATGCATTAAGTTGGTCTATAATGATTCACCTACCGCTATTCTTAATTGCCAATGATTTTATATTAGCAGCATCTGTAATAATAAATATGATTATCCACTGTATAGTAGATGATCTAAAAGCAAATCGTAAAGTAATAAACTTAACACGAGATCAAACCATTCATGTAATTCAAATAGGAATTACTTTTATGATATTTGCTTTGATTTACTAAATAAAGAAAAGAAGGACTAAAAATCCTTCTTCTTTTTTATGTTTATTTTTTTTATACTCCCCTCAATCTGTTAAATAAATTATCATACTTATTTAATGTTTCATCTTCTGCTTCTTTGCCCCATCTTGAGTGTATTACTACTCCATAAGGTACTAGTGAACAGATAAATGGATCTTTTGGAGCTGGTATAAATCTAATACTTTTCTCAGCATTTCTCATTTTTTCTCTTGGTGCAGCTATAAACATACCAGACTTACTTATTAAATGATTACGACACCAATCTATCTTTTTAAGCTGATCTCCTGGTAAGTAATCAGCTAAATACTCCTTAATCATAAAAGCTTCTGAACTTCTGCTACAACTAGTAGAGGATATTAATACAATTGGAAAACTGCATAAATATTTTCTTGCAGCTTTAGACAATGGTTCATCTCCATCTTCATAAATTATATCATCTAATTTTACTGTTACTGATTTATAGGCACTTTTTAAAACAAAGTTAGTATGACTTCCACCAAAACCTGGATCATGAATCTGTTCTAATTTCATCCTAGCATCATCAATCTCTAGTAAATTCTCATCTGGTACAATTCCAGTATATTCTTCAAAACTACCACAAGTTAATCCATATTTTCTAATAATATGTACAAAATCATCTCTTTTAACTAATATGGTTCCTTTTCCAAAATACTCGGACATTGCCTTTATAAACTCTAATGATTCACAGGCTTGAGAAACTGCTTGATTAAAGTTTCTATTCTTACTTATTATCTCATTTCTTTCTCTAATCATACTTGAATTAATAAACCCAAGATCAGTAATTAGTTTAAAAGAATCAAACCCCTTCTCATCCTTAGTGTTTTCTTTTTTTGTAGACTCTCTAAATCTACTTAGAGCTGATAAATCTTTATAATAATTTTCCTTCTTTTCTTCTAATATGACTTCTAAATTTTTTAACATAACTTATAACATTAATGATTTGATTTACACCTATAAGGGTTTGAAATTCTTATACTTGAATATAAAATAAACAACTTAATTGTCAATAGTAATGTTTAATAATGAATTAAAAGAAGTTACTACATTAGATGAAATGATGGTAGCTATTAAAAGAAATGTCAAACCTTCAGAATGTATAAAAAATTTTGAAGGGTTGTTGAGAGAAATTAAAGATGAACGAATAACTAACGTATTTATTAAGGATATGTATAGTTTCTTATCAGACTTATTTAATTTATTTCATGAAGTAGATAAGCTGAGCAGTAAAGAAATTAAAGCAAAAATGTTAACAAAAGAGTTCATCAAGCCAGAGACTTATTTCAAAGACTCTAAAAAGCTAGCAGATAAAATAATGAGATATAGAGCAGCTTATGAGTTTTTAGAAAAATGTTATACAGCTCATACCAGAACAACAGATAAAACTTCAGTAAATATTAAATATAAAGAAGCAATGGAGTTAACGAATGATAAAACTTGGGCTGAAACAGAAGATGTTATGAAAGAATTAGCAAGAAAAGTAATGCTTCTGTACAATCATACTCCGGCTATATGTAAAGCTCTCATACAAACAAAGAGAAGAAAATTAGGACTTGATTGTAATTCTAAAAAATTTAAAGAATAAGTATAGTCCATAATTATCTTCAAAAAAAGAAGAATAGAGGTTAAATCTATTCTTCTATTATTTTTTATATACTTGCATTTATAGTATAATCATCAGAGAATTCTATATCTAGATCTTGTAAACATTTATTAAGTGAATTAACAAAATTTAATAAAGTCTCATATGTTCCCCAACCATTAGTAGGATTAAACTTTTCTAAACTTTCTCTATTCTCTTTTAAATATTCATAACCAATCTCTATACTATCGATATACTCTTGATTTACATGTTTAAAGCCTATTGTACTTGGATGCCATAAGTAATCATATAAAGTTTTCTCATTTACTGGAACATTTCTAGCCATCTGTCCTAAATTATGTGTTATATTACCACTCCAGATGACATTATTTTCATATTCTACTTCATTTATATTACTTATATCAACATCAGGAAAATAGGTCTTAACTTCATCCAGTGTTTTTAATTCCACTGTTTCTCCATCTTTTCTTACATATATGCCAGTTCCTTTATGCTTTACAGGTTTACTAGAAATAATATCTAAATCTAAGCTCATAAATTACTTTTTTAAATTTATTTCTTCCTTCTTCAGTAATAAATTTATTTGGTTCTTAAATTTATTTCTCCCTTCTTCTGTATTTAATTCCCAACCATCATGAGAAACCCACACACTCCTCAAATAATCTCCATATTCTTCTGAGTGGTGCATTTCTTCCTCTTTCCATATAAACCTACCAAACTTTTCTCCAGGCTTATAATCATTCCAATCTATATTATGTCTAGACTTTAATAATTCAATTTGTTCATCTGAGTTTAAATTTAGTAGATCATTGTGAGATATGTAAGTTTGAGCTGCTTGTTGTTTGCTATTCTTTATACAGTCTAATTGTCTATATAAAAACCAAGCATAAACATCATTATCATTATCTACATTAAAAGCTTTACAGTCAAATTGATACGGTTTATAACTACTTAAAAAATCATTAACCATATCAATATTATCTCTTCCACTAGCAAATTCTGATAAAGGTATTTCTCTTTCTATCATTTCTAAGTTAAAGAATCCGGTTGCAATAGAAGAAATTAAACTGTTCAACTTACACAACCTGTATTCAAAAAATGGTTGATTTATTTCATTTCTAGAATCAATATAAAAAGAAATTTCATCACTTTGAACATAAGCAAATTTACAACATTGAATTTCTTTGCTTGTGTATTCTGCTGTTCTATTCATTAAGTCGATAAAAAACTCATCAAAAGGACGTTTAAATTTCTTTTTTATTCTCTTACTGAAACCTCTACCATCTATCATACAAATTAATGGTAGGTTTTTATCCAGTTTATAATTAACCTTCTCTCTATACTCATTAAATTTTTCTTCTAAAGTCATATCTTATTTATTATTAATGTTGATAGATGATACTGGTAATAATAATAATTTACATAAAATAAATAAACAACATGCCCCCAAATACGTTATCTTTTCTAAACCAAAAAGAGGCATTACACAATTCCAGCAAGGCCAAATTATTAATCCGTAAAACAATCCTCTGGCAAAAATAACTAATAAAGCGATTAAGTTTGTCGCTAAAACTTCAAGTATTTCTTTCATATTTACTTAATTTACATTCAATTATAAGATTTTCAAACCCTTAACTATGTAAAAGAAGTATACTATGGCTAAAGAAACTAGCAAAGAAGTAATAGAAAGACTGAAGAAAGAAAATGAAGAATTAGATAGACAAAAAGAAGAGTTGGACAAAAAAGTAGAAAATCTATTAAAATATTTCACCTATTACAATGACATAGTTGAAGAGATAGGTAAAATGTTTGTTGAATATGAAATAAATGAACATGTTATATGCTACCAAACTCTAGAAAACTATGAAGATATTACAGATACAGAACTTAATATAAATTATGTTGTTAAAGTTCTTTATAATGATAATACCTTCCAATTCTCTGCAGAAAATTTAAAAGATGAAAATACAAAATTTAAAGTAACAATAAAAGATAATAAAGAGAATACAAAAGCAGAATACACTCTAAATGGTTTAGAAGATATAAAATGTGATGTAATAAAGTGGTTAATTTCTATGTAAAATCTAAAATTATGTTTATTATCGATTTATTTAAAAAAAAGAAGTTTGATGCAGAAAGTTGTAGAAACGCACAAAATAGATCTATATTAGGAAGATCAAACGCCAAAATAAGTGAAATAACTTCCTTAATAGATTATAAGGTATCTAATTCGAATTATGAAAACACAGTCATAATTACAATAAATAAAAATGAAGAAATAATTTATCCTGAAGTTATTAAATATTTTAAAGATCACGGCTTTACAGTACTAGTAAAAAGATTTGATGAGCTAGGTGATCAAGAATTTTTAATAATATCTTGGGCTAAAACTGAATAAAAAAGAGGAGTAGATTTAATTCTACCCTTCTTTATTTTTTAATTTAGATATACCAGAAAAAGTCTTCTTCATAAACTCTTTTTCAGAATCCGTCAACTCTTTTCCCTCTGAATAATCTAAAATATAATTACCTAATAATTCTTGTTCTTCTATTTCATTTCTTATTACTACATTTACCTGATTCCAAAATTCTCTTACTTCTTGAGGAATAGGAAGATTGTTAACTATTATTTTATTCATAACAACAACACCTTTATTGTAAATCTCATGTAATAATAAAGCCTGATCTATTTTTTCTATTGAGTACTTTAAAAACTCCTCACTTACTTTTTCAGTCCCACTATTTAATTCTTTAGCAATATATTTGTGTATATCTAATTCAAGTCTTTCTATTTCTTTTAAACAATCATTAGCTTTATCCAATAAACTATTAAGACTGTTTGTTAATTTCATAAGTTCCTCTTCTTTCATAATATTAATCTTTTTTCTTTATCAGTTCTAATGCATTCTCGTATTTTCCTGTTTCTGAATTTATTATTTTACATATCTTAGTCTCAAAATATTCTTCTAAATCACTAGCCTTAGCTTTCTTTGTATAATTTAAAGAATCATATAATTTCTGTAAATCCTCTTTTATTGAATTTCTAAGATATTTACTACCCTCTTGATAATTTGAATATATACTTTTCTTTAAATCATCTTTATCAAATAACATAGCCTGGTATTCTTTTTCAATTCTTGTAACATCATAGCTTAGTGCTCTTAGTCTAGCTGGTCCTAATGTTTCATAATACTTCTTATAAGTAAGCGGTATTTGATCTAATACTATTCCTAATTCATTACTTGTTAATTTAGCAGTACATAACATTCCCATCTTTTCTCTAAATAACTTTTTATCTAAGAAATCTACTAAGAAATCATGTATTTTATTAGAAGATTTATCAGAAACTAAATTATTCTGTTCTAATGAATTAAATACGGTAAACCTATCTTTATAATCTACCTGTTGTATCTCAAATGCCCTCTTCTCAGATATCATTACTAATTTATTAAATACTGGATATATGTCCTCTTCACTTATATGTTTATCTACAGCTACATAGTTATATTTATAATTAGTACATGTAGTATCTCTTTGAAATGTTTCAGTAAGAGTATACTTTGCACTTTGTGTAGAAGTTTCATCATAAGATTGTAATAAATCTCTTGTTTTTCTCATTTTATATTGAATATACTCTTCAAATTCTTTCTGAGATTTTTTATTTTTAGATGATTTATAATAAAACTCTGCACGATTCTTCCACGGATTCTCTACTAATCTCTGTCTACCAAGTATCTGTGGTAAATCTAATGAAATATCTACTGCTAATGTTTCAAAATTAGCATCAGAAAGTATAAAAGTTCTTGCATTTGTAGAATAAAAGTCAGCTCCTAAATAAACTGTTCTAGTACAGAAAGTAAACATTTTATGAACTTCTCCTTTTACAGGGATACTTCCTATATCAAATCCTTTACCTAATTTCTTTTTTATTTTAGAATTATTATTTAGGTCAGATTGAGAACATAGTATATTACACTCTTCTGGTGTTAGACTACACCCTTTTATTATATCACAAATATTTTTTACAGAATTAACAAAAAATACTGCTTCTCGAGATTCAACAGTAATAATATTTCCACTTTCATCTCTATAAGTAAATTTCTCAAAATTACCTGATTTATACTCATTAATAATCTCTTTTGCCTTACTTACAATAGACTTAGTAAACCTAACTTTCAGGTCAGGTTTAATTACTCTTCCTGGTTGCTCACTTTCCCAATCTAACTCAAAATAAGGTAAGTCTTTAAACTCATCTAATTCTTTTAAATATTTATCTATCATTGGTGTAGCAGAAACAAAACATACTTTATTAATATCCTGTAATTGATTAACAAAGGTTAACTCTGTGTCACTCTTGAATCTACTATCGGTAAAAATACTTTGGAACTCGTCAATAACAACATGGAATTCTTGTATAATATTTTTATAAACAAGATATTCTTTCAAAATTCTAAAAGAATCATAAGTAACTATTATTTTAGGAACTTTGTAATTAAACTGGCAATCGTGTAAATAATTATCTAAGTCCATGTTTAATTTTGCTATAGATTCTTTTATTTTCTTATCTAACTCTTCTTTTTCTTCCTTAGTTAATTCTTTTTTAGGATAATATTTACTATCTTTTGTAATATCCTTATCAACAAAAAGATCTCTAATATATTCATTCCTATAATAAAATAATTCCCCCTTGTGTTGATCATATTTATTCTGTAATAACATTAATCTAGGAGAACAAAGAATTACAGGAATGTCACAAGTTAAACAATACTCAGTATAACCACATCCAGGTATTTTTTTATCTAATATATGAGGAAATTGAAAAAGATTTAAATTATATTCTTTCCAATTTCCTATATATCTTATTCCTTCTGGTACAATAATAGAATACTTATTTTTTTCTAATTGTACAATCTTTAAATTATTTTCTAACATATTTTATTATTTTATTTATTTCCTAAAATTCAAGACAGAGGGGCTGGCCTTGTGCAAGCCCCGCCAGTTATGTTTTTATATTTATTTTATCTTTTTTACACATATAAGAAATAAAAGGGATTTTAAGTGTGTTTTTCTAATTTCAGAATGTTTTTTTAGGGATGTTGTAATATATACTATTAAAATTAGAAAAATTTAGAAAAAATAATAACAACATAAGGGGTCTATTCAAGAGTAAAAAGACCAAAAAATTTTTTCTGTAACGAAGTGAAAAGAAAAAATTTGGGCAACTCCTAGGCTGCCCCTCTGTCTTTAAAAATGTGAAAAATAAAATAATTACATATATAAAGCTTTAAGAGAAAAAAAAAGAAAAAGTTTCGCCGTTACGGTTACTCCTTTTTCCAATCATGCAAAACGAAATTATGCAATTCCTTTCCTCTCACCTATAAGGATTTCAGCTCTTCTCATTTTCAGTCCATTCTTCACCATCTTCTAATATTTTAATCACTTTTCCGTATACGTGTTTAGTCCATCCATTTATATGTCCATGGTTATTAGATATTTGAACTCCTCTATCATCATTTTTAGCAGATACCTTATGAGTAAAAAATCTTCCAGCTACTTTTGCATATACAATATCACCTACATTTACATCTTCCCATTTTGTTGGAGCTAGTACTACTCTCTGTCTACTTTTTAAAATTGGGGTCATAGAATTTCCCGGCTCCGAGTTTACAAAAGTCTCACCAGCTTCTAATCTCTCAAATGGTTTCTTAACTATTCTTTTTTCCTTTTTCATAGTGAATGTATTATATTGTTTACATTAGTTTTTAGTATATCTTTAAAAGTTTGTTTATCAATTACTTCAATAAATCTATCTATATAATTAATTAAACCACTAAACCCACATGCAAAATCATCTTCTTTTTCAGTATTGTAGATTGTTATGTCTCCCTTATGTAATTTTATATAATTTTTACACATAAGACGTACATTTGTTTGTATCATTTCTCCACCTTCATACATAACAAGCTGTAATTCAACATTTATTTTGGAAACTTTAAAGTATATTTTATCATCTCCTTTTACATCATTGTCAGCCTCTACAAACTTATCAAGATATTTTTTCTCATACTCTTTTTTGATCTCCTTTTCTATTTGGTTATCATACAACATAAGTGTATTTAAATTATTTCATTTATAAGAGTTTTGATTTCCTTATAGATGAAATTAATTAAAATAGGAGAAATTAAAATGACATTAGTAATTATTGCAGGATTATTATTTATACTGTTTATTTCTTTAGCAGTTTATGGTTTTAAGAAAGGACAAGAAGATGTAGGTATTTATGGTCTTGTTATATCTTTATTTATTGGAGTATTTTTGGTTTTTACTCTTTTTATATTTCCACTCAATAAAGAAGAAGTTAGAAATAGTATTAATTACTACAACAGTTTAAAAGAAAAAGTAGAAATATTAAAGGAGTTAGATCCAGAATGTAAAGATATTGTTACTAAGACTTTTGTACCTGGATTAGAGTTAGAAGTTGAAAAAATGAATGACTTTATAGAATTTAATAGATCTAGAATAGGTACTTGGAATGAATATTTTATTTCGAAGGATATAGCAAATTTAGAAAAAATAGAATATTAAATACTATGAAAATATATCGTGCAGTTTTTAAATATAATAATGCAGATTCTTGTGAATGGGAAAGATGGGATACAAAGGTATCATCTTGGTATTTGAATAGGGAATTAGCAGAAAGTCATATACCTATTCTTAAAAATTTTAAAGATTATTTGCAAGATTATTATTCAGATAATTGTTGTTTTAAATGTAATGATCCATTTATAGAAGAACAAGAAGTGTCTGAAGAAATCACCTCTCTTAATTTAGTAGATGTAGATAATATTCCTTTTACTGGGTTTAAATATTTGAAATATAATGGACCTTTAGAAATAACTGAAAGAATATTAAAAGTTGGTTTTCCAGTAGGTCTAAATGATTTTGATCTTATTTTATATATAGGTGATGAAGAATTTATTGTTAATGTGAATAGTGGAAATGTTTATAGAGTTAGTAAAAAATCAAACTATTATAAATATACTCAAGAAGTAAGAGATAAGCTTATTAATATATGTAAAGATTATTATAACTCATCTATAAAAATTTTATATAAGAAATTCAAAAAATCTTATGAATCATTAGATGATAAAAAAGAAAATAATTGGGAACTTCAAAGAGTTTGTGGAGTTGAATATATTATAAAATTTTTATCTCAAGATTATAGATTAAAGTTAGCAAATAGTTCTATAGCTGGGCTTGACAGAGAGTATAATGGTTGGAGGGGTAAGGATTTCCCTAAATATAGAGAATCATTAGAAAAACTATTAGAATTTATACAAAAATGACAGAAGAAGAGTTTTATCAGAATGCAGCTATATCAGCAATGCAAGGACTTATGGAAATAGGTGGTAAACTTGGACTTGTTATTGATGCATTTCCTGAATTTTTGCCGAACATTCATTTAATATAGCAGATAAAATGTTAGAGGAGTATAAAAAAAAGAAGGTCTAAGAACGGTTTAGATTCTTAGTCTTCTTTTATATTTTTTTTATTCTTTTTCAATGTAATTAAGTAATTGTAAGTTTTCAATTTTTTCTGAATACAACCAACCTAACCACCATGAATCATTATAGATTTTTGTTTTCTCTATATATGTATTCATTTCGTAGATTTTATCAAATAGTTCAGATTGAGCTATTATCTTACTGTTATATTCAGAAGATACATTATTTACTTGTTCTATTGCCACCTTCAATTCTTCATACTTGGCAATATCGTATTCTACTTGTTTTTTCCAGGGAAGGTCAGTAATTAATGCTATAAGAGCTATTAAGGTAAATAGCCCTGTAAATAAACTTACTCCAAAGACACCTTCACAGTCTTTTTTACTTCCCTGAATAATTCCAATAATACATGCAATCAATAAAATTGTTAAGCTAGTAAATAATAACATAATTCTAATTTTTAAATTTCACATATATAAGGATTTCAAGGCTTGTATATTATTTATCATTTATTAGACTGCTTGAATATTGAGAAATAACTTGACATTCAGCTGTATTTCTAAAAGTATCTAAATCTCGAGAATTACAGTATGACATAGCAGAACATAAATAGTCATGCATATTTTCTACCCATCCTTCTAAAGTATATTGTTTCTTTAATATTATCTCCCTGCCTTCTGATGTTTTTAATTCAGTAGATTTTTTGCCCATTTGTTGTTGTGCCTTTTTCGTAGACATTCCATAATAAGAAACAGAATCACCTATTGTTTCACCTTTCTTAGCAGCTACAGTAAATAATCTACCGCACATAACATAATCAGCACCTAAAGCTAAACATTTAATAACATCTGAATAACTAGAAATACCACCATCAGCAATAATTTTACAAGTGCTGGTAGTTTTTATTTTTCTTATATCATCAAGTAAGGAAGCTAATGGATAATGTACCCCTGTTTGTGTAGATGAAAGGCAACCGGACCCCCCGCCGATCCCGCATCTGACCATATTAAAACCAGCGTTTTCATATTCTTTGTATGTTTCTGGATTTGCTATATTTCCTCCCATTATAACAACACTAGAACCAAATTTATCTTTTAATTTTTTACCTAGTTCTATTTGTTTTTTCATATGTCCATTAGCTACATCGATTAGAATATAGTATTTTATATCATCAGTCGGTATAGGAAATTCTAATATATCTTCTACTTCTTTAATTGAAAAAGCACAGAAATATTTAGTCATCATTTCTATTCTACGTTTTGATGATACTGTTCTAGGAATTATAATAGATATACCTAATTTATCATACTCTTTATAGTTACTTTCATTTAATACACAAGCCATAGGAGCTGTAATAAGAGGTAAATATCCTTCATTTTTTCCAGTAATATCAAAACATGTAGGATTACACTCAGATCTACTTTCAATTTCACTTACAACACTAGGAATAATACTTATATCCCTCAATGAATACAAAATCTCTTTATTAATCATAGTCATATATTTTAATTATTTTATATTTCATACATATATAAGAATGGAGAATGATTTAAACAGCAAAACATTAATTTTGAACAGCACTTGAAATCCTTAATTATGAAATGAATAAATTAAGTAACAAATTAAAAAGTAAGTATTATGAATTTTAACAGTTTTTATGGATGGATTGCAATAATTTCATCAGTGATCTTTGTAGTTCAGGTGATCTTAACTTTTGTCGGTGGATTCGGTGATTTTGATTTAGATGCCGATACAGATACCGACGTAGATTCAGGTGGAGGTAGTGCTGGATTTGATTTATCATCTCTAGTTTCTCCAAAAGGTATCCTGCATTTCTTGTTAGGATCATCTTGGTGCCTTGTATTATTTGAATATGAAAGAGGAGGTCACTTAATTTGGTATGATTGGACTATTGCAATTTTAGTAGGTTTCTTACTCGCATTAATTATCGCCCTTGTATATTGGGGAATGATGAAGTTAGCTAAAGAAAATAATCCAGAAATAGGAGAAACGTTAGTGGGTAGATCAGGAACTATTTATTTAGCAGATAATGATAGTAATATACATATCATCACTACTATAATAAATGGTGCTAGTACTGAATTAACTACTAAATCAAAGTCAGATAAAAAGTATAATACTGGCGACTTAGTTACTATACTGAGTTATGAAAAAGGAATTTATTATATTGAATAACTCTTTAATTAACCTATTTATTAACAAATTTAAAATCTCAAAATCATGAGTTCAACATTAGTTTATGTGATTTGTGGAGTAGTGGCTTTGATCATACTCCTGACTGTTCTGATGATCCTTACACGTTACAAAAAGTGTAAGTCGAATGAATTGCTGGTTGTCTACGGTAAAACTAAAGGTAACACAGCTGGTAAGTGCTATCATGGCGGAAGTGCTTTTGTATGGCCTGTAATCCAAGGGTATTCAATTATCTCTATGGATCCATTCCAGATTACTTGTAATTTGGATAATGTGCTTTCAAAACAAAACATCGAAGTTGACATTAAATCTGTCATTACTGTTGCTGTTAGTACTGCCAGTGAGACTATGCAAAATGCAGCGGTTAGGTTGCTAGGTCTTGATGAGGATGAAAGAAACAATCAAATCAAGGACATTGTGTACGGCCAGCTTCGTCTTATCATTGCTGAAATGGATATTGAATCCTTGATTTCAGACCGTACTGAATTCTTAAAGAAATGCAATGATAGTATTTCTGCCGAGTTGAAGAAGTTTGGTCTTGATTTAATGAATATTAATATTTCAGATATCAAGGACCATGCTGACTATATTAACAACTTAGGTAAGGAAGCTGCATCAAAAGCAAAGTATGAAGCTCTTGCTAAGATCGAACAGCGTACTAAGGAGGGTGAAGTTGAAGTTGCAAAACAAAAGAAAGAAAAGCAAGTTCAACTCTCTGAAATAACTAAGAATCAGGAAGTTGAAGTAGCCGGTAACCAGAAAGAACAGGCTATTAAGACATCTGAGATTGAAAGAGATAAGGCTACTAATGTCGGTGAGGCAAATAAGCAGAAGGATATCAATCTTAGACAAATTGAGAAAGAGAAGAATATCCAGATAGCTGAACAAGCTAAGGAAGAAGCAGTTAAAGTTAGAGAGGTTACTAAAAACCAACAAATCGAAACTGCTGACCTCAACAAACAAGAGGCCGAACAAATCTCCGAAATCGAAAAGAATAAACAAATCACTATAGCTACTAACGAAAGCGAACAGGCTCAGAAGGTAGCTGAACAGCAAAGACTTCGTGATGCTGAGGTTGCAAAACAACAGAATGAGGCAGCTACATCAGTCGCTCAGGCGGAAGCTACAAAAGATGCAAAGGTTGTAGAAGCTAGAGCAATATCTAAAGCAAAACAGGCAGAATCAGAACAAAAATCTGAGGCTGATATTGTCGAAGCTCAACAGACAGCAGCGGCTCGTAAAGAAGTGGCTAAGCGCCAATCAGAAGCTAAGCAAGTAGAAGCTGAAAGAGAGAAGGAATCAAAGTTGGCTGAGTATGCCTCTCAAACTCGTCAAAGAACCGCTGATGCTGAAAGGGCGGCAAAGCTTAGCGAAAATAATAACGGCATCGAAGTGGCCAAATCAAATGCTGAACTTGGTACTGCACAAGCTGATTCTGAAAAACAAATTGGTCTTGCTAAGATCGAATCAGATAAGGCCGTAAAACTAGCTGAACAAGAGAAAGAACAGGAAGTCTTTAAAGCCAAACAAGCCGCCGAAAAAGAGCGTCTAGAGGCTGAGAAGATTGTGGATGCTGATGTAGAACGCCGTCGTAAGGAAATTGAAGCGGAAGGTATCAAGAAACAAATGATTCTCAATGCAGAAGGTGAGGCAGAAAAAATACGTCAACAAGCTCTTGCGGAGGCAGATTCGATTAGAGCAAAACTTAAGGCTGAAGCTGAAGGTAAATTAGAGCTTGCGAAGGTTGAGCAGGTATTGAAAGCTGCAGAGACTGAGAATATTGCTAACCTTGCAAAGAGTGGTGTGTCAGATGTTGCTCAAGTAAGTTATATCCTGAAGGAAGAGTATAAGCTTATTGCTGCTGAGGATGCCAAGAAGTTTGAACATATTAATACTGGCAATGTTACAGTTGTTGGTGGCGAAAGCACTGTTGGTAAGTATCTGCTTAATACTGTTGAGGCCATCTCAAAGGTTTCTTCTCTTAGAGGACTTGTTCCAGGATTAGATGGAGTTCTTGGCAAGCTTGAAGATTTTGACAGAAAAAATCAACTCAAGCAACCAGAAGAACCTGAGGAAGAAAATGAAGAAAAGCCTGAAAGCAGGTAATTAACCAGAGAATAGGTGAGAAATAAAATCTCATCTATTCTTTTTTTTTCGAGACAGCCTGAAATTGCAAAAACACATTTCAGAGGGATTTAAAATCTAATATGTGTAAAAATATATGAATTTAGAGGGTAATTTTAATTAATTATCCTTGTGTCATTTTTAATTTTATTTAAAATATGTTACGTAATGAATTAAAAGAACTACTTCCAAAAGATTGGGAAAAAGAATTTAAACACAGAAAAAATTGGGATCCTGAAGGTTATAGTGTTGCAGCTTTTAAATTAAATGAGTCTGATAAACATGAAACGGTATTAGCTAAATTTGATGAGACTGGAGATATTATGGATTATTTCTTTGATGATAAATCACCGAGCTATCAAATTAATCTTAAAGCAGCTTTAGGATTTCTTATAGGTGAAGAGAAAGATGGGTATTCTCTTACAAAAGACTATATGATCTCCGGTAAGGGGTTTGGTAAGAAATTCAAACAACTAAATACAACTATTTATGCTAAGAATGTCTATCCTAGAGTTAGGTTTTTAAAAACTTCTGTATCTACACATCGACTTATCGCCTATGTATTTATTCCGAACCCTTATCCAGAAAAATATAATATAGTCAATCATAAAGATAAGATAAAAAATAATTTTAAAAAAGAAAATTTAGAGTGGTGTGATATAAAATGGAATAATTCACCAGACAATAGATCAGAGATTGTATCAAAAGTGAGGTATTGTAGATTATCCGATAATAGGATATTTTCTTCTAAGGAATTAGAATCTGAGTATTCCATTAATTCTAAAAAAATCAGAGATCATATATATCATTCTATAAAAACAGGAACACTTTATCAAAATTCAAAATGGGAAATAATAGATTCTAATCTAGAAGACTATTTATCTAGACACCCATTAACTAATGTTTGGCATAAACACCCTACTTTAAATGTATATGCAGATGAATGTGGTGTTTTGAAAGTAGACAATAAGATTACAGTAGGATCAAAAAATGAAAATAAGTATTATACTATAACTTTAAAGGGAAAGAGATATTTTACACATAGATTAATTGCTGAATGTTTTACTGGAAAATTGATAGATGATTTATTAGTTGTTGATCATATTATTCCAACTAATAATTATGATATAAATAATAGTATTAACAATCTTAGGGTTGTTACACAAAAAGAAAATATGAATAACCCTAATACAGTTAAAAATATTTCTAAACAGATTACTTCTTATGATTTGTATGGAAATAAATTAAATACATATGATTCAAGAAAAGAGTTCTCTTTAAGTATAGGTTATATAGATAAATATTTTGGCTTTGATATACGCGATTTAATTATACATAACAAATATATACTCTCGTGTGAGGGAAATGATATTAATGATAAACTAAAGTATATTTATTATAAGTGGGAAATTAACGAAGATGGGAATAAAATATGTATAGGCGCTAATAAAAATTTAGGACCACTTGTTAAAGACAACTATGATCGTAAAGCTGATAGTAGTTTAGCAAGAAAATTCCGCAAATATTTAAATACTGGAATGCCTGCTACTGACGGTTATTATTATCAGCAAGGTACTCCGAGAGAAATGATATATGATCCAACAAATACTGAGCTTGAAAAGAAACGGCCAGAAATTCATTGGAAGGATAGAAATAAGGAATAGATAAGATTTTTTTATTTCTTATCTATTCTATTTTATTCAAGAATAAAAAAAAGAAGCTTTCGTAATAACTACTTGCTTCTTTGGCGCGATACGGTTATTATCTCACATCTTTGAAGGCAATGATGTAATCAACTTGATTAACTCCTTCTTCTTCGATTGGTTCATAGATAACCGTCACTGAGATTTGAGAGCTCTTTTCTTCTTTCAGTGCCCTCGTAATCTCACGGCGCAAAGCCTCCTGGTCATTGCTGACTCTTGGATTTGCGTTTTCCTCTGGATTTGCGTTTTCCTCATCTTCCCTTCTCCACCAGGAGATGGAAATGATTTTTCTGCGTTTGGCGTCAGCATTCTCTTGAATGATTTCCATGACGCTCTTTTCAGACTTACAAAGTGACAAAACTACGTTGCCACGAGACACGGGGAGGATTCCTAATAATCCACTAAAACCTCTCCCCTTCTTGCATAACATTGCAATTTTCATCGTTTAATGATTTTAGTTAATAATTCAGTTAATTGTTAATAATTTCAAAAATAAAAAGAAAGCAAACTAGTATCGAATATTACTTGTTTACCTTTCTCATATATAAGGCGGCTTTCAAGGATTATTAGAAGGAAAAATAAAAAGAGAGAATTTTATTTTCCCTCTTTATTTTTTTTTTAATTTAATGAGTCTAACAATGTATTGAATTCATCTTCTTCTTTTTTTTCATTTGTATAAAAATCTGGAAGTTTATTTAATACATTTTCAACTTTTTCCAATTCTTTTAATGAGTTGATTTTTACAATTAATTTCTCAAAATCATTTCTCCATGAGGAAAATTTAAACCCACCAATAATAACATCATCTCTATTAATATCTTTTCCTAATAATTCTTTAGTAGCTTGAATCATAAAGGTGGTTCTTCCTACTAAACTTGCATAGACATTAATTAACTTTTCTTCACTATTAATAATTCTCAGAGAAGTAGATTTATTATTTTCATCCCATAGAATAAGATTAGTCTCATAATCCTTTGAATTTTTCTCTACTAATTTCTCTAATTCTTCTTTTCTTTTTGTTAATTCTTTTACTTTTTTCTGAATTAACTCATCTCTGTTTTCTTTTTTACTCATATTTCTTTTATATCTTTAACTGGTAATTTGAAATGCGTTATATTTTTACAATCTGATATATAACTTAAATTATTATCTTTTAATAAATCATATAAAGAATCACTGTAATAACCATCTTTTGTTTTGTATATTAAGTTGGTTCCATTAGATATACAATCATCTTCATACATAGTTCTGTTTTTCTTTATATCATTTATCACATTTATATCAACTTCTGGATAAACTATTTCTCCACGATATCTTCCACCTTTGCGCTCATGTTTTCCAACGTCATAGAATTTATTTATTACATTTCCAGACTTTCCAACTTCAATAAATGGATATAGAGAGTAATAATGAATCCAATTATAACTGCTGTTGTAATAATTACTATCAACTTCTATACCTTTACATAATTTTACAGATTTACCCTCATCTAAAATAATAGCTCTGGTATTACAATATGCTCCCCAAGTTAAATCTCCAGTTCCTGTATATCTATATTCTTTACATTTTTTAATAGGTATAAATGTTTCTATAAATTCATCACTATTATTCCAAAACTCTAGAGAATAAGCAGTTAAAGAAAATCTATATTTAATGTCATTTATTTCCTCTTTATCAATAACATTATCTAAGACCTTTACTAATATTGAATTTAAATTTTTAGGATATAATATCTTTTTCTTGTTTGGATCTATAAATAATGACTTAGTAAAGTATTTTGTTCCTAGTTTATTTTGTATTTTGAAATCCCCAACATAAACTAGAATTCCATCACCTTTGAATTTATATGAACTACCAATAACTAAATCAGACTTTTTTGTTTCGGGCTTACTAAATAAACTATCAGAAAGTGTTTTAGACTCCTTATAATCATCTGTACATTCTGGAATAAGAACTAAATCTGTACCATTCCATCCATAACAAAACTTTCCATCCAGACCTTTTCCTTTATAACAGTCAACCCAATCTAAAATCCAAAGTAAATTATCTATTGTTATTTCTATTTCAAAACCACGAGGATCATAAACTCTACAATATGACTGTCTATGATTCCATCCTGAACTATATCCACCAGCATGTTTATTTAATATGAAACCGCTTATAGGATCATTAGAAAAAACATTATCACCTAAACTTGAGTCTCTCCAAGAATCCCATGAGTTTTTCTTTCTTAATTCTCCTTTTTGATCATAATAAATAACATAAGCTAATTTTCCAGTGTATGTATTACCTCTTTTTTGATATCCTACTTTAATCTGTTTTGGTATAAAAAATGTACTACTCATCTGTATTTATTATTTAATTTCATTTATAAGGTTTTTCAGTATTATATTTTTGCTTTTCATTTAACTCATTTTCCTTATATTTGGACTAGATAATAAAGTCTAGTCTTTGTATATTAATATTGGTTTAAATATGAATAGAAGAATTGTAATTATTGATCCAAGTGAGACCCAGAATAGTACAAAATATTGGGGATTAGGATTAGGAACAGAGATTTATTCGACTGATTCTCTTAGTAAATTAAGTGAACAGGAATTAAAATCTGGATTAACTTTAGGACCCACTGATGCTGCTATGTTAGTTGGTGGAAATGGTTATAGCTTCTTCTTTGAAAAAACAGGTTTACATGCTGGAATTAGATCTGAGAACTGGTTTGACTGTACTAAGTTAGGAAGGCTTAGTGTTGAAAGCGGTTGTTATGTAAAAGTTCAAGCAGATTTACCAACACAGGAAGAAGTTAGGTTGTTTATGAGTCCAGATTTTACAAGAGATGTAGATTTTAGCTGGTTTAAATCTAAGGTAATTCATGATTTTCAAGGAGCAATGAAATTCTTAGATTGGTTAGATAGTTTACCAATTGATGAAGATTTAGGATTTGACTTTGAAACATCAGGAAAGGCATTAGATAAGTGGTTTGAATTATCTGGTTTATCTTTATGTAATCGAAATTTTGGTGGATTTATAAGTTTAACTGATATAAGACATACCTCTACTGAAGAAGAGTATTCCTTATTGATGAGAAGATTGGGGTATTTTTTGAATAAGAGGCAATCCCATTTAGTAACTTATAACCTTCAATTTGAGCAGGCAGTATCTCACAGAATGTTTGGAGTAGATCTATATAACTTATTGGATGCATCTGTTTATAATGTACTTGATGGATTAAATCTTAAAAAGTATAGTTTAAAATGGACTGCACAAAGAGTTTTAGGAGTTAAAGTTTGGGATACTGAGTTTGATTGGATTTCTGATACTATAGATTCAATGTTATATGTTGAAGAAGGAAAATTGAAAAAGGAAAAGCATAAAGTCCTTAGAGTAAATCCAGGAAATTTTGAACAAACTAAAGAATGGAAAGCATTATGTGAAAGATATCCTGATTATATTGATGAGTTTAGAGCACTTATGTTAGAATATTTTGGAAACTGTTTTATGGTTGTTCCTAGTGAGATTTTAGGTAAGTATTGTAATTTAGATGCTTTTTATACATTGATGATACATTTAACTAAAAAACAAGAATATTCAGAAGATGCTATAAGAACTTTCATGGATAATGCAAGATTAGGTGCTAGATTACATAACTGCGGTCTTTATATAGATGAGCCTTTAAGATTGAGATATTCACTGTTCTGCAAAAAAATGATGGCTTGGGGAATTACTTATGGTGCTACAGCCAGATGTTTTATTAAGATGGATAAACACGCTAAGAAGATGGCCAATATAAATAAGTATTCAGAGATATCCAAAAAGCTTCTATATAATAACAAATTCTTTAATGGTAATCCTATAGAAATAACTAAATATATTCTAACTAATAATGTGGATGAAATGGATGCTTATGAGTTAGGATTAGATGAAGGAAAGCTATTATTTGAATATGGAGCTGATTTTGCCGTAGAGTTTGTGGATAAATTAAGAGAGGCAATGGAAGAATGTGAGATGATTAAACTGTATAAGAAAACTGGTCAAAAAGTATTAAAGAAGAAAATCGATAATACTGTTGGTGGAAAGAAAAAGCTTATACAGGTGTTAAGTCAAAAGATTATTCCGTTAATTGGCTTAGATAAAATAACAATAAATGATAAACACATAGAGCTTGAGAAGTATCTTTATTATAAGAAAGCGTTTGATGAATTAACAAAAATATCTAGAAATCAATTAAATGACATAAACAATATTCCAGAAAAAATATATGGTTTTGGTCAGGAGTTTGGTTTAGTAGAATATTCAGATTTTATAGCATCTAATTATTTCAAGGTTAGATCTCCTCAGGAAAATGATGAAATATGTTTAGAATTTACGCAACTTTATAAACCAGAAACAGCTTATCTTGCAGCAATTTTAGACAGTACACAACAACTTGATAATGCAGAGAAATTTTATAGTGAGCTTGGTATTAAAACTATAGAAGAGGCTTATCAACACTTTGCAAATAATATGAATAGTGTATGTAATGGAACACCTGTCGACCAAACAAGTTATCCTGAAAAAGTATATACGTTGGCTATGCAGTATTATAAAAATCCAAGCTGTGACCAAATGAAAGATATATGGGATAACTTTAATGGATATATAGCTCAAGAACAGTTTTTTGGATATATAACTGATCAATATGCAGAATATGGTAAACCGTTTTCTGATAATGATTTTAATAATAGGTTCTTTTTTATGAGGAAACTTGTATTGAACTATCTACTGTATAAAAAGAATTCTAAGGTTCTGTCAACTTATATTGATGGAATGATGAATGAAGGTAAGTGGGTCATTGAGGATAAAAAACATATCCCAATTAGAGAGGCTGATCCATCTGAGCCTGGTGCAATTCGCAAGGTGTTTACAAAATATGAAGTGAATACTAAGAGTTCAAAACGTTGGTCTTCTGCATTTCATACAATTATTAGTCATGCAGATTTTAAAGATATTTTGCGAACTCCATATTATTACGACGAAAATGGAAATATAGTAGATGAAAACTTTATTGAAACTTATTTTGACATAAGTTCAGCTGAGGTTAAGGCTGCAGGTTTCGCTAGTGGAGATCCTGATTTAATAGATAAGTTCAATAAAGGTGAGGATATATATGTATATTCAGCAAAATTGTACTTAGGTGATAGATTTGACCAGTTAGATAAGAAACAAAAGAAAATGTGGAGAAAGAGATTCAAAACCGTTTTCTTGGGAGTATTATATGGATTAGGCAAAAAATCATTGGCTGAGAGATTAAATTGTACATTAGAAGAAGCAGATAACATTATTGAAGGTCTCTATACTAGTTTTCCAAAGTTAAGAGAATATATAGCCAAGCAACAACAATACGTATTTGAGAATAATGGTTATATACATACAATGCTTGGAGATAAGTTAAAGATTAGAGAATATGAATTGTGGGAAAAGAGTCAAGATAAGTGGGAGAAGAATAATTTAAAAGCCAGATGTGAAAGATTGGGAGTTAATTTACCAATTCAAGGTGGAACATCTTCAATTATGGCTAGTGGATTTTTCAATAATATTCGTAAATCAATAGAAGAAGGTTGGGATGTGCCGTTACAACCCATTATTGTAGTCCATAAATAGAATTGTGGCTTATAGAAGTGATTCTGTTTGAAAAAGATCGTGAACCTATAAATGTAGGGTGTCTAGGTTGAAAAAAAATCTAGGCTAACGGTAAAAGCTAAGTTAGAAATAATATTAATATGCCAATACCGTGCTAAGCTTGTAAGAGAAAGTGTAGAGACTATCCTTTATGGAGTAGGTTTATAGTGAAATTCTATATTCCGAAGTGCGATCCATCTTGAAATATAGATGATGATATAGTCCAACTCTAATAGAAATATTAGATATAGTGGATTCAAACACTAACTATGTTCCGACTAGTAAAATATTCGAAATCAGAAAGTTCTATGATGTGAATTATACAGATTATTGTGCATCATTTGGTCCTAAGATTAAGTTATTGTTTGACTTACTTGCAGGAGCGGCTTATGAATGTGCTTGTCCATTAAATACAATAGATGATAATACTATTGAGTTTACGGGATCGGCATATGCTTTAACTAGATTGTATGATAAGATAATGAACTGCAAAGATCTAGTTGTAGAATGTGATACTAAACGAGAAGACCTAATTCCAAATTGGGTAGAAAATCCAATGCTAAATTTCATCCTGGAAAAAGGTGTTAATATGTTCAAGGATCTAAGTCAGTATACAATAAGATTTAAAAAATTAAATTAAAAATAAATAGAGGAAGGAATTTAATCCAGCCTCTATCTTTTTTATTTATTTATTATTTCATCATAATATCATCACGAGATTCAACATACTTCAGATTACTGTTAATTTCATTTTCTGTTAAGTACTTAAAATCTGAAAATTCGGTGTGTGTTAGATTTTTCTGCTTTCCACTAACCCACCTTCCAACAGAGTTACGACAAACGCCTATAATCTTTGCACAGTCTACAATACTCTTAAAATAAATAAATTCTCCATTAAATTTACATTTTATTGGCTTCCTGAGCTCATATGTTGTTAGCTCATTTCTCATGTTCTGTGATTGAGTTACTATTCTTAGATTTCCTACAGAATTATTCATTTTATCTGTATCTATATGATCTACAACTAAACTATCATCTATTTTATTTCCATCATTCAAAAACATTTCTGCCACTAAAACATGAATAAATCTCGATCTATTTGGAAGACCGGTTCCGAGTCTATAATACCCACTATTACCTAACGACCCTAATGTAAATTTAATAGTATTTAACCTAGTTTTGTTAACCTTTACTATTCCAAGACTTGAAATAGAATAATTTTTATTTAGAGTAGCCCAAGTTAGCGAATTTAAATAGATTACTATATCATTGGTATCAATATTCATTTTAGAAAGTTTATCAAATAAATTATCCACTATTAAATAAAATGATTCATTATCTTCTAAACTATATTTTAAGTCTTTCCAGGTTATTTCTGATTCTTTATATAATCTAGTTACTTTTAAGTCATCGTTATTAAAAACTGCATAATAGCTATAGACCTTTGTTTTTGTTTTATTTTTATTATTCTCAGAAGGTGTAACAAATCTTAGATTACATATTGAAAAGTTTTGAACATTTCTATCAATATGGTCAACAAAAAGTCCTGGGATACTGGGTATCTCATCTTTAAATGTTGATGCTATTATAATATGTACCCTAAATCTAGATGTTTTTCCAGACTTATTAACATCTACTAATGGATATTTTTGTGATTTAGTGTTAATGGTTATTAGTTTTTTACTGTCCTTGTACCTAAACTTTCCATCAACTCTAGCCTCTACATTATCAACAATATTTAGTTTACCTGTTCTGTAGTCATAATATCTAGCAGTCTTCCATCCATCACTTAGTAAAAGCATAATAATTTTGGCTATTTAATTTTAATCCCAGTTGCCTCTTCTGGATCTAATTGTTTAAAGTTTGTTGTATTGTTTCAAATCCATCTAAAAATCGGAGAGGTGTTCAAAGTTAGCTAATCTTTTACTAACCTCTCTTTTATGCTTTTATTAAATGATTTGAAACTTGAGAGAACGAACAATAAGGAGCACATACTGAAATACACACTTTCTCATCGTCTCCTCTCACCTATAAGATTCAAACCCCGTCATAAGCGCAAATTAAGCATTTCAGAAAGATAAATAAAAAGAGTAGAACTTAATCTACTCTATTATTTTTTTATATACTTGATTTAGTATTATTACAAGTTTTACACAGCATTTGAAGATTTGATGGTATAGTTTTTCCACCTTTCGACCAGGGAATAATATGATCACCTTCCATTTCATTTAATTCAAAATGCTTTCCACACTTAGGACATATTCCCTTTTGTTCTTCATATTTAGTAGCTTTTTGTGAATCTGTAAATGTTCTAATACTTAAGAGCCTTTCATTATTTTTAAGCCCTAGGAGATATTCAAAGATACCAGATTTCTTAGTTACATCATCATCTTTATATAAATTTGATACTTCAGACTCCAGATATTTTGGATCATACGTATTATCTTTGTATTTCTTGTATAATTTTCCGATAGGTAGTCCTTTCATTTCTTTTCTATAATTTGGAAATACAGACTTAAACCATTCCATCATTTTATCAAACTCATTCCATAACTCAGAAGCATCTTTATCTAGTTGGTGTTTAGCCATATAAGTCTCAATATTATCATCAGAAATCCAACTTAAAGCAGTTTCTAACCAAGCTTGTCTATTTTGAGATCCACTAAGATATTTTGACCACTTAGTTTGCGCTGGACATGATGGTTTTGTAAAATATTGTTTAGCACTAGTACACCAAGTTCCACTATATGTTGCATTAAGAATTTCCTGATCAGTTTGAACTTCTCCAGAAACATTAATCTTTTTATACCACAATAATCTTTCTTCTAGTGTTCCCTCAACTAAAATTACATCAAGTTCATAATTTAAAAATCTCTCTTGCTCTTCTTTAGTTAGGTTGTGAAAGAATTGATCTCCTATTCCTGGCTTTGGATAACAGAACTTCCCAGATACAAATTCTAAGATACTCCAACCTCTTTGTAATCCATCTCCTAAGTCATATTTAAATTTACTACCTGGCTCCTTTACAAAAAATGTTAAATATCCTAAACAACAATTATTAATTACTGTGTCTATAACTGCTTGTTGTTTTTGTAATGAATAAACTATCTCCCTCTGAAAATCTGGTCTTACACAAAGCTGACCATTCATACTAGTTGCTCCAAGTATAGGATCATCAGAAAATTTCTCTATAAATTCTATAATCTTAATGTGTGTTTTTGTTTGTTTCATTTTTGCTTACTTTTGCTTTATAATTATTCTTCCATAAGTACCTTTTCCTCTTAATATCGGAACTCCTAATCCTCCTTGACCTATATATCTAATGTTTGGATCAAAGTCTAGTTGTTTAAGCATATCTGTAAAATTTGCCCATGAATTACCTGCGGCAAGTGTGATTATTTCAAATTGATCTGGACAATGTTGACCTAGATATGTTATAGGCACTCCCATATATCCTAAGTAGTCTTTAGGAATATCTACAGTTCTTCCACATTCTATTGCATTATAATTATCGTACATAGGATATTCGCTTTCGTGTCCTATATATTCTTTACATAGAAGAAGTGGTGTATGTCTTTTCTTTAAGTCAATATTAGTCCACCACATAATTGCAGGAACTTTACCATACTTAATCCCATTTTCTTCTCTATTAAATTTATATCCATCTGGGACCATAAACTCCATAGTCTTATTAAATCCATAACCAGGCCACATTTCGTTATTTTGTACATGTTTAAAAAACTCTTTATATGTAATACTATTCATATTAGCTATAAAAACAAACTTTTTATTATACGTAAATAACTGTTCTAGGAAGGGGCGTGCATAACTAAATGGCGGATTGGTCACTACAACATCACAAACATTAAGAATATCGATACTTTCTTGATTTCTAAAGTCTCCATTACCTTGAAGTGGTGTTATAACTAGGTCTTTATCATCTATAATACCGTCATTATTTAAGTCTGCATATAGGTCTAATCGATAAGTTGGTTTAGTAGCATCATAGTGAGTAGCTGTAAGTTGTTTAAGACCGAGATGCATAAAATTAAGAGAAAAGAACTTCCAGAAATTAGATTGTTGGGGGTCGTCGCAATTTAAGAATACATGTTTTCCTCTAAAGAAATCTATATATTCCTGATGAGTTAATTCAGCACATATGTCTCCCATCTGTGTATAAAATTCATCATTCTTCGCCTTCTTAGCGGCAATCATATTTTTATTACTCATATATTATTTATTTTATTACATATATAGGGCTAGAAAATTGTTTTAAGCGCGTTTTTATCATTTCAGAAATTCCACTCAATATTCCTTGAGAGCCTTATATATGTAGAGAAAATACCTAAAGTTTTATTATTTTGGTATTTTCAATTATTTTTAAGATTATAAACTAAAAACCTCGCAATGTATAGGTTAATTGTATATTACTATGAGATTTATGTATTTCGTAGAAGGTAGATCTGGTTGTCCTAGTATTTACAAATCATTCAAAGATTTATCAACCTGGATTGAACGTGTTTGTGATAATGAGAAAACAAACTTCACTGCAATACTTGATATAGATGATGAATATAGGATTTATCCTATGGCATATACTGACTTTAGTGTCAAGAGAAACATAAGGTGTTTGAAAAATCATTTTTACAAGCCGGGAATATGTCAACAAGTCGAAAGTGTTCTTTTAAGGATTGGTAATGGTACGTATAGGATAACCAGGGCAGTTTTATCTGAAATAAACAAGGGATGAAATACTCCCTTGTTTATTTTTCCGTCTATAAAACGTTGAAAGCCTTATATATGTATAATCAGTAGGTGACGCCTGGAACTCACTGCAAATAAAAACGAGAGAAGGAAAATAGGGCATTATAAGAGTTGAGAACGTTTCAACTCTTATTTTTTTTGGTCGTAATTTTAATTCTTATATTTCGACCGTTTTTAAATATATCCAAATCCTTATATATGTGAGTAAATGTTATTGTAAGAAAACTATGATAACATTTATTTTATTTTTCAAGAATTAAATTAACAAGAATTACTAACAATTAAAATAGAATAAATTATGAAGAACGAAGAAAAACTTACAAAAGAAAAAAGCAAAGGAAAAAAAATTCCAATGCCAGAAGAAATGTTAAGAGACTATATGATTTCTAGAGGCGTAGATAAAGCAATTAATATAAATAAAGCTTGGGAGAAAGAAAGAAAAGAGTATAAAAGTGAAAAATATTTTATTCCATCTGTCGGTAAAACAAAAGTCATATACGGAAAAACACCCTCTGGACTATTAATATCAAAAGCTTCTCCAATGCCAGAAGAGATGTTAATAGATTATATGATCTCTAAAGGTGTAGATAAAGCAGTTAATATAGTAATTGCTTGGGAGAAAGAAAGAAAAGAATATAAAAGTGAAAAATATCTTATTCCAGGTTATAGATCGATAAAAGATATATATGGAAAAACAGCATATGAATTTTTTCATGAATTAAGTTATTATTCAAAGACCCGTGCCATTAACTTTCTCACACTCCATGTTGAAGACTTGGCTATGATGGATAAACCAGAGCTTCTTCAGTTAGGAATGTTAGGAGATTTGCCGAAAGAGGAACATAAAAAACTCATTGACTATCCTAAAGGAGAAGAGAAAGTAGGAGTTATCAAAGAAATAATTGAACGTCTAAAAAATCCTAAAGAAAATCAAGAGGGGGTAGAGACGTTTAATGAATTTCTGAATGAAGACACTGATGAAGATAAAAAGGTAAATAATGAAGAAACTGAATTTGAAAAAGAACTTCATCGTGGACTTGAGATAACTAAGAAGCCAGAATCATATAACTTAGAAAAGCAAATCTCAGATCTTTTTGGTGGATTGAATGCTTTAGGTAATTTCAAACATAGTGATTTTACTAGTGAAGAAGCTATAGACTATATCGTAAGTCTCGAAATACAGAAACTTTGGAATATAGTCATCTGCAATCCTACTGAAGCCATGAGATTAGTTGAAGAACAAATGCTTAAAAAAGGTAGCAGTGAGTTTTTTGGAAAAGTTATTAATGAGTTTCTAAGACAATATAATGAAGTGATTAATTTTAAAATTCCAGAAGGTTATTCATTTCCGTTTCAACCAACTTTAATGCAAAAATTAACTGCATTTATGGTTCTAGAAAAAGAACAAGCAGCTAATTGGAGTGAAACTGGTTCTGGAAAAACTTTATCTGGAGTTCTATCATCAAGAGCTATAGATTCAAGAATAACTTTTGTAATAGCTGTAAACTCAACTATAAATAACTGGACAGATGATGCTATTAAAAAAGCTTATCCAGACAGTAAAGTTTATAGAAAGAGTAATATAACAGATACTACAATTTTAGATAGAAATTTTCATAATTATGTAGTAGTTAATTATGAGGAGTTCCAAAATTCTAATAAATTCTTGAATAAATGGAAACCGTTCTTGATAAATAATAAAGTAGATTTTGTTATCTTAGACGAAATTCAAAAAGTAAAAGCAAACAGTCAAGATAATATGACTAACCGCAGAATAGTCATAGAAAATCTACTCCAAGAGATAGACAAGAAATGTGGTCGTGATTTAGAAAAAGAAGGTCGTAAAGTATCTATTCTTGCTCTATCTGCTACTCCTGTGATCAATAGTGTTAATGAGGGATTATCTATTATATCTCTCTTAAGGGGGATAGATTATACTAGTAAAAGAAATACTAGAAAGTCTGCATTAGCTTGTCATTTTGATATAGTTAAGATGGGCTTAAGACTAGTTGAAGAATCTCCTGCTATTGAGAGGTTAATTACATTCCCAATAAAAAGGGATATAAAAGATATTTCTGGAATTAATATAGAAGGAAATAAAAACTTCTTAGTCGCTATTGATATTTGTGGTTGCTTGATTAAAATTGGAGAGTGCATCAGAAGAGGATATTTACAGCCAGGAATCCCTACTGTAATTTATACTGAATTAGTTACTGATGTTATTGATCCTATTATTGGATTTCTTCAAGCAAACAATTTCAGGGTTGGTGAATTTACTGGTAGAAACGAAAGTACGAGAGAGATCATAAAAGAAGATTTTATTGCGGGCAAATATGATGTATTAATTGCATCTAAACCAATTACAACTGGTGTAAATGGATTACAGAAAGTATGCAATAGAATTATCCCAATAGTTCTCCCGTGGACTTATGCAGAATATCATCAACTTATTGGAAGATTAAATCGTAAAGGAACTATATTTGATGAAGTACAGGTTATAATACCTACCATCGAGTATACCAATTCCGACGATGAGGTTTGGTCGCTTGATAATAATAGATTAGCTAGAATACATTATAAACAAATATTAGCTGATGTTATTATGACTGGAAATATTCCTGATGATATAATAACTACAGAACAAGCTTATAAATTAGCTAAAGATAAATTTCTTACCTTTATAAATAATGAGGGAGGTAGTGAAAAATCTAGGGAAATTCCAGTACAAGCAGCTGAACTTAAACCTGCACCATCTAAAACAAGACCTGAGGGACAAGGAAATCAGAGGGATTACTTCTCTGAATTTCAAGGTATTAATCAAAGAATATCAACCTCAACTTGTGATGGTGTGTTTAGTAAGATCTTCAAAAATAAAGAAGATTGGGAAAACTACCACATCTTAAGAGAAAAGGCAACTGGATCTAAACAAAACCAGCCACTAGAAATTATATCTCAAGATTTCTTAAAGTCTAAAAAACATAAGATTATTGGAGATATGGGATGTGGTATGAATCAGCTTAAAACATTATTACCAGAAAACTATGAAGTTATTTCTGTGGATATGTATGCGGCTGATGATACAGTGAAAGTATGTAATCTTATGGATACCTCAAAAATTATTCCAAATGAAAGTTTAGATATCGCAGTATATTGTTTATCATTATGGAGCAGAGATTGGAGAGAAATTTTAAAAGATGCATACAGAATCTTAGATTATGATGGAAAGATTATAATAGTTGAACCTGTTAGCTCATCATCAAAAAGTATTGATAAAGTGAGACAAGCTTTAATTGAAAATGGATTTACAAACATTTCAACAACTAAGGATGGAGAAGATAAGTTCTATTATATGACAGCCAATAAATAATTAAAATATAAGGGAAGATATTTCACTTCCCTTATATTTTTTTCTTTAAACTCTTATATATAATATAAATCTAAAAAGTATGAAATTGAATATATTATCTGAGAAAACTACAGTAAAAAGAAAACCCGAGTATTGGGTTAGTCTATATTATGAAAATGAAACAGTTGGGAAATATATATTTTCTAAACTTACAAATGATCTAAAAAGATTTATAGGAATTCTTCAGGATATTAGTAAAAGATATGAAATAGAAGATGGAAAATTCTGCTGTTATTTTTCAGATGAGTTAAATAGAATGTTCAAAGAAGATCATGAAACATACGATTTCTTAACGTGTCTAAATAGTCATAATTACTGCTATGATTTAGTAAGTGAGGATAATGAGTTTGAATATGCATTTATGGAATTTAAAGTAGAATATATAGACGAAAACGGAGATTGGCATAATGTAGAGATAGAAAATGAGCAAAACATATAAAAAGAAAGTTAAATCTAGTTTATTTAAAAATGGAGAACATGGCCATCACAACACCTTATCTCGAGAATTTAAAGGAGTAGATACTGGTGGCTGGTTAATTAAATCATTCAGAGGGCTTATTGATAGACGTGATTATGAGTCTGATAGAAATAAAAGTATTAGACGAATTATGAATAAGAAAAGACGTATATCAATGAAAAGAAATGTACAAAAAGAGTTAAATAATGAATTAGAATAAAAAATAAAGAGGGTTTTTATTTCCCTCTCTATTTTTTTACCATTTATTTTTATGTGTTTTTATATAATCCATATAAATTATATTAAGAACACTAAGCGGAACAGTTTGTTTATTTAATGTTTTTAATTTTATGGTATGTCCTGATTTACTAACTATTTTTCCTCTGTCTATTTCAAATAATAGTGCTGGTTTAGTATAATCAGATCCATATTGCTGAAATGATTTAATTTTTCCACTATACTCTAAACCATACCTTTTTATTGTAAATTCTATTTCTGGTATACATTCATAACTATAAGTTGGTCCAAAATAAAAATGATTGAATATAGTTTTTATTAAATCTTCTTTTTTCATCTTATTTCTTCTTTATCATTCCTATATTTTTTCATAAGCCACCTCATAAATCTGCGTCTACCTGAGAATATCCTAAAGTTTCCAGGCTTCCACCAATAGTCTCTATAATTATAGTCAACTTTTTTCCTATATTTTTCTGCATTTAGTGAGTTCTTTAATTCAGGAAATATTATATCTGGATTTATTATTTCAGCATCAATATCTAGTAAAACATATTTTATTGCTGAACATATTCCTTTAAATTCACTCCTTATTAAAAGTTTTCTAGCTTTTTTTAATATATCAATTCTTTTCATTTTTACATTCTATATCTAATTTATGAACTACAATAATAACATAATCATTTCTAGTTCCATCAATAATTCGTTTATCTACATAATAGAATTCTAATTTTTCATTATTATCTCCAAAATGTAAAATAACCGAATCATGTCTTTGAGGAATTTCTCCATTCCAATTTGGCCATTGTTTAATATAATTACCTTCTTTATCTATAAATTCAAGTGTCATATTAATTATTATAGTTATTAAAGATAATAAACTCTCCGAAATCTGCTAATATTTCGTCTTTATAAAGTGGCATTTGTCCGATAATATCTATAATTATAGAAGTATTAAGCAATTCAACTAAGTTATTAATATTCTCTTGTAAGTTAATTATCCTCCTTGAAAATGAGGTTAATTCTAATTCATCATAAGAGTTTAATACTTCATTTGGAGTATTCTGAAATTTTAATACAAATGAGTATGATTCACTAACTTTTGCTAAAGCTTGAATTGCTTGTTCTCTATCATATTCTAACTTTGATATTTCTTCTAAAATACAAGCAAGAATAGAAAATATAAACATTTCCTTATTCTTTATATATTTCATTTCTATTGTATATCTATTCATAATTATTTAATTTAACATAATATTCATTTATAAGGGTTTAGAGAAAATAAAGAAGAAAGACATATTAATATTTTATTTTTAATCCTTTGAAATTCTTATATATGTAAAAAATTAAAATTATAAAATTATGGGAGAAATATATTTCAATATTGGATTAGCAGTTATTAATTTTATTTTAGCATGTATTAATATTATACTTGGGTTTTTTAATAATAAATCCTCTTTTGTATATACAGGTCTATTTAATTTAGTTATTGCTTTACTTATCTCTTATATTACTTATTCTATGTATGATAGAAATGTAATGACTGAGATAAAAGAAGAATATGAAATTGAATCTTATTATAAAATAAACGACTTGGTAGAAAAAATAAAACAGGATACCACCATATTGAATAAAACGGAATTATTATTTTCAATAAAACCCCAAGTAGATGAAGTAAATAAAATTATTGAAATTAATAGAAATAATTATGATTCTTGGTGGAATGGATATCAATATTCAGAAAAAATTGGAAATTTAAAAAGGATTAGATTATATTAAAAGAGTATAGAAATATATTCTTTTATTTTTTTTCTTCAAACCCTTATTTATAGAGAATTAATTAAAATAATTTATTATGTTTAGTCTTGATAGATTAATTAAAAGAAGAAGAGTAACAGAAGAAGAATTAACTCCATTAAATGAAGAGTTAGAAAGGAGATCCCAATTATTTCTTGACGAATTACTAAAAGATACAAATATAAAAACTCAAGAAAAGTATGAAGAGGATTTAGTAAAAGATTTAAAAGATCTTGGATTTAGTTGTTCAAAAAATGTAACAGAAACAAATAAATTTAATAGAACCATACAGACTGTATTACAATCTATCCAATTTATTGAACAAGTTAAAGATTATTTTGGAGCAAGTACATTAGTAATAAAAAATGAAGACTTAATGTATTTAATAGATAAATATGATTTAGTATGTGGTCCATTTGATCAATATTTAGGGTATATTCCACCAGAAAAAACTTTTAAAATTAAAGAATCTAAAAATAAAATAGATTTTTTTAGAAACCTTAGATGTTATAAAGATGATTATGAATTTCGTGAATTGTGGATTCATTATAATTCTTATCGATTAATCTATCTTAATAGAATTAATCATAGACGTGGAGGTTATCAATTAAAAAACAGTAATATAAATCCACAGGAGGTAACTAAAAGATTGTTGAGGTTTGGCATGTTCTTAGTTCCTGATGATGAAAGATTTGTATATAAATCGTTAGGTGGAGTTCGTGATTCTGGAAGAAATTGTATAGAAGATGATCTAGGACTTCTTAAAGATTCAACATATATTAGTGATGTTGATCTTACACATAAAGGACAACATTTATTTATATGTGCTCCAAGCAAAGATATGAATGTAGACTTTAGTAGTAAGATAGTTAAATATCCTGATCCACTTATTTGTTCTCTTGGAGTTAACAATAGTGTTGTAATTCATACTATGTGGGGTCCAGAGTCTGAAGATTCTATTTTAGGTAAATATAAATAAAAAATATAAATACGGAAAATTAAATCCGTATTTATTTTTTATACATTTCTTCAGGAGCTTCAATAGCTAACCCTTCTTCAATTAATCCTCTATAATCAAAATGATGTTCATTAAGCCAATCAAATAAAGTTATATATTCTTCCGTTGGACATTCTGTTTCATCATCCCAGCAACCCTGACTATGATAACGGATTTGAATCTGTCCACTCCAAATATTCCAGACATATTTTTTTGATAACTCTTTTTTCTCCTCATCTGTCATACTTGACATTGAACGGAGATATGGTTTGATATCATCAATTTCAATGTCATCAATATACCATGACCAATCTAATGGATTATTATGATAGATTTTTATAGATTCTCCATTTTTATCTATACTTTTAATCTCGTCAATTGTAAAATCTCCTTGTTTACAAATGTTTTCATGGTGGTAGTTATAGGTGTTCCTTAATTGTATCTTTACTCCATAAGGCAACCTCGCGCAAAGGTCTTTAATGAGTATTTGTTTTTCTTTTTGTGTCATTTCAGAAGTTTTACAATTTCAAGATTTACATAGTTTTCAGTAATCATAGTTCAATAGTTTTTTCTATTTCACAAAGTTTCAATGCGTGTTGGAGTTGGTGGACATAACGAATATTAAATAATGGGATAATAGTATCGTTTCCATCTTTATCACTAAGATAATATCCGAACATTATTATCTCACCACATATAGCAATATGCAGAACACTGGTTATTTCAAACACATTCCACAAACAACAGCTAAAATTCATTTGAAAATGCTGAAAGCCATTCTTTTCAATGATTTCTGGAGTAAGTGGTACTGCTTGAAAATTAAATACATCATCATCAAGTAAAGAAAAAGTTTCTTCTGTAACTTGAAAATAATACTTCTTTCCCTCTGCTTCCCAACTATACCAATCTCCAATCATTAATTCTTCTTTTTTCATCTTATTTTAGTTTAATAATATATTTTTAATTTCTAATGCTTTTTTAATTGGGATAGATACACGAGTTGGTATATGTGGTTCACTTAAAAACCAACATGCACATTTTATAGGTTCATCATAATCCCAATCTTCTCCAGCATAAACACAATCTTTTTTAGGAGATCCTGCACAACATTTTTCATCACCCTCTTTATTTTCGTATCCACAAGAGTATTCACTGAGTTCGTATAATTCTCCTATTTTATGTAGTCTATTTATACTTTTTTCAATCATCTCTTTTGTGTAGTTGTATGGTTTTTTCATTAGTGTTTTAGGGTGTGGTTTATCATACCAAGAAAGACATCTATTATCATGAGGTGCTCCATCTATAAAAGCGTATTCAATGTAACGCCCGTTTTCATCCTCTCGTAAATACACATACTTATCTAATTCATTATATAATTTAGCTTTTAATTCTAACTTTTCTAAATCTTCTTTAGTTGGTATCATAGTATATAGTTTAATTACTTAATTACACTATTAAGGATTTGAATAAAAAAAATAAAGAGGATTTTAATTATCCTCTTTTGTAGCGACACCCAGGATCGAACTGGGACCCCATAATCGGGAGCGGTTTTTCCTACCACTCTATGTTACCATAGCCAGAATAGTTTCTGTTGTGGTCTCGACTATATCATAACCATATTATATTTCTATAACTTAGGCTGTACCTCTATAGTCTGTACACATTTATGATAATTTTTTTATTATCAATTTAGCTCGGTATTGTCCTTCTATAAATTTAGTTAGGATATCCACCGAATTAGGGTACTTCTGATATGAAATTTCTTATCATATCACTCTTTTTTATGCAACCTGTATTTTTCTGGTTTTATTTTTTCTACAGGCCTTATTTCTCTTTTATGATTTTGTATTTCTGATCCATATTTTCCAGAACACTCTTTAGAACAGAAATATCCAGAACTATTTCTATCTTTTCTGTTTCTATTATGTAGCTTACTTCCAGGGATAGTAAATTCTTTTCCACAATAAGCACATATCGCAGTTATATCTTTATTTCTTATAACGTCATTTTTACAATGTTCCTTTCGGTCTAAAAGTCTAAGATTAGATAAGTTATTATTTAGTGGGTCTCCATCTATATGATCAACTGTTTCATTCTCTAATAAATATCGATCTAGATGTTTTTCCATTAAATATTTTGGATATGACATTGATTTCTTTGTTTTATCTTCAAAAACTAATGTTATCCTTAACCTTCCATCTTTACCTTTATATGGACCATACTCTTTAATTATATTATCGTATATCATAATATAAATTTTTAAATCATTAACGTTTGTCTACTAATTGGCAAAAAGACCGCCTTGTCTACCAATTCCAACATGCCGCCACTTTCTATCATCTATAAGGATTTCAGGGTCTTATGTATCCCTGAATAAAAATAAGTCGGGATGACTGGACTCGAACCAGCGATCTCATGCTCCCAAAGCATGCATACTAACCAACTGTACTACATCCCGTTTGTTAATTATCTTGAGTAGTAGACGGGATTCGAACCCGCGGCCTCGAACTTGGAAGGATCGCGCTCTAACCAACTGAGCTACTACTACATTGTTGTTTTTGTTTTGAAAAAGCGGAAATGGGGAGGCTCGAACTCCCATATCGGCTCATCACCGACCTAACGGTTTTCAAGACCGTCCTCTTCACCAATTTGAGTACATTTCCACTATTTTGTTATTTATGTTGAGCTCTTCAGACAGGACTTGAACCTGTGACACCCTGATTAACAGTCAGGTGCTCTAACCAACTGAGCTACTGAAGATTATCTATTATATTTTGCGGAGTCTAATGGGCTCGAACCATTGCGTCATTGCTGACCTACCAGTTTAGCAAACTGGCCCCTTCACCAACTTGGGTAAGACTCCACTGTTATTTATCTTGAAAGTAGAGGTGGGTGGATTCGAACCACCGAACCTATAAAGGAGCGGATTTACAGTCCGCCGCAATTGACCAACTATGCGACACCTCTACGATTTAGTTAATTTGTTTTGAAATTGGGTGAAAGGAGGGAATCGAACCCACAACATCTTGAACCACAATCAAGCGCTCTACCAATTGAGCTACAATCACCACTTGACAACTATAAGGATTTCAGGGCCTTCTAATATTCCTTTTTATTAAATTAAAAACTAAAGGGAAATATTTCATCCCTTTAGTTAATAATTGGAGGTACTGTTGATGATGAATTGGTCCATGAAATAGGATAATCACCATAAATACCAAGAGGCTTAGGATATAAGTTCATTAGTTGACCAAGTACTTGCCTTAACTGTTCCTCTAATCTCTTAATATCTTTCTTACAGTCTTCTAATTCTTTTTTACATTTATTCAACTCTTCATCTCTCTCCAGTAATAGATCTTTTACGAGATTTTCTGGATTTTCTATATTTTCTTCTATGAACTTTAGTAAATATTTTTTCATAATTTCTATAGTTCCATCCTCATTTAAAATCTCGTTTATTTTTTCAGCAACTTTTTCTTTTATCTTCTCATCACCTAAATCTACAGTATATGGACTTATGTTTTTTAATACATCTTCCCAAGTTGATGCAATACTATTATTATAACCATAATCATAACAATATTCTTTATCAGTTGATGTTAAAATATTTTTGTTAGTTATAGTGAGTGTTTTATTTTCTTCGTTCATTATTTTATTTTTCCTTGAGGGTTATGATTTATTTTATTAGGTGCTTCAAATAATTCCATAATTCCCAAACACCTATAAATAATGTTGTTATATGATCCTGAATATGATTTATGATAATGACCATAAAACCAATAATCAGTATTTACTGATTCTAAAACATAATTTAAATATCTTCTAGAATCTATAATATTTTTGTATTGATATTCCGGTAAGTTATCTCTTTTTATGATTGGTTCGAAGCATAGTGGAGCTTCATGAGAAATTATAATATCTACTCTTCCAGGTAAATCATCATATTTTTTCTCAATAACTTCACTTTCCCACCAACAAGGTAATTTATGTTTTCTTTTTCTTACCTCATTCTCCTTTATCCTATCTTCTATATCAGTACTATTAGCTCCACCAATAGCATAAATTTTTCTTCCTGATATATTGTGAATTTTATGATCCTCTAAAAATTCTAATCTAGGATAATTTTTTGGATTTATGAAAAAGCTTGGATCATCATGATTTCCTCTAATCGTATGGAGGTTTATATCATTCTTTTCCAATCTTTTTTCCACACTTTTATAAACATCATCTAGAGTCTTATCAAAACCGACTCCAAAATCACCCAATACTATGACATCTGCAGACTTTATATCAAATTGTTCTGTTATTTTATACACCAGTTCTTTTAGTTCTCCATGTATATCACCGCAGAAAATTAATAATCTATCTTCGTTCATAATAAATCCGGATCATTTAAAATTAAGTGCATTATAGTTTCTTTTTCTTCCTTTGTTAAACTACTATACATTTTCTCTAAAGATTTATTACAAGTTCGTATTATAGATATTGCTTTTGATATTTCTTTATCTCCTTCTTCTTTACCATCTAAAATATTATCAAATACATATCTATAGTCGTCATCATAATATCTTGTATTTACATAACTATACTTATCTCTCATAAAATAACTTTTTTAGTTTTTATTTTAATTATTTAAATCAGAAACTAATATATATTTTATTATTTTATATTTCGTTTCTATATTTGCTTTATTAAATAGATCAACAAATTTAATAAAAGTTTTATCTATTTTTTTAGTAGCAGGTAGAGTGTTTATAAAATTAGTAAAATCTTGTGCCACTAATGGTTTTGCTAATTCAAAACCAAGATCAAATATTTCAATTACACCAGTTTTAATATCTGAACCTACAATAGCTATATCAAAAGTTATCGTAGATGTCCCCTTGTCATAACTAAGCACTCTCCCAATAATAGATCCATTATTTATTCTAGCTAATACAATATCTCCTTGTTTAAACATCGTCGACATCTAAATAATCAATATTGAAATTCTTTGCACAATCTAAATCGGAACTACTAAAATCTCCTTCACGACCTCCAGCATCTCCAATCAAGATCATTTTGTTTTTGTCTATGTATTGTAAGCCGCGATAATATAATAATTTTGTTAGCATTCCAGTATTTGGTTTTCTATCTACATTATTTTTATCTTCACTTGTGCAATACATACAGTCAACAATTAGATTATCATTTTTTATATAATCCATTAAGGCAGCAGAAATAAAATTAATCTTACAGCTAAAATATTCTTCTACTACTAATCCTCTTTCTATACCGCCTTGATTAGAAACAATAAATATGTAACATTTTCTACCAGCATTTTTAACCCACTCTTTTAATAATTTCCATACTTTCCAAATAGGTTTACAATCAATAATACTAAGAGGAAATGTTTTACCACTTACTGTTTCTATTAACGTTGAATCTAAATCTATAAAAACTATATCTTTATTTTCAAGCATGGTTTTAATATTTTTAATGTTAATTCTTTTATAAGGTTATGAAGTTCTTATATATGTAATTTAATTATTATGGATTGTTATATAATTAAAAGAAAATACAGATGTAAGAATAGTATAGATAAATACACTAGAAAACCTATTATATATAAATATCAACAAGTTAGATTATCATTTATTTTTAAAAACTACAAAATAAAGGATAAATCTAAAGAGCAGTTGATAATTTTTGATATTGATTTAGTATTTCCAGCTAATAAATCAGTTATAATATTAAGTAAAAATAACTTAATTAGAAAAATAAAAAACAATTATTTGGAAAGTTATATAAAATTTCTAAATTTTTCTCAATTTAATACAACCTATAAATCAGATAAATTTAAAGATATTATTGATTTAAAAAAGTTAAAAATAAAATTTAAAGAAGAAGATTTAGAATATATATTTAAAAATATAGTAGGAAATATTTTAATAATAAACGATAAGCAAAAAGAGTTAATTATTAAAGGTTGTGGGGATTATTTTTTCGATCAATTAAATTTTTATAAAAATGCGAGATTTAATCGAACTCCTTTAGATTACGAATGCTTTGGTTATATAGCCAAACTGTAAAAGCCTTATAAATGAAATTATTAAATATTAAATATTAAGAAAATGTGGATCTTAGGATTTATTTTAGGATTTTCAGTAGGAATAGGAATAATAGTGTTATTAGCTAGTCACATAATTATTATAAAAAAACATCGTGATTTTTATGATAATATAGAGGATTATGGAAAAGATGATGATTATACAACATTAAATCAGTCAAAAGCTCTTATAGAATTAGGCTTATTAGAAAAAGCAGAATTATTAAACCCATCAGCATATTATATTTATTATAGTTGGGTTTATAATACTACTCCAGTACATGCTCACACAACAACGCCTGTAATTTCGTTTGAGAGGGCTGGAGATGATTGTATACCTTGTTGGAGCACTGAAAAATTAATAAGTCTGATTTCTAGTGTAAGTGATAGTGTTAAAATAAAAAAGAAACATAACTATTACTCAATTAAATTAAGAATAAGAAAAAAGTTTTATATAACTGATAGCTATATTAATTTAACAGACTTACTTTTTGATGTTGTATATAGTCTATTAGAAGAAAATAAAATAGGAAAAGAATTAGAAGAGAATTAAATCTCTTCTTCTCTTTTTTAATCTCCCAAAAACCTTAAATATGTATTATAAAAATCTTAAAGTTATGAATGAAAATAGTACTAAGAAGAAGATAAGAATTGTAAATAAGAGTAAAGAGAGTGTAACAATAGATATAAGAAACGCAGGAGGTATTATCAAAATGAGCTGGAATATTTTTAAAAGCTTATTTGATATATGTGAGGAAGATACTAAATTCTGCTATACTAAAGAAGATAATAATGCTACCTATATTAAATTTAGGAGATTATTAAATAAAGCAGTTGATTCTTTTGGTAAGATCAAAGATACTAAAAATCCTGATAAAAAACATCTTGAAACTTTAGGAAAATGTTACAATGATCTTATAGTGTTACTTAATTGTACTAAAGAAGATCTGAACAAATTAGTTATAGATAAGTATAATGAAGTAATAAAACAACAAGAACAAGACAGTAAAAATAAAGATACAGAAAAGAAACAACTAAAGCGCAACAATTATCAAAAAGAAAAACAGATTAAAGAAAAGAGTAAACCTAAACAACAAAATTATACTAAAAATATTCCTACTATACCTGTTTCTACTTTTGGTGATTTAGATGAGCTTAAACAACTTAAGGAGAAACTAAATGACAAGAGAGGAAGCTAAAAAGAAAGCACTTGACAGCATAAATGAAGGAATAAAAAAATACGGAGAAAATGCACCTTTTATGAGTTGTCCTATGCCTGGAAAAAATACATGGACATTTAAAGAGGCAAAAGAATCCGTAGAAAAAGATATTTGTTTGGAAGGAACTAACGATAATTTAATTGACGATATACTTAAACTAGATGAATACTTACAACAACAACGAGAAAATAACGGAGAATGATATTATAGAACTTGAATCCTGGTTAATGTATGCCCACAAAGATTTTAATAGTGGAAACATAGATCCCCGACATCTAGAAGTATTATCTAGGATGATCAATTCTATAAAACCTAAAAAGAGAAATCCTAAATTTAACAAAAAATGATGATAATACTTGGAATTATTCAGACTTTAACGGCAGCAATAGGAGCTTTTATAGGTGGTTATGTAGCTACTGGAATATGGCTTGGAGGAATAAAAAATCCAAGAATAATAAAAAAGTCATTAACATTAGCAATTGCGTTTTTGTTTATTAGTTTTATACTGCTTATGATAACAAAATAAAATAAGAGAGACTAGAAATTAATTTCTAGTCTTTTTTTTGTTTCTATTTTCTTTTAAGATCTCCTATTATCAAGCAAATAAATGCTAATACAAATAATATAATTGCTAATATTTTCATAATATTTATTTTAGTTTGTTACATATACATATATAAGGCTGTGGAGGCAAACGTCTTTATATGATAAAAAATAAGAATAGGGTAAAATAAATCCTATTCTTATTTTATTTTCTTTATTTTTTCTTATACTTTAATCAAAATCTGTGTCGTAGATGTCCTCAATTAAATCTACTCCTGGATATTTCTTTTTAAGTTCTTCATATTCTTCAGTTAAATCCCAATCTTCTAATGCTTCTTCTAAACTATCCCACATATCATAGAAAGGTCCAATACCAAAACAATCACAAGAGTTTTCACCAAGTTCAGCACACAATTCATCATTACTGAAATCCCAGTCTTTTGTGTTAATGATACCTAATCTCCAATCCATATCTTCACCAACTATAATTTTAAAGTCTTTCTTAAAACTCTCTATATCCCAATCTGGATGTATGAAAATTAGTTGGTCTCTTTCATCTTTACTCTTTCTTAATCCATCTATATAGTTTTTCCAGTTTCTTAGTCCTTTTATAATCAGATCTAAAATATAGTCATCTATATCATCAATAGAAATGAAACCTTCTTCTATATTAAAGACTTGATTAAATCTTCCGGTAGTATCTAAATTATTCTTTTTAACATAATCTAGCATCTTTTCTGCTACATGGACAGATATATCGAAACCATCGCCGTCACATGTTTCTCCAGCCATTATAAAGGAGCATGCAAAATTAGATTCAATATATGCATATCTTACATCATCTTTCCAATTTAATTCTGGTAATTCTTTCTTTAATTTCTCTATTAATTCTTCGTTTTTCATAATAATTTTTTTTTAATCACATGAATAATTAGCTATAACTATTTGATTTTTGTATTTTAAAACGTCTATACTAATATCTCCAAAAACAGGATCATTATAATATCCACACCATATTTCTACTTCTGATAAAGGTGGGAGATTATTGTTATAAGTTGGATCTATATAGTATCCACAACCACCAAATTCATCAAGACCAACTGTTTCCTCTAAAAGTGATCTTAATGATTTTCCACTATTCCACTCTTTATCTAAATCATCATAGAAAAACAGAGTATCATTAATAGCAAGTGACCCTTCTCCTATTAGTTCAAAATCATTTCCACAATTTGAGATAATCTGTTCAATTTCCTCTAATGTCTTCATATAAATATTTTTTTTGTTTTTTATCTTACAACTTTGATTTAATATACTATTTGTAATGGTTTTAGTCTTCCAATATCTTTATAATAAAATACACCATCCCAAATACTACCACATCTAGCATTGTTTGTTGATATAGTTTTATTTATTTTTTCAACTTTTTCTTCTAAGTCCGGGATAAAAGCTGTTTTAAGTTTCTCATCGTTATAACAATTTATTATTATAACTTGATTTTTAACTTTTTCATAAGTTTCTATAAATTCTATTCGCTCTCCTCTAAATTTGATATATTCACTAATATCTATAATAAAGGAAACAAAAAGAGTAATTGCAAACAACCCAATAAAGATGGGTCTAACATTCCAATTCTTAATATATATGGCTAATATTAAGAAAACTAATAACAATATTATCTCTAAAAATATTATCAACATAAATTTTAATTTTTATATTTGTTTAATACTTCATCTTTACTCTCTTCACCCCACATGGAATAAATAACTACACCTTCTGAAGTAAGTGAACAAATAAATGGATCTGTTGTTACTTTTGTAAACATCTTCTTTTTAGTATTTGTACTCATTTCATTGATTGGAGCACAAATAAACATAAAATTATCTATTTTAAAAGTATCAATGCTAGATATAGTTTCTATATCTTCATTAAACACTGTCTTCATATAATGTTCAAAGCTATCTTTGATAATCATCCATCTACTACTATCACCTATCAAAAATGGAAAACTAGTTAAAGCATTTATTGTTGAATCCTTTAGTTTGTGTTTTCTAAAATCACCAGGATCTCTATTTAAATAACTCATTTCTATACTATCTACATCAATAAAGTATAAATCTTTATTAACATAGTTTTCAACAATTTTTCTATATCTGTAATAATATGTATTATTATCAAGATTTAATATCTTATCACGAGCCTGTTTTATCTCAATAGCTTTTTCATCTGGTATTCTTCCTGTAAAATCAGAAAATTCTCCACAAGTAAGATTATATTTATTAATTAAATGTATAAAATCTTTTAAGGAGATAACTAATGTATTCTGACCAAAATATTCATGAATTTCGTTAATGAATCTTAACGAATCTAGCGCTCTTTGAATAGTTTTATTAAACTCTTTATTAGATTTTTCTATAGATAATCTAATTTCCTCCTGTCTTTTTCTTTCTTGTAGGTTTTCAGAATTTTCAAAACCTAATGAAGAAATTATATTCTCTATTTCTGTACTTTTAGGTATATCATTATTTTTTTCTTTTATTTCTTGAGAACTGATATATTTAAGATTTCCTAAGTAATCAACATAAAGAGTTTTTAATTCTTCTTGTAATTTATTTTCTTCTTTTAAACTAGTCTTTTTTATTCTAGTCAAAAAATCTAATAACATAATTTTATAATTTTAAATTGTTAATCTATAAATAAGGGTTTGAAGAAAGATAAGTAGGTTGGAATTATTTAGACTATAACCGCTTAATATTGGATTTTGCGTATTTGGTTGTTATGATAATAAAATAAAATAAAATAAAATAAGAGAGACTAGAAATTAATCTAGTCTTTCTTATTTATTCTTATATAATTTTAATTTTCTAATAATCCTGGAAAATACTTCTTTTTTATCCATTCTAATTCCTGAAGTTTTCTCGGATAAAAACAGAAATTCATATAGTGGACATATTCTTCTCCACCATGAGTATCATGTTTTAATACAGGAATATTAGAATATGCTGTTGTAATTTTTATAAAATCATCAATAGCTCCCTCTTGAAGTATGTTTGCTACTTCTTTTATATCTTTATAATTAGATTCTTCAAATTTTCCATCACCAATTGGATAATTATAGTCCTTATCCATAGCATGACTAATAACATCCATAACAGATTTTTCAAAATTTGTAATAACTGGTAATGAAACAACATAAAGATCTAAACAGTGAGGATCTGCTATTTCATTTTTTACTTGTTGGTTGTAAAATATTTCTCCAAAATTTGAATAGTTATGTGCTAATCCACTAACTGAGGCAACTATTGGATACTCTTTAATACCACCGTCCCAGGAATAAATCTTAACGGTATTTCCTAATTTTGTTTCTACTTTAAGTTTTTCAGATTCTATATCTTTTCTAAACTTAATATCAAACTTTTGTCTTCTTTCCATAATGTTTTAATTTAAATTGTTAATCTATAAATAAGGGTTTGAAGAAAAAAATAAGTAAGAGGGCTAGCTTTTCATTACAGCATCCCCCTTAACAATTTAAATTTACAAAAATGAAAACCAATTCGTTTTACATATATAAGAATTTCAAGGCTTTTATAAATCTTCATATTCAATTACTAAGTTAGATGTTCTTTTTTCAGATAATTTTGGTCCTAATATTTTATAGAAACTACCTATATCATCTAAATAGGTACAAATTGGATACATATCAACTCCATTAATTGTATACTTTCTACACAACTCACCAATGGAATCTAAGTAAATGTCTGCTTTAAATTCTATAGATGATACAAATGATATATAAGTTGACAATACATCAAATACTTCAACTTTATCATTTATACTATCTTCAACAGCAAACTCAACTGTATCATTTTTGTTTAATCTATATAATAGCTTACACCAAAAATTATTACCTATATCTATCTCTTGTAAAATATTTCTAAATAATGTTGCAGGCTTAAAATCACCTATAAAATATTTTCTATGTAATTTTATATGACGACTTTCCCAAAAAAAGCCAAATTTACTTAATCTTATAAATTCTTTACTTTTATTTTCTTTTATAATCCATTTTTTCATATCTATCTTGTTTTAATGTTAAAAATAAAAAAGAGAAGATCAACCAAAGAAATTATCTAGCGTCCTAAATAAACTTTGATACCCTCCTATCTTCTCTCGAAAATATAACCTGTAATTCCGAGATATTTAGCAGTACAAATTCTAAAATCCATTACTGACTATATTCAATTATAAGGATTTTAAGGCTTCTCATACGCTTTCTTTAAATATAGAAATTAATTGTAGTAAGTTTTCATAATTACAGGAACAGATACTTACTTTATTTTTTAATTCATCAAGATCTACTCCTTTTTTGTAATGCCATATATTTATTTGTGTAAGTTCCATGATATAAGATTCAATAAATGACTTAACAACATAATCAGTAAAATCAAATATAATAGGTTTTTCTAACTTAATTTTCAAACTGTTTAATATGTTTTTTAAATTTGTTAGATCTTTTTTACTATTATCTTTAAAATCTACTAATCTTTCTATCTTTATGTTTTTGTATTTTTCTTTTATATATGAATCTCTTACATTATCACAGAATCTATTATGCCAACGAGTACCATCATGTTCTAAATCTAGTCCATATTCAGGAAAAAACCAATCTAATTGTATCCACTGCTTTTTTCTGAATTTACACCACTCATTATCATTGTTTTTCTTGTTAATCCAGTCTCCAAATCCTTCAGTTAATTCTTCTCTATCGCACAATATATCCCATAATTCTCTATCATCTAAAATAACAACTGCTTCTCTAAAATAAATCAAATCAGAAAAATATGTATCTATTAATCTACATATACTTTCCACAGGTTTATTAGATTTATTTATTTGATCACTTCTAAACTCTTTAATACTCTTATACTCCTCTCCGTAATATCTTTTCTTTGTATTTAATTTCCATACTCCAGATTCAATAAATAAAGGGGATATATTTAAGAATTTAGTAGATCCGTAAGAGAAGACAAATTTATTATAGTTATTCTCTCTTTTTATATCATGGAGGACAACTTTATAAATATCTTCTATAAATTTCTCTTCAAATCTAGGGAATTCTATCATATATTTTATTTATATTTTCAAGTATAAGGATGTGGGGATGAGTAAGAAGAAAAAAAAAGAAAGAAGCTTACGAAATCAGGCTCTCCATTTGGGTTACTGTTCGCCTTTAGCTTCTTTCTATTACATATATAAGGCTTTTGAGGAATAATAGAAAAAAAATAAAAGAAAAAGCTGAATTACAAAAATCATATTCTTGCATTTAAACCCGCTATCACCTGGGTGCTATAGATTTTTATCAGCTAATTTCTTTATCAACCCCAACCCAAACTAAGGGTTGTCTGATTTTCGAGGAGTTCAATCTCGTAAATATATAATTTTGTAAACTCCTCTTTGTGATGAGATCCTCCTTCTACATCATAGATGGAATATACCACTATGGTTTTGCTTGAAACCTCATCATTATTCCAATGTTGATGTTCTTCTATCTCAGCAGACAGCTTAACATTAACCTCTGGAAGAAGTGAGTGGTAAAATATCACCTCACCTCTATTAATTTTATCGCAAATTTTTTGTAGCGCAGAATCAATGTCTTTGCCACAAGTGATTCCCCAAAATTTTTCAGGGTACTCTTCATAGGCGGCATTGTTATCAAACCATGTCACCTCAAATAATCTGTTGTTCATAGCGTTTATAATTTAATTGTTGATTGTTTTGAAAATAAAAATCACCTCAAGTATGTTTCAACTTAAGGTAATTACTTTGTTTACATATATAAGGCTTTGAAGGATTGTGGGACGATGTGTAAAAAAATAAAAGCCTAAGATTTTACACCTTAAGCTTTTGTTGCGATTGTGATTTAGAGCCATTTTTCTTCTCCAGTTCCAACAATTTTAACTTTAACTTGTAGAATTGCTTTGATTTGTTTTTCTGGATCTAAATCTTGTTTGTTGTTCCATTCCCTTATAAGCCTTTTTTTAAAAATTAAAAGACGTATTGGGTTAAATATCGATACGGTCCCATCTTTTTTGAGTATAGGACCTCCAAATTCGACAGTATCACATCTGCCGTTGTATCTCAGGAGCTTAACTCCTAAGATTGTAAAGAGAAATTTTTTCTTCTCTTCCATTAATTCTTTGTAGTTCATAGGGATTAGTTGTTAATAATAAGTCACAACGTATACACGATTTCTTAATTCACTGTAATAATTTGTGACCTCACTTAACTCCTCTTTTGAAGGAGTCGCATTAAATTTAAGTTCGTTTTTTTGGTTGAAACCTTTTCTGAATTTTAACAACTGTTTCTTTTCAGCTTGTGCGATCATGTTTAAGATACGCGCAGCAAGAATAGCCCTAGCCTCACTACTCTTAATTGCAGTGATAGTACTTTCAAATCCTCTAACTTCCTCCTCAAGAAGGATATTTTCGGGATTAGTTAAAATTTCTTTTTCTTTTTCCATAATAATAAATTTAATTTGTTAAAAGTTGTTAATAAATTTCAAAAATAAAATAAAAAGTAGACAAGCTTTAATTACTTGTCTACATATATAAGGCTTTGAAGGATTATTAATAGGAAAAAAGAAAGCATAAGAAGTTAATCCTATGCTTTTTATATTCTCTTTAGTCATGTTTCGTCTTCGCTAAACGCTTGACTTCACAATATTACTTTACCTGTTTTTATTACATCTAGATTTATAAAAGGTGTATCTAAAACTACATTAATCCCAACCTGCTGTAAAGTCCATCCAAGATAGTTTAAATTATTTTCACTATCTTTTATATCTTTTATATTAGTTAATTTTGGGAATCTTAATGTATTTTTGTCCATATCATAACTACATAAATCGTCTTCCAATATGTCATTTATATCTTCTGGTTGTTTTATTATATCACCATTCCAAAAGACATTACTATTTATTTTTATTATGTATGGTTCAAAATCAACTCCTCTTATATCACATTTAACTCTAGATATAATTTTGCACTCATTGTTTAGTAGTTGTTTTGTATATTCTTCTGGGTAATCTAGTATATTTATTATAATAGTTTTCCTAGCTAAAAATTTTATGTTTTTAGGATTTACAAATATATTACAACTACCTATTTTTGTTGATATAGTTTCGCTCAGGTAAACAGATTCTACAATTGATTCTATACCATTCAAAAATATCATATTCCAAACACTATATTATTTTCTCCATTATATTCTGTTATATTTTTTCTGAATTTTTTAACTGGTCTAAAATATATAACAGATTTTATATTTATTCCGTCTTTAGTTGAGTATGCTAAAGTATTATAGACAAACTCAGACTTTATGTTATCTATTAATTCATCAGGTAACTTATTCCAATCAACAGGACATGCATCTCTTCCGTATGAGTCTGTTATTTGGTATCTTATCTTATCTTCCTCCATTATATTTTAACTATTTAATTGTTTCATTATTACAGTTTCTATAAAGTGTTCTGGATCAAAGCATAAATCATCTTTTATTAATCCATGTTCATCAAATACTTTAAAGATCTTCATTATTGTTTCTTTATCATATTTAAGCACTTTATATTTCTTTTCATAAACTAATCCTTCTTGTGGATATATTTTCTCACATTTTAGAATACAAGAATTATTATTTAACGTGATTGTATAAATAAAATCTTCGTCTCCATGTATTCCTCCATCTACAACATATCCCCCATCTATGTCAGTTATTTTATCTACTAAGTTATTAAAATTATTATCTCGTTCACACTCAACTAATAATTCTTCTAACTCAGCTCCAACACCACTAGGATAACCGTCGCAGTGATGATATATAAAAGTTTCTCTATTATCTTCTTTTACAATTACATGACATCTAGTACTCATAGCTTATTTATTATTTCTTCAGTATACTTAATTGGATCAAATTTCTTAAGTTCTTTTAGCCGATCTTTTAAAGCCTTTATTCTTTCGGCCGTATCTTTATTTTTTCTTAAGTATGATATTGGCTTACTCATTACTACCTCTATAATTTCGGCCGGTATATTTAAGGCTTTTGAGATTTCGGCGTCTGTAGCTTTTGGGTTTTTGTTTAGGATATAGTCAGATACATAAGGAATTGCTTCTTGTACCATTATATCAAAATTACACTTCTCTATCTTCTTTTGATTTACTTCTGATACTAATTGAATATAGTTTTTGTAAGTATAATCAATCCAATCATAAAGAGGTATTCTAAATGTAGTTTCTGAATTAGTTACATTTAATTGATATACAGTAGCATCATAACAACATTTTCTTGCTATATTTTCTATATCGCTAACTGTTATACCTTTAGCTCCTGGAACTCTACCAACAAATAATTTAGATCCTTTTTCGTCAGTCATATCTTCTATATATACTTTTCCAGCCTCAATAAGTTTTTTAAATCCTTTCAGCTTTGGAGTAAATATAGCAGTATCACCTTCAAATAATATACCTTCTGATTTTCCATCTGTTGACATTGCTTTTGATAACTTATAAGAATAGATTACTCTTCCTTTTCCAGTTCTCCATAATCTATCTAATTCAGAATTCTTTTTATCAATTAGAATGTCAATATTAGGTTCAAGTAAAGAAGGATCATTTTTCTTATAAGCTTTGAACATAGATCTTGGTGAGAAGTTTGGATATTCACTCATAACTCCTACTCCTAAACCAGATACAACACTTCCCTTTAAATACAAACAGAGGGGTAGTGGTAATGGAATATATACTGGTTCCATTCCACCTTGAGGAGATTCTACCATACGTACATACTTAATATTATCTCCTATTATGTCCCAATATAAATCACTTAATCTATTACGAGTATACCTAGTTGCACTATGAGGATTTACAACACCATCTATTTGAGTATTTCCAAAGAACCCATGACCTGAAAATACTCCTGAATTTACTAAAACAGCATTTAATCCTTCACAACCTTGAGTGCCGTGAGGATGCCATTTAGAAAGTGATGATATTAAGTTCATAGTTGGTATATCTTGACCTTTAGGGAATTGCAAAGATGCCCAAATCAATCTTCTATATGATATCTTTAAACCATCAGCTATATTTGCAATAGCTCTAAAATTATTTACATATGATCCAAAGAACGTATAGCATTCTTCAGCTATTTGTCCAATTGGTTTAGTTAATTCTTGTGGTGTAATTAATCTAAGCTCTTCTTGTTCTTTTTTTCTTCTTCCCATAATTATAAATCAGTAAAGTTATATGGATTACTTAAAATGCCTTTATCAAATAATAATTTCTTTCTAAAATCAATATCTTCAACTAACTTCATTGAAAAATCTATTCCATCAGTTGTTACTCTAAATAATCTTCTGGTTGCTGGATTATAAAACGCATTATAAACATCTTCTGGATCAAGACTTCCAAGCCCCTTAATATGCATATACTTCTTATTCGTATCTAATCCTATAGGAAATTGTGTTCCAGGTACTCTAGGATCAGATGGATAGAAGTATTTACCATTCTGAATAAATACCGGTGATTCTGCAATATAAACTAATCCAAAATCTAACATAAATCTAGCAAACTTACTTATGGCATATAATAATCCGTTTTGTATAGCAAGACCATCCTCATCGGCATCTGTTGCTATAATTATTTTTCCGTATCTAGAATTTTGTTTTATTTTTTCATAAGCTTCCTCAGGGGTTTTACATCCTTTAGTAACGTTATTTATATCTATTCCAAGACCAACCAATTTAAAGATAGTAAATAGTTCTTTATTATCCATAGCTTGATCTGCTGTAGAATCTTTAACATTCTTTATCTTACCCCTCATAGGAATCACTGCTGTATATTTAGTTGATTTTCTAGCACCTTTCAAAGATCCTCCAGGTGATAATCCTTCAACTAAAAATGCTTCACAATTCCATCTATCACCAGCACCAGCAGTAGCATCAGCAAAACCTTCAATCATATCACCTTTAGCTTTGTATATACCTCTTCCAGAAGCATCATCCATTATTTTTTGTGCTTTATCCATTGCACTAATACTCTTGAATGATTCTGCTAATAGGTTCAATTTTTCTATATGAGGTTCCCAATAATCTTCATTCTTTTTAAATATCTTTTGAAAATCTTTAAGAACATCCTCAAAATCAGCAGGTTTTACTTTAGTTATCTGTTTTAAGTTTTCTTTGGTTTGGCTATTATATTGAACTTCGTTGGCTAGTATTATTACAACCATTTTAAGTCCGTTCAATAAATAATCATGCTTCATTCCAAAATAACTCTTTAATGCTGCTTTATATAAATTTTTTCCTAAGTTAATATGCATTCCTTCAGATACATCAAGTCCATTAACAGATCCATAAACCTGAGCATTACCCAAACCAGGATCAGCTTCAAAAGTTATATAAAGACCGACTTGTTTATTTGCACTTGTATCTTTAGGAGTTACTGTTCTTACTAACTCAAATTTATACGGATTAAATGTACTTCTTATATTAACACCATCAACAACAACATTTACCTTTCTTTTATAAAACTTTTCCTGTATTAATAAAAAGTATTGTAAATTTGTCATCGGTATTTCAGGAGTACAGTTGTCCCATATCTTCGGATCAGGCTTAAAGAACACTATCGTACTTTGACCTTCTGGAATACTAACATAATTTTTGATTCCTTTAAAGATCATTTTTTCTAGATCTTTTAATTTACCAGCACCTTCATAAACTTTTATACCTTCTTCAAAAACTATAATATAAAACAAATCTTTCTTACTTCTAGGTCCTGCTTTTTCCCACAACTCTTTTACTGGAGGAATAGACCTATCATAATTAAATTCTGTTATTTTTGATAGAATAATATAAATGCTTGATGTAAAATTTGTAACTGCACTTCCAACTCCATTTAACCCAACTCTTGCTATATTATTACCAGCTTCAAATTTACTACCACTGTGTAATTCAGAAACAGATAATTCAGCTTGAGTTATATTAGGTTTATCTTTTGACATAGTTATTGGTAAACCTCTGGAGTTGTCTGCTACGAAACAAAATCCATTAAAATTATTACTTATTAGAATTGTATCTCCGAATCCCTCAGAAATCTCATCGCAAGAGTTATCAATAATCTCTCTAATCATAACATCAGATCTTTCAGTACTTCCTAAATACATGGATGTTCTGAGTCTCACTGCATCTCTTGGCGGTAAAAATCTAATCTCTTCTTCTGTAAATTCTTTTTTATTATCTTCTTTCATATTTTCATCATTTATTAAGAGAGATTTTAATATCCCTCTCAACTATAAGGAAAATAAGTTAAATCAGTAGCAAAAAGAAGATTTTAAAATTTCGGTCGTAATAATAAAAGCTAAACATTTCATTTATAGATTTACTTAATTTAAATGATAAAATAAGCTTTAAATTTTCGACCGTTTTTTATTCCTTCAAAGCCTTATATATGTAAACAAGTAAATCTAAAATACTTGTTTATTCTTTTATATCGTTATCAAAAAGTATTAATTAGAAGTTGCGCCCGACACAAATTAAGGGATTTTATTATGCAGTTATTATTAAGTATTGAAGAAGCTAAAAAAATGCTCGATCAATTACAACATATTGATTACTATGAAGATCAAGCTTGTTCTACAGCACATAGTATCAATGATTATATCTTGGATATATTTTCAGGGTATGACCTGCACGATAATTGGGATTGGAATGATAAAGAAGCAGAAATACTTCTTTATCACGAACACCGTGTGATAAAGAAGAATGACGAGCTCTATGCAGTTCGTCAAAGTGACAGTAAATTCATTATTCTCAAAGGTGAGGATAAAGAATATGTTCAGAGTCTTATTGATGAATATGAATCATATCTGTCAATTACTGTTGAGCTTTAGATCATCCTCCAAAGAAGGCCTTGAGCCTTTATTTTTTCGACCATTTTATAATATATTCAAAGCCTTATATGTGTAACGTTATGAAAAAGTAAGTGATCTGGAAAGAGAACGTGATGACCTAACACTGGCGCCGTAAACTCTTGGATTAAAACACTTACTTTTTTATTCTCGAAACCCTTATATATGTATAGTAAACTAAAGTAAAACAACAGAAAAAAATTAGAAAAATGTGGACAACGATTGACGAAGAAGGAAATGAACACCTTACAAAAGTTCACCAATCAGATTGTAAAGGCCAACAATTCTCGAAAAAAACAGAACAATTTATGTGTAATAAATTTGGAGGATTTTGCAGCGAGTCTTGTATCTATTATTCAGGATTAAGAGATTTCATTAATGACTATGAAAAGAAACCTACTGTTGGAATAGAAATAGATCTTTCTATGGTATGGGAAAAACCAGATAATATTTCAATAAGGTCATTTGCAAGTATTGATGATAATTCTGATTTGATAGATGACGACGGCCTGCTAGATTACTTACAGACCGAGATTTGGCCATAAAACAATACGAGAGAAAATTAAAAATGGAAGTGATAGAGCTTCCATTTTTTCTATTCCTTAAAAGCCTTATATATGTGAAGACTAGTGAAGTTTACGGAACGAAGTCAGAATACAAAGTAGTAAATGTTATTGTAGGTAAAACTATGATAACATTTATTTTATTTTCAAGAATTATTAACAAATTTATTAACAATTTAAAATTTATAAAATTATGTATGTAGAAACAATGACAACTGAAGAAAAAATCAGAGAGTTCACTAAAGCCTTTGATAAAATTAATGAAGTATCTGAAAGAATACTAAACAGATACTTAACTAAAAGAAAAATGAAAAACAATGAAGAAATTGATTTTGGATTACATAAATTAGTGATAAACAATACAGTATACTATTATCATTTATGTGCTGTAAAAAGTCCAAACATAAATAAAAGTAAGTATGTAACAAATTTATCATATCGTATTTTTGTTTATACGATTCAAACACACCGAGATTCAGTTAGAAAGTATATTATTGCATTTTACCCAATCAAAACAAAAGCATTTAAAGATATAAGTGATTTATCCGATAGTGATACTATTACAGAGATAGAAATTCACGTAGTATCTCGATATAAAGAACGCTTTCTTAAAGAAGTAGGTGAAGTAACTTTAGAAGACATACACCAATACATGAAAAACAATTCTGTTGGTGTTGTTTATAATGATAATAAAGTTGATCCAATAGCACCTGGTAATAAAATAGCTAAAATTACTAATGATGGTATAGCTCTTGGGATTAGAGTGAATAAAAATACGATAAAACTTAAAACTTTTATAATAGAAGAACAATTGAGAGGAAGTCAAGAGTTGTGGTCTAAGTATGGTGAGTTATGGAACGCACATAAAAAACTAGAAAGGTATTGTTTAGATAATCCATTAAATTATAAAGGGAATTAACTCCCTTTATTTTTTTTTGGTCGTAATATAAAAACTAAAATTACGCTTGAGACACTCGTTAACACTCGTATTCCAACTTCTCTTCACTTCGTTTCGTTTGTTTCCATATTTACTCCTTCTTTTCATAACAAGCGAAATTTGAAGTTTTAAAATCTCGACCACCTTATAAATAGAAAATAAAAATAAAATAAAATAAAATATATGAAAGATTTATTGAAGTTTAAAGATGTAAAGTATGATGAAGTAGTTGATAAGTATGGATGTGTTATTAATTTAGACTTAGCAAAATACTTAATCTATTTAACTTATTGTGGAAATAGGAATTGGGAAGTTCAAGATTGGGTAGAAAAATGTCAAAAGTCTCTAGAACAAATTGATGAAGGAGGATGTGAATTTTCTTTGAGGAATCCAGAGACAGGTAGATTTTCTCTTGGAGGTCCTGGAGGTTATTCTGGATATATATTTACGGAATTTAATAAGTATTGTGAAGAGTATTTTCCAGAAGATAATATAGAAAATTATATAGGAGAAGAGGAAACTATTAATGAATGTCCTAAAGTAGTTGTTGTAATAGAGGATAAACCGAGAATATTTATAATTACTGAATCTGATTAATATGGCATCAAGTAGTTTAACGGCTCAGGAAAAAATGGACGCCTGGCATAATGGAACAAGGGGTTTAAATGTTAGTGCTTGTGGAGATGATAAACTTTTGAAGTACTATGATATATGTTTAAATAGCAGATATACCAAAGAAAGTGAGGTATTAAAACGAGAGATAGATATAAGAAAGTTAAAAGTACCTATTACAACTGATAAAAAAGCATCTAATCTAATAGACTATATTATAAATCACCCAATAGATATAAATGGAAAGTGTGGAAAAGATTTGTATACAGTAAAAGATAATACAACTGGAAAAATATATTACACTTGGGATAATAAAACTTTAAATGAGTTAAGAGTAAAAAATTATAATGGTTTTTTAATTGATCTAAAGAATTCAGTTATACTAGATGAAAATAGTACCAATTCTTTAAGCGTTCCTATTAATTATGAAACCAACTATAATGATGCTATTTGGTTTATAGATCATGAAGTTTTTGAGTGTGATATATTTGAAAATGTAAAGTTAGAAAAGAAAGAAAATCATATTCCTTATACTCCTGATGATTTTGGGAAATATGAGGGTTATATTGGTTATATTCCAGATTTATAAATAATATATAACTATGGAACTAAAAATAAAAGATATTATAAAACAAGAGCCTGTTTATAGATTTGAACTTAACTATATGCTGGTAAACGATGAAAATAATAATGGATGTACTATTGCATTTGATTTTAAAAAGTTAGAACCAGATATAGAAAAATTAATAACAGTCTTAAGCAAAATCGATGAAAACGTAGAGTATGTAACAGGTTTAGGAAAAGATGATGTTGAGAAGCTGTTTAATGATGGATTTATTGATTCTAGTGATGTTGAATTTATAAATAAGTTTGAGGAAGAAAATGAAAAATTTATAGGTCCAATATTTATGTCTGAATTAGAAACAGGGGAAAAGGTTTGTTATTATGATTTTGAAATTTCTTATATAGACGAATATGGATCTAGACATGAAGTTGATGTGGGAGAAGAAAATAAAATAGAAATAGACAATTTAATTTAGTCTATTTCTTTTAAATTTTCATAATATTTTAGTAATTCTTTAATAGTTCTTCTTCCTTTATTGAAAAATTTAGCTGTTTTCTCCCAATCATGTAGTTCATTATATTTTGAAATTATATCTTCATAAGAGATTATATTTTTATTTTTATCAAAAAACTTAAAAGGTAAAAAGTTTGATGGTATATTATCGTTAATATTATAGTATTTCTCTTCTTTTGTTCTTAAATCAATATATTTTCTATAACTACTATCAACTCTTCCTTTATACCAACCATTAGGAATTTCTTTACCTTTCTTAATTTTTTTACTCTCTTTTCCATTTGTTATCCATATAGTACCATAAGATCCATTTTTCTCTCCAGTTTTATTTAAAATAAATTTTTGAGGCATTTTTATCCCCTTTGAAACACCAATAAATTGACCTGATAAAACTAAAGGGTCGTCTAAAGGTAATAATCTAACATCTAAATTATTATCTCTATTCTTAAATGCTCCTTTATTAGAAGTTATGGTTATATATTTATCTTTATTTTTACGATATTCTTCTAAAGTGATAGTAAAATATTTATCTTTTCTTAGTTTTTTATCTTTATAGTTTACTATTACAATTTTATCGTATAGTTCAGGATTTTTCTTATACTCTTCTTTTGAGATTGATATAAATTTACCATCACTTTTTCTTTTTATTAGAAATTTGTTATCATATGGAGTTATATATTTATCTTTATTTCTATGATATTCTTCTGTAGTTACTAAAAAGAAATTATCTTTTCTTAAATTTTCATTTTTATAATTTACAGCAATTACTCCAGAATTAGTAGCACCACCACCAATTATATTATTATAACAATTGGGATCTTTTACTAATTCTTCATTAACTATAATAAATTCTTCTAATCTAGCTTCATCTCTTGTACTAAATGTTTTAATTATAGTTTTTTCAAAATTTTCTATTCCTTCTTCTTTCTGAGCTTTTGTTAAAGCAATTCCACTACCCATATAATTATCTTCTCCTAATTTATGAATACTGTCCTTCTTTTCTGAGTGTATTCCATAATAATATTTTCCATTAACTTTATTATCAATTCTATATAAATAGTGATAATATTCATCGTTGTGCTTTTCCCAATGTTCTTTCTCTTTTTCTGAAATAGGTGGTAAATCTTCAATAGTATATTTCTTTTCTTCTTTCATATAATTTAAATTAAAATTAATAAAATGATTAAAATATTTTATATTTTCAGATTAATAAAACAAAATACAGTAAAACTAATTAAATTTTTTCTGTATTTTGATATCATATATAAGAAATAGATGGTCTATGAATCGTGTTTTTGTAATTTCAGGATAGATGATAAACAGGAAATTTAGAAGCCTTGAAATCCTCATATATGTCAAGGGCCTGTAACTTAGTTGGTTAAAGTAGCGCACTCATAATGCGAAGAGCGGGAGTTCAAGTCTCTCCAGGCCCACAAAGAGCTTAGATAGGAAAAGGTCTAAGCTTTATTTTTTTCCTCCTAATAATCCTTCAAAGCCTTATATATGTAGAGAAAATATAGGTAGTTTTACCTATATTTTTATTTTTCTAGAATTGGATTAGTACCTATTCTACGAGGTTTCTAGAGAATAAAGCTAATCTAGTAAGTTTAAAAAGGGTAACTCAAGTTTACTCCAATAACATTACGTTTAAATAGAAGAATGCTTATGTGTTCTTCTATTTTTTTTCTCCCCTTGAAAATCTTATAAATGTAATTAGGTGGAGAGATTATGATAAAATCCACCTATAAAATAAGTAATTAATATAAAATTAAAACACATAGAAAAATGAGTAATTATTTTTTTATTTCAGAAAAAGAAAGTAAAAGTAAGAAATTAATAGTATTACCGATAAAAGGTCAAAAAGATGGTTCAGGAGTAGATATAATAGAGACAAAGAAAGTTCAATGTCCTAAAAATGTTCGTGAATCTAGACCAGAAAAATGTATATTCGTTAGTTCTAAAATTACTCTTGATAAGTCTGGAAAATTTTATAGAATAGGGAAAGATTTTAGACAATTAACTACTAAAGATGCTTCTTATACTGAGTTTGAAAAGTTAGTAGGTAAAGAATCTATAGGTACTTCCTATATGGTTGATGATGTTATAGAAAAAACTTTATTTGAAACTATAGTATCGGATAAAGCATTAAAAGCCCCAACTTCTAAAGATGATGGATTTTTCGTTACTGATGATGATTGGAGACTGTTAGTAAGAAATATTAGAGAGCATGTAAATACTTTAATAATTGGGCCTACTGGATCTGGTAAAACAAGTATATGTAAAGAAGTTTGTAAGAAATTAGGACTTAAACTTTATATATTTGATATGGGAAGTATGATTGATCCTATATCATCATTGCTTGGTGTTCACAGATTAGTAAAAGGTGGTTCTGTATTCGACTATGCTAAATTTACAAAAGTTATTCAGGAACCTTGTGTTATACTGTTTGATGAATTAAGTAGAGCAAGTTTAGCAGCTATGAATATACTATTTCCATGCTTAGATGATAGAAGAACATTAAGTGTAGAAGTTGCTGGAAGTACTGATGTAAGAGATATCAAAGTTCATCCAGAAGTTACATTTATGGCAACTGCTAATGTTGGTGTAGAATATTCTGGAACTAATTCAATGGATAGAGCTCTTGTAAATAGATTCTTTCCATTAGAGTTAGGTTGTATTCCAGCTACTGAAGAAACTTCTGTTCTTATTAATAGAACTGGTATAGATAAAAAAACATCGGATTTAATTGTAAAAGTGGCAGATAATATTAGATCTTTATGCACTAATAAACAAGAAATCTCAACATCTTTATCAATTAGAGAAACTTTAATGGTTGCTAAATTAGTAAGTGATGGTTGGGATTTAGGAAAAGCTATGGAATTAATTTATCTTCCATTATATGAAGGAACCAAATCTATTGGTGAAAGAAGTACTGTATATAAAACAATATCATCATATTAAAACTGTATTAAAATGAGTCGAAAATATTGGGGATTTTCTAAAGATTGGAACTGGTGGGAGGATAACGATGATGAAGTAGAGGATGATAACTTTACAACTTCTTATGGAGGCTATTATAGCGGTAAGAAGTATAAAAGTTCTCTTGGTTGGTCTAGAGGAAAATTAGCCTCAACAACTACATCTTATACTTATAGTAATTATTATGGTTATAGTTATAGTGGAATCTCAACAACCAGTATTAGTAGTTTATCTTTTGAAGAGAGACAACCATTAATTAGCTTAATGAGTAGAGCTTATAAAGCTGTAAGAGATATGGTTGTTATATTAGATTTTCCTTATCAAGTTATTATAAGATTTAGTAACTATAATAAATATGAAATACAAAATGGACAAACACCAAAAAATATATTTGTAGGAACTAAAGTTTTGGATGATAACACAAAGAATGAAAATGAGAAAATTAATATAATTTGTGGATTAGGAATTCATGAAGCTAGTCATTTAAAATATACAGATAGAAAAATAATAATAGCAGGTAAAAAATTATACTCAGCTAATGAAAAAATATTTGAATCTATTTTAAATGTTATAGAAGATGAAAGAGTTGAAGATAAACTATTAACTGAACGTCCTGGATATTCTGAATTCATTATGGTAGCAAAAGAATATTCTTATAATGAGTTTAGTAAAATAGTTAATCAACCAATTAGTGATGATGAAAAAAAAATATATTATACAGTTCTATTAATTAGATATCCAGATAAAATAACTGATTTTAAATTTCTGGATAGTAATAAAGAAATGTTTGAAAATATAAGAAAATCTATAACACCTCTTCCTGTAAATAGTAAAGAAACTGTTGAAAAAACAAAAGAGATTTTAGAGTTATTGAATGTAAAACCCACAAATATAAGAACTTCTTTTATAGATAGTGTTCTTAATGTGTATACAGAATCAATAGATCCAGACACATGTATTGTTTCAGAAGCTATAAGAGATAAATATATGTCTAAATTATTTGAATCTGAAACAGCATGTGAGTTAACATTAGGTGGAGCTGAATATGGTGAACATCCAAGTGTATTTTTCAGAAAAGAAAAAGGAGATATAAAAGATTACAAGGAGTTAGTTAAAGGAGTATCTAAATATATACCTAGTATTAGAAAAGTTTTAAAAGGATATGATAAAAACTTTGATTTTACAATTCATGGTTGTAGGCATGGTTTATTAGATACTACAAAACTAGCTGAGGCATATCAAGGAGTTCAACAAGTATACTTAAGACAAGGACACGTGAGAACCAATAAGACAACATTGTGTATGCTTATTGATGAATCTGGTTCTATGGGGTGTAATTTTAGTCCAACTGACTGTGCTTATGTTGCAAGATTAGCAGCTATTCTAATTAATGAATCTTTAAAAGATCTTCCTGGAGTGGATCTTTATGTATATGGACATACTGCAGATATTAGAGAAACAGGTGAAACTGAAATGCTAATATATAGAGAGGGAGATAAGTATAAAGATGACAGTTCCTTTGTAAATATTAAAGGTAGATATCAAAATAGAGATGGAATGGCTATATATGAAGCAGCAAAAAGAGTAAGAAAACAAACAGATTCTCATGCTATAATGTTAATACTTTCAGATGGAGAACCATATGCATTAAATGGATACAGTGGAAGTTATGCTATAAATGATGTCAGAAAAAATGTAGAATTAGTAGAAAAGATGGATTTTGATGTCATTCAAGTAAGTATACAACAAATTGATAGAGCTAGAGATATGTTTAAAAATGTAATTTGCTTATATAACGATTTAGCTAATTTACCAAAAGAATTATCACTATTAGTTAAAAAGTTAATTATAGCAGATAAAAAAACGGTAATATCTTAAAAATAAAATAAGAGTAGAATTAATTTTCTACTCTATTATTTTTAATTACAAAAAAAAATTGGGAAGACATTTTAGTTAGTCTTCCCTAAAAATATCATTATGACAAGCAAAACTATTGCCATATATAAGGTTTTCAAGGTATAAAAATAAGAGGGTTCGCCATCACGGTTACCCTCCCAGGAGAAAAGAATTATTATTGCACATATAAGGATTTCAAGGATAATATTATAAGTCTGAAATGATAAAAATGCGGTTAAAAAGACTGATAATTCTTATACATGAAACTAATAAATAAAATATGAATACATTTTGGATATTATTAATTATTTATATTAGTATAATGTTACTAATTACTTTTGGTGTTAAATCAATATTAAAAGCTGAAAAAATAGAAAAACCTAGTTTACCTATATTATCTATAATTGGATTACTTTGGCCTATTTTATTAGTATTTTACATTATTGGATTTATATACGAACATATTAAAAATGCAATTTTACGTATTTAAAAGCTTGTATTTCTTATATTAGAATAAAATAAAATATATTAATCAAAATTATAAAATATATGAAAGTAATTGATTCAAAAATTTTGTTAAAAGTAAAAAGAGGAGAAACACAAAAAATGGGAGGTTTAGAAATTCCCGTTGATGCTAAAGAGTATGAAATTGGTGAAGTATTGAGCGTTGGAGAAAAAGTAGAAGGTATTAAAGAAGGAGATACTATTTACTTTTATTCTGGTGCTGGAAAATATTTTACTCATGAAGGTGAACCATATCGAGTTATTGTTAATTCTGAAGTAATTGTAGTTATTTAAAATAAGAAGAATATATGGAAGGAAAAAATATTAATAAGAGTTCAGAAAAAATTATTAAAGGTATTGAAAAAGTAGTAGATGCAGTTAAAGTTACGTTGGGACCCTCTGGAAAAGCTGTTGCCATAGATACTGGAATGGTGAGTGATATTCCAGACATTCAAAGAGATGGAGCTACTATTCTTAAGTCTATTTCATTTAAAGATAGAGAACTTAATATGGGAGCTCAATTAGTAAAAAAGGCTAGTTCTCAATGTGAGTCAGAATCTGGTGATAGTACAACAACATGTGCAATCTTAATCAATGAATTCTGTAAAAAGGGTCAGAAATATATTAAAACTGGATCTAATGTAAATGAGATTAAGTCTGGTATGTTGAAAGCTGGAAAATATGTATCAGACTATATAAAAGATAAATCAATTCCTGTAGCCGGTGATCTAGAGAAGATTAGAAAGGTTGCTACGATTTCTGGTAATAATGACCCAACTATTGGTGATTTAATTGTTGAGTCATTGAAAAAAGTAGGAATTGATGGAATTATTAGAGCAGATTTAAGTTCTGGTCTTGACACTACTATTGATGTAACTACTGGAATGAAACTGAATAAAGGATGGAATTCACCTCAATACATAACCAATGCTAATGATGGTGTTTGTGAAATGGAAAATCCTTATATTGCAGTTATTGGAGAAAAAATTAGTTCTGTTCCTCAAATATATCCAGTCATTGAAGCATCCATGAAGGTAAATAGGCCGCTTCTTATAATTTGCGATGATATAGACCAAATAGTAGATTCAACATTAATTCTGAATACTTTACAAGGAATTATTAGAGCTTGTGTAGTTAAAGGAATTGATTTTGGAGATGCTAGAAAAAATACAATGGCTGATATTGCAATCGCTTGTGGTGGTGAATTTATATGTCCTGATAACGGAAAAGATCTTACTAATTTTACAGAAGAGTATTTAGGGTCTGCTAAAAAAGTTATAATCAGTAGAGACAGTACTATAATCTATGAAGGAGCTGGTGATAAGGATTCAATCAAAAAGCGTGTTGAAATATTAAAGAAGAGACTTGAAGATCCTAAAGTAAGTGCTTATGATAAATCTAAATTTGAAAGTCGCGTAGCTAATCTTACTGGTGGAATTTCTACTATATTCTGTGGAGGAGCAACTGAAGCAGAACAACTTAATATTAAATCTACAGTAACTGATGCTATACTTGCTTCCAAATCAGCTATTGAAGAAGGATATGTTCCTGGTTGTGGCACTATTTATTATAGAGCTGCAATACAAGCTGAAAAAGATAAATCATTCTGGAAATCTTTAGTTGGAGATGAAACAATTGGAGCAATTATTGTATTATCTAGTTTACCAATCATTATGAAAACCGTTGCTGATAATGCTGGTTGGTCTGGCGACGTTGTATTAGAAACTGTCAAGAAGTACAAGAAGGAAACTATGGGATTTGATGCTAAAGCTAGAACCTACTGTGATTTACTTGAAAATGGAATTCTTGATAGTGCTAAGTCAATTCGTATAGCTCTTAATAATGCTATATCAACTGCTTCAATGGTCTTGCTTATTGATAGTGTTATTGTAGATGATGAAGATGATTCTAACGAAAACAAATAATGAATTAAATTAAAATATTATGAAAAAATTTATTGTGTTTTTAATGGTGGCTTTTATGACTACCTTATTTGTATCTTGTGAAAATAATAATCAACAAGTATTAGAAAAGAATGATACTATTGAAGAAATAATTGATGATACTACTGAAGCTATCGGAGATACTGTAATAGTTATTTATCAAGATACTACAAATGAATAAAAAAAATAAAAAATAAGAGAATAGGAAAACAAATTCCTATTCTTTTTTTTGTTATATGTTTAAAATAAAAGGGAAGACTGAGTCTCCCCTTCAATGCGCATCAAAGGACGTCAATCACTTCTTTTGCGTTTGCGGCTGGTTGCCATTGGCTGGCTTTTGCTCTGCGGCTGGTTGTTGTTGTTCAGCGGTCGGCTCTTCTTCAGGAGCAGGAACTTCTTGTTGTCCCTTCTTTCCCTTGATGAGCTTCTTGATTCCGCGAACCGTCACAATACCGACACCGGCGGTTACAACACCGATTCCAGTCCACTTTGCGATCTTCATCCTTCTTGCTCTCTTAGCGGCGGCTTGTTCAGCTGCCTGTTCTTGCGTTTTCTCAGCAGTAGCTGCTGAGTTGTTGCCACCCTCAAAAAAGTGGGCGGCTCCTCCAAAATTGAATTTCTTCATTTTTGTAATGTTTTTGATTGTTAATAAAAATAGTTTATTATCACCCTTGTTACAGGGTCTTGAAAATAAATATGTTAAGGTATTTTTATATTTTTTTTATTATTAATTACCTTAACATCTACGTTTCCGTCTTTCAGATTGGGGCCACTTGGGCCCCTTTCCAAGCGATTGACGGATCATACTTTCGTACATATATAAGGCTTTTAGGGTTTTTCAGACGGTGCCCTATTTTGAAATTAACTTTTTGCGCTTTATATAAACTTACATTCTTATAATTGATATAAAAAGTTAAAATATATGAAAAAACTTGAAATAAAAACGAAAAAAGAGTTTATAGAGAACACTACAGAAGGTGTTTCTCTGATTAAAGTTGGAGCTACTTGGTGTGGTCCTTGTAATGTTACTCAAAAGAATATAGAGAGTATAGATAATAACTATAAAGATATAAAGTTCTTAGAAATTGATGCTGAAGATGCTGATGAAGAATTAGTAAGTTATTTATCAGTTTTTAATCTACCAACAATAGTCATATATAAAGATTCTGAAGAGGTTTTTAGACATGTTGGAGCAATGAATAAAAATCAATTAGTAGAAACTCTAAACAAATATGTCTAGTACTTTTAATTGGTGTGGTTATAATTGGAAATGTGAGATGGATGGAGATAGAGTCATTCATCCAGACTTTCCGTGGTATTGGTACAGTTTAGACATAATTAGAGTGTGTGAAGATAGTAGTCTAGAGCTTAAAATAAGACGTAATCCAAAAGATGTTAAACACTGGGATGGAACTATATATCATCCTGAATTTGAAGTTCCAACTATGAGATCTATAGAAGATTTTTCATATGGAGTTTTTAGTGCAGAAATAAAAATGCCAACAGGAAAAAATATAAGTTCTAGTTTTTGGTTAACTGGTTCTGGAAACTGGCCTCCTGAAATTGATATAGAAGAAGGTTGGACAGAGGAAAAAAGTACTTGGTTTAGGCTATTTGAATGTTATTTTCCATGGATTAAACCTAGCTGGAGAACTACAACTAACGTACACTATAGAGAAAATAATTTAACAAAAACTCATATTGGATCTAGAAATATATCCTTTTTCAAACAGCCAAAAGACCCTGTAGAAAATTGGATAAAGTATAAGTGTATTTGGGAACCAGATTCTATAACTTTCTATGCAAATGATAAAAAAGTTAGAAGAATCACTGGAGAAGTCTGTAAGAAAATGATAAAAAATATAGAAAATCCAGAAAGAGGTTTTAAGATGAATGCTATATTTAATGTTTGGTGTGAAAATCCAATATTTAATGATATTCAAATGTTTACACCTATGAAAATTAGAAACTTTACTTATCATGAAATTTAATATAGACTACATAGACAAAAGTGGTGATTTATCTCATGTTTGGGTTGAAGCTAATAATAAAGAAGATGCTATTATGGAGGCTAAATCTGAATATTGGGACATAAAAGAAATTATTCAAGTATGCAAATCTTCATAACCGGTACTCCATTTGAAACAGCCAGAGATTTAGATCCAAGGAGACTAAATAAACAAATAATAGAAACTGAACAAATAATAAATGCTATTATCGGTACTGGAAAAGGTTGGTTTAATCATCCTATAGTAAAAATGTATAAAAATAATGTAAATTTTCTTATGAGTTATTTACTTTGTTTAGAATCTTATAGAAATGGTGATTTAACAAAAGCTTTATTCTTTTCAGATGGAGCTATGAATAATAAACCAGATTTTATAGATGATTACTTAATAACTCAAATGAAAAGAAGATTATATACAAAAGATAACAATTATTATAGTCAGTGGAAAGATCTTGGAGAAAGTGATGTTAATTTTTACTATGTTGATGGAAATTGGTTACACTATAAAAACGGAAAACTTATTAAAAACTAAACAAAATGGAAATAAATTATAAACTGCAAACTGAAAAAGAAGAACACAAAGTATACAATAAAAAAGTAATAAAGCTGAAGACAAATTACAAACTGAAATTAAATCTTCCTTATTGGGTTGATGGATTTTATTTAGGTAATTTATTCTCAACCAAACTAAGAGGAAATGATAGTATCGTTGTTAATGTTGATCAGGGTTTTGTACCTGGAACTAAAGGATTAAATAGAAGAAGAGATTATTATATCTATTTTCCTATATATACAATCTCTAAATGCAGTGATGATGACCAATTCGATGAAACTAAGGGACTTCATATTTGCGAAACTAAAGCAGAAATTAAAGCCTTAGAAGCTGTTAGAAAATTTATACACAAAATAGAAGATGCCCTTAGTATAAAAAATTCTATTATTTCTAGCTTAGATAAAAGAATTAATAAGAATTGTAATAACTTAGGTCGGTTATGTGAATAAGTTATAATAAAGAGTAGAAATAAAAACTACTCTTTCCTTTTATTATTCCTTCAAAGCCTTATATATGTAAACAAGTAAATCTAAAATACTTGTTTATTCTTTTTTATTTTTGAAACAACTAAATTATTAACAAATTAAATTTATAAAATTATGGTACTAGATTTTGAAACAGTAACATTTATGCTTTACGAAGCAAAGAAACAAGAAAGAAAAAGAACAAGCCAATGGAACTCTTTTGTAAACAATAGAGATACCATGCAACGGTGTTCAAAAGAGTATTACGACAGTGTTAAAGAGTCTGTTAAATCTTATATAGAAAGAGCCAACAAGGAAAAAAATATATATCAAACAATCCTTAAAGATATGACAGGCCAACTTACTGAGGAGATGTGGGTAAAAAATCCAATATTCCCAAAAGTATTGATAGAAATGAGCAACGATTTAAAAAATCACGATGTTATCAGTTCGATAGAGAACAAATCCAATAGAGAAATGAATGTCTATGGAACGGTTATATCTACAACTGAGAAAAAAAGTGATGCTGAAGTCGATGTAAGCAAGAATCAATCTATTAATGATTTAAACACATGGATAAAGAATCTTGATGGAAGTATTAGTAATAAGATTAATTATTATAATGCTATAAGAAATACCTTTCTAGGCATTAGAACACATACTTCTGAGGATTCAAAACAATGTTTAGAAAAATCTCCGAACTTCAATCAATCTTTTTATGAGGTTGATATTGAAGAATTAAAAAATGGATTACAATTTGAGGTGGAGTAGATGAAAGTCTACTCCTTCTTATTTTTATTACTCAAAACCTTATATGAAAGAAAATTAAACAAAATAATGAAGTTGGAATTAACAGAAGAGCAAAAAGAAGAATTAGAAAACATTAAGAATAGAGCAGTTAAAGTTCACAGTGATACTAATCAAAAATATGATGATAAAGATTATAGTTTTCATCTGTGTATGGTTGCTGATATAATGACTAAGTATTTTGATGATCTTGGCGAAGTTCCAGACTATGATTTATATAAGATGCTTTATTTTGCTTCTTTGTTTCATGATAGTATAGAAGACGCTAGATTAACTTATAATGATGTTCTTTCTATAGCTAAAGAATATATGACTAAAGGATATGCTAAGGCTTCTACTGAAATTGTATATGCTTTAACTAATGAGAAAGGAAGAACTAGAAAAGAAAGAGCCAATGAAAAATATTATAGTGGAATAAGATCTACAAAATTTGCCCCGTTTATTAAAGCTTGTGACAGATTAGCGAATGTAACTTATTCTTGTTTATATTCGACTTCTGATCATATGGCTTTGGTATATAAAAATGAATTAGATGAATTTTTAAAAGCTATTGACGAAAAAGGAAATAAAGTTCCAAAAAGATTAATAGATGAACTTAAATCAATATTAGGAGTAAAAAATGAATAGTTTAATCATCATACTATCTCAGATTATTTTAAAAGATTATAAAGAAATAAGATGGGGTATGATTATTAGTAGTATCCTATTTATAATCTTTGTTGTAATTGATATAATAAATATGCTACGATTAAATTGGGATATTATTATACCAATTACTATTATGATTATTATAGGTTATATGTTAGAACTTTATTATCTACCTAAATTATGGAAATCTAAAAAAATTATTAAAAATGAAAATAATAAATCATGAAAGATATAGATTATTACAAGAAAGATATTGTAACAAAGGTAAACATAGATTAAGAGAAAATAATTTTGGTGTTACCTGGTGTGTTATTTGTGGTCTTTTAAGTAATGGAGAAGTACCAGATAAACTAACCGATGATGACAGAATACTTATAACAAAAGAATAAACTCACTGAAAAGGTGAGTTATTTTTTTTATTCTTGAAATTAACTTTTTGCGCTTCATGAGGTTGTTTAGCTTTATATATGTAAAATAATTATAAAATATATGATAAAAGAAGAATTTAATAAGGAGATAGAACAATTAGAAACTACAAAAGAAAAAGGAGACTATTTTTTAAGAACATTGATATCAGAATTTTATCCAGATGAAGACATCAATTATTTGGATGGATCTGGTGATGGAGGAATTGATGCTTATTTTACAGATGAAAATAGTTGGGTAATAATACAATCTAAATATAGAAGTTCTTATAAAGGAATTGATTCTATTTGTGGTGAGTTTTCTAAAATATTTATACATTTAGAGGATGAAAGTTTTAGAGGTATAGACGACTCTTTTATATATTTTAGAGATTTTTTGAAAGACCATAAAGAAAAGAAAGTTATATTATCTATTTTAACTTATGATAAAATAAAAAAATCAGAGTTAGACGCTTTTGAAACAATTAAAAATATATTTTCTGAGAAGTATAACGCTAAGTTTGAAGTAGAGAACTTATATATTGATTTATTGTCTTATGAAAAACCTAAGAAATCTTGTGAAATTAAACTACCAGGAAATTTTATAGAAGATGATGGTTTTGGGGAGTTGGTTGGGAAAGTATCATTCGAAGATTTATACAACTTTATGAATTCTTTTGAGACTATTACTGGAGATATCAACCTATTTTATAAATCAAATATACGTCTTCATCTTAAAAATAAACTAGCCGAAGATATAATAGATACAATTAGTGTTAACCCTGATAAATTTTTCCAACGCAATAATGGAATAACTATACTGACAGACGGAATTAAATATGATAATAAAACATTAATACTTACTAATCCGGATTGTATAAATGGATGTCAAACTTCTTCAAACATCTATAAATACATTAAAGAGTCTAAAGTTATACCTAAAGCTAATTTATGTGTTACTATTATAGATATCTCCAAATTAACAGATGAAGATAGAATTAAAATAACTGAATGTAGAAATAAACAAACTGCTATAAAAAATGTAGGTAAGTGTTTTATATTTGATAAGAGAGTAGATAATATAAAAAATACTTTAAATAAAACAGTTGGAAAAACACTTCAGATTAAAAAAGGAGAATATTCACCTAAAAAAATTGATTTTATTGATTTACTTGGAATATGTTTTTGTGTAATTGATTCAAAACCAGGAATAGCAAAATCAAAACAAGAAAGTTATTATAATTCTAGGGGCAGTGATTTTTTAACAAAACTAGATAAAGATGATAAGTTTTTATTATTAGTTTATAGATTGGCTGAGATATGTGAAAGTTTAAGAAAGCCATCAAATAAATATTATGCATCTACTTTAAGATATTCGTTTATAGCTGTACTCTATATTCTCTTAGAGGAAGCATATAAAAGAAATTCCAAAACAAAAGAAATTGATTATGAAAAGATATTACAAATTTTAGATGATAAAGATTTGTTTGATTACTTTATGACTAATACTAAAATTATAATCAACAATTATACTAGAATTGTTGGAAAAGCTGTGGAGGCTGAGTATACTGGGGATTATGGCCATAGTAATTTAGAAAGATTAAGTAAAACACTGGATTTAAATACAGCTAATAATCTTAATTCTTTAATAACAAAATGGTATAATGGAGAATATGATTTAAATACAGAAATTATAAATAAAGTAATAAATATAGTTAAGTAATAATAAGTGAAAAAATGATTAAAATAGATGAATTAATTGGTAAAGCGTTAAAAGAAAAAGATGAAGTTAGATTAAGTGTTTTAAGATCTATCAAAGCAGAATTCTTAAAATATAAAACAGCTAAGAATGCAAAACCGCTTGATGATACGGCCGAAATTCAAATATTAAAGAAAATGGTAAGTCAAAGAGAAGAATCAATCTCTATGTTTGAATCAGGTGGTAGAAAAGACTTAGTAGAAAAAGAAACAAATGAACTGAATATACTTAAAGAATTTTTACCGGCCGAAGTAACTCAAGCGGAAATAGAAGAAGTTATAGAAAAATGGATGAAAGAAAATAACATAGAAAATAAAATACCTAAAAAATCTATGGGTATTGTTATTAAATATGTTAAATCCTCTCTTCCTATGGCTGACGGAAAATTAACTTCTGAAATAGTAAAAGGTAAGTTGGAAGATTAATTAATTTTGAAATGTAAGGAATAAAACTTACATTTCTTTTTTAATTTCATTTATCTTCACAGCCTTAAATTTGAACTTAAATATTAAAACTATGATGAGATTTAGAATAGATAGAAAATTAAACAACCAGGGAAAAGATTGTTTAATAATTCAAATCAAAAGGTGGTGGTATTTCAATTGGAGAGACTTATATGTGAAAAAAGACGAGAAATATAATCAAGTCGAATTTCCTATAGTTCAGTATTTAAAGGCCGTAGATTTTATAGATGACCTTAAAGAATATCCAGAAAAATTGAAAGACTACTACACAATTATCCCACTATTTAATTTTATGAGCAAAGTATGAAATTTAGAGCAAAGTTAGAGAAAAATGAGTATAATAATCTGTTTATAATAATACAAGTTAAAAGATTGTTTTTCTGGAAAGACTTGTATTATAATCTAACAAATGGTATTGATGGTGCTATGTTTTGGCCAATTATATTTTCATGTACTGCTCCTTATCATCCACAAGCAAATGATCTTTTAGTGAGATTAGAAATGGATAAAAAGGTGCGTAAGAATTATTATGTGAGAACAATATTTGGTTACAGAAGATTAAAGTAAAACACTATGATTAATTTAGAGGGATACGATATAAAAATTTTTACAGATAATATTGAACAAGAGGCATTAGATCAAATAGAAGGACTGCTTAAGGTTGGTGTATTTGATGGCTGTAAAATAAGAGTTATGTCTGACGTCCATAGTGGAGCTGGCTGTGTTATTGGATTTACTTCCGAAATGAAGGATAAAGTGATCAGTAATATAGTGGGAGTTGATCTTGGATGTGGAATGTTAGTTCATAAATTATCTTCAAAACCAGACTCACGACAACTTCAGGATATAATAGAAGCTTATATTCCTTTTGGTTGTGAAGTAAGAAGTGATTGGATACATATAAAACCTGCGTATCAGAAATATAGAAAAAGAGCTTCAGAATTAATAGAAAGGCTAAAATGTAAAAAAGAACTAAGAAATCCTGGAAGACTAGCTGATTCTGTTGGTTCATTAGGTGGAGGTGAAGTAAGATGATTGCCTCCAGAATAGTTAATAGCTATTCGTTGTAAAACTCGTCCATATCGGAAAAATCTGAGATGATAATTCCGAGAGAAGTGCAACTGATTTAATTCAGACACCTTGTAGAGAGCAGAGGGACTTGGGGCATCTAAAGTTATATTTAGGTGTAAGGTGTGCTCCGAACTACTAAGAATATGAATTAGTAGAGATAGACAGAAATGATCTATCCAATGCAAAATAAATAATTTAAATTAGGTTAGATATATATATGACAGATTTTGAAAGTTATTTATTCGGTCTCTTAATAACAGATGGTAGTTTATACTTAACTACCAGAAATAGAGGCCGAGTAACAATAGAATTAAATAAAAAAGATGAAGATATAATAACTAAATTATATAACTCTATTCCAAACTCACACATTAGAAGAAGAGTAAGAAATACAAATTTTAAAGAAAATTACGAAACTGTATGTTTCTCAAATACTAGAAAAGAATTTAGAGATATGTTAATTAGTTTTGGGTTTCCTACTAAAAATAAAATCTTACTCGCAGCACCTCCAACAAAACCGTACAATGAGTATTGTTTTTGGAGGGGTGTATTAGATGGTGATGGAAGTTTAGGGTATAAACATCAAGATACCGGTGATGTTCCATTTGTAAGTTTAGTAACAAAAAGTGAACCTTTAAAAATTAATTATATAAACTTTTTAAATAGGGTACTCGGAATAACTAAATCTGTAAATAGAAATAAGCGGGATAATGTTTATAATATTGTACTATTAAATGAAAATGCACAAGATTTAGCTAAATTATTGTACTTAACTAGTTCTGATTGTGATTTACATTTAAACAGAAAGTACGATATTGCTGTAGATATACAAAATTGGAAAAGAACTGTTAAAAAGAGAATAATATAAAATAAAATTTGCATTGTAACAAAATTGAATCATTTTATAGAGATTGATAAAGATACGGCCGATAATTATTACCTCGTTATACATTCCGGCTCTAGAAATTTAGGAAAACAAGTAGCGGAGCATTATCAAAACTTAGCTATAAAAACATTAGCCGGAAATACAAAAGAGGAGTTAAATTCGGCCGTAAAAGAATTAACGAAGAAATATAAAGAGGCTGGAAGAAAGAAGGAAATATCACAAGCTTTAAGAAAATTGAAGGAAGAATTTGAAAAGAAAAGACCAACTATTCCAAAAGATTTATGTTGGCTTGAGGGAAAGAATATGGAAGATTATTTAAATGATGTAAGTGTTTGTCAAGAATTCGCTCATTTAAATAGAGAACTTATGGCTTTTATAATTCTAGATAAACTGAAAATTGAAAGTATAGAATCATTTGAAACTATACATAATTATATCGATTTAAAGTATAAGATAATTAGAAAAGGTGCTGTAAGTGCTGGAGAAGGAGAAAAATTAATTATACCTATGAATATGAGAGACGGTTCTTTAATATGTATAGGTAAAGGAAATGAAGATTGGAATTGTTCGGCTCCTCATGGTGCTGGTCGTTTAATGTCTAGATCAAAAGCAAGACAACTATTAGACTTAAAAGAAGTAAAAGAGTCTATGAAAGGAATTGATACTTGGTCTTTAAATGATAGAACAATAGACGAAGCACCACAAGCATATAAACCGATGGAAGAAATAATCAAAAACATAAAAGATACAGTTGATATTATAGAAATTATTAAACCTGTATATAATTTTAAAGCAGATGAATGAAGAGATAAAAGAACAGTTAAAAAAGATAAGAGAATATTTTTCTGAATACTTTTATCAAGGATATGTAACTGATGAATGGTTAGAATATCATGATAAAGTTGAAAAATTATTTAGAATGTTGGGATTTGAACCTGAAGAATTATGAAAAGATCTATAAATGAAAGAATAGAAGATGGAATTAGATTGTTATCTATTGTGGTAGACTCAATCAACAAAAATCAAATGAAAAAAGTTCCTATAGGTGATCCAAGAAGAATAGGTTTTATAGATAATCCATATTGTTTTGAATGTACTAGGGATCAATACTTAGATATAGAACAACAGGCATTAATAGATCCTGAAAAATTTTATAGGGATAGGATTTTTAACGAAAACACATGGTCATACAAAAGCACACCAGATGATAGTCCTATTATTTGGTTCAACATTAGAGGAGATAGAGCAGCTAATACACATCAAAGAATAAGAATAAGATTTGAAACAGAAAAGCAAGGAAATCAAAATGGTACATTAAGTATTGATATTGATGAAGGTTCTGGATTTTTAGGAAACAAAAAATATGGAAATCAAATTAAAACTTTATTAGATCAACTATAAATATTGTGAAAAAGTCTATGAAAAGATCTATAAATGAAAGAATAGAAGATGGAATATTACTTCTTGCTATAACTTCAAATCACATAAGAGCCAATAAACCAGAAAAGATTGAATTAACAGAAGAAGAAGTACATGATCTTTCAGTATATTTTCCTAAAGTAAAATTATATAAATTTAAATATACAGAAGATCAATTTAAAGAATTAGAAAAATTAATTTTAGATTGGAAATATAAAGATAAATTTTATAAAAGTTATTTTTCTGATAATACATCTGGATATTCTGATTTATTAATAAAAGATGATAAAAAACCAAGTCAACACCAAAGAATAGCTGTAAATTACTGTAATGGAATACTAAGTTTATCTTATAGCACTGGCAGAGATTTTGGGAATAGTAAAAAATACAAAAATCAAATAGCAGATATAGTGAAATTTTTATGAATGAATTTTGGCATACTGTAAAAGAATTAGAACCACCAGAAGGAAAAAATGTATGGACAACTAATAATCCATTTATTTCAGCACCGAAAATAAGATTAGATAGTTGGGATGGATTTAAATGGAGATATGGATATGAAGATTCAACCTATTGGGCTTTTCCAATTAATAAAAAAGCAGATAACAAGGTTTAAAATTCTTATATATGCAATAAAAATAATCAATAACTAAATAATTAAAAATATGAGAAAATTTGTTTTTATTTTGATGTTAGCAATTATTACTATGTTAACATCCTGTGAAGAGAAAAAGAATGAGGAACAACAAAATCTTAATGAACCTAAAGTAGAGTCTCTTGTTGTGGAGAATACTATTTCTGTTGATAGAGAATTTATGTTCCTTAATTACGGTGGAGATTATCGTTGGTTTGAAACTTGCATCCTTATGAAAGATTTTATGGATGAAGAAACTGATGGTGATGTAGAGGCTGTTACTTCTATATTTCAAATAGTAAAAGAAATAGATTCTAGTTGTTATGATACTCATGTGATTATGACAGTACATACTCTTGATACTAGTACTATTGAAATTAAAGAAGGCTTTTGGGTTGAAGATTACCCATTAAATGATGAAGCCATTTGTATTTCATTTGAAGAAGCTTTTGCTAAACTTATGGAATCTAATTGTCCTAAACCACATTCGAAACATTGTGTATTGAGAAAAGAAGTTGGTCCTGTAGATGCTAACCCTCAATATATCTTTGGTAATAGTAGAGCTCAAATTTATATTGATGCCACTACTGGAGAGATTAGTGATATTAATGTTAATCCTGTATTTCCGGATGCTAAACTTAATAGACCTCTTGGAGAATGGCCGTAATTAAAAAAGGAGATGAAATACTCTCCTTTATTTTTTCCACTTATAAAACCTTCAAAGTCTTATATATGTTGAGGGAAAGTTAACAATTTCTGATAACTCAACTATAGTGGCTCGAACCGCCATACAGTATATGTGAAGGTTCGCTGAGATTTTCTCAGATAAGTATGTCATCGCAGGAGCGGTGACTTTTTTTATTGTTCTTATAACTTTTATATTTTTATTCCTCGAAAGCCTTATATATGATAGACGGATGCTTTTTTCAAACTTTTAAATTATAGGAGATTAAAACTATGACAAGAACACAAGAAAGAGAAGAAGCTATGATTGACGGGATTTTGGAGATCTTTTATGACACAAAGTCCAGAGCGGCTGAGGAGTTCTTAAAAAGAGATTTCGAAAAAAGCATAGGAAAATCTATAGAAAAATTATTTAGAAAATTATTTTAGAAAAAATAAAGGGGGAAAACGAAATCCCCTTTTTAATTTTTAACCCTTTGAAACCCTTATATATGCATTTGGGTATTAATTTTTTAGGAGAGAGTAACTTAATTTATAGTGAAATCTTCTTTTATTTTTAAACCCTTGAAAGCCTTATATATGTATAAATTAATCAGTTTATGTCAGGAACATAGCACACGGTCCCGCCACGCAACCTGAATCTCAGTATTCATAATCTTATATTGCCAAAAAAACTGAGATTCTTGGGACTTATCCTAGTTCCTGGCTTTTTTTATTCCTTGAAATCCTTATATGTAGATAGATGTTTTCAATTCATTTCTTGAGAAGGAGTAACCATTAGTTATTAATGGTGAAACTTCTTTTTTGTACATTGAAAGCCTTGAAATTCTTATATATATAAAATAATAAATATGGTCACGTAGCTCAGTTGAATAGAGCGAGGGTCTTCAAAATAGGAGCGTTTATGTGGAATATTAGGAAATTATAAATAGAAAGTTAAATTAATTTTTGGTCAATTCCTAATAAAAAGAACACATAAACTGGAGAATACTGTATCGGGAGAAATCTTGAAATATAGATAATCCCGAGGAAACTAATTTATAATAGGATCCGTAGAGACTGTACGTATTCTGCCTGTGATTGGCAAAGATACAGTCCAGACTACAACAGTAAACTAAATAGTAGCAGAGGACATGAAGTACAGACAATAATACTGTAGAGGTATATATTGAAAAGATAAGGGCTATCAGGTGGGCTATTCCTCTAAAGCATCTGTAAGCTGAAGAGAAAGGGAATAGAGAGTTATGCTGCTTAGTTTACTGGTTATAGTGATATAATGTGGTAAGCTAAACCCTAGGTCCCGAGTTTGAGCCTCGGCGTGATCACAAGAATAAAAATTAAAATAGTAATAGAAATAAAATCTATTACTATTATTTTTTGTGTGTTGAAAAAAAAGAAAGGAGACCTCAAGTTTCACTCTACGAGTTACACTCTGTTTCTCCTTATCTTTGCCTACCCATGGCTACTTTTATTTCGCCACTTCAGCGCGCCCCATTGCTGGGGTTATATGCTGGAGGATTACTCCTCAGCTGGTTCCGGGTCTTCCGGAATTGGATCCTCATTGGGATCCTGGTCGGGCTCATCATCGAGTCCGAAATGGTCTCCGACGCCTTCAAGGGCGCCTGCGACGGCGGCACGCACAAACTTGCGCACCTCGGTGACCTCCACATCCGCAGACATGGAAATCCGTTGCTGGGGTTGCAAGACCCCGTCCTTGCTCTCCTCAACGAGGAGGTTGAAGGTATACTTAACACGAGCGCTGCTCGTGTGTTTTGTGTTTTCGCTTTCGCGATGGCCATTACTTCTACTCATGGCTTCAGTTCCGAGTTATATGCACATTTGGTCGTCGGCTTTAGTGGACCTTATCTCTGGTCCGGTTAAACATTTACAAGATTCAAAAAAATAAATCACCTTAAGTCATAATTTTTAATGCTTAAGGTAATTCATCTTATTACATATATAAGGCTTTGAGGGTTTTTAAAACGGTATTTTTTTAACCCTTTATATACCTTATTTTCATTACATATATAAGGCCTTTAAGGATTATTAGACGGAATTTTCTGAAAGCCTTATATGTGTTAAAATTAAATATTATGAGCAATAAAAAACAAAGACAACAGAAGCTAAGAGATGATTTCTTAAAAAGATACAGTGATTTTCCTATAGAGAAAATCGATAATGTTTTAGTTTTAGGTGGTTGGTTAAGAGGATTAAAACTAGGAATTGTAATGCCTACCTATAACAAAGAAACAGAAGAGATAACTTTTAACCTTCGCAATACAGTTAGAAAAAATAAAATAGGTATAAAAGTTATAAAAAAGATTGATTGTGAAAATGTTAATATTTCTATTTATTTAAACAACAAACTTTATGCTTCAGAAGACAGTAAAGAAAGTTTAGCTGTTAGAAGAATAAACACAATAATATTAGCAATTTCAACAGAAGGTGTGTTTACTAATGAGGAAGTTCTTGATATATTAGAAAAGATATCATATGCAAACTCTCTAGCTAAACAAAATCCAGAAAATAAAGGATTTTTATACGCAATTAAACACGATTTTATTAGATATCTTTTCTTAAATCATTCCTCATTATTTGAATATATAAAACAAACTACAGTAACTGGGGAAGACAAGTTATTAGAAGTTAAGATAGGTGATTTTGTATTTCACGTTCCTCAAGATCATAAGAATCGATATTTTTGTTGGGACGAAAATATAAAACCAGAAAAATATGTTAAAGGAAAAACTAGAGATATTCCAGAAAATTTAGACATAGACCAACTAAATAAAGACCTGTTTTATATCTACCTTAAGTTATCTAGTGGTAATTTAAGATATATGAAATCTGATGCTGTTAGATATTGGTACACTAGAGAAATAATGAAAAAACTCTTTGTAAATGATAATGCTAACTTAATCAGGGTGGATGAAAAAGCCAGTAATTATAGCGCTCAGAGTGGAATTAAGTATAGACTAATTGATACGAAAACAGGAAAACAGTTAGATTCGGATGCATCTTTTGAGTCTTATTTTAGTATGGCTATTTGTTCTGGATTAAAAATATAAAAAAAATAAAAGAGATAGGATTAAGTTTCCTATCTTCTTTTTTGTGGGAATTGATGGATTCGAACCATCGACCCCTACCTTGTAAGGGTAGTGCTCTAAACCAACTGAGCTAAACTCCCTTGTTAATTTGTTTCGAGTGGTCCGTGCGAGATTCGAACTCGCGACACCCTGATTAAAAATCAGGTGCTCTACCAACTGAGCTAACGAACCTTATTATAAAACATATATAAGGATTTCATGGCTTCTAAATTTCCTTAACTTGAAAATCTTATATTAGAAATAAGTTAAATTAAAACTATGAAAGATTTTAAACATTGGGGAATTAAAATAAGAAAGTACCCAGAATTAAATTACAAGGCAGTTTGGTTTAATTTGAAAACTATTAGATTTGGAGAAGGACAAGCGAAACCACTTCCTCCTGATAAAGCTGAGTTCTATGATGTTGGTTTGGGGACTAAGTGCAATTTAGAGTGTGAGTTTTGTTTAGATGAAAATACTCTTATAAAGACAATATCTGGGAATAAAAAAATAAAAGAAATACAATTAAAAGACTTTGTATATACTTTTAATATTGAATCTAAAACATTAGATTTAGAAGAAGTTGTAGATGTTTCAAAAAGATCTTACTTAGGTGATATTATAGAAATTGAAACAGATTTTGGAATTATAAGATGTACACCAAATCATAGAATATATACTACAAATCGCGGATATATTTTAGCAAAAAATGTATCTATAGATGATGATTTATTAATATTATAAAATGAATAATGAAAGAAAGTGTAGGTTCTGTGGTTGTGATATATCACATTTAAAAGCCAATGCTACTATATGTGGGTCTCCTAAATGTAAACATGCTTATGATATTTGGAGAAAAACAAAACCCAAAGAAAAGAGATTTTGCGAAATTTGTGGAGATCCAATAGACGACTTACCTGGACAAAGAAGAGTATGTAAAAAAGAATCCTGTATAAAAGAACAAGTTAGAAGAAAATATAAGTCTAAACTAACAGAAAAAACTTGTTCTATATGTGGAGAATTATTTTTTGGAACATATAAACAAAACCTTTGTGAATCTTGTAGAAATAAGTCTAAGAAGAATAATATAAATAAATTTAAATCAAAAATTGAAAATGCCGAAATAATAAAACAATCTATTAGATGTGAACACTGTGGTAAGGAAATTACTAAGAGAACTGTAAAAAAATTACCAAAAACAACTAAATTGATTCGATATAGAGGGGTTTGTGATGATTGTAAAAAATTAAATAATCAAAAAGCTTCAGAAAGAATGAAGAAAAATAATCCAAACCCTTGGATAGGAAAAAAGATTGATAAGAAAAAGAAAAAATCTAAATATAAAAATAACTCTGATAGGATGAAAAAAGATAATCCCATGTTTAAAAAAGAAGTTAGATTAAAAATGTCTAAAACTTTAAAAGATGGGTATAAGTCTGGAAGAATCGTTAAACCAAAAGGAGTTAATAATCCTCTCTGGAAAGGAAATAGAAATCTCAATAAATCCATCAGAATAGAACTTAAAGATTGGATTAAAAGCAAATTAAAAAAAGCTAACTATACATGTCAAATATGTGGTAAAACTAATACAACTTTACATGTTCATCATATAATTCCATTAAGAGATATAATAGATAGATTTATAACATTAAACAACTATACTATAAATTATTTAAATACTGTTAGTGGAACGGATGTTTATTTTGCTTTTATTAAAAAAATTGTTGATTATCATTTTAAATCTCCAGGAATCGGAATTGTAATTTGTTCAGAATGTCATCAAAAAGTTGATACTTATTACCGAAAGAAAACTTCTAATAAAAAAGAAAAGAAATTAAAAAAGATAAATAGTAAAATTAATAAACTTAAAAAGTTATTGAAAAAACATGGCAAAAATAAAATCAATAAAAAGAGTAAGTTTAGAAAAAGAAATTGAAGTCTATAATATTCAAGTTGATAAGAATAATAACTTTTTTGCTAACAATATTCTTGTCCATAATTGCTATATTAATGCTAAGAAAGACGGTAGATTTTTCAATAATGTATGTGAAAAGGCTAAAATGTTCTTTGGTAGTATGGATGAAAACTCTAAACCGGTTCAAATAGCCATTGGATCTACATCGGAACCTACAATACATCCAGAGTTTATAGAATTCATAAAAACTATATATGATTTAAATATAGTTCCAAATTATACAACAAATGGAATTACTATAGCAGAAGATAATGAATATAGTAAAAAATTATTAGAAGCTACAGAAAAATATTGTGGAGGTGTAGCTATAAGTGCTAACTCTTTTAACGAATCTATAGATAAAATTTGGAAAAAGGCAGTAGATAAATTAAGTAAAATTGATGTATATATTAATTTACATATTATAATTTCAGACAAAGATTCAGTAGATAGATTTTATGATATGTATAAAGAATATGAAAACATTATACATACGTTTGTTTTACTTCCGATAATGCCTGAGGGAAGATCTAATCAAAGTTGTAATAAAGAAACATTTGAATATTTTGTATCTAGATGGAATGAAATAAGTGATAAATCAAAAGTAGCATTTGGAGCTAATTTCTATCCATATTTAAAAGAACAAGAAGATATTAAATGTTACTTATATGAACCAGAATCATTTAGCAAGAATTTAATATTAGATGATGAAATAATAATAACACCCAGCTCATTTAACACAAAAGAAGTACTATGGAGAAAAAAGTATCAATAAAAAATCTAAAAACATGGTCAACAAAAGCTAATTTATATGGACTTTCTTTTGACAGTGAGAAACTATTTGGATTAACTATAGATAATAAAAATAGTATAGAAGATAAAATATGTGAAATAGCGAAAAGAAATAAGGAGAAGATAGTATTTGATTTTTATGGTGATGTTACGAAAGAATATATAGATGTAACTAAACCTACAGAATTATATTACAGTCTTATAGATCAAGGTGGGCTTCCCGTAGCTAAACTAAACGAAAAACATAAAGAATATCTTGATTCTCTGTTCGGTATATTTTGTAATAATATAAACTGCTATAGAACTGGAATTATTGTGTTATTCTTAGATGGTTACTATTCAAAGAAGAAAAATTTTAAGAAAACAGAAGAATATTTAATCTCAATTCAAAGTTCCAGCGATGTTATTACAAATTCAAGTTCGGAGTTATTTAGCATAGTATCTTCAAAAAGTTCTAGTGATTTATATAAGTTATTAAGAACTTATTCTGATATAAATGATGCTAATAGTTATTCAGGAAATGGTGGAGATATTGATATTTATGAAGTTGATTTTTCCAGCATAATAAAAACTCTATATGGTGATCAAAACCCAAATATTAACATAGACAATATAAATAAAAAATTTATAGAGATTTATAAAGAGTGTTTTGAATTACCTAAAGAAGGAACACTTTTTAAAATTGATATAGATCACGGTTTTACTAATACTATGAAATTTATAGAAAATGATTTAAAAGGAAAGATTTTATGATAGAAGTTAAAATTAAAATACAAAGCTTGAATGATATCATTACAAATTCAAGTACTGAAATAGTAACTACAATATCAAACGATGCTGTTGATATTATAAAAAATTTAGTAGATGAATTATTATTAATATCTAACTCTAGGTATTGTTTTGATAGTTTATTCACTATTGAAACATATTGGACTAATGAAAACGAGTGGGAAAATTATGGATATTGTAGTAAAGAGATGTATATACAGGATTTAGAAGAACATAATGGTGATTTAAGTAGTTATTCTTCTGGAAAAAGTTATAAAGTTACTGCTATAGATCCAAAAAACAATACAGCAGCTGAATTACTGAATAAATTACAAGAAATAGTTGAATCTTTTGAATGTTATTGTTAAATGGAATTATTTGTTTTTAAAATTCAAAGTGTAAGTGATGTTATTACAAATTCAAGTTCGGAATTATTCGTATTTGATGGTAATAATGAAAATGAAGTTAGAGAAATTCTGGATTCGATATATCCTAATTGGAAAAATGAATATAACTCTCCAAAAGATGTATCTAAATTTGATAAAGAGGAGTTATCAGACTTTTTGGAAAATACTAGAGAAATCAATGGATGGGAAGAGTATTATTTAAAAAAGCCTGATTTTGAATTACGTAAAAAAAATATGGAATTAAGATGTTGTGAACTATCTTCTGAAATTGGATTAAAACCAGAAGAAGCATATGACAACTGGGAAATATGGGATCCTACAAATCATGAAGACTGGCAAAACATATCATTAAAAATTTCTGATAAGTTTGTTGATAAATTTAAAGAACATGCAAATAAAGAAAAGATATTTGCTTTATACTCACTAGATGAAAATCCTGATTGGGAATATCAAGAACTATTATCAGAAGTTGCCGATCGATATCATTTAGGATAACTTAAAATCCTTATATATGAAGACGAATAATTGGTTTAGTGGTTAAAACTTTGTCTTCAAGTGTTCTTTGAAATTGGGAGATGTGCAGGCCGCGAATTGTAACATCTCCCTTCTATTTTTTTTTCTTCTTTTCCTTATATGTGATGTAATAAAGTAATGATGGAAAAAGAAAATATAGAGACAACAATTAAAGAAATAAAAGTAGGTTTCAAATTAGGGGATAATTTTGATAACTTCATGTATGATATGTTGATTGAAAAAATAAATAAACTCGAATATATAGAAGCTTTAAATATTTTAACTACAATTGGAATAAGTGAAAAAGAAGCTATAGGAGTTTTATTTGGAGATTATGAAATAGCTAATACAGAAAGTGAAGTAATGGTTGTTGATAGTCTTGATAATTCGAATAAACTAAATTTATATAAACCATTAAATTTATTTATATCTGATTATGAATCAACATATAGAACAATACTAGAAGTTACAAGTAATATAATACTTAGAAAAAAAGATGTTTTTATAAATATTTATAATACAGATGATAAAGATTTGCCAGTATTAACCAAATATTTTCCATTTCCTATAAAACTAATATTTGATCCAGGTTCAGGTGGTGATATTACAGTTAATATTGTCAAATTTTTCAATACATTATGTACCTCTATTGATAATGGTGATATAGAAGATTTATTAGATGCGTTAGATGTTTCTTGGAGTAGGGATAATTTATCTAGTCAATTTGAATATTTTTATGAATCTAAAAAGATATTAGATTTATGGAAAAAAGTGAAAAACTGTATTTCTTTTATAACCAAATATAGAAGAAATTATAAAAAGACATTTGATTGCTTAAATAGATTATCTGGAATAGAAGAAGCATTTGAAAAAAAGTACAGTTTAATACTTAATGAGAACATTATATATTATGATAGTAAATATTATTATTAAACGTCATTTTAGTGAAGACCTGAAATCCTTATATGTGAACAAAATTTCTAAGTTCAATTGTTGCTAATGTGAGGAAGAAGGTGTTGAAAGACACCTTCTTTCCTATTTTATTCCTTGTTATCCTTATATATGATAAAAATATTAAAAAATGGAAAAACTATTAGAAATAAGCGACATATGTTTAATAGCTAGTGAAACGAATTCAGGATATAAAAAATCTGAATATAATTTTGGGATTCAAGATGATATAGACAAATGTAGTAGTTTGCCAATATTTACTAGCCCAATGAACTCTGTAGTAGATAAAACTAATATAAAAACGTTTGAAGATAAAGGTATTAGAACAGTATTACCTAGATCTGAAGAGTTGGGGATTAGGCTAGAAGGTTGTCAATATGTGTTCTGTTCTTTTAGTTTAGAAGAAGTAGTTAAGAATTTTTTAACTAACACAAGAAGTTCATCTACTGGAATGTTTAGAATTTGTATAGAAACTGGAAATGGTGGAGATATTGAAATTCTAAATGCATCAGTAGACCTAAAGAAAATTTATGGACCACATATAAATATAATGACTGGAAATATATGGAATCCTAAAACATATATTGATTATTGTAAAGCCGGTATTGACTTTGCTAGAGTTGGTTGTGGAACTGGATCTGTAGTAGATGATAGTTTGTTTGGATTTTATTATCCACTAGCTTCATTACTCATTGATATTAATGGGACAAAAAATACTGCATGTTCTGGTTTAAAGAAGACAAAAATTATAGCAGATGGAGGAATATGTAATCCTGTCGAGATATTAAAATGTCTGGCTTTAGGTGCTGATTATGTTATGAGTGGACGTATTTTTGCGAGACTTATCGATTCTGCTGGTATGTTATGTGTTAAAAATGAAAAAACAAAACAATACGAACAGGTAACGAAAGAAGAAGCTTTAGGAAGAATAAAAGAACTTGGTGCAAAAGAAGCTGAAATAAAAAGGCTTTATCAAGGAATAAACGCCGACTATTCTGAAGAGATGAAATACAGTAAGTCTATTCATGATTTATTAGTAAGAGATTTCAGAAGTGAGTGGATAAAAGTAAACGAAACTTTAGATGATTGGTTAAAAGAGATGTATAATGTATTTTCTTATGCATTTACTATGACTGGATCTACAAATTGGAAAGAATATAAAAATAATGTTAGATATGGAAGAGTACAATAAAGAATTAGTGTCTGTATTACATAATTTTGAACCTGAAGATATTGCAATTTTAGGTGATATTCTTAAGGATTTGAATGAGTTTAATAAATTTGATGACACACCTTTAAAAGAAATAATAAAGAGTGTTGATTTTGTTATTGAAGAAAACGAAAATTCAAAATTATCAGAAGTAATTAAAGAACTTAATAAAAACTACCTAAATCAATATATTAGGTATGTTGATGGTGATGAAACAATACTGAAAAAAGTTGTAAATATAATAGTTAATCCTGCTTTTGGAGGTAGTGATTTTGCTATTAAATTTATATCTGAACAGGCTATTTGTATTGATGAAACTGGTTTAGATTTGAAGGTGTTTATTAAGGCTGATGATTCTTATAGACCTATTATTCTATATTCAAATTTAAAAGATGTAGAAATTATAGGGGAGGAAGAGTATTATAATATCTTAGAAAAAAATAACATAAATATAAAGAGATAATATATGCCCAATAATAATTTATCTTCAGGATCAATACTAAAGGGTCAAAATAGTTTAATATTTCCAGCTAATCCAATTTATCTTCCATTTACTATTGGTCCAAGTCTTTGTGAAGAAAAGTCTATGGAAGAAACTAACGAAGATTCATACACCTTACTACCATCATGTGGATTTTCTGATAGACTTATAGAAAAAAGTATCCATACCTTTTTAGAGAAATTAATAAGAGGACAAATTACAGAATTAAATTATAAAAAAACTGATACTGTTGAGGATATCTTTAAAAAGTTAAACAGAAGAATAGCTAGGTGTAGAAATTTTAAAGAGGAGAGCTTAGAATTATCAAAGAACTTGGTTAACAATTATGTAATAATACGTAAGTCTAAAAATAAGTCCTCTTCTGCTGATTTTCTTGATGATATTGAAGAATCTAACTTAGACTGTGAATTAAATGAGTCAGTACGTAAATCTCTAAAAGTCTCCGAAGATATAAGTCTTGGATATATTTATAGAGTAGTATTAGATATTAGAAATGAATCTTCCTTTCATGTATATCTTAGACCATCAATTTATACTGATACTCTTGGAAGATCTGCAAATTTAATGGAAGAGGAGATAAGAACTGTATCATTTGAAGAATTATCAACACTATATAAAATAATAACGAAAGATGAGTACGAGAGAAAAGTTAAAGAATTATTTATCAAAGATATTGAAAACAACGACTGAACAAGAAGACGTCAAAGAAGAAATTTATGAGTTTTTAAAAGACTATCACGAGACTAGTTTAACCTTTCTTAAAGAATTTTTAGAAGAGGTAAATGTAAATGAGTCTGTAGAAAACATCATAAAAAATATAGAAAGAGAACTAAGTAGGAGAAAGAGTGTTTCTGAAGAGTTAATAAACGAACTAAAAAAGAAATATTTAAATCAATACATTCGATATAATTATAAAGATGGGTTAGGCTCCTATATAGTAACCAAAGTAATCGATATCAATAAAACAAATAAAGACTATTGTGATTTATATTATTCAGTAAGTGTTTCTAATGTAGATGGAGATTATACTATCAATTCTTATAAAAGTGCTAGTATTAAAATATACTCTGATCTCGAACAAGGAAAGATAGAAGTAATTACTGAAGAGGAGTATAAAGACGAGTTTAACAAAGCTATTGAATATTATAAAAGCTTGGATAAATGATTATAGCTGTTGATTATGATGGAACTGTTGTACCAAAATTACCGGAAGGATATTGTGAAGTCGATACTGGTGCTGAAAGAGTATTAAGAAAAATCGTTGAGGCTGGACATCTTCTAGTATTATGGACTTGTAGAAATAATTCAATTGATAACCCCTTTAATTTTGTTAGAGGGGTATTAAGAGAAGAATCAAGTTTGGAAGAAGCTGTAAGGTGGTTTGATGAGCATAAAATTCCTTTATATGGTATTAATGATATTCCTAACCAATCCAGCATAATCGGAAAATCTAGAAAGCTCTTATGTGATATTTTAATAGATGATACTTCAATAGGTATTCCATTAGTTTTTGGAGAAGTGAATTATGTCTCTTATGAAACTGGTGAGATATATTACAACTATTATACTCACTGTGTTGATTGGAGAGCAATTGAATCAATATTAATACAAAGGAAAATAATATGAAAAACGAAGAAATAGATTTAGAAAGCAAGAATAATAATGATTCTGCTTATAAAGAAGATCAAATGTCAGATCCAGATTTAGAATTAGATGAAGATGATGACTAAATACTAAATTGATATGAGAATAACGAATAAATTTGTATTTTTCTATAAAGATTGGTTAAGTAATTATCAAAAGACTAATTTTTACTATCCAGATATAAACCTTCAGATATTTAATTTTACATCGACAGAACAAGCTTTCATGTATTTTAAAGCTATTCATTTTAAAGATTATGAAACAGCTAAGAAAATATATGAAACTAGAGATAATCCAGATGCTTGTAGAAAATTAGGTCGATTAGTTAAAAATTATAATGATTCTGAGTGGGATAAAATAAGGTATGAATTATTTTATGACCTTAATTATCAAAAATACTATCAGGATTCAGAATTAGCTAAAAAACTACTAGATCACAAATTCGACGATAAGACATTCGTAGAAGCATCACCTATAGATAAAATATGGGGTGTTGGTTTAGAAGAAAATAATGACTTAATATTAGATCCAAAAAACTGGAAAGGCTTAAACTATTTAGGTGAAATAATAACCAGCGTACGAAAAGATCTAATAGAAAATTACTAAATTTTGAAACGCAGTCAACTTATAAGACTATTAAAACTAGATTTAGATAATATTAGACTTAGTAGTTTAGGAAGATTATTACCTCCAGAAAATGCAGCGTGTAAAGGTCTCCCCTACAGTTCTGATATTAATAAACTTGATTGTAAGTTCTGCATATTATATAAACCTAGTATTGCAGAACAACCTTTCAATGTTATAAAAATTGACATTAGTGATGTAAAACCAAGAAGATCTAATATAACTGGTAGATTTTTCTGTCCAAAATGTATAAATAAAAACATAGACTCGATAGATGAGAGCTTTTATTTTAAAATGAATTTTGATCTTATATTAGATCTTTACGACAGACTTTCAACAATAAGTACACTAGAATATGAAGAAAGTAATTACAACAATGACAATAGAACAGAATAAGTTTTTAGAAGATTTGTTGTGGTGTCCAAGTCAAATCTATTACTATTTTATATCAAGTGGTAGGAAATTTTGTATCTATCTTAGGTGGAGATATAAAAATCCTTGGACGGCAGAATTAATTGAATGTGATGATGATTGGGAATTTTCTAAGAATTGGAGAGAGGATTGGCATAAATTAACCTTAAGTAAAGAATACAAAGATGAGGAATATAAAGATCTAGAAAAAGAAGTTCTAGATAAAATAGCAGCAATGTTTCCAAATCTTGAATTTCCTAATAATTCTGAAGATAAAACAATGCAATTTGTTGAGGATGAATCAACACAAAATCCCTAAACTCCTTATAATTGTAATCAACATACAAACTATTAAATTATGACAAAAGAAGAATTAGTCAATGTTTTTAAAGAGACGCTAGAAAATATAAATGATGGATTTTATAGGTGTTTTAATAATGAGACTTATAAATTTGATATCATTGAATTTAATAGATTGAAGACATTAGGAGGAGGATCCATTTATTACGACAAATTAGATCCAATAAAAAAATCAGACTTACCACATTTTGATAAGACTGATATTTACGTAGAAAATAAGGATATAATCATTAAAGCTATGGAAATGGGATCTAAAGCAGTAATCTTAAATCCTGCATCTAAAAATACACCGGGAGGAGGAGTAGAAAGAGGAAGTAAAGCATGTGAAGAGGAGATTTGTAGAAGAACAAATTTAATATATTCACTGTATTCATTTACTGATTATAATAAAACTCCTTATACGAAAAGAAAAGAATTTGGTAGATATCCCTTGAGTACTAGAGGTGGTATATATTCCCCTCAAGTAACAATATATAAAGGACCTGCATCAGAGTTCTATCAGTGTTATTATAATCCTTTTTACACCAACGTTATTTCAGTATCAGCAGTAAATCACCCAAAAATAGAAAGTAATGGAAGAATGTCTAAAAGTATGGTATATTTAACTAAAGATAAAATAAGAGCTATCTTTAGAATGGCTATACTAAACAAACATTCTAAATTAATATTAACTGCTTTTGGTTGTGGAGCTTATAATAATCCTGCACAACACGTAGCTGAAATATTTAGAGATGTAATAAATGAAGAGGAGTTTGTACATTCCTTCGAAGAAATTGCTTTCTGTATTTTAGATGACCACAATTCAATTAGGCCAGATAATAAAGAAGGTAATTATAAACCTTTCGTTGACATATTTGGGAAAAGATAGATATTATGTCATCTTCATTATTTGCAGATTTTTATATTGATTGGGAAGAGAACTCAAAACCATTACCAGAAAAGTATTATATTTATGCTGAAGATAGGAAAAGATCGTATTTAATTTCAATTTATGAATCAGAAGACCGAAACAAAGTTATTGATAAACTCCAAAAGATAACCTGCGGAAAATTTCATCCAAGGTGGGGAAAACAATATACTCATTCGGCTTATCTCGGTCCTTGTATTGATGGTGTATACAAAAATTATAAAGAGTTTAATATTCCCTATGTACAATTTACTATTACTCATGGTAGAAATAGATGGGAAACAGAAATTGAACTAATTTTCGATATTAAAAACAAAAAGATGTATTATAATAAAAATATGATAGATCTTCGTTATATTGAAAATTCTCAAGGATGTGTTAATATAGATCTATCAAAAGAATGGAATAATAAATTAAGCTTTAGAAAGAAAAAATGACCTATAGAGAAATAGCAGAAAAATATATTGATTTGTTTGTATTGGTAATGGAAACTGCTGGAGACGTGACCAATAACCAATCTTACAAAAATATTGAAAAAACATTAAAAAACAGCTATAGTGAAATAAATAAAGCAATAGATGACGAAGTTGATTTTGGAATGTTTATCGTAATTCTAATAACCACAGCTTTATTAGATATACATAAAATTGAAGACTTATATGAAAAAGGTGAAGATGAAATGTACGGTTTAATAAGTGATATGTGGAACCGATATCTGAAAAAACCAACTAGAAAATTCTTAGCTCAAAATGGAATGAAATTAATAGACGAACTTCATTATAATTCAATTGTATTAAAAAAAAACAAAGGTGAAAAACTTTAAAGTAACAGATAAAAATACTGGTAAAGAATATTGGATATCCAGATCACTTGCTGTAGCTGGATTTATAGTTGCAATATATGAAACTGAATTATACGTTTTGTTAGAGCGTAGAGGTCCTGGTTGTCCTGATAATATAGGAAAACTTTGTGGAATTTGTGGTTATATTGACTTTGATGAAACTCGTGCTGATGCCTTAATCAGAGAAACTTATGAAGAAACTGGATTAGACCTGAACAAACTTCAATGGAAATTCTTTGAGTTTGGTATAGAAGACGATAATTTTGAAGGAAAACAGAATATAACTCAAAGATATGTTGTATTAGCAGACATAGATGAATTAGTTGAACAAGTAAAAAATGGTACAATAAATACCAAAACAAAAGAAAGAGGTGGAGAAGAAAACGAAGTAAGTGAGTTTTTAATAATCTCCTATTCTAAAATAAAAGATATGAATTCTGACGAGTTTGCTTTTGGACATAAAAAAATAATAGAACGCATCTACGAAAAGTACGTTTAAGAAAAAAATAAAAAAGAAGAGAGGATTTTTAGGTCCTCTTTTCTTTTTTTTGAAGATTGTGATGATATTATTTAGTGATCTTATCACTGATTTCATCAATGATACTATCAACAAACTTTTCATCTTCTTCTTCAATGAATGAATCGTATCCTCTAAAACTCATTCTGAGTTTAAAGAGATCTAGCATTGATAGCATTGATTTCGAACATGTAACGCTGTAAATGTTAGCGTTAGGCATAGAAACTTTCAAAACTATCTTGCTATTACTCATCATAGCTCTTATTTCTTCAGGTTCAAGAGAAGACCTGATTAAAATAGTCTTTTCTATCTCTTGGCCCATTAGACTGGCCACGGCTTCGAGATTACCAACAAATTTAATTTGGTTCTCAAAACCGCCCGGCACAGCCTTTCGTGTTTGGACAAACCATTTGCGAAGGCCTGCCCTATTGATAAGGTTGTTAAGATTGAATCCAAGAATTCCCTGCTTCCTCAGTTGTTTCCATATATCCGAATAGGGAACATCCTTATTGAAACAGATCTTAGAGAGTAGATACACAACTCTCTCCTCTTCTTCAGTCAATTTCTTGTTTTCTTCACTTATGGTAGTAGGAGTGTAAGGTTTTGTTTTTCTCTTAACACTCTCACTGGATTCCGTCAATTTTCCGTAAAGAGTTTCCAATTTACTCTTGGTTTCTTCAAGATTTTTAATCTCATAGATTCCTTTTCGTCCTTCGGATTTGATTGACAGAGTTATCCCTTCTTTTTCAAGCATAGAACTCCAATTTTTTAAAGTTCCTGCTAAAGGGGTCTTTGCACCGATCAACTCAAATAGCAAATCTTTACTGATTATATTATTACCAGTTTCATTGACTTTTGCTAAAATTGATATCAGTTTTGCAACTACCAATTTTTTCTGACCGGTTTTAAGTTTTCTCGCCTTTTCTGCTTTTTTCGAAAAATAATTCTCGATACATTTAAAGGCGGCGTCAAAATCTCTTATGGAGAATTTTGTTGGTTTGCGACCTTCTGCGTATTTACCATACCCTACTTCCTCGATGAGATTCTCCTCACCAATTACTTCACGTATGATACTAACGATCCTTTGTCTGCTGGTTGAACAAACTTTCTTTTGTTTCAGCCCAAGACTTTTGCGCACATTGTTTTGAATTGTTAACATGCGTAAGCTTGTCACATTTCCTTCTTTCTTCATCTCTCCAACGATGGAAAGAATCGTTTTCTTTTTTTCTTCCATTTTTCTGATTTTTTCTTGTTGTTTTAATTTATTCTTTTACCAAGCTTTCATGCCTACGAACGGCAATACTTGTAAACTTTGGTAAATTTTCTTCTGTTTTACACTCCCTTAATGAAGTGTTTCCGTAAAACTCATAAATGATATCTCTAGGATTCCCAAAGATAAAATCTACTTTTTCCTTGTATTCTACCTCCACTCCCGCTTCTTTCAAATAATTCACGAGAGCTAGGTTATCGAGGATATTAACAAATTCAACATCCTCAGAAGCAATATCATTTTTCAGCTCTTCCAAAGAACTGTCATGATACTCGATTAAACCTGAACCATTCTTCCACATTTTTGAATTTACTGTGGTGAAGGTAATAAAAACTTTTCTTTTCATAGGCTTAATTTTTTATAATTATTTTTAATTTATTTTTTAATTCTAGGATGAAAATGTGTTACGGATTTCTTGCCTAAATGATAGCAAGCTTCATAATTTTCCTTTCTTAATTTTCTATTCTCATCCCTAAGGACTCTGTTTCGTCCCTTCAAATTAGAATTTTTTTGTCTTAAATTTTGGTTTTCAGCAGCTAATATCTTATTTGATTCAAAAAGACTGCTAATACCAATACCCACTGCAGTTGTAATTATTACACCCGCAATTAAGTTAATAATAAAATCTTTTTTCTTTTCTTTCTTGTTTTCTTCTTTTTTCATAAATAAAATTGTTTAAAATCTGTTTCGAAGTGGGCGAACTATTTGTCGCCCTCTTGGTTTTCAGCTTCTTCAGCGGCTTTTTCTTCTCTTCTCTTTCGCTTCCACTCACTGTAGTAGTAGAAACCCATGTTAAACACTGTCTTCTTTGCTCCCATAGGGAGTATTTCTTTGAAGACTATATCTGAGATTTTTACATACATAACTTTATCCTTTTTTCTGTTTTTGACGACACTTTTCTTCAGCAATTGGTTTAATTTTATACCAATTGTGATCTACAGCAATTCGCCGTAATAGTGTTAGTATGTTAGTATTTCTTTTCATATCTTCTGGGTGGTCTATAAAATAACCAACACCAGTATCAATGCCTTCTGGATTATTCCAGTAGTACTCTGCATACGCTTCTAGTATGCCGATAAGAGCTTGAGCCCCAAAGGAGCCAATCATTTCCCCAATTGTTATGGGGACAGCTTTTGCAAGCTGCCTTAAAAATAAACTCATAGGCTTAATTTTTAATTGTTAATAATTAATTTAATTGTTTCAAAAATAAAATAAATGTTATGATAGTTTTACCTACAATAACATTTACTTACATTTTACTTACATATATAAGGCTTTTAAGGATTATTAAAAAAGAAAAAAATAAAAAGGAGATATTTCACTCCTTTTTATACTACGCATTAGTATATAAATCTTTCCATTTCCAAGATATAAATTTTTTTGTCATTTATAAAGTCATAAATTATATCAACAACTTCTATTCTAGCCAATACATTAAGCTCCTTGAAAAAGAAGTTCATGTTATTCTCTTGTGTTTTTTTTCGTGATTATAGATTCGAAATACTTATCCCTATATATCTTGTAACTTTCCATAAGATTTCCTTCAACATCTAAAAAATCAGGAATTGCATAGTCTAGATCATTACTTAAGAGCCAAGATAAATAAGTAGGATTATCCACTCTTTCATAGGTATAAAAAACATACTTCATTTTCAAATCTAAATTATGTGCTGGATTAAAGGCATCGTTCTCTAAATTAATCCAATCTACACAAGCAGTATGTAATTTCCAAAGTAGCTCATAGTTTGGTATTATTCTTTCTCCAATTTTAAAGTCTTGGTTCCAGCTATCAAAAGCAGGAACTAATGCGTTTTTACTTTCATCATCATTTGGGCTATAATCCATATTACTAACCCATCTTAATACTGAAAAATAATTCTTCATATTTATAAAATTTAATTGTTAATAATTCTTGAAAAGAAAATAAATATTATTATAATTTTACTTACAATAACATTTACTTACTATTATATATAAGGCTTTTAGGGATTGCCGAAAATTTTGAGCCTAATACTACATTTAAAGAAATAACTATATAAATGAAAATCTGGCTCAAAATATATCGGCAAAAAATAAAAGAGAAGAATAGAAAATTAAATCTATCTTCTCTTATTTTTTATTTATGTACTATTAATCCATTAGCTAATACAAAATATGGACACTCTTCATCTATTACTTTAGCTGTATAACTTTTTTCTTCATTATTACTATATATTACATCATTTACAGTTAAGTGTAATATATCTGAACAATCTATTTCACACATTGTATATAGACTAACATCAAAAAGTAGTTTATCTCCAGGTTTTACATCTTGGATTAGTAAATCAGAAAGTATATTATCTCTTAGTACAGGTAATAAATGATCCGATGTAATTTTAAATTTAGTCCAAGCAGCTCTATTACAAAAATCTTCTATAATAAATTCAAACCATTCCTTAGATATAGAACTTTCAAATTCAGTTACTTTCCAATCTCTTTTTAAATTATATGGATTGTGTGTAAAAATTTCTATATTTTCTTCTTTAGCTAATAAATCAAACGCATCTTTAAATATTATACTCTTCATGAACGTTTGATGATTAACCTTTGAATATATTATTTTTGTATCTCCATTAAAACCACTCATCGTTTATTTAGTTTTAGGGAAAAATTCATCAAGCCAGCCATGTTTAAGAGAGACTAAATACGCTCTATTACACTTGTCACTAAACTCTTTTCGTGATTTGTAATTTCTTGATTCCTTTTTACATGTTTCATATGTCCAATAACCTTTTGGTTTTTGTTTTTTATACTTATTTAACCATGTATAATCATCTAACCACTTGTGTTTTCTTGCAGATTCATATGCAGGACCATTACCATGATAAAAACTAATTTTACTATCATATTTTTTTGCTTCTTCATAAACATGGTCATAATCATCCCACCATCCTTTAGGTAATAATGTTCTTTTTAGCCAAGTATATTCGGAAATCCAACCGTTTGCAATCGCAACATTATATGCCCGTTGAGAATTATTTTTAAAATCAATAAGTTTTTTATATTTCTTAGACTCTTCCATACAATGTTCATAATTCCAATATCCACTTGGTAAAATTTGTCGTTCTAACCATGTAAATTCTTCTATCCATCCATTTACTTTTGCGGCATGATATGAACTTTGATTTTTATCTTGATATTCCGATATTGTTTTATATTTTTTAGATTCTTCTATGCAACGCTCTTTTGACCAATATCCATGCATGTACGAGCCTAAACTTCCTGTTTTAGCTTTATTAAGAGCAATCCAACCATTTTTTATATATTCTTCTAAAACTTCCCCTTCTTTGTTTCTTGCCTCCAAAGGTGTCAGGTCAGTTAATATAATTTTCATTTCAGGTATTGGAACATCTTTTTCTAAAGCATATTTTGATACCGTATCATTGCTAAAAATATGTTCATAATCTCTTCCTTTTATTCTTCTTATCATTGTTAGCCCTACATATACTGCATGATCATCAAATTCATACGCATAGACGCAATGTGATTTCCTTTTAGATTCCAACGCTTTATTTGGTCCTCTCTTGCTCTTTTCTTTATTTGGTCCTCTCTTGCTCTTTTCTTTTTTCTTTCCATTACTATCAAAATACCTTCCATCCAAAAGCCAATCAAACTTATCCATCCATCCGTTGTGAGATGCTGCTTGATATGCTTTATTGTTTGTTTTCTTAAAGGCTGCTTTTGTTTTAAATTGTTTAGCTACTTCTTCACATTTTTCATATGTCCAAATTTCTAACTTAGGTATCAGCCAATCATAATCATTAATCCATCCATTTTTTCTTGCAACATTATATGCTGAAGAATTTCCATGTTTAAAATCATTTCTACTTGTATATTTTTTGGCTTCCACATAACAAGCTTCATAGGTCCACTTTAACATAACATAAAATTTTAAAAGTAGAAGATAGTAAAGAAACTAAATCAATACTATCTTCTATAATTATTTTATTGGCAAGCTGAGTAAGTACAATTTGAGCAGTGTTTACATCCACCCTCGCGAATTAATTTAGATCCACATTCAGGGCAAACTTCACCTAATACTTCTTTTTCTTTAATATAACTACTAAGAGCTCTGATGATACCAGCTTTCCATGAATTTACTGTTTCTTCTGGGAATGATATATTTTTTATTGTACTAATTAAATACTCAATTGGCATTCCATGACGAAGAACTCCACTAATCAGACGTCCATAACCGGCTAGAACTTGATCGAATATAGAATTAATACCCTCAATTGTTATTTTATTTCCACTTTTATCAACATATCTAAAGTCATATCTAGATACTTTCTTTTCAATATCTTTTCCACTCTCATCTTTAGTAGTGAGGGTAATTTTATTTTTAATTATCTCACCCTCTTCTACGTAATCTGGGATACCTAATTTTTCAAGGGGTCCAGTAAATACTTCATAAGGTTGTTTATCATCTCCAAATAAACCAACACAAGCAACCCATTTTTCTTTATTATTTCTAAATCTCTTCACATCACATTTCAAAATCTTAGGACGTTTAGGAGCATCGTGTGTTAAGGTTTGATTATTACAATTACAATCTTTCTTAGCACTAATCAAAACACCATCTCTACAACCGTCCCTATACCAAATTTGTTACTCTACTATATAAATTATATAGTAGGACTAGATTATTTCTATCTAGTTCTTACACTTTCATGTAAGTTCAGACTATACCTTCATCCTTGATTTTCGGATGCCTCTATTATAGTCGTTGAACATCTTGTAATCCACTTATACTTATAGCTTTCAACGGGGCATTCTCCTATATAATCTAGAAATTTTATAAAAGGACTATTAGGTATGTGATATTGATAACATACGGATTGAGAAGATTTATATGAATAAATCTTTATTTTATCAGTATTACATATAATATTTAATTGTTCTAATATAAAATTATTTTCAAATTTACAAGAGATGGATCCTCGATGATTATAAGAACCTGATAATTTCACAGAACTTCCATCACCAATAAACCAATTTCTAAGTATTATTGGTGTTAATTTTATATCAGGAAGTATTTTTCTTTTCTGTCCAAGTTCATTTAATCCTTCATAGCCATAGAATAGATCATAATACTTATTAAACTCTGGTCTAGTCTCGGTTTGAAGTTGATAACATCCGGATCTTCTGTTTTGAGATATACTATATTTTATACCATATTTATCCAATATAGAAGATACATATAGTATGTAATCTTGATGTTTATCTGTATATGTGAATACTGGATTTATAGAATGTTTAGACTTTCTTAATCCACCATCTCCAAGTAACCATCCAATCAAATTATCATTAAGAAACTCATCAATCACTATAGTTTCTTGTTTATGAAATTTCTCAACACTTTCTTTTACAGTCCTTATCTTGACTTTATTAGTTTTTAAGAAATTTCTTATTGTACCTATATTATATTTATAAGTTTTACTTATTTCTGATAAAGATGATCCACTTATATACATATTATAAATTATTTCTAAATGATCTTTAGAAATAACATTACCATTATAAGTTAAATTACAATTTTGCTGCTGATTGTCCATTTCAAAATATTTTTATTTAGTTTATTTATCATAAGAGTGATTTTTAACATTCGCACTCTGAATTTAATCACATGCTGTAGTTCACTCTTCTTTAGGAGTTTCCAGCAATTTAAGAGGTTTTCAACTAAATATTTCTATTTAGTGCGGCATATTTAGTTTACCGTAATTCCTTTTAGACATTTATCATAAGCTTCCATATAAATATCTGCTACATCTTTTTCAGTTGCAGAATTTGGAAGATTGACTGTACTGGAAATTGAATGCGTTATAAATCGTTGTATCATACCTTGAAGAGCTGTACGTTTCTTCCAATTTATATCGTTTGCAGTTGATTGGAACCAGGGAGATAGTTTGAAAATTCTATCCATATCTTCAAGCTTATAAGAACTCATATCATCAAGGTATTCAATTCCAAGTTCTTTCGTTACTTTCTCTCCATTAATCTTAAACCATTTCTTAAGTTGAGGATGAATGACTAAGTATTCTGTAAATTTTTGACCAGTTTTATCTATAAAATCAACCCTATCTCCATCACTGCATTTTTTTCTTCTAGTATAATAAGCACTAAAGATAGGTTCAATTCCAGATGTTGTTTGAGTTAAGATTGATAATGAACCCGTTGGAGCAATAGTTGACCAAGATACATTACGACGTCCTATTTCAGTATACTCTTTCCATAACTCAGGTCCGACATTTTCTTTAAGACGTTCTGAGAAAGGTCCAATTTTCTCAATCTCAGAATTAAAACCATCAAAAACCCCACGATCTTTAGCCAATTCAATTTCAGTCTTAACTTCTTGGATATATTTAGCCTTCATTACTTTTTCTATAAATTCAAAAGCTTCAGGACTATCGAATTTATAACCCATCATAGCAACCATATCTCCTAAAGCTGTAATACCTAGACCACATCTTCTTCCCTTTCGTCCAGTCTCTCGTATTGTTTTCCATAGATTTAATTCAACTGTAGATTTAGGATCTATATTTTCAATAATTCTATCAATACATTTAATTTCTGCATCAACTAAATCATCAGAAATATGTAAACCAAGTCTTACTGCATTTTCAAAATCTGTATAATCAAAATAGGCTTCTGAAGTAAATGGATTCTTAACAAATGAAGATAAATTCATAGAAATAAGTCTACATGAATCATAAGCCTCCATAAAAATCTCACCGCAAGGATTAGTTGTAATTCCTCTATATTGTTCATAACCACCTTCAGGAGAATAATTAATATGAATATCGTGAAACATTATACCAGGTTCACCAGTATTCCAAGCACAATGAATAAGTTCATTCCAATATTCTTTAGCTTTGATTCTTCTTACATAGACTTTTCCACACTGAATTTCAAACATTTCAAGTTTTCCATACTCTAAATCCTTGTATTCTTCTGGTCTAATATGAATATCAACAGGCCAATGAAGTATGAAATCAGTATCATTCTTAACAGCTTCCATAAAATCATTTGTAAGCTGAACAGAAATATTAGCTCCTGTTACTTTTGTTAAATCCTGTTTTTTCTTTATAAAATCTAAAATATCTGGATGTTCACAAGACATAGTAATCATCAAAGCTCCTCTACGACCACTTTGAGCTACTTCATTAGTTAATCCACTATCTACATCCATAAAAGATACAGGACCAGTAGAAGACTTAGCTGGATTATTCACTTTTGCACTGTTCGGTCTAAGAGTACTAATATCTACACCAACTCCACATCTACGTTTCATAAGCTGTACTCTTTCCTCTCTAGATTTCATAATCCCACAGTAACTATCATCTGGACTAGCTACAACGAGGCAATTACTTAGACTTCCTATATAATTTGAATCACCCATACCAGCTAATACAGAACCACCTGGAATTATTCTTATCTTATGTTCAGAATCACTAAACATATTTCTAATTTCCTCTTTAGTATATGGATTAGGATATGTTTTTTCAATTTCATAAAACGTATTTGCAAGACGATCAAACATGTCATCAGGTGTAGACTCGTTATATGTACCATCTTCATTTTTAAGAGCATATTTATTCATCCAAACTTCTGTTGCAAGCTCATCACCACAGAAATATTTCAAAGTTTTCTCATAAACTTCATTATAGGCTAAATTTTTACTCATAGATTTATTTTTGATTTTATTAATTCTTTAAAATATTAAATTCTAAGCCGAGGGTATTAGTAATATAATCCTCAGCGTTTGTTATTTCGATTATTTCTGTAATATCATTATGTCTCTTAGTAAAATCTACATAAAATTTCTGGTTTTTAATATAATCTTCAACACCAGAAAATTTTTCTTTTCTACTAGGTTCATTTAATATAACATTTTCTATAAACTTAGTATCGTTTTGGATTAATAATATTTTTTTAGGTTTTTCTTTACATAATGATTCTTCATATTTTACTATAGAATCAACCCATCTATCATTAATTGATAGCATCTCCCTAGTTTTATAGAAAATCATATCAGTTACCCCTCTTTCTACTAATAATCCTGAACTCTTATCATCTAGTTCATCCACTTTATCTTCCAGCATAGTAAGGTGTAAAAGTGCATAATTTAGATCATTATATTCGATAAGTCCACTAAAAAGATCATTTTCTAGATTTTTCCAAGATTTAATCATAGACCACATTACTTTTAATTTATTATCTTTTTCTAATTTTTTTTTAATTGTAGTACCTTTAAAAGTACCACTAAGACCATAATAAAATTGAATCATATATTTTATTTTATATTTTCGTTAGTTTTCATATATAAGAACTAAAAAGCCTGTGAAGCGTGAAAAAAGAAATATAGAAGTTTTTAATCTTCTATATTCTTATTCAGATATTAAATTTTCACTTAATAACCAATTGTAAATGTCTTCTAATGCTATATCTAATGGTTTCGCTTCTGGTTCTTGAAATATACAACCATATTCTAAGAACTCATCTATTTCACTATCTTTAAGTGGAAGTCTAGTTTTCTCCCCCTCAAATTTTTCATGTAGATATAGCACAACAAACTTATTATTTTCTTGCTTACTGATATCTAGAAAAAGTGTTTCATCATTTTTACTCCACCCCTTTTCTAATTCATTATTATCAGTAAACCAACTATCTAATATTTTATGTTCTATTTTATAAGGTAGTTTATTTAATAACTCTACAATTCTTTTTTCCATCTTTTTACTATATATTTTCACAAATATAAGGCTTTTAAGATTAAAATAAAGATAATAGATTAGTTATATCACCAAGGTCATCATTTTTAATAGTATATCCAGATTTACTTACAGTTTCTCCAAAATTATCATTTGTATAACCAGTTACATTATAATCATTAAAAGTTATCTCTTTCTTTTGTATAGCCATCTCTTTTTCATAATTTTCTCTGGCTGTGTAAATCTTCTTATACCAATATGCAGTATAATCTCCCATATCAGTTATAGTAGAAGAATCTGGATCTATATTACCATCTCTTAAAAGATCATCATACAATCCTTCTTTTGGTTTAGGACATTCAAAATTTATAGTTACTTCGATATCATCACTCTCAATACTAGTTTGTTTTACCTCCCAATAAAAATAATCTTTCTTAGGTGGATTAGTCTTATAAGCGGTAGGTCCAGATCCACTATTATTTCTAAGATTATTCCAAATATCTTCAATTATAACAGCTGCTGGAATATCAATAGCTTTTCCACTGCTTGTTATTTTTGTTTGATCTTGTACTAAAGAATCACCAAAAATATACGGCTGTCCTTTAATTATTTTTTCTGCCATTTTATTATATTAATTTGTTTACATTAAAAGAAAAAGGAAATATAACTAATTTTGGGTAAGTCATATTTCCTTTTCAGTTTATTTTATATTTAATTTCTGTTCTGCAAATCTTAAATAAGCATAAGCATTATAATACTCTGATAAATCATCCGGTATTTGTAAGAAATTGAGGCTGAAGTGTTTTTCTACTTCTTTAATTACATCTTCGTCTTTTTCATCAACTATATAATTTTTAAAGATATAACCACCACCTCCTAAAATCAAAACACCATCAATAGCATCCAAAAATTCAGAATAATTGTTTTCCAAAGAAGTCAATACATCTCCAATATATTTTTTACTGAATTCTTTTACTTCTTTTGATAGATCCATTTTTCTTCCTCTTCTTTGGAATTGACCACCAGAATCTATTATATTCTGACACTCCTTAACAGATGCAGTAATAGCGTAATTTTTAAACAAATAATCTGCTAAATCATACGCAACTTTAATAACACCACAGGGAATACCTACAGCAGTTCCAGCACTAGACTTATTTTTAATTATAACAGAAAAATCAGCAGTTAAAAATCCTAAATCAGCAATAATATAGTTTTCTAATTTAGTTCTATTTCTGCTTTCTGTTCTAATATTAAGTCCATAAGTAGAGTATATATTTCTACAAGCTAAACCCTGAGGTAATAACATAAAGAAACTAGTATCTTGAATTAATAGCTCCTGATAAAGATATTCTAATAATTCATCAGCTCTATCAGAAAATGCTAAACTTAATCCAATAACACATTTCTCTACTGTTCCAAATTTCTTAAGTAAATAAGAAATTATAATAGGATAAATTTTCTTAAGATCATCAAAGTTTTCTAAAGGTAGCAATAAAGATCTAGAAACTTTAAGAGCAGAATCACCAATTATATAAGTACTTGGACCTAAATTGAATACAGAATCATCATCTACATCCAATACTCCATCTTTAGGTAATTGTGCTACAGCTGATATAAACTTCTCAAAACTTACTACACCATTCTCGTCTTGATAACATACCTTAACACTTGAATAACCTAGGTCTACTGCTAATATTTTCATTCTTCTACCTCTTCTGTACTTTCTTCTACATCTTCATTAAGTCCATATTCAAACTCAATGTTCTCAATCATTAACATAAAATCATCTAAAATATCTTCATCAGCTCCATATTCTTTCATTTTATTATAAACCTGATTTTTGAGATAATCTAGATCAACATGTTTAAAAGCAATACTATAATCTTTTGTAATAATTGATACTGAATAATCATTTGGATCTTCTATCCATTTACTACCCATAGAAACAAGATTATTAAAAATCGTTACTTGAAACATGTTATCATTTTTTGTATATGAAAAAACTATGTCTCCTTCTTTGATTCGATCTAAAAATTCAACAACCATTTTTTCTTCAATTGCTAAAGAACTATTTACCCTAGTTTGTTCCATTACTTCTAAAAACTCATTATTTTCATTCTCATTTTTATTCGTATTCATATTCTTCAAATTCTTTAAATATTTCTTTTATTTCATCTACTTCTTCTTCTCCTATTTCTTTAATAACATAAAATAGGAAATAATAACTATCTCTATTAAAATCTACTTCTTGTAATCCAACTTTTATATAATCTTTGCTATAAAAATTTACAAAACACGATATTAGTTTTTGTATACTTCTAAGCATTTCGTTTAACTCACAGAAATTATCATACTTTTTAGGAAATTTATACAACATCTTATATTCATTCCATCCGCCATATTTTCTAGTTTCTATGAATTCTAATTTTATGCTTGGAATATCTCTAACAGCTTTATAAGTTAAATCCACTATATCATCATTAACTTGTAGCCTCTTATTCCCTTTCATCAAGAGATATTTTTCAATCTTAGAGTCTGCCTGATGAGCCATAACCGTCTAAACCTCTATCTGTTTCTTTATTAATTTCTTTTACTTCAATAATATTAGCTTTTGTAACTTCCATCATTACTAGTTGAGCTATTTTCTCACCTGGTAATATAGTTTGAATTTCTGAAGATAAGTTAATTAAAATAACTCCAACTTCATTCGTATATCCCTCATCTATAGTGCCTGGTGTATTTAAAACAGTTAATCCTCTAGTTAAAGCCATTCCTGATCTAGGTCTTACTTGAATTTCATAACCTTCAGGAATATCAACGTAAATACCAGTAGGAATTAAACGTCTTTCGAGTGGATGTAACTTAATTTCAGCATCAATATTAGCTCTTATATCCATACCAGAATCACCAATATGGGCATAACTTGGTAATGGATTTTTACTTTTATTTACAATCTTTAAATCTGCTTTTTTCATATAACACTACAGAATGTTTTATTTCCAAGTCCTAAAATATTAAAATTATTATCTTTATCTTGAATTTGAACTGTTCCTGTAAAGTTTGGAATAATAGTATAAAGCCAAATTCCATGATCTCTCAAAAACGATGGATCATACTTTAATACTTCTTCTAAATCAAAGATGCCATAAGTTCCAGAATCTACAGAAAATCTACCTAATCGATTACTTCTTTCAATAAACTTTCTAAATTCTTCTCTTCTCTTTAAATCACCTACAGAAAAATTAACCAAATTTTCTTCAAATCCGTTTATAAATTTTTCTAATTCTACTCTATTCAGTATTTCATCTAATCCTAAAACTTCCCAAGATCCATCACCACATCCAGTATAACTCCAGAGATAATTAGTAAATATCGGATTAGAAATTTTATAAACTTCATAATCAAATATAGTTCCCCAATCATTTCTATTTGCTATATAACATGGGTCTGTAATAATGATATCTTTATTTACAAATTCTATACTTCTCATAACCTATTTTTATACTTTCTTCTTGTTCTCCATTTAAAAAACCAAGACTTACCAGAAATAAACCTAACATCACCCATTAAATCTAAACCAGCTGATATATTTTTAAGATTAACAGCATATATAGAAAATCCATAATTCTCAGGACTACATAATGTTCTTTCTCTTATTAACACACCAGAATTTATTAAGTTTTGAAGAGTAGACATAAGATAATCATAGTCTTCTGGTAATAAATAAGTTGGTTTTTGTATACTATCTAAATCTAAACAGTAATAAATGGGATGATACAGTCTTACAGATTTACCTTTTTGTTCAAGTACTAATAACCTAGACGATTTTTCATACCAAACTTTAATAGGTGTTGGTAAATTAGACTTGACTGTATCATCACTAAAAACTACTAATGAATTATAGATTTCTAATAAGTCATTTTGTAGTGTAGTCATAATTAATCCTCACTAGTTGCACAGAAAATATCAATGCCAATCTGATCCAAATATTCATAAACTCTAGAAACTAATCCAGAATCAAGAGAACCAGATATATTTTTAATTCTGTCTAAATTTACAAATAAGTCAGTAAATGGATTCTTAATACCAGCAAACTTACCTTCACTAAATACGTTATTTTGGTTTACGACTTGTTTCAAAATATATAAAATATCTTGATCAGCAGCTGGAACTAATTTAGTAGCAGTAGGATAATCATTTTGTATAAAATTATTATTGATTATATTCCACTCAATAATATCACCAGTAGGAACTCCAGTAGGATTTTCTTCATCATCAGCTACATTTTGAATTTGGAACATAAAACCAGCACGGATAAGATAATAATTGATACAAGCTAAATCTTGTCTTGTTAAGGTTTCTGCAGTATTAATAAGTTCAACTAAGTTACTGTTTCCAATTCCATTTTCAAACTTATTCAAATTATCTTTCAAAAATCCTTTAACAAATTCCTCAATACTAATACCCATAGCTTCTTTATCGAATCTATTACGGGCTAAACATTTTCCTACTCTAGCTCTATTCATATCAGTAGGAATAGCATATAAATTTACTTCAATCATTTTTATTTATTTTAATTATTTAGTTTCATTACTTAAAGCTAGAAAGATACCTAATAATCTTTCTTCAATATTACAAGAATCTAAAATTAATTTTTCTGACTGTGTAAAATCTCCAACTTTTAAAATTGCATCATAAATATCAGTAAAATTAACTTCATCTCCTTTATTCCACTTTATAAATTCATCTATTAAATAAGATTCGAAAGGGCCATTAAGATAAAATTTTGGCTCTAATAATTCAAATTTATTTATACTTACAGATGCAGCTAATAAACTCCATATATCTGAAATTCTAGCTGCATATCCAAATTTATTTCTTATTAAATCTTCTACTAATAATGTTGTATAAGAATACTCATTATCCTTGCTCTTCTTCTTTATAAACATCTTCTAAAGTATTATAAGAAGCTTCCCAAACTAAATCCATATTCTTTTTTCTTAGATCAGTATTCATATAAGACATTAAATATTTTCTATAACTATCTTTATCGCCATTTACTATATAACTTAAAAGAATAGTAATATCAATATCAGTCTTATTCCAATCAAATCTATCTATAACTAAGAACTTATTTAGATCTAGTTGCATGATATCACTGAGAGAATATATATAAGCCTTCATTCTATCCTTTCTTTCTTTACAGTCAGGATTTCCACATTTTAAAAGACTTCCATATACATCCTTTTGACTCATCTGATATCCACAAGTACATTTAGGCCACATGAAATCTCCATTACCTCCCCCAAAGCAATCACCAACCATAGGAATAGTAGAATTGGCAAGTATAACAGAAATCTCAGCACCAGGAGTTATATTCTTTTCTATTAATTTACTAACACTTCCCGCACTAGGCTTCTTTACTGTTGATCCATGCAAATTGACAGGTGGATCTAAAATAACATTAGCTGACCAAGAATCTTTACCTTTAGATACTTGACTATTCCACTGTATTGATTTCACCTTCGTTTTTATTAATTCTCCACTACCTGCTCCAGAATATTTAAGACCAATTACAACATTTCCCTTCTTATCATAAACAATATATCCATCGTTTAAGAAATATCCAGTACTAGTTCTCGTATGATCAGTCTCACAATAACCTTCATTTTTCTCTAAATCCTCTAAAGTAAAAACATCAGCAGGAGCAAATAATACGTGATTATCAATAGGCGAACGTACAGTATCAAAAGAATTTATAACATCTCTATAATCTAATGAAGCTATAGATTTACCATTAGGACTATCATCTGTATAATATCTGTAGGCTCTTAAAGTTAATAGATTCTTTGCATCCTCTATAATATCTTCCTTTTTACCATTAATAATTCCATTAACTTTTTGGCGAGCTCTCTCTGCCTCTAAATCTGCTGGCATTCTATCTAAATCAATAAGACACTCACACTGAACAGCTACAATACCAAGAGGAAATTTCTTAGGTAAAAATCCAAGACCTATAATTTTCCAAGTCTGATCTATACCCCAACCTAAACTAGAATTACCACATGTTACAGCTTTTTGAGGAACACCAGTATTAGGATCAATATAAATAGCTAAAGAAGTTCCATCATATTTTAAATCATAATAATAATTAGAACCATATTTCTTTATAGCATCTAACATCAATCCATTAACCTTCTCCTTTTTAAACTTTTCAACATATGAATTTTTAGCACGAGCACCTTTAGGAAGAAAGTTCTCAAATACATAAGCCCTTACTTCAAAATTATCTTCAAGTAATGCACGATCCTCCAATTCATCGTATTCAGCATCTGTTAAACCAGTTGAAATAGAATCAATATAATAATCTTTAGCAGCTTGTATTAATCTAGACCACTTATCTAATATGTTATTTTCCATTATCTTTAGAAAATTTTATCATCATATCAACAACTAAGTCCTCAGCCTCTTCTAAAAAAGTGCTTCTTAAATTATCATAGTCGGGAATAGCAGAAGTATCGGGTTTAACAGCAACACAATATTTCTTACAGTCATCATCAACTCTTTCTAAAATCTTGTATCCCCTAGCCTTTAAAAACTTCTTAATAACATCTTCTCGTCTCCAAGGTAACCCAAGAAAACTAGTAGAAGCTTTAAATTCTATAAAACTAATTAAATCATTAACAAAAGGACAACTATCTTCCTCATCTTCTGTAATTTCGATGCGATCTATATAACCGTCCTCATTATAATCATTATCTTTTTGCATATATTTTAAATTTTTTTATTCTCACGTATAAGAGATTGACCTGTTTCTATCCGCGTTTTATTAATTTCAGAAAATAAAAGAAAAACCTAGGATTAAATTACAATCCTAGGAAATAAATAGAGAGAAAAGAAGTTATGAAAAACTAACAATCAAATTAACCATTAAAGCACAGCAATCACATCACGGAAAAAACAAATTGAAACCACCAAGTAATATGTCCAGTCCAACAAACATTAAACATTAAAAACAAAAACTCTCTATTTATTTTTTATTCATGTATAAGAATTAGAAGCCTTTTCAACCGCATTTTTATCATTTCAGAAATTCCACTTATAAAACCTTCAAAGCCTTATATATGTAGAGAATACTGCTACGATTACTTTATATAAGGGGGAAGTTAATTTAACTTCCCCTCCATTTTTTTTTGAGACTTTTATGTCTTTTTATTTTTTAACCCTTGAAAACCTTATATATGTATTGTTTTGTTAATGATTTTTTTCTGAGAGGTTTCACAACCTCTCTTTTTATTTTTTTTCCTCAAACCCTTAATTATGTACTTATAAACTTAAATAATTATGTGTATAGAAGATTTAGTAAATAAAGTATTACAAGAGAATTTAGAAAGAATGATTAAAACGGGTGCATTATTTATTAGTAAAGTACCTGGAATAGAGATCTGGCAAGCTTATATGAACGGCTTTGGAAATGATAAAAAATTTAGAGATCCAGAGTCATCAGAACATAATTGTAATTGTTGCCAAAGCTTTTTCAGACATTACGGAAATATTGTAGCAGTTGATAAAGGTTTAAATATTATAACTCTTTTTGATGGTGATAATTTTCCAGATGAATATAAAAATTCATTTGAAAACTGCGCTAAATTATTACGTAACAGTGCAATAGAAAATGTATTCATAGAAACATTTGATAATCTTAACAAACTTCCTTTTGATAAAGGAATACATAAATCAGATAAAGACTTTTTGTTAGGATTTGAGAAAAATGTTAAAATTTATACAAAAGAAGAGGCAGCTAAATTTGGTATAGTTAAGGCAGGAGAACCCTATACATTCAAACATTTTCATATTAGAATGCCAAAAACTTTCATCAATAATACATATGAAAGTAAAGAATCATTATTAGGTAATTTTAGAACTAATAAAGAAGTGTTTGAAAGAGCCTTAAGAGAAATTACAACAGATACTTTTGAATTAGTTCGTGATTTAATTTCTCAAGGATCTCTTCTTGATGGTCTGGCTCATAAAGAGAAAGTAGACTCTATTATTCCATTATCGAAGGAATTTAGTGAGTTAGATAGAAATAAACAAGATAATTGGCTGTGGGTAAAATCTTTAACCTATAAGTATGTTAGATTTAAGAATGAATTAATAGGAGTTCTTTGTTCTGATTTAGCTCAAGGTGTAGAATTAAATAAAGCCTGTCAAGATTGGAATAAAAGAGTAGATCCAGTTAATTATATGAAAGCTAAATCCCCTATTACGAAAAAACAAATAGAGGAAGCTAAAAAATTTGTAGAAGAAAATGGTTTTGTTGAGTCATTTAATAGAAGATGCGCTACCATAGATGATATTAATGTTGAAGATATACTTCACTTTAATGTCGGTGATGGAAAATTAAAACCAATCTCTATATTTGACAAAGTAAAACCAACTACTTGTACAAGACATAAAAAATCAGAGTTTAAAGGTATTGAAGAATTACCTATAGATAAATTTATGACTGACGTATTACCAAATTGTACTGGTGTTGAAGCATTATTTACATCAGATCATAAAGGAAATCTAGTAACTCTTACAACAGCTAATGATAAATCGTCTAAAGAAATATTTAAATGGCATAACAATTTCTCTTGGACTTATAACGGAAATTTGGCTGGAAAAAGTCAGATTAAAGAAGCCGTTAAAGCAGCTGGAGGATTTGTCGATGCTCCATTTAGATTTTCGATTATGTGGAATGAGGATTGGAGTAAGAATCCAGTTAGGACAGATTTAGATGCTCACTGTGTAGAACCTAGTGGAGATCATATCTATTATGGAAGTAATTTTGTACTAAAGAGAGGTGATATCAAGACTAAAAACGGAGGACAGCTTGATATAGATATGATAAATCCTCCTCAAATCGGTATAGAAAATATCTATTATAAAGACAAGTCTAAACTTAAAGATGGTGCATATAGATTTTATGTTCATCATTATAGTGGTCAAAGAACTACATTTAAAGCAGAATTAGTCTTTGATGATCAGGTTTATACTTATCACTACGCCATTCCAAGTGAGGGTTATATGGATATTGCTACTGTGCATATCAAGAATGGTGAAATTGACCACATAGATCAATCAAAGTGGTTAATCAGTGAAGATGGTGCAAATGAAACTGTCTGGGGATTAAATACAAATGAATTCCAAGAAGTTAACTTAATTTGCTTGTCTCCTAATCAATGGGAAGCTGGTAAAGAAACTGGAAATAAACACTACTTCTTTATGATGAATAAGTGTAAATGTCCAAATAAGTTAAGAAGTTTTCATATGGAAAATCTGAAACCTGAATTAGCAAAACATAGAAAAGTACTAGAAGTGTTGGCCGATCAAAGTCTTATTGATTCTACAGACGGACAACTCTCTGGACTTGGATTTGACGCAACAGTAAGAGATAGTATAATCCTTAAATTAAAAGGATCGCATAATAGAGTAGTAAAAGTAAATTTCTAAAAACTTAAAGAAAATGAGTATGTACAAAAAAGCAGCTAAATTAAAACTTAGATTTATTACAAGCCGAGGATCTTTAGGTATTGAACAACTTATGGACCTCTCTATGACAGAACTAGAGAGATTAGTAAGAGCTCAACATAAAGTACTGAAAGAGGCCGCTAAAATAGACGCATCAGAAGAATTAGATTTCTTAGAAGTAGATAAAACTCCAAAAGATAATATCGAACAACTTAAGTTTGATATTCTGAAAGATATCTATATGGATAAGAGAAATGAAAAAGCTGATCGACTGGCTGATGAAGAAAAGAGAAAGAGAAGAGAAAGACTTGCTGAATTAATCGCAGAAAAGAAAGAAGAAGCGGATAAAGGTAAGAGTCTGGAAGAGCTAGAAAAAGAACTAGCTGAATTAGATAAAAAATAAAGTTATAGAGAGTGGGTTAGATCCACTCTTTTTTTATCCCCTAAAAGCCTTATATATGATAATAGCAATTTGTGTTTTCCATAAATTTTGTTGAAGAAAGGAAAGTAGCCGAACAGGTGAAATCTTTTCTTTTTTTTTCTTAAAATTGAGTCGCGGAGGGAGCTTCCATTTCAGTCAGCTCCGAATACTTTCACTTCGTCGAATCTCCTCAGTGAATTACTTCGTAACCGTATTCGGTCAAGCTTCGCTGTTGAATAAGAGATATATGTATTTTTAAAAATCTTCTTATTTTTTACCTTTTAACACTTATTATTAGTTCAGAAGAAATTTTAGGTACAAAATAAGAAAAACACGTTTATTATTCCTTGTTTTTCTTATTAATGAATAAGATGGAGGCTCCCTCGTGTCTTTGTTTTTAAGAAAATTGACAGCAGGAAACTTTCTTATTTACTCAATGTAACGAAGTGGAGTTGAGTATAACTGTTTTATAAATTCAAAACAAATAATAAATTTATGAGTAATTTAAATATTATACAATTAGAAGAAAATAAGTATTCTATTATTGTACCAAAAGGTGTTAGATATTTAGGAAAATGGAAAGATTATTCATTAAATCTTTTTCAATTTCCTCACATATTAGATAAAAAGATTCCAGGGTGTGGATTTACGGAGTATTGTCTAACTTGTAATGATATTCCTGTAATACTATGTTCTCCGAGATTAATGTTATTGGAAAATAAATTAGGACAACATAAAAAAGGAGAATTGTTTTACTATAAAAATGAATATATTAAAGAGTTATTTGTAGATAAAGATATTACAAAAATTAATAGATCCTCGATACCAAGAGAGCTAACAGATGAAGAGAAAAAAGAAAGGAATAAGAAAATTAAGGAATCAATAACAAAATTAAATGTAGATTTAAATAATTATTTTAATGATTGTAAGTTAAATAAAAGAGTTCCTAAAATAATAGTGACGTACGACTCTTTCAGGATATTAAAAGATTATTTAGTTTATTTAGATCTTTTAAAATATTTTCACATAGTTATTGACGAGTTCCAAAGCATTTTTACGGATTCCAAATTTAAGTCAAATACAGAGCTTACTTTTGTCAATCAATTAAAAGGTTTAAATAAAGTATGTTTTGTCTCTGCTACCCCTATGATAGATAAATATTTGAAAGAACTTGATGAGTTTAAAGATCTTCCTTATTACGAGTTAGATTGGGAAACAGATCAGCCAGGTAGAGTAGTAAAACCAGATTTAAAAGTAAGGTCAATTTCTTCTATTATTACAAAAGCAAAAGAAATTATAAAAACTTATAAAGATGGTAAATATGAATCAACAATTACATTTGATAAAGATACTGGAGAAATAAAAACAGTATTTTCTAAAGAAGCTGTTTTCTTTGTTAATTCAGTAAAAAATATTATTGATATTATAAAAGGATCTAATCTAAAGCCTGAAGAATGTAATATATTATGTTCAAGATCAGATAATGATAATAGAACAAAACTTAGAAAAAAACTTGGTAAAGGGTTTGATATCGGAGATATCCCTACTGAAGGAAAGCCACACAAAATGTTTACCTTCTGTACAAGAACAGTTTATCTTGGTGCTGATTTTTATTCTACAAATGCTAGAACTTTTATATTATCAGATGCTAATGTAGATACACTAGCAGTAGATATTTCTCTTGACTTACCACAAATACTCGGTAGACAAAGACTTAATGAAAATCCATGGAAAAACAGAGCTGAATTTTATTATAAAACATTAGGAAGAGATGGAATAAAAACAGAAGAAGAGTTTAAAATTTATTTACAAAACAAAATAAATAAAACCCAAAATCTGTTAGATGCTTATAATACTTGCATAGATACTTCAAAGCACGACTTAGTAGAGACTTATTTGGATGTTGCAAAATCATACAACTATAAAAATAATTATGTAGCTGTTGATGTACATGCAAATGCTGATATATATCCTGTATTTAATAAGTTAGTTATGGTATCAGAAGAACGTGCTTTTGAAATACAGCAGATAGATTACAAAGATCGATTTTCAGTATTTAATAGCATAGAAAAAGAAGGAATGATGAAAGAATCTGTTAGTACTAATATAAACAATTTTTTAGAAACCTTTGATAATTTAAAAGGATCTTATGCTAAACTAAAATATCTTTGTAATACCTCATTAACTAATACAGAAAAGGATATTATATTAGATCAAATACCACTAGTTTATAAAAAATATTATGAAGTTCTTGGACCAGCTAGATGTATATCTTTAGGATATGATACAACTAAATTAGATAAGGAGTTATCATTACTGCTATTTAATAAAGATGATATAAAACAAGAAATTTATAGTAATTATAAAGAAGGTGGTAAATATTCTAAATCATTTATAAAGGAAGATTTACAAAGGATATACGATTCTTTAAATTATACTAAGAAAGCAAAAGCAAATGATATAAATAGTTATTTCGAAATAAAAGATTGTAAAGTATTAAACTCTGAAACTGGTAAATATGATAATGGTTTCGAGTTAATAAAGAAAAAAGATTAAAAAAAATGATTTACTTATTAAGACAAAAGGGATTTAATTTTAAAACAAACAAGTTAGAAGATATATTAAAAATAGGATATACAGAAGATAGTAATTTTAGTAAACGTGTAAGCCAATATAAACTTCATAATCCTCTTATATCTATTTTATTTACTATTAAAGATGCTGATGAAAATATAGAAAAAGCATTACATAGATATTTTAGAGAATATTTATACGATGACTATGGAAAAGAATGGTTTTATTATGATGAGAGAATAATAGATTTCTTAAAGAAATATAACACAAAAGAATTACTAGAGAATAAATTAAAACATATATTAAATTACACAACTGAGAATGATATTGGTTTGTATAAAGATATTAAATTAGTAATAAATAGGTGGTTATGTTTAATTAGTAATAGTATAGACTCTTTAAAATTGAATTCTAGCAAGTTAAAGAGTTATATTTCTGAATGTAAGAATAACATAAACAAGAGTATATTTGTTAAAGAGGATATAATTAAATATTTAAAAAACAAGTATAATATTTCTGAAGATATAGAAAAAGATTTATTGGATTATATTTCTGGTAATATTAAAAATTCAGGAGTAGTTAATAATTTCTTAACAGATTTTCTAGATAAGAAATTATTTAGAGAAAAAATGGGAATGTTGTGTACTTATCCTTTAACAGATAATGAGAGAGGAATAGTATTAGATCAAATTCCGCTGACTTATAAGAAATATTATGAAACACTCGGTCCTGATAGATTAAGAGCCTTGGGTTATAATATTACAAGAGTTGAGAAAGAGTATAATGCTACTCTATTCAACAAAGAAGATCTAAAAAATCATATATATTCTAATTACAGTGATGGAAATAAATATTCTAAATCAGATATTAAAGAGAGTTTACAAAAATTATATGATTCCCTAAATTATGCTAAAACAGCTAAAGCCAATGATTTAGAAGAATATTTTGAAATAAAAGATTGTAAAGTATTAAATTCTGAAACAGGTAAATATGATAATGGTTTCGAGTTAATAAAGAAAAAAGAATAAAAAAAAGAGATAGGATTTTAATTTTCCTATCTTTTTATTTATGTTATATTTCAATTGAGTTAAAAAATAAGAGGGGAGTATTTCATCCCCTCATTCACTTAGACAAGAACCAAGCTTAGGTGGCCTGGTTTTGTATAGTTTGTTTCTTTGCTTCGTAAATAGTTAGAAGACGTGTTGATAAATTTTGGATATATTCAAGTACCAAATCATCTGTTCCATCAAGATTATAATCTGGAAGCCTTTCTAATACTTCTAGATGAGTCTCTATATCACATTGAAACATTTTCTCTAATATAGTAGACACACTGTCTCCTCTTTCTATTGCTTTTTTAGCCATTGAAACATGGTCTTTAACTGTTTCAATTTCAAGTGTTATTTTCATAATTTGTTTAAATTTATTAATTGTTTAGAAAATAAAAAGTAAATAAGTATTTTTACCTGTTTACATATATAAGGTTTTCAAGGAATAATAGAAAAAAAGAGCAGAAATTAATCCGCTCTTTCTTTTAATTTTTCGAGATACCAATTTGCTGAATTTTCTATTTTAACCATTTCTAGATATTCTTCAGTTATTTGATTTCTTCCTTTTGAATTTTTAATTATTTCTAGGAACTCTTTTGATCCAATACTACCTTTTTCTCCTAAACATAATGCAGTTTCTTTAAGTAGATCTATATTAAGACATAGAATATTTATAGTTTCACTTTTTAGAGATTGAAATTCTCTTTTTAATTTATAATCTATATCCTCTCTACTATCTATTCCATCAGGAACTCCATCATTATTTCCTTGAACTTTATAACTGCTATATCTAAATGGTTCAAAATATCCTTCATGAAATGCTGCATTTGATAGAATATCCCAGGCTTCACTTATATCAGAACTAGATCCTAATAAAGTTCTATCTTCATCATCTTTAAAAATCAGATGTTCAGCTAGATATCCGGCCATAGAGATCATAACTTCAAATTTTACATCTCTTCTACTTGATATTTCCCCTGTTTTTTCTGGATCATAAGTAGTACAAAAACCTCCTTTATCACTAGCTACAGAAACGATAGAAGTAGGTAAGTTTCCAGTAAGAGCAGACATAACAATAGCATGTCCAGCTTCATGTACAGATGTTATATATCTAGTTTTTCTATTTTGTGGATCTCTTAAGTTTCCAAGAGTTAATTCAATAGTTTTTTCAATTATTTTTCCATCATTGAATTTCAGATATATAGTTTTATTAGGTTTTTTATAACCTTTTTCCGGCTCAACAACTCCTATTTCTGCATTTATTATAGGAGTTTTACTTTCTTCTTTATAAATTAATATATCTGATAATAATGGAGTTAATATAGATCCAATAGTTGTAAATACCGGTCTTACTCCTTGTACTGGATAAACACCTTCAAAATACAATAGATTATTAATATCCTGAGTTATATTTACAGATATATTATTATCTTTTTCAAAATCTGTAAAAATTCTAGTTATTTCATTTTTTATTATAAGTTCGAAATGTTCTCTCTTTAACGTTGGATATTTAATTATTGTATTTCCGAATCTAGCTATTTGTTCAGCTCTAAATCTATCTTTAAGAGCTACTTTAATATCATTGATTGTTACTTTAGAAGTTTCATCATAAAATATATCAGCATCAAAATCTGGGTTTAAATCTCCGCCAACTTTAAAAGCTTCATCTAAATTTCCAACAATAAAGACTAGAGATTTAGTACAATTTATAATTTTAGGTGCTGTTATTTGTGGTTTTTTATCTTCTAACCAATCAATAAGTTCACCTATAGTTTTTATCTGGAACATTTCTTCTATAATAGCTTTTCCATCTAATTTATTTTTTTCGGCGGAACTTATTTTTTTGATTATAGTTCTAATATAACAATCTTCAATTATTTTAAGGGGTCTATATGGGTTTTCACAATCTTCTTTATTCATATCGATATAGTTATCATAACTATATTTACTACACCCACTTTCCATTAATCCAGGTACATTTCTTTGATAATAAAAGAATCCTAAAGTTTCTAATACTTTTTTTACGTCATCAGGATCATTTACTACTAATTTATCAAGTTTTATTTCTGGATTATCTTTTGCAAATGGTTTAATATCTTCAAAAAACCCTAAGAAAGAACCTACAGAATAGTTATTTTCATTTATATTAATTAATCCACTATCAATTATACTCCAAACAGGTCTTAAATTTGGTTTATTTAATTCTTCTCCTGTATCTGATATAGTTCTAGCATATTGAAATTCATCAAATACAAAAACCATATCATTACTATCTGAACTTTTTAAATCTTCACAATCATCAGAATTTAAAAAATCAGAAACTTTATCACTTACACTACTATTTCCTTCATTACATTCTTCGCCACAATCAAAGAACATAGTTTTAGAAAATAATCCTAATAATTCAACTAATCTTTTAACTACACTGCTTTTTCCTGTTCCTGTCATTCCCCATAAAGATATAATAACAGGTCTTTTTATAATTTCAGGAGTTACATACCAAGGTGTTATAAGTTTAATTATTTTATCTATTATGTTATTAAGACCTATAAATTCTTTTTTTAAAGTTGCTTCAGCTTCTTTTATTCTTTTTATTTTTTCTAATTTTGTTTTAGGTATAATAAATTTAGTTTCCATATATATAAATTTAACTAACATTTATAAGAGTTTTAAAGGCCTTAATAATGTAAAAAGATAAAATATTATGACAAAAGTAGAACCTGGAGAAATAAAATTATACATAGAGGATAATTATACTGCAGAAGAAATTAAGCAATTAATAGCTCTTGAATCTGGAAATATATTAGCTTCAAGTAATTTTGCTATATCAATAACAAAAGAAAGATTAAGAAAATTATTATATCTTAGAACTATATTACTTGAAAATAATATAATAATAGGTGATTCTATAACATTTAGTTTTATTACAGATGAAGAATTAGATGGATTAATTAGTCTGTTAGAAAAGAATTTTGTAATTTCTAATGCATCAAAAATTAATAAGATTGATGTAGTTATGTGGAAAATACTAACTGGACAAGTATTTAAGGTTACAGATTTTTATGCAGATATAGATAAAAGTAAAAAACCGAAAGTTAAAACAATTGGTACAATTTACTGTGATAAAGATTTACTAGAATGTTTTCTTAATTATTTAGTTAGTATTACAGAAACATTTAATATTAAACCTAATAGATATTATAAAATATTAAAGTGGTTTGCTATTAATAATTATTTTACTAAATATAAAGAGTTTTATTATATTAATAAATCTTATGAAACATTATATAATATTGAAGCTTTATGTCTTTTAGTATGCCCTGATTTTACTGTAACCCAAATATTTTCTGTAATTAAATATTTTATATTAATACAGTCACCAGAAGATAATATGTTTAGATCAATACTTAGTTTTAAGGCTAAAGATTATTTTAAACAGAATATAAGTAGGGGTGATAGAAGGAAAATATTACAACAAATTGATCAATTATGTTCTTTTCCTAATATTACTACTATTAATAGTAGAAAATTTAGACCATATATTAAAGCTTTAGATAAACGACTTCACCCCTCAGATTATATTAATATATTTCCTAAAGCTTATCAATTCTTTGTTTCATATAGAAATGCATCAAATAATAAACTTATTGATGTTCCTAGTTCAGATATATCAAAATTGTATAAACAAAATGATTTTTCAGTTATACAGATAGCATCTACAGTACTTGATAATTTTTCTACAATGACTTTTGTTAAAAGATTTGATTCATTTGCAAGAAGAGCCGAAAAAGAAGGTAAAGAATCATATTTATTGGATATGTTAATAGATGCTGATTTAAGTTTTTTTGATTTAGATTGGTTAGAAAGAATGTATGTTGTAAAATTAAATAAATTAAGAGCAAAAGAAAAAGATAATACATTTTTCACTAAACCATCAGCTAATATAGATTTTATTGAGTGTGTATTAGATATAATTAAGATTAAAAAAGAATCTAAAAGATTAAATCAGGATATTGATCCACGTAATAATAGTAAAGCCTAAATAACGGGCTTTATTTTTCTTTAAACTCTTATTAATGAAAATAAATAAACATGGATAAAGAAAAAGAAGAAGAAAGAAGAAAAAGAATAATAGAAAAATTAGATTCTTTATCTTCAGGTAAATCTAGTTTTCTTGAAAATAGACCTAAGAATAGATCTAATTTAAGAAGATTTACCAGAAAGAGGTATATAGAAAGAAGAGCTAATGAGTTATATCCTTTATCATCAACGAAAGATCTAAAAAATAAATTACAAAAAGATTCTTGGACTCTAGGATATAATGAGGCCTTAAAAGTAATTATTGATTATTTTGAGGATAAAGAGGTAATAGATTTTGATGCTACTTTTTTCGCTAAAGTACAAATTTTATCCAACAAAGAAGAAATGTCATTAGAAAATATCAACAAATATAAAAAAATATTTGAAGATATTATCGATAATTTCTTGTTAAAAAGAATAAAGGATACTTCTGAAAATGATAGTACTAAAAACTAGTATAGAAGATATCGATTTTACTATATCCTTAATAGAGAAAAAAGATATCACTATTAGTATCTCTAGTATATACATTATTAATATGTATAATAGTGATGATAATAGTTATATGTTATTCTGGGATGAAAATAATAACAAAGCTTTTTGTTATATTTTAGATAGGAAATATAATAAATTTTTATCTAATAGAATGATAAGATCCACAATATACGATAAATCTTTTTATATTAGGGAAGTATTTTGGAACTGTAAAACAAGTGAAGAACTAGAATCTAAAATACACAGTACAGTTGAAGCCAAGCATATTGTTTTATTACAAAAGGTTAACGTATGATAACAGTTACAGTAACAGAATCATTCGTAGATGTAGATGGTAATATTAAATCTAAACAAAGAGTTATTAGTATCTCTAAAGTATTTATTATTTCATCTGAATCTGGATTTTCTATACATGTTTTTGATCACCTCTCTAGTTTTTCATTCACTTGTTACTCCAAAAAGAGATTTATTAAGCAGTTTTCTAAAGAATCTCTATTAAAAGAGTTGTTATCTGATAGTTTTTCAGCGTTGTTAAGAATGGGAATGAGAGAATCATTAGAAGAATATTCTAAGTTTATAATGAACAAACTTATAAACTTAGATAATAAATCAGAATGTAGACCACTAACATTAGTACAAACTATTAATTATGATTGATGTAAACATATATATATATTTGACCTATAGTGGTTTTAAAATCAAGTGATGAATTATTAGGAAACATCATAAAAAGGAAATATAATATTTTACAAATCCTAAATTATGATAACTATAAAAGGATATCAAACTAAGAATGGATTTTTGAAGAATTTAATATTTAACTGTATAGAAATTAATATAGTAAAGGTATTAGATGGAGGAGGTAATATTATATTTTTAGTAGGTAATACTATTGAAGGATTTAAATATCATATTCATATTTATCATAGGTGGATGTTTATGAAATTAATAACAAAAAAGTTTTTATATAAATTATTAGATAGGAAGACTATAGATGATTTATTTAGACAAGAACATATAATATTATTTTATGAACATGAAGACAATTTTTTCAAATTATTAGATGGTGTTGATTATATAGTATTGAGAAAACAAATTATAAAGCTATGATAATCAAAAATATTCGGTTTGTTGATTCTGAAGAAAAAGAATTGCTTGTTAATATCAAAACTGAAAACTTTGATGTTAAAAAAGTTGAAATATCATGTTTTAGAGTAGTTTCATATTGTTTAGAAATAAGACTAGTAACAGAGAATGAGTATTTAATTTTCATCAGTTACACACCGTTTGAAAAATCGTGGAAATTTAGAAAACTGTTGTCTATGAATTTTATATTGAATCTCATTTTTAGTAAATACTCAGTGTTTGTTTCTTATAAGAAAGAACATTATAAATCATTAAATTATTATACTGTAAATAAACAAGAAATTTTATTATGATATTACCTTTTGTATATAAACAGGGATATATGACGTTTACTAATATTTATGATATTAGTAGTATTAAATTTAGTGTTTTAAAATACATGTTTTCAACTCTCGAATTAGTTATTGAAATAATGAGAACTAATAATTATGAGAATAAGTTTTATTTTAGCACTATTGTATTAGCGAAAAGTAAAAATATATTTCAACTTAATAAAAAACTTACTAAGAGACGTGCTATTGATATTTTAAATAGTGAAGTTGATGTAGGTCATGTTCCTGAGTTTGTTCGTTATGATTATTTTCATACAGGGACTTATGAAATAATATTATCACAAGAAATATACATATGATAAAGGATTTAAATTTTGTAGAAATTTATAGTGTATTAGATAAAATTAAAAAAGATACATTTAATATAAGATCTATCAGATTTTCTCTTATTTCTCGTTATGATGAATTTGATTTACTTGCTGAAATTATTTTAAAGGTTCGTAACAATGAGTATAAACATCTTATTCATCTAATGGATCACAGAGATCTTTTTAGTTTAATAGAGAGAGATAAGTGTAAAAAATGCTTAACTAAGAATGATATTTTAAAAGTTATATCTGCATTATCTAGTGACAATTATATGTGGGTAGCTTCTAAAAATTATTATAAAAAAAGAAATTATGTGGGAGAAAAGGTGGTTTATGTTAGGGAAATTGAAGTATGAAGTTTAAAAATATTCACTATTATTTATACAATGATAGTACAACAAAAATTGTTGATTTGGATATAGAATCAATTACGGCTATCGTTCTTGAATATAAATCAGTTATTTTCGTGCCTTGGATTAGTAAAAAAGTATTTAGAGTTGATTTTATAATACATCAAAACGACAATAACCTTGATAAATTTTATTTTACTGTGAACATGAATGAACTTCAAATTAAAGTATTTAGAAAACTAATATCTAAAAAATATATAATAAAATTAATAGAGGGTTTTTGCAAAAATCCAGATTTCTGTATGATAAAGGGTGATTATTATGTTGCTGCAGACAGCCCAGTTTATTCAATTCTATATAATGAAATTTGTTCTCAAGAAATTTATTTATAGTATTGAAAATCTTAGATATCATAATACAACAGAATTATATATAGAAACAAGTGGTAATGAAGTTATAAAAACTCAGGAATTTTTATTATGATAGCTTTTATAAACATTCTCTTCCTTATAAATGTATGGAAACAAAAATTTATCTTAAGAATTGTAATGATTTTAAAGAATTAGAAAGCAATAAATTATGTTCTAGGAAATATTTCTATTATTACAATATAGTTATGTCAATTAAATTAGAGTTTGATAAAGTTAATCAAATATTACCAAAATATATTGTATTTGAAGAAACTCTAATGCCGAATAACTTAATTATTTATATATATAGGAATGATTTGAAACCTGAAGATTTAGTTAATTATTCTTTTAATTATGTTTGTATTAAGGAAGGACTAGAAACTCAAGCTAATGCAAATTCTCGAGATGATTTTACAATTAAATTTTATTTATTATGATTCTCACTACAATTAATTTTTCGTCTTTGAATGAGTGGGGTATTGTTGAAACAGCTGTAAGTTTATGTAGGTCTAAAGATATAACGAAAGCATTAGATTTTTTAGATAGTTATGCTGAATATCTTTTAAAAAACAATAAATTACTTAGTATAGACGAGTCTTATGATGTAGCAAAAAGAAATATAGGATATCTTGCTATATCTTGTAACATTGATGAAGAAAGTTATAGATTATTAGAGGAATATATGGGAGTTTATCATCCATATTTTTCTGATCCATTTAAAGTAACACCAGAACAAGCATTTAATTTAGGATATGAAAAAGCTAGAAGATTTAAAGAAAATTCTTAAAGATGCTCCAATTGGATTAAAATTATATAGTCCTGCTTATGGAGATGTTTATTTTCAGGGTATAGAAAATAAAGCTACCCCGAGAATTATATGTAAATCAAAATCAGGAAATGAAAAACAATTCTTTTTAGATGGTACTATATCAACTAATGGAGAATGTATGCTATTTCCAGATGATAGTAAAAGTTGGTTTTGTTGGCAAGATGTACTAATTAAAGTAGGAAATATAGTTAAAGTTGAAAAAAATATGATAGGTGAGGTTGTTGATATATTTAGTAACCAAGCTAAAGTAAAAGATTCAAAAAATAACATCTCTACTTATTATTTAACTGACTGTGAATATGCTAGTAAAGAGGAAATAAAAAATTATCGTGCTGAAGGATTAACAGAATATATAACTCCTTTAACAGATAATAAAATCTTTCAATTTCAATCATCAACAAAAGTATGTACAACAGTTATAAATTTAATTGGTGGTCCTGGTTGTGGAAAATCTACTATAGCTGCTGGATTGTTTTATGAGATGAAAAAGATGGGAGTTTCGTGTGAATTAGTATGTGAGTATGCCAAAGAAAAAGTTTGGGAAGAAAGTTTTAATACTATGAAGGACGAACTTTACTTATTCGCAAAACAACTACATAAACAGTGGAGATTGAAAGGTAAGGTACAATTTATTATAACTGATCATTGTTTACTTAATTCAATTGTATATGATAAAACAGCATCGTCATCTTTTGTTAATCTAGTATTTGAAGAGTTTAATAAATTCAATAATATTAATTTTTTTATAACTAGAGAAAAGAAATATGAAACTGTTGGAAGAATAGAAACTGAAGAAGAGTCTATAAAACTAGATCAAGATTTTAAAGATTTACTTAACAAAAACAACATAACTTGTAAAAATGTTAGTTGTGAATCTGCTATAAATGAAATTTTGAAATCTATAGGCTTAAATAAAGAACCTGTATCTTATTTAAATCCTCATAAACTAGATCTCGGGGATATTGTTACTGTTGAGGATGGAAAAGGTGGTTGGAAAATAGTTTCTATAATCAGACGTATAATAAATGATGAATTATACGACGTTGTAAGACTAACTATTTGTGATGATGGTAAAAATAAAATAGAAATAAATCCAATCAATGCATTAAGTGAATTAGATAAGTGTCAATTTAGTTATAGAAAAGCAAACGATGATGAGGTTGAGCTTTTATATGATGAAATGAATGATCAAGGTTGGGCATGGAATAGTGATAGAAAAATAATAGAAGTATTTGATATTTAAAAAAGAAAAGATATAGGAGATTAAATCCTATATCTTTTTATTGTGTTAAAAAATGAGAGAAATCAACAACAAATCTAAAAATCTACTAAAAAAGTTTGAATCATTTATGGCACAAAAAGTTGAATTGCAAGGTTAAAATTTGATTTCTCTCACATATAAGAATTTGAAGTCCTTATAAATGAAGTTAAATTTTATGATATGAATAAGAATGATTTATCAGAATTATATTAAAAAAAATAAAAGAAAGATAAGAACAAAGTCTTTCTTTCTTTTTTCTGTACAAGGTTATTCGTATTTTCCAAAAATAGACGTTACTATTCTTACTGCTCCATCAACTATTATTGCTACAATGCATACAGTAGCAAAAGGATGTTCATCAATATCAAACAACCTAAATCTTCTTTTTTTCTTTTCTTCCATAATTTAAATTGTTAAAGTTCATAATACATATATAAGGCTTTTAGGAATAAAAATAAAGAGCAAGAAAATCTCACTCTTTTGTTATGTTTGTTGTCCGTTAAATTTCGAGTTCCATAATAGAAGGATCTTCAAAACCCATATAAAATAGGTATTGTCTTCTATATTGGTCCATATTAGATAGTTCATGTTTTTTTGCAATGAACTTATCTTTTACTTCATTTTTACAATCTAGAACTTTATCAATTAGTTCTTCAATTGGACATTGTGTTAGAGTTTGTTGAAGATATGTTTTTCCCTCAAAATCAAATTCCTCTATTTCTTCATACATGTTCTCTACTAACTTTTGTATATCTACAGAGAGTTTTAATGTATTATTACACAATTCCATAATTTTATTATAGTTTTCTTTTGTGCACTTCATCTCTTTTTTTATATTAAACAATATAAGAGATGTGTCTACAAGTTTTTTGTAGGTAATAATAATTCCTTTACAATTTTTAATTAAAATATTTTTCATAATTATAAATTTTATTTGTTAATATTTCAAAAATAAAAAAGAATAAACAAGTATTTTAGATTTACTTGTTTACTCATATATAAGGCTTTGAATATATTTTAAAGTGGAAAAATTATAAGGGGAATATTTCACTCCCCTTATTTAATGGCGTATTTCTGACATACAATCATATTTTAACTTAGCTTTTAAGAGTCTGTAATATATTTCTTTATTAAATCTTATATCATAAATTACATACTCGTCATAATCTAGTTTATTAATAGAAGTTTCTAGTTTAGATTTAAGTAATTTTTCAGCCTCTGGTTTAGACATTGTTAAATCACCATTAGAATTTTCTTCAATACATTCGAAAAATAGTCGGTGGCATGTCTTGTCACTTATGTCCATTCTTCTTACAACAAAATAATTTTTCTCCATTTTATTTTAATTTAAATTGTTAATAATTTCAAAAATAAAAAATAAATGTTATTATAGTCTTACCTACAATAACATTTACTACTTTGTGTTCCGACGTAAACTTCACTAGTCTTCACATATATAAGGTTTTCGAGGACAATCATTTGCAAATATTTCTTCTATCAAATGATTCGAATTCCACCTTATTAATCAGCTTACTTAGTTCACCAGGTTTAAATTCTTCTTTTTTCCACTTGGCGAAATTCTTAAACCCATCGACGTTAAATCCAGACATATCGAGAGGAGTTGACATCATTACATCATTATTTTTATATAATGCTGTAGGTTCAAGCCAAATATATTCATCATTACCTTTTATATCGGCAACAATAAATTCATGTCTAGTAACTAAAATATCTACTTTTCTACCAATAAACAGCTTATAGTTTTTCCATCTCAAATAGCTTCGGATTCCAACAATTAACATCTTTTGAAGTTCTTTGTTAGTGTCTTCAGCTAATTCAATATTCGGGAATTTATTAGATTCACCGCTTACGACCGTTGCTGTTTCTTTTTCTTTCAGGAAGTTTTCACATATAAACTTAACCTTATCAAACTCTCTATCCAACTTCTCACCCTTTCTTATACTATCCATACCATTTTTACATACGGTTAAGATATCATCATCTTTTCCTAATGGTAAAGCTTGTGTATAATAGGTGTTTTTTTCTGAGACCTTAATTAACGAGAAATAAGGTACACAGGTTTTCTTATTATAGGTTGGACTCACTAATTGGTATAAATAGTGAACATCTCCTAATCCAAATTTATTATCTAAGTAAAATGGATAGTAATTATAAAGCAAGTTGTCTTTTACGCTACTCATCTTTTTTTATTTTTAGTTTTACTTTTATTGTTATTTCCGTTTGTATTTTCGTTATCTGTTACTATAATCTTTTCATTTTTGAGTCTAATAGTAATTCTTCCTTTAGTAAGATCATAAGGACTAACTTCTACTTTAACTCTATCACCTGCCATTATTCGGATATAATTTTTTCTTATTTTTCCAGATATTGTACAGGTTATGGTTTGTCCCATATCTAATTCTACTCTAAACATAGAATTACCTAACTCTTGAAGAACTAGTCCAGTAAATTCTAGGCAAGGTTCTTTCATTCTAATTTTCCTCCTTTATTACAAAAGATTTCTATACTGTAAAATTTCTCTTTCATTATATCTTTCTTTATTTTGTCATCTAATTTTCCTGACTTACATATATCATCTAGAGTAATTTTCATTTCTGTATATTCTCTAGGAGCTCTCTTTGTTCCGAGATTATATATTTTGTAAGTATTTATATTCAGTCCAAAATCATCATTGGCATTATAAGCTATGTCTATGATAACATTTTTAAGGGTTTCAGGTAATAGATCTGCGATTAATACTTTCTTTACATCTATTCTCATTATTTCCCTAGTTCTTTGGTCTGATATAAAATTCTCACCAATACAAGAAGAAAGTTTTACATAAGAATCCCAAGTTTTGTCAGCATCTCTATTCATTATTTCCCACTCGTCTAATACATTATCTGCTAATTTATTAAGATCTATTTTTAATTTACATAGCATATCTGTATAATAATCATTTTTGTATATATTAGAATCGATAAGGTTAGCAAAGAATAAATTAAGGAGGGCAGTTATATTTTCTGATTTAGACTTTGATTTTTTTATTTCATTATCCTTTCTGAATTTGTTATTCTTATTCCAATATTCTTTAATGATATCTAATAATACATTCTTTAAATATGCAGAAAGATCAATTTCAGAAGGTAGATTATAATTAAGATTTGTAGCGGATTGGTAAGAGAATATTTGTAAAACTCTTCCATAATTCCATGTTTTATACTCTACATCAAAGTCTTTCTTATTTATAGAGTTTTGATAGAGATATTTCCAATAATTTTGTATATCATCCTTATCAAAATCATTCTTCAATATTTCTCCAAAATCTACCAAACTTTCTTGTGTTTCCATAGCTATAATATCATCACCAATAACATGATTTTTAAAGATGTCTGATATACTCTTATCATCTTTTGTTATATTAGTAACGTATAAGTCAATGGGAGTTGTATTTGATTCTGAAGCAAACATACCTTTACTAGTTTTTCTAGATACAAAAGATCCTAAATAATATAGGGATTTTTCTGCTGAGTCATATCTATGTCCTGGAATACGTTTTTTAGTTTTCTTGCTCATATCACAAACAACACGTCTTCCCATCTCTTCAAAACAGCTATTATAGTTGTTCATAGACTGACTAGTAAAACCGACAGAATTAACGAACCCATCATTAAAGGTAGCTTCAAATGTTTCGTTTTCATCAAATATACCTAAGTTATTTTTTACTTGTGATACTATTTCGTATATTTGCGGAACATCAAAATTAATTACTAAATACCACTTTGAATTATCAATAAAGTTATCACACTTTACGTATAACCCATCTTCGGTTATTTTAATATGAAATTCATTATTAACTGTCTGTTTAGTATAGTTAGTTTTGCCAAATACAAATTCTATTTCTTCAGCAATTATAGATTCCTGTTTTTTATTATCCAAGTTAGTTATAAACACAGTGTCAGGATTCTCTACAGGAAACATTGCTAATACATCACTTACTAATCTCCATTTATTATTTTTAATCATATCTTGTAACTTTAATTTTTTTCTTTACACTATTAAACATTATTTTTGTCCAACCGAGTTTTTCTATTACCTCGGTTATCTCATTTATAAGATTTTGGTCCTTTTCTGAAAGCGTTTTTGGATCTATTATCTCTATTGTAGCAGTTTTAAATCTTCTTTTTGCTACATTAGGTTCTTCAATCTCTGTACAAGAAAACAGCTTTCCTTCAGTTTCAAGTATAAGATTTTCTAGTTCAGGTATTTTAGAACATTCATAATTAAATCTAGACTCTATATACTGCTCCATACTTTTACATCTCTCTTTTTCAGCTTTAGGATATCTTTCTGTACTAACTTGATCATACTCATACCTAAAAAGAGATGAATTAACATTGGACAGTGCTTCTTTTATCTTTTTATTTAAATCACCACTTTCCATTCTATCAATTTTTTTATAAAGTGTATTTTATTTCTAACTTCTTCTTCTTTAAATGGATATATAGAAAGTTCATCTATACCAATATATAAATAAACTTCACTACCAAATAATTTATCTATTTTTAAAGAGAAAGTTATGTCTTCATTTATTCTTTCATTTTTTAATTTCCAGGATCCACTCTGTAATTCTAATAATTTTAAAAACATAATTTGATCTTCTGTTGAGTTATATTGACAACTCCAATCTAATGCTTTATTTAAATTATTTTTATTATGACTGCACTTATCTGATAAATGTATTAAAGTCCAATCATCTGTTATGAGGTTTTCAGACTTTATTTCATTTTCAGTAATTTCATACTTAGTTGGAACAAATATAGCATCTAAGTTATAATCTAGAAAAAATACTTTATTATTTTCTAGTTCAAAATAACACACAGATTCCCAATTTATTCCATTATTTAGTATAAGTTTTGAAATTCCTGGTATATATTTTTTAGCTAATTTATCGTCTTTTACATTATTTAAGAAATATTGTTTAGTTATTATTCTCATTTCTCAAACTTTTGAAATAGTCCAACAAACCAATATCTTTCCAACTTGTTCTGTTTGTACTAGTTGAAGACCTAGCATAAGTCTCATTTACAGCATCAATATACATAGAACAATTTCCTTCTTTTCCTAAATACAAGTGATCCCAGTCATCTTCAGTAATAAAATCTTTCATATGTAACTGTTCTAATGCTAGATTATCAAATGCTATATTAAATCTATCAATATAATTGTTTCTAGAATTTGTTATGAATTCTTTTACTACTTTTTCAAATTCCGGTAAAGATTCTGGGAGGTCTGTACAAGCTGCTCTACCAAATTGTTTATATCCTAAAATCAATAAATTATTTATGTTTTTCAAGTAGCGTCTATCTAATAAAGTCTTTAATTTATTGATAGGAAATAACCCAGCTATGATATGAAAAACAATATTTGATCCTCTTAAGGCACTAGTTAATATATATTTTTCACTCAGTTTTTTTACATCTTCACTACCACCAAAATAAATATTTAGTCTATAGTTTGGGGTAGTATCTAAGTCTGGTAATAAACTGGGTTCTAAACTAATACCAATACCACCAACTCTAGTTCCTATATTTTGTATTATAACATTATCATTAGGTATTACAGCATCTACATCTTTTTCTCCTTTTTTTAATTTTACATCTTTAGGAGTTTTTACAATGAACTTATCTACATCTTTTTGGTTTATAGTGATTCTTGTTTTAAATCCATAATCATTACACCAATCTATTAATTTTAGTGTATCATCAGGAATCTCAAGAACATTACCTCCACCAATAGCTATCTCTATCGCTACTCTAGGAAGTTGTTTTAAAACTTCTATAGTGTGGTCGAAGTTAAAACTATTTCCATTTGACACAGAGTTTTCATGACAATATGGACATCCATGATTACATTTATTAGTAATTTTTAAATCTATACTGTCTGGAAAATCAGCTATAAGATCTTCATTGATTCTTAAACATCTTTTATATTGTGTTTCTCCGTAATAATCGTAAAATACTAAATAATTTCCATTTAAGTAGTATTTTCCTCTACTTTGATTCAACAAATTTGAGTTCATCGTGCTTTATTTCAATTTTAAATAATTTATAATCAACATTTTCTTTTACTAATCCACTCTCTAATACAGAAACCAGTTTATCAGACATTTCTCTAAATGTGGTTTTAAGCGTATTGATTCTTTTTGATATATTATATAGTGAATTAACTGCTTTATCCCAATTTGTTTCTTTAGGTTTGGGGGAGAATATGTCAGAATCATTACAAGCTTCTACATAAAGACAGTAATAATCTCCTTTATAAGAAATTATTCCTTTATATTCCATGTATTTACTTAGATCTAATTTTTTTATATCTTTTTCCTCTATATAATAAGTTGGATAAACTATTTTTTTCTCAACATCATATACAAAATACTCAAGAAAATTATCTTGCTCTCTACTAGGACTGATGAAATCCAGGTTTTTAGTTATATATTTATTGATATCTTTTGGGTAATATATTCTAAAATCTACTCTACCTAATTCTGGAAAATATATACTAGCAGTTGCATTTAGTATATATTGTTTTTCCTCTTTATAAAAACCAATTGGAGAATCAGCACCATCATTACCCCCAAATACCCACGAATCACGAGAGAATAAAAATGATCTAAGTGTTTCTTCTGTTTCCAGTATTTCATTTTTTAAATCTCTACTTTCATGATCTACGGTTACTGGAGAAAAATCAGTATACGTCGGATTAAAACCCAGTGTATTCATTTCTTCCTTAAGTTCTTCTTTTTTATACTTTTCAACCCATTCAAAAATTACATCATCAACATCAAAAACTTTACACAACAAAGATTTTAATTTTTTTATTTCTTTTTGTGCACTTATACTTACATCTCCTTGATAAAAACATAATCCAGATAAGTATTGTAGTTTTTGTTGACATGTATTGAATTTAAAGTACTCCCATCCAAAATCATCACAAGTAGGAATATATAAAATCCTATCTTTTATAGTTATATCCCATTCTTTATCTCCAGGTTTTATAAAATTATTTTTTCCTAGAGTTAGTGAATGGGATGAAGATGAATTAGTCTCTATAATTCCTTTTTTTACTATTTTTATTTTATTTTTTGTCATAGTTTTAATTACCATTTCAAATATAAGAGTTAAAAGCCTTAATAATGATATGATTAAATTAAATAATAAAAGTTCCGAAATATTAGAAGAATTTTGGAAAGATTATAAAGAAACGATAAGATTTAGACTGTTTAGCTGGATCAATCATCATAAAAAAGAGATTGTAAGAGCTCCTAAAAAACGATTTGATGAAAACGGCTATATTAATATTCCTGAAATTAGAAAAGTAAATATTAATGGAAATAAATATAGGTGTGCAATAAAGGCAGGTTTTATGAAAGATTGTCCTAAGTTTGTTACAACTACTTATATAATTCTTGAAGATAAAACTGTTATATTATTGCCTTCAGAAGAACAACAAGATTATCTTATTATTTTAGAAAAGAGATTTTTTGAAAGATACTCAACATTATACAAATTATCTAGTCTACCTATAGATGAAGTTATAGATTCATTTATGAGATTAGAAAAAGAATTCTACTTAACCTATCACGATACTAAAAGCAATGAATATAATGCTGAAGTTAGATTTGAGGTTGATGGTTTATTTGGTATTGGTTGGTATGAAAATAAGGTAATAAAAGTGAAAACTCTAGTGACTCCAGCAGAATTATTGGAGTGGGAGAAAGCTTATAAGTTGAAAAAAGATTTGAATCCAGTCGAAATATATATAGAAAATAAAGAAAGGAATAAAATCTTTAATACAATTTATTATAACCCAGAAAAAGAAACCGAAAAACTTAAAAAGCAACAGATGGCTGATGCTTGGGATTTATACGAAAGGGGAAAACTATGACCTACGTTATTGGACTTATTATTGTTGTAGTTGTTTTAGTAGCAAGTTTTATAATTAATGACAATACAAGAATTATTTATCCTGTCTATCTATTTGAATTTGTTAATGAGTTTATAAATGATGATTTCAGAACAAAACATATGACTGAATCTAACTTATTAATAGATGATGATGGATTTGAGACGCTTAGTGTAAGTGATTTAAAAAGGATGAAAAGAAAAGAAAAAATAATTCCCGTCTTTGTAAAAACTTCTAACACACTGGATTCTTATCTTTATAGAGTATTTAAAGATGAATATATAGTGTTATGTAAGAAAGAAAACAAAGTATTTGGGGTTGGTGATTTCATTGTAGTAACTCATCAAGGGAATTATTATTTAAGAGAAGTATACAATGATGATAAAAGTGGAAAAGTAGCTGTATATAGACCTTGTAAAGACTGTGTAGATCCTGAATTTGTAAATAGGATGGACATAGTTGGAGAAGTTGTAAGTTATAATAAATATAGAATGGGTTGGGTATAATTCCTAATCCATTAAATTTCTTTAGTATGAGAACAATAGAAGCAATAGAATTAGAACGATTTATAAATTATAATAAGAAGTCCTATGAAGAAGCCGCGCTTGAAAGTGGAGTCATAGATGTTAGATGTAACTACACAAAAAAGGTTGTTGAAGAAAGATTAGGAAAAAGTATAACAGAAATAATAGAACTTGTACAGGAAACTAATCGTGATATGTTAGACATAAATTCAAAACGCTTTGAAATATTAATAGATGATACATCACTTGAGAATTTTATATTTTCTAATATGATTTTCTTCTCTTCTGTTCGTATTATGTTTGTAAAAGACATATTCACTACAGAATTTTATACTATTAATCTTAAAAATATAGACAAATTAAGTATACTAAAATGGATGACAGATTTAATACTTATTGGATAAATAGCAGAAGTAGATTAGGAGAAGAATATGAGATTTATAACTCTATTGATCCAGCTTTTATGGTGGAATTATTAAAACTTAAATATTCTCGTGATTATAAATTTATAGAAGATAAAATGGGAAAGAAAATAGCAGAAATCGTTGAATTAATAAATGAGGTTAATAACGATGTTCTTAATAATTCTAATAATTGTCGTTTCGAACTTAATGTAATTAGTCCAATTGGCCGAGAAAATTATACATATTATTTAATTAATAATCTCGATACTAGCAATATTAAAGAAATCGAAGTCGTTTTAAGAATAAATTCGGGATATACTAGAATAGTATCAGTTATATTTACAGATCTAGATAAACTAACCAAGAATGATGTATTGGATTGGATGTTATCTACAATATTTAAAGAAGAATTATGTTAACTAAAATATCAACTATAGACTATTATGGTACGGAGTCTATAGATTTGAATGATGATATTGTAATATTAAAACCAGATAAATTTGAAAAGATTCTGGAAATTATTAAGAGTCTTGTATTTTATTTTGGAACTCGAGATACTGTTAAAATACCAGAAACAACTGAAGAATCTTTCATAATTAATCTGTTTATAGATAATTATCAATTTGAATTTTATGCCGAAAGATTAAATTTCAACTCAGATTTTGGTTATTCAGTTCAAAATATATATCAAGATGGTAATTTAGTCATTGAAAACATTGGAGAAAACAGAAGTATCTCAAATTATAATGTTTTTATTGATTTTAATACTAAAATAAATAATGTTTTGAAAAATTTATTCACTGAGCATAATATTGAAAATAGTTTATATACCATTAAAAACAAATATGAATTTGATGTTTTTGGTATATTAAATAAATTTACGCCTTATTTATTTGAAGGAGTAGATTCTATAAGTATTAATGGTATTTCAAAATCAGGTTATACACTTCCTTTACACGATCAAGGATCTGGTTTTATATCTTATGTTAATCTTATTCCTATGATGTGTGAAGCTATAAGAACTGACTCTACTGTATTTATTGATAAGTATACTAATTTTCACCCAATATTAAAGAAAGCTATTTTTGAAATATTGTGGAAAGAAAAGGCACTACATAAATTAATGAATGAAGATGAGTCTAAAGGCCAGATTGTAATGAGAGATTATGAGTATGGGTTATGAAAATATTAATATTAGTTGAGGCACAAATTGGAGAGGAGAGTATGTGGGTTTCTGATATAAATGAGGAGGAAATGACGAAGTTGGAACCACTACTTTATGAGATTAAAAATAGAGATGGTTATTATCCTACTGGTAAATATTATACTTTTCCAGATCCAAAACCAGAAGAGTTGTATAAAAATTTTGAAGGTTTCGAAATATTAAGAACCAGACTACCTACTCCTATTAATGGTTTTGGAAAGATAAGAGAAGTGACTGTAATGACTGGGGATTCTTATTCCTTATATATGTAATGTCTAGAATAAAAACTAGACATATAAATAGTATAAATCTTAAATTAATTAATTATGGAAGAAATATTAGAAAAATTAAAAGAATTAAAACCATATATTGATTATTTAATAGAGGAAAAGATACCAGTAGATCAAGGAAAAGATCTAATAAACTCGTGTACTAAATTGGACCAGTTTGACAAGAATTTTATATATCTCTACTGTTATCCAAGACCGCTTTTAGATAGAGAGTTACCAATTAGGATGAATAAAACTAATGATCTAGATTTAAGTAAAAAAGTTCTATTGTTATCAGAAGCATGTAAAACAGATCAATACGGTAGATATATGAAGCATTTGTTTCATGCTTTCTTAGATAATGATGGTGCAAATGTTATAAAAATTACTGAGGATTTAGATGGGGAAGATTTTTGTCCTTTATGTGGTAAAAAATTAGAAAACGATAGTACATTTGGAAGCAAAGATAGTTCTAGTATGTTATGTGATGATTGTTTAAAAGCATTAATAATTACTAGAAATATTATGGAACTTTTGGATCCAGGTTTTTTAGATTGGAAAAAAAGATATACTGATAGCTTTAATGAAAAGGGTGAAATTGATTGGAGTAAACTAAGAAATTAATAATCCCTGAAAATCTTATAAATGTACACTTAAATTAAAAACTTATGATATTATCCGGATTTATTAGCGAAAGAGAAATAGTCGTAAACGACTTACATTTAGAAGACCTTTATGATTCTACAACATTTGAAGTAGATCAAGAGACTAAGAACATTGTTGCTGAGCTTAAAGACAAAGATGACAATTGTCTTGCTAAGCTTAATATTGAGAAAAGAGGCGATGATGAGAATAGTATGAATCACGCTAAGGGTGTAGCTCAAAGGTGGTTAAAGAATCACTGTAAGAAAGTTATCAAAAAAGGTTATACTTATACTCTTTATACATCACCCGACGGAAAAGAAGGAAGTTATGGGTATTTTATGAGAGAAGTAGACAAAGGATATTTACATGGGTTAACCTGTAGAGTGTAAAAATATAAGAGATAAAATAGAGTAGAGACAGATCTACTCTATTATTTTTATTTCTGAAATGTAAAAAACACGCTTAAAAAGAATTACTAGTCTTATATATGTAAATAAAATATAAAATAATAAAATATATGATTAGTAATGAGAAGTTATTAGAGACTTATAATTATTTAAAAGATGTTTATATACCAGCTGATAAAAAAGGAAAAAGTTATGAAGAAGTGTTTAGAACTATGTTACAAGAAGAGGTTTATAAACAATATAGTAGTAGTTCTGCAAAAGTATCTTATGAATTAATAACTGATCTTTTACTTGGATATACTCTTGGTAAAATGGTAAATGCTAAGGAAAGCTATAATACCATTCATTTTGAGTATTATTTTGGATATTCTTTTATGAGATATAATAGTGGAAAAAAAGACATGGAAGAAAAATTAACCATCTTTTCTGATAAGTTATTTAGTTATGGTATTGATAGTTTTGTTATCGATTATAGACATTTTGCAGACGGAAGTGTTAGAAAGTTTGGTACAAATCTAGAGGTAATTTATAATGTAGGCTTTAAATTAGAGGACATAGAGAAAGGATATTGTTTATTTAAAAAGGAATATAATCTTGGATAGAATTATTTCTATCCAATTTTTATTTTCTTCACAGCCTTATCTATGTAAACAATTAAATTAGAACAAAATGAAAATAGTATCAAAATTTAAAGATTTTTATGATTATTTAGCACAAGATTTCGATGCTGATATTGTATACGTAAGAGAAGCTAAATATCAAGGAAAGATTGATGATATTGCTTATAAATACTATAAAAGCTACAGTAATAGAGTATATAGAGATGAAACTAAAATAATTCAGTTTAATCACACATACCCAGCTCATTTAGGAAACTTATACCTAAATCTCTTTATTTATGGTATTTATCCTTTTATATATTCTGTTCCTACTCTTCTGATTTACGGAAGAAAGGATTACTCTTGGGAAAGTTATCAGCCTATTATTGAATTTCTTACTAGGTCTTTTATTGAATCTTTAAAAGGTCTTGATAAAGAAAAAACTAATGAAGTATTTAATGAATTGGCTGTAAATTGTATCAAAACATTTAATAAGAAAAATAAAGATACATTTCCATTTAATCCATATGAAGAGAGTATTGAATATAAATTAGATACACGAGTTGAAAATATATATGAGGATATTACTAAACGTTGTAAAAAATTAGAGTGTCCAGATGTATTTAATTTATTGCAGGCTCCGGTATTTATTGAAGAAGATGAATTTTTGGACTTTTATCATGCTGGTTATTCATTAGAGAGAGATGAGATTTATAAAAAACAGAGAAGTAATTATGATCAATATGTAATAAATCCATCATTAACTGTCATAAATCCACAAATAATAAAATATTGGTATGACGATTTAGTTAATATAAATACATACAATGATATAGAGAATTTTTTGTGGAGTATTAAACAAGAACCGATATCAGAACCTACAAATAAACAAAAAATAGTTAACCATGGATTTGATCTTAAAACATCATTCCGCAAAATGTAAAAGTTATGTGTTTTTTGATTAGAGAAGATTATACCGCTGAGGAAGATATGGTTTGTTTTAAGGTGCTGAAAATTGAAGAAGATGGCACTATAAGATCACCATACTTTCATAAAAAATGGGAACTTGGAAGAGAAGAGGTTCAAAAATTAAACAGTGGAAAAGTAACTCATCATGGTAGTAGTGGAGAGTCGGTTATAGAAAGATATACTATAGACGGACTTTATACATGTGTAGATAAAAAATCTGCAAAACTATTATTAAGAGTCATAAAAAGCAGGACAAATGTAAAATTAAGAATATTTAAGTGTGTAATTCCAAAAGGGTCTAAATATTTTATTGGATTAGATGAATTGGAGTTGTGCAGTGAAAAATTAATAATAAAAAGACAATTAATTTTCAACTTAATATGAATATACAGGAAATAAGAAATTTAAAAACTAATCTACTCTCTAAAATTGAAGAATATAAAAAGAATGAAATTTTTATATCTCCTGTTATAGAAAATGATAGATTAGTTTGTTGTGAGGTTTTTATAGAGTCTGAAAAATATCTTGGAATCCTATTAAATCAAACTAATATAGGTCTTTTCAGAGATTTTGTTAACTGTCTAGACCTGATAGATAAAAATAAAACAGACCTAAAAATTATATTAACTCAGAGTGATGAAGAGTATAAGAAGGCTAACTATTATAAATCTATTAGTCTTATAAATAGTGAGACAAGAATACAGATTGAAAACTATATAAGAGAGAAATTATATAAACTCAAGGATAATGATATAGTAATAATTCCTGAATATTGTAATAAACAAATATCTTCAATTAGTATAAGACATCTATTTAACGGTGTGATAGAAGAAGCGACTATAGATAATCATAATAACAGTATGGATGCAGATATAGCACTGACTTTTAATTATCTGGAAGCGTTAAATATGTTTGAATTTGAGGAGAATGAAGAAGTTGAAGAAGATATAAAAGATGATATTGAGTTGTTATTAGATCCAATTTATCCTCACAATACAGTACTAGACTTAACTTATGATCTTATTACAGCTAGAGAAAAGTTTGAGGTTATGTTTCTTAAAAGCTTAGGTCTATTTTTAAGGGAGGTTTTTGAATAATGATTATAATTTCTAGCATTAATAAATCAGAATAGTGGATGAAGAAATTGTACTTTATCTAGGACCTAACGTTAATAAAAATATAGTTATGTGCATCTGGAGCGATAAACCACTAGAAAAGAAAGTAGCTGAGGAAGATATAGAAGTTATTAAAGTATTAAAATGTACTGAAGATAACAAATTTATGTCTCCTTATATGACAGTCTTAATGAAAACACTCAAGTTAAATATAGAAGATGTAACTTGGGTTATTGGAGAGACTAAAAAAGTAGACATTAAAACTGAGGAAAGAATACCGGGTAGGTATATAACTACAAGTGGATTATATTCTTGTAAATCTGTATATTTTAGGCATGGGAAACTTTATAAAAAATTTAGGGCTATAATTCCAAAAGGTTCTGAATATTATGAAGACTATGATAAATATTGTAGTAATCAGTTAAAAATTATCGAAGAAATAATAGACTGACTATGTGTATAGTACTAAAAAAAGAAGACTTTACAAGAAGTTGGACAAATGATGAAGAAAAACTAGTATATAAAATTCTTGAAAAACGTGGAGATAAATTATTTTCCCCAGAAAGAGGAATAGTTTGGTCTGAAGAAATAGGAAAAACAAAAACAACTAATTCATTACCAATTATTGAAAAAGGCAATTTTATATACACCAGTGAAGGCATTTATTCATACAAAGATCTTTTTGGCGTATCTTTATTACTGGCAAAAGGAAAAACAAAAGAAGAAAGAGGAAAGTATAGGGTATTTAGAGCTAAGATTCCAAAGTATACACAATATATAGAGGATAAATATCAAATTGTATCTAAATCCCTAAGACTTGAGGAAGATATTACAGAAGAAGTTATGAATGAAGTTAAGGAAATACTAAAACATTAATAACTATGTGCATCAGTAATTTAAAGACTAATACTAAACAGATTGCTGAAGAAGATATACCTGTTTTAAAAGTCATAAAAGTAGATGATAAGAAAAAACTAAGATCTCCTATTTTTGATAACGAAATCTGGCAGGTTGGAGATGAAAAAACTGTAAATTTAAAAATAATCTGTGATGGGTTCGAATATCCTAGAAAATTATATAGATCAACAGAAGGTCTTTATTCATTTCATAAAGACAGTGATCCTAAATACTGTGCTTTAGTTTTTAGTTATACTAGCAATAAATTAGAGGTTTATGAAGCAATCATTCCAAAGGGTGCTGAATACATAAACGAAGGGAGTAGATTTTGTAGTAATAAACTTAAACTAATAAAAAAGGTATGCTAAAAAATCTTAAAAAATTAGTAGCAAATTCAGATATACATTGCTGGATTGTATTAGTTGATGGAGAGTATGAAAACCCATGGTCGGAAATAAACAATGTAATAACTATATGTAATGGCAGTATAGCACTTGGACTTTACTCATACAAATACAAAGAAGAAGCAGAGTTGTTCGAGTCTATATTAAAACGAGAAAGAAAGGTTGAAATAAAGGAAGCTATTATTCCAAAAGGTACTGAATATTATGAAGGTACTCAGGGGTGGTCTTTTTCAGTATCAAAAGAACATTTAGAAATAACAAAATTTTGCAGCAATGTGTTTATTTACAGATAAAAAAGAACCTTTTATAGCAGAAAAAGATTTAGAAGTTATTAAAATAATGAGTAGTAGTATATTTGGAATATTCCTATTCTCATATTATCTAGAATCTTTGTGGATATTAGGAATACCAAGATTTGCAGAATTAGTTCCTAAAAAATTATATATAGACGATAATACTTTTCCTTTAATAAATGACAACAACGTATATAGGATTGATAGGGGATTACATGCATTTCGTCATTTAGGGGTTGTTTATTCTAGATACAATAATCATAGCGTTGTTATTTGTAAAGCCATTATCCCAAAAGGATCTGAATACTATATTAGTGAAGATGGTAAAGAAATAGTAAGTAATAGAATGAAAATAACAAAAATAATAAGAAAAATAAGAAAATAGGATTAAATTCCTATTTTCTTTCTATTATTCCTGTATTTGTATATTTAGATTTTATTATTTTAGTTCCTTTTTTTCCTTGATAGATAATTAGATCAAATTTTTCTAAAGTATCTATACTAAAACCAACAGAACTAATATTAATTTCATCTATACTTTTTCCTTCACATTTACACTCTAGTTCATCATCTCCTATTATAAGTGTATCTAAATTTTTGTGTATCATAGTTCAATAGTTTTTATTTCTTTAGTTTCTTCCATTTCTATTTTTGGCTTAGTTAATATTTCTTTATTTTTTATTAACTGGTTTTCTTCTTTTATTATTGAGTATTGAAGAGTAACATATTTACCGACTTGTCCACTATTTAAATACTTTTTAATATTTTCAGATAATTTAAATAGATTATAATTTTTTCCAGAATTTTTAATGTTATTGAAAAGTTTTGTAAATATTTTATACATTTTTTTGACTTCTTTATGATGTGGAAAGTCAGGATCTTCTAAAATTATTTCAATAATCTTTTTTATAATAGTTATAATACAGTCGGCCCTAGTTACTTTTCTTTGTCTTAGTTTTTTATACTCTTTTCCTATTAGTGGTTTAAATAAGTATAAAATTCTAGCATAATTTTCCAAGTCTTCTGATGTATCATTTTCATTTAATATCTCAAAAGTCCTCTCTATTCTATTCATGTATATAGGCATTATTCCAAAATACCTATTCTCTTCATTAAGCATGGTTTTTAGATCCGTACATAAAAATTGTACAATATCTAATAATCCATACAAATATGTAAATTGAGATATACATAAATTCTCATGTATTCTCTTTGTTAAATAAGTTTCTTGTTTACTAGTCATATATCTATATTATTTTTATCGTGTTTTATTTCACTTATAAGGTAAAAAAGGAGTATTACACGTGTTTTATTCCTTATATATGAGCTAGCATATGAAAGCTAGCTAATAAATGAAATAAATTATGTTAGATTCAGCTGTTAAGAAAAAATTATTAAAAAAGATAGATGATTTAATAACTGAAAAAAAAGAATCTGAATCATTAAGAGAAGAATTTATAAATTGGTTTAATAGCGGAAAGCCTTTTGAAGAGGTCATGAATGATTCAGAAAAAGAAATATTAAAAAAATATCCAAACGCTGTGATAAAAAAAGCTATGCATATAAATTTATATTCTCCATTACGGTTGGGAAGCGATTATAGTGTTGTTAGTGGAGATATATTTATTAATCACAGCGAAAAATCATTAGTTGAAAAAGATAGTAATGTATCTTTTTATTCATACAATTTAATAACTTATCCTGCATTTTTTGATCTTAATTTTACTTCAACACCACTAGTTGGAAGTAATAAAGAGATAATTAAAATGGTAAGAGCTAAATTAAATCGTATAATTAGGGTTAGAAAAAAATATTTAGAGAAAAGAGAGTTTATAAAAAGAGTTCTTGATAGTAGAGATTTAACCTTAACTGTATTAAAAAACAATTATAAAGATATATATAATTTATTGAATGATGAAAAAACTAGTTAAACAAAGATTATTAGGTTCTAAGATAATAACTAGGTCTGAAAAAGCAATATTATTTGAATTACTTACAAAAAATTCCAAGATATATAATGATGAATTAATAGCTAAGGAAAATTTTAGTAAATATTTTACTGAATTATATATTAAATATCTTATACCAAAAGATTTAATTAAATTAGAAAAAAAGTGTAGTTGTGAATTTGTTTATAAACTCTCTGGGATTGGAATAAGTGGCCCTGAATTATTTGATATGGATCCTTATTATATTCCTGATTATTATACTAAGGATAATTTTTCCATATCAACAGTTCAGTTTTTTAATTTTGAAAAATCATTAATTGATATTAGATATTTGTATATAAAAGATAATGATAAAATTTGTAATTTTAATATAGGAAAAACATTAATAGATAAATTAGATAAAAAAGAAAAAAATTTATTAAGAAATTTATATTATGATTTTATAGAAAATACTTGGAAAAAAAATAATTATCTGAGAGAGTATAGAGGATCCTGTGAATTTTTTCCTAATGTCAGTACTTGGGATTCTTTATATACATTAAATCCAGAATGGTATGACTTATTATATAACTATCTTACTTATTATAATAGTGATAAATTTAATGATTGTGATTTATTAAGTGAATCCATGTATGATAGGGAAATAAATGAGTCTAAAAGTATAGATGAACTTATGAAAAAAGTAATTAATTTTATAAATGAATAAATATGAGTACGATTAGCAAAAATGAATTAATGATTGGTGATATTTTTGAAGTAGAAGAACTCAAGAATGGAAATATAAAAGTAGAAATATTTAAAATAGGAAACAAACAAGTAGATATATTAGTAGATGGTAAAGAGCGTGTATGTCTTATGGATTCTCTTATACCAATAAAGTTAAGTGATAGTATTTTAGTTGATGATTATAAATTTGGAAAACGACAATTAAAAATAAATGGAGAAATTATAAATGATTTAATAAAAGACATTAATAATTTTCTTATATCATTAACTTTAATAAATGGTAAATATAATTTATCAATAACAAATTTTAATGGTGGAAAAATATGTGAATCTTATGGTATTGAGTATTTACATAATCTTCAAAATATTATAAGATCCAATATAAAATCAGAGTTATTATAATTATGTTTGATTTAGATATTTGCTTGTGTGAAGGTAAAAAATGTGATTTAAAAGATACTTGTCTTCGCTATATATATCATTTAAAATCTAGCGAGGGTGATTATAATACGTATTTTGAAGAATCGCCTATTTTTAATAATAAATGTGATTTTTATATTAAATATTAATTCTTTTCATAAAAAAAAGAGTAGAATCAAATCTACTCTCTTTTTTTTACTTTCTCAACCACTCTTTTTTGCAGTTCTGGGTGTAATAGGCCAAGCCATCCGAAGGAAAGTCCCACGTATCAGAAACTTCTCGCAATGTTTTAAAAATACCTGTTTCTGGATCTCTTTTTAATCTAAGTTTGTTTGCTCTCCTTAATTTTTTGTTGGCAATTGTTCTGCTTTTTTTGTCAGAATCTCCCCCAAACCACTTAATGTGTGGATGTTTTTTATAACTTCTACTCATTTTTTATAACATTAAAATATTCATTATATTTATTGACAGCTATATCCCAGAATTCAGAAAATATTTTTTTAACAGCTATATTATTATCTATATATAGCCCATATTCTGTATTTGGTCCCGGGTTATTAGACTGTTTATCTTTATCTCTTCTTATTTCTACTATTTTATCTTGATTATCAAATTGATATATTTTATTAACATACCAATAACGAATAATACCAGACTTAATATTCTCGATTCCTTTATTTAGATAGACATAATATTCGAATAATTTCTTGAATATATAAGTTATCTCATAAGGACACGTTAAATCCCTATCGAAATCTTTTATATACTCAATTGGTTCAAACTCTTCAAACTTAAGACCATATTTAACACCATAAGGAATATGGAATATAGTAGAATCTTTTATTTTTATTTGAAAAAGTTTATGTTCACCGTCTAAGCATCTATTTATCTCTAATTTATCTCTATGATCTGTAATTAAATATTTTATTATATCATGCTTAATATAATAGATCATATTTTTATAATCAGATGCTTCTTCTTTCTTTGCTAATCTATTTGCATATACTAAAATATCAATAAGATCATCAAATTGGTCGTCTGTTAATACTACATTTCTTTTTTTAACTTTTTTCATTTTTTTTTTATTTTAAATTGTTACATATTACATATATAAGGCTTTTACTAATAATATATTCCAAGATTTCAATTTCACGCTTCATAAGGTCTTCTATTCTTATACTTGAGAAATAAAATAACAAATAATAAAATATATGAAATTAATTAATTCAAGTGTTGATGTTTTAGAACAAGAACCTGGAATAGAGGGAATGTTTAAGCACATAGAGAGAATAGGAAGATTGTCACATAAATCTGAAGATAAAATCACTGAAATCTCCTATGAAAATTTTATAAAACTAATGAAAAATTGTGGTCATTATGCTGTATTTAATATGGGTACAGTATATTTGAAATTTAATATTTTTCATTTAAGATTATTGAAAAAATTATTAAAACATTATCCCTTTACTAAAATATGTATTAATAAACTTTCTGCTTACGTAACAACAGATTATAGAGTCATTGTACAGGAAGATTTAGAAAAAGAAATGGAAAAATATTGGTGTGAACCTACTTGTTTTCACTATCATAAAGCCACAGCTCATTTTATATGTTCTCGTGCAATAAGTCATGAGTTGGTTAGACACGCTTCTTTAAGACCTATGCAAGAATCAACTCGTTACTGTAATTATAATAAAGATAAATTTAATAATGAATTAACCTTTATTATACCACAATGGGTTTATAGTCTTAGAGATGATTTAGCAATTACAGTAGATCCATTAACTTATGAAGATAGAAATTGGTTGCTGGATTTAGATGGAGAAAAATTATGGTATTCTTTATGTACAATGGATAGAACAATTGCATCTAGAAGTGATTTGTTGAAGAAAATAGAAGATCAATATAAATATGAAACCAGTACTGATGCTTCTTATAAATTACGGCCTGAAGATGCAAGAGGAATATTACCACATGATTTAAAGACGGAGTTATATATGTGTGGTTATTTAGAAGATTGGAGATATAGGCCGAAAACAAAAGAGAGAACTGGATTTTTCTATTTACGTTCAGATAATTCAGCCCACCCAGATGTTAGAGTCTTATCACAAAAACTAGAAAAATTATTTGAAGATTTGTATGGAAATTGCAAGTGAAGATAGAAGTAGTTATATAAAATTTAAGTATTTTATAGATTATTATGATTACTGTGAGATAAAATTACAAACTCCTCCAGATGATCATTGTTATAAGTGTGGAAAAGAATTAGAACCTCTTACGCTATTAGATCCAGAATTCTTTACTATACCTTGTTGGAATTGTTCTAGTACTCGAATATCAAATAGAGAAATAGCAACAGACAGCATAATAAAAAATATAAAAGAGTTCTATAATAAACTTTTGGGGGATAGATATTTTCAGTTATTTATAGTTGATGATATATATTTAAGAACTACATTTCCACATAATTACGAAGTTTTTAAGAAAGCTATTATTTCTTTAAATCCACCATCAAGAAAAGATATATGGTTTTTAGATTGGGTTCCTGGATATCCTAAAATTATAAATCAAGATAATATAAAAGGATTGAAAATAGTAAATATAACAAAACTATATAGAGAACCGGAATTGAATAAGGATGTAATTAGAGTAGGGGATTATGAGATTTTATTACCAGAATTTATAAAACATAATAAAAAATCATTCTCTCGTTATTCTATATTTGGTGAGGATAAAAGAGGAGATAGAAAAAGAAAAAGATTAAAGTTTGGAGATACTGATATTAGGTTATATGATACTGGTGTTAAAAACGTAAAATCAATTTTTAAGATATTGAGAAACGGAGAAGAAATTAATACTAGTGATTTAAGTTATCAGGACTTTGTTATTATAAAGTTAGCATTAATGAGGGACAAAGATTTTATGAGAATTTTGTTTGATATTATTATGGAAACTTTAAGAACTGTAGGAACATTTAATGATACTGTATTCTTAAAAAATTCCATAACAATAAGCACAAACCCAAAGAAAATAAATAATACTTTTAACTTATTATGGTCAGCTAATTCAGAATATAAACTAGATAATATTATAAACATTTCTATATTATGATGAATATGTATAAAATAAAAGGAGTTGGATTAGACACTACAAATTTAGATTATGTTGCTGATGTTGGTGAGTTTGATTATTTACATACCTCGATTTCAGCTAATAATGGATTAATTGTTAGGAGTGTATTAGAAGAATCCATAGCAACAATAATAACTTCAATAGATTTTTTGGATCAGTCGGGAATTGCTATATCTAATCACTTATTTGAATTAGGTAGAGATAAAATTGATCTTTTACTTATTAATTCTTCCTGTGATTTTGAAAAATATAGTAATCAAGTACAAGAATTATTAGATGGTGGTTTAGTAGATCAAATAGGTCTTAAAAATCCGAATAGTCCAGAAGAGATTGAAAGAATTATGAAAACTATACCAAAGATTAAGTACGTATCTTTAGAATTATGTCCTTTGAATTTTAATTATGAAGTAGTTAAATATTGTGAAGATAATGATATAGATTTACTTGTATTTAATCCATTTGGTGGTTATATTTCTGCTCCTATTTTAATTGATAGCTTTACAATACCATATTTATTGAATTTTGCAGCTTATTATGGAACTATAGTATTTTTATCAGGTAGAGAATTATCCTCTAACTCACAAAGAAAGTACTTAGAGCCGTTGATTGATGCTGATGTAGAAGATGAGTCTTTATATCAATTAACTAAGTCTATAAGAAAATTAGTAAAACCATTGAAAAAGATGGTTAATACTTCAATAGTAGTTAATGAAGATATTACATTACCATTTAAAGCATTACAAAGTTCATTATTCTCTCAAGATGATTTAATATTAAGCTTAGATAAAACTCTATATAAAATCGATGAGGATATTGAAGAAGATGATGTTGTTAAGTATATAAAAGAAGAGTTGAATGATAAAAAAGGATATAAATTGCCTGAAGATATTGGAAAAGATAGTGATTCTCTTTCAGTTCTTAGGTATTATATCAGTTTGTGGTTAGATGATAAATTTTCACCCAAGGATACAATTATAAATACATTAAAATTAAGTGATAATATATTTGTTTACTTAATTTATAAAGAAACTGGAAGAAGGATTAAAAAACATAGTCCTATAGGATGTTATCTTCTTTATAAATCAGAAAGCAATATTCAATTTCTAAAAGTGAAAAACGCACTTCAGGAACCATAAAACACTTATATATGAATGGCTAGTTATTATACTGGCCGAAGTGAAAATAATAAAATTAAAATAAAAATAATTTAGAACTATGAGAATTTACAATGGAAAAGATTCATTAGTGTGTTTGCCATTAAATGCAACTCAAAGAATCAGTATTGACCCACATTCTGTTTCTGGAGATTTTTTACCTAGTACAGAATTTATTACTATGGTTATTTCAGCTTATAATACAGACGAATTAGCATTAATAGTAGCAAGTCCGTTTGAGATTAATATTTGTGCTAATATTGTCGGAGCTGTTAGTTATGTAGTTCAATCTTTAGACGAGGCTATTACTAGATTTGCTATTCCTAAAGAAGAAGCAAAAAAAGAAGTTAAAATTGAGGAACCAGTAAAACCTCAAACAACAAAACCTGAAGCTACTAAAAAAGAAGAACACTGTTGCTGCGAAGCTTGTGAGTGTAAAGAAGTAGGCGATGGTGAAGAAACTTGCTGTAATTGTGATGTACCTTTTGAAACACCACAACCTCAGGAAGAAATTGTTGTAGAAGAGCCTAAACCTAAAAAGAAGGGCGGTAGAAAAAAGTCTAAGGATTGATAAATTTAGGAATCTCTTTGAATAGGTAAAGATCTATTTTAGAGATTCCTTTTTAACTATGTAATTTATGGATTTTAAAGAAGTAACTAGAAAAGACGGATCAGTTTTAGTTTTTTGTAATTTTGAAGAACTTTTAATGGATGCCTTCAAAGTTAACTCTATGACTGAAGTAGAGAAACATACACATAATGACAAGGAATATATTATAAGATGTCCATTATGTAAAGAAGAGCATACAAAACATAAATTATATATAAAGAGTGATTTAACAGTAGGACATTGTTTCTTATGCGGTAGAAACTATTTTAATGTTACTGATAATATTGATACCTCATTTAAAATACCAGACTTTAATATGTTTGGGGGATATAACAGTAATTTTGAAGTAGTTAAATTAAGCGATCTAACTTGGAGTCTTGATAAATTTAAATATGAGTTTGATGATTATTCAGATATTGGAGTTGAATATTTGAAAAACAGAAATATGTATTTAGCTGATTTGTATAAGATTTTAGGATTCAAGTTTTTTAATGATAATGTAGTGGTTCCTTTCTATTATAACGGAGAACTAATATATTATCAAATCAGGTTTACAGGAAATTCAAAGATTAGATATTTCTTACCTAATATAAAACCAAAACCTGCATATTTTATAGAAAGAAGTGATCAAGATACGAGGCAAAGAATAATGATTTGTGAAGGTGTTTTTGATGCTTTTGCGATATTAGTTCAAGCACCAGAATATACACCAGTAGCAGTATTAGGATCAAGTATTTCAGATTACCAGTTAGATATGATTAGGAATTATTCTGGATATGTTAAAGAGGTTAGAATATGGATGGATGAAACAAGCATATCTAAGAAAATAGCTAATAAAGTAAAAAGTGTAATTGATTATTGTCCTATTAGTATTATAAAATCTTCAGGGGATGATCCGGAAGAATGTATGAATAAAAGAATACAAAAAAATCTCCCAGTAAATGGATGGATAAAAAGCAATGTTAAAAATTTGGGTTGATAAAAATATAAGAAAAATAAAGATACAGACAGATGATTCCAGTATAAAATATTTACTGGAAACAACAACATCTGAAACAAAATACTTACCATGGCTTAAAAAATGGGGAGTAGAAAAGAAAACAACCAAATTATACGAAAATAGAGTAAAAGCAGATAGTAACGGAATATATACCTTTATTTTAGGATTAGGGTGGGCAGGTTATCTAGTTAATGTATTGAGAAATTATATGTCTAAACAAGATTATGATGATATTATAACCAATGCAATTTATTCAGATGAGATAAGAACTGCGCCTTTTGAGAAATTAAGGAGCTATCAAAACGATGACATCCTGTATATGTTAAATTATAGAGTTGGATTATTCTGTTGCTATGTAGGATATGGAAAAACTAGTGTTATTGCTACACTGGCTGACTACTTTTACAATCAAGGAAAGAAAGTTTTAATAGTAACTCCAGGAAAGAAAGCAAATGATGAAATTGTTAAAAGATTGAAAAGCTGGTTTAACTTAGATACACCAAGTACAGATGGTCGTTTAGTAAATATGATAACTAACGGACTTATGAACAGGAAAGATGTAAAAGATCCTGTCGAGTTAGCAAAATTAGAAACTGAATGGGCAACCTTTGATGTATTATTGGTTGATGAAGTTGAGTATACGATGAATGATTCTGGTATGTTCTTATTCAATCGTTTAACAGGATTATCAAGATGTTATGGATTTTCAGGTAGTGCTGATAAAACAAATGCGTCTGTTATATCCTTTATAAATGGATTAGATGAAACAGTTGTAAGAAATAGGGATTTAGTTAGCTTCTTTGGTCCTAGTTTAGTATATAGAATGCCTGTAGTTATGGATATTGATATGATAAAAGTACAAACAAATTCATTAAGTCATGTACATTTTGATTCTGATGATATGGTTGGTAATACTTATTTGAATATCATGACTAAAATATGGACAACACCAGAAGTATGTAGGACTGTGGTGAATGTAGCTAAGAAATTCCCGATGATGTTTATACCAATTAATAATCTCGTAAATATAATAAGTACTTGGATAGATGACTATTTTATCGGTACATTTAGAATATTATTGATTTGTGCTGAGGGATATATTTATTATGATCTTAATGGTAATAGAACTAAACTTAAAGATTTATCTGAAGCATGTAAATATGTTAGTAGTGGTTTAGTTGATATTATTCCATCGACTTCTGCTGGATTTAGAGCTTTAGATTTACCAGGATTAGAAAACATATTCTTGGTAGGTGGAAAAGTAGCAGGAGTTACGATTCAAAGTGTGGGTAAGCTTTAATCTGCCCGTATTCATCAAATTCGGTAAGAGTGAAATATAAAAATAAGCTCTCTAAGAAAGTCTAAGGTCCTGAAATAAGGATAGCTGATAATACCGAGCCAAGCCAATAAAATGGAAGGTGTAGAGACTATCTTGTAAAAGAGTAAATTATATAATATATAATTGAAAGGGTGAACTATGAAAATTTATTATGATAAAAATGAAAAAGAAATATGGAGATTAATACCAAATAGTAAAGGATATTTAGTATCAAATTTTGGAAACATAAAAAGAGCCAAACATAAAATGTGGAATTCAATAAATAAATCTTGGAGTACATTTAAAGAAAGGCAACTAACTATATGTTATAATAATTCAAAAGGTTATGGGAGAGTAGAAATAATATATAAAGATGGGACTAAAAGAACTGAAGCTGTTCATAGATTAGTTGCATTGATGTTTAAGGTTAATCCTAAACCTGGAGAATATAATCAAGTTAATCATTTGGATGGAAATATTAAAAATAATCATTGGAGAAATCTTCAGTGGTGTACTAACCAAATGAACATGGACCATTCTTGGAAGTATTCTTCTAAAAGAAATAAAAATAAAGGAAGTACTGCTATAATAGGAATTAATAGTAGAAAACTAACTATTGATCAAGTAAAAAGTATTCCAGAATTATTAAAAACTCACACATCTGCAGAAATAGCAAAAATGTTTGGAGTAGGACCAAGTACTATTACAGAAATAATAAAAGGTAGGTCCTGGAGTTGGTTAAATCTCAAATTTTCATAGAAAATATAGTCCAGACCACAAACAGAGATAAAAATCTGGTAATGAAAATTATAGTGGTAAGAGAGTAAGTCGTGGAAATCATATGAACATAATAAGTTTAGATACTTTAAGTAAAAGAAAAATACCAGTCTATTCAAAAGGTATGATTGAAAGAGATAAAATGATTAGAGATTATTATAAGTATTGTAATATTAACGAAAGAACTATTGATGAAACTAGTTTAATGATATGAGTACCCCAATAGAAAATAATATAGATTTACTTTTCAGTTTTTTCAATCAATACAATTTTAATACTGCTAAAGAAAATATAGAACATTTAAAATATTTCTACAACACTGATATGTCTACGTCTAATAATCCGTTAGTTCGTGAATTATTAGATGCAATTGATACTTATAACTTTGATGCTATAGGTGAACCGTTATTTAGATCTATTCTCAGTAAATGTAAGAAAACTGAAATAGAGTCAAATGAAATAATGGCCAATATATTAAAGTGGAAGAAATATACAAGAGAGCAAATAAGACCAGCACAAAAATATTTAAATGATATAATTAGTGCTTCTATTGTCAGAAAAGCTTATAAGTTGTATGAAGAAAGTCCAACTGAATATTTAAAATACCTAAAAAACGTTAATGTTCCAACTGCAGATTTAGATTTGTTTTGTACTAAGAAATTTAAAGAGTTGGATATTAATGCAATTATGGCCGAAGCATCAAAAGGTACTATTCCAATCGATGTAAAATTTTTAAATAAAGCTTTTGAATCTCAGGGTGGTGGATTAGAGAGAGGATCAATTGGACTTATAGTAGCAGCTCCAGGTACAGGTAAATCAAACTTTTCAATGAGTTTAGCACTACAAATGGCTAGCAAAGGAGAAAAAGTTGTATATTTTGCATTAGGTGATTTAAAGCCATTAGATTTTATAGTAAGATTGGGAACTATAGCTTTTGGAATTTCATTTAAGTTTGCCTATGAGCATATATTGGAAGTTTATACAAGATTATCAGAAGTAATAGGCGATAATTTAGAGCTTTCAATTAATCCAGCTGGTGTTGTAGAAGTTGATGATATAATAGAGAAAGTACTTGCGGAAGGATATACAGCTTGTTTTATTGATTATGATGGAAACTTGGCTGGTGTTAGTGAGGGAGAGTCTATGTACAATACTTATGGAGAAATATATAATAAACTTACAAAATTAAGTTTAGAAGGTATATTGACTATAGTATGTTCACAACCAAAAGTATATTGTTGGAACCAGATGATAGGATTAGCTGATGTTGGTGAGAGTTCTAAAAAGCAGCATATTTGTGATTGGGCTGTTACAATATCTAGCCCTAATCCAGACTGTCCTAATCACCTCCATGTAATGACGTTAGTAAAAGCAAGAAGAGGAAACGTAGGACATAGAGCATACGTTATTAGAATTCAAGGAAGATTCATAGAGATTGAAAAAGGACTGTATGAGTTTTTAAGACAAGAAACTGAAGAGATGGAATATACAGAAGCTCAAATAATGGCTATGAATGATCGTTATAAACAAGAAGCTGCTAATATAAGAAAATCTCTAGAAAATGCAGTCAATAATATAAGTAATCAAAGTGGATCTAAAAATACAACACCAAAAGTTAATCCTTTTGTATGAGTAAAGAAATAAAAATATTATTAACACTTAAGTCTAAATTTGTATCAGTAAACTCTTTATATAACTGCAAACTTTCTTATGTAGCAGGAAGACCAAGAGCAGTAATGTATAAAAATCCTGAAGCAGTTAGAGTAGAGAATGAAATAAAAGAACAATTAAGAGCTGTTGATTTTTCTGAGTATAAGGATTGGTTAAAAAGTACTAAACAATTTGAACTTAACCTAAAATTTATACTTAAGAAAAACGTAACTCATAAGGATGCTTCAAACTTAATAAAAAGCTTAGAAGATATATGGACTCGATTTGTTAGAGATGATTTAGGGATAGATTATGATGACTCTATGCACGTTAAAGTTACATCAGAGAAATCATATATCCCTAATGCTACTAATGAATATGCTTTATTAGTACTTAGAGAATCTCGAGCAAATATGAGATATGACATTGAACCTAAACCAGAAAAAATATGGATAGAGGATATGTCACTAGAAGAAATAACTAAACTATTACCAGAATTACCAAAGAAGTTAAAGAAAAAAGAAAAATACTTATTTGCTTCTGACTATGATAATTCTGATACTAAAATCTATATACTAAAACCAGATACATTCAAACCATTTAAATTAGCTGAAATATATAAAGATGTATTAAATGCTGTTTATTCTGGTTTTGGTTTTGTGTATGTTGGTATATTTGGGGACGAGAAAGATTGGAAAGATAATTGGGAGTCTATTGTTTGGATTAAAAATATGATAGCTGAACAAATAGAAGAATATAGTAATTTAAGGATTGAGAATATAAAAGAAAACAAAGATATAATAAATTGGTTGCTATGAAAGAAATGAATGAAGATGAACTAACAAAAGGAGATAAGATTTCTGTTGTAGTACTTGCTGTATTATTAGTAGCAGGTCTTATTTCATGCATTGTATTTCTATAATTAATTAAGTTATGACAAAATTTGAAGTATTAGAAAAATGTAGACAGATTTTAATGGGAAGTGGATTATCAACGCCACTTAAAGATGATGATTTTAACTTTTTATGTAAACTGTTCCCACTACATAAAAAATATAAAGAAAAATGTAATGGAAGAAATATAAAAAGTATAGTTGTCAGAAAAAACCCAACATACCACAATAGAAACTTTGCTCTTGTGTTTGATACTAATGAGATAGTTGATATTTCATTTATAGAAAGCGTAAACAGACCAGGATTGAAAAAGGATATAGAATCTGCATGTAAGTCTATAATTGATGTGGATGATAAAATTCTAAAACCTATTATAAAAGATTGGTTAGACACTTTCGAAAATGGAGAACTAACTGTTGGTATTTATTTAGATGAGGGGAAATTTATTGATCAAAACATTATAACTAGTTTCTCTGATTTCTATAATGCCAGAGTTTAAAGTTATTATTTGTGGATCTAGAGACTTCACAGATTACGAATTATTAAAAAGTAAATGTGATCTGTTATTGTCAAAGAAGATAGAAGATGGTTATAAAATTACTATAGTTTCTGGATGTGCTAAAGGTGCTGATACTTTAGGTGAGAAATATGCCAGTGAACGAGATTTTGATATAGAGAAGTACCCAGCTGATTGGAAAAAATATGGAAAAGGAGCTGGGTTTATAAGAAATGAACAAATGGCTTTAAATGCTCACGCCTGTATTGCCTTCTTCTCTAGTAAAAATGAAAGTAATGGAACTAAAGATATGGTAACTAAAGCGCTGAAAGAAAAACTGTTAGTAAGAAAAGTATACCAAGATGATGAGAAGAAAGAATAAAATCTTTCTTCTATTTTTAATTTAACTAACAAATCCTATGAATATTAGCGAATTTTTTAAACTGACTGAAAAACAAGTCAAGAAGTACATAAACTCTTGTGGAATTAAACATGTTCAAGAGTTGTATAGAAGTGAAGATCTTATAAAGAAACTTAATTTAGAAGGATACAAATCTATTAGAACTTATCATAGAAGCGGATTAAAAGTTTCAATTTTCTATTCTTATACTGATTTAAGAGGAACACCAGATGCAAGAATCAGTTTAAGAATATGGGCCGATGAAAAAGGAAAAATACATACAGTTCATTGGGAGGAAAGTGGATCAGAACTTTTATATGAAGAACCTAAACTTGCTTATTTTGGTCAGGAATTTCATATATGGCCTGAATTTAAACTTGGAGATTTTAAAACACCTTGGGATTATATACAAGAGTTGAAAAAAGAAAGAGAGTTTTTAGAGCCATTAATAACAGAAGCAATAGAGAATATAGGAGAAAACTTAGACGACTATTTAAAACTATACACACAACAAACAATAGATAAAAGAAAAAACAACTTTATCCCCTGCTGCTTATATAGTAAAATGGTAGTAAAAGGATCTGAATATAGAATGAACCTAGAAGAGTCAATTATACCTTTTATTCTAGATTTAACTTATTCAGACTCTAATTATTTTCAAAACATTAGAACTATAACAGATCAATATATTACAGATTTATTTAATAGACGAGAAATATGTGATTTTATTGATAAAACTTGGGTAGATAAAGAACTAAGGGAAGAGATAAGATTAAAATTATTGAACACCTTTGGAAATAATGATATAGCAGAAAAAATAATAAGAAACAAATTAAATGAATATGAGGAAGAGTTGAGATCCTTGTATATAAAGAATGAAATAAATAATGAAGGAGAGGATTAAATTATTTTCAGACAAGATAATAAGAAAGAAAATAAAACCCGGTGAGAGAATTTTTATTGATATGGATAATTGTCTCGTTAATTTTGAATCTGGAATTAATAAACTTAGTAAAAGAACGCGAGATAATTATGCTTGGGAAGATTTAGATGATGTTCCAGGTATATTTTCTAAGATGGAGCCAAATGAAGGAGCAGTTGAAGTGGTAAATAAACTTGCACAAAAATATGACTTGTATATCCTTTCTACAGCTCCTTGGAAAAATTCTACTGCATGGTCTGATAAATTACTTTGGGTTCAGAAATATTTTGGTAAAGAGAAAAATTCTATATTTTATAAGAAGATTATACTAACCCACCATAAAGATTTTGAATTATTTTCTGGAGCATATTTAATTGATGACAGATTAAAAAATGGATCTGAAATGTGGGATAAATATGATAAGCTAATTCATTTTGGTAATTCTCAGTTTCCAAATTGGGAGGCAGTAGGTAAGTTCTTATTAGGGTAAAAGCAAATACAAAGAATTAAAATCCTTATATTTGAAATGAAAAAATTATATTGTTTTAGTAGACAGGATTTTAATAGTTTTTGTGATGGATGGACTTCAGAAAACTATCCAGAACATTCAGCATTTATATCAATCTGTAATACACAAGGTGGGTCTGATTTTATGTTTGTAGATGAAATAGAACATCACTTTAAATCAGAAACAGATAATATAATAAACCTTGACTTTGATGATATTACTGAACCTAAATCTTATTATAATGGTAAGTGGGATATAGGAATCACGGAAGAAGATGCTATGAGATTGGCTGAGTTTATAGAAAATAATATAGATAACGATATATATGTTCATTGCGAAGCTGGTCTAAGTAGAAGTCAGGGTGTAGTGAGATATATTTTGGATGTTTATGGAGAAGAAAATTTTGAAACTAGAAGATGTAATCCCTGCAGAACACCAAATTTGTTTGTTACTGCTATGTTAAAAAGAGCTTATAGAAAATTAAAAGGTATAGAATTATGATTATTACAGTTTTAGCAGATAAGTATAGACATGATAATTCAAGATACATGGCTATTTTAGAAAGACCTGGTATTTTAAATGATCTTAATAAAATAATTGAGTGGAAATATTGTGTCTGGCCTATAAAAATTTTAGAAGATAAAAAAGTAATAAGTCTAACCGATTTTTTAGGAACACCACCAGAATTAAAACCTGGAAATATGTTTTCTTATAATATCGGACAAATAATAGGTATCGATTCACCTGATAGATTAGTTCTTTGTATTTCTGAAACTGGACCTAAAGCATTAAATAGGATTGATGAAGAAATTATACAAAGAGAAGTTAAGTTATCCAAAGATCTTGGTAATATAGATGTTAGTTTTGAGGTAGTAAGTAAAGATGATATTCCTTCTAACTATAAAGAAGAGTTTATCCCATATTATCTCAACAGAATATTTAAAGAGAAATTTTTAGCCAATAGATACGAGGATGATGTAACCCTAAAAGTAACTATTAAATCTGATTACTTTATATTCTCAGGTGGAACTACTGTATATATTCACAACTCTAAAATGTTTTTCGACGAGATGGATATAGATGATAGTGACCAAGCAGAAATTGTTATAAATGATATAATGTCATGGTTCTATCAAAAATATGAAAGAATAAGAAAAACAGAACCTGAAAAAATTGAAGAAGATTTAACAGAAGAAGATGATTGTGGTGATGATTTTAATGATTTAATATAACACCATAAAATAAAATAGATAGTAAGATTTAATTTATTTCTTACTATCTTATTTTTAAACCTTTGAAAGCCTTATATGTGTAGTAAATGTTATTGGTAAAAATATTATAACATTTATTTTATTTTCAAGAACTATTAACAATTAATTATTAACAATTTAAACTTTCAAAAAATGAAGGAAGAAACAAAGAAGAACATTGCTGAAGTAGTAGTGGATTCTGTGGTATCTGGTATTTTAGGTGCCGGTGCTGCCCTCGCCTACTGTGTATTTGGTGGCGAAAAACCGAAAAATATTGCCAAACCCCTGGGAATTGGGTTTGGATATGGTGCTGTTGTTGGTGGACTTGGATCTGCCGCAGATAAGGCCCATAAGGCTCATAAAGCCAAAAAGTTGCTGAATAAAACTAACTAAAAGCAACAAACAAAAAAAAGATAGAAAGGAGTAAAATCCAATCTATCTTTTTGTTTTTATTTTTACACATTCTCTTCTATCTCTTTTTCAATCTCCTCTATTTTTATAAGGCGAGATCTTATGCTAATTTCTCTAGTATCGAGATCCTTAAGAGTTCTGTAGTGACATAATTTCGAAAACCTATCCAGGCTTTCTACTCTTGATTTCCATGTATTTAGTCTATACTCAACACTTCGTGTGTTGTATGACTTTCCAGACATGAAGACTAAAAATTCTAAGTCTTCAAATTCTTTTTTTAGCACTTCAAAATTGTGCAGTGCTTTAAAAAGTGCTGTTGTAAATTTTTTCATATTGTTTAAATTTAACATTGACAAGTAAAGATGAGTAAATGTAGTTTTATCCTATTACATTTACTCTCATATATAAGGCTTTTGAGGAATAATAGGAGAAAAAAATAAAAGGATTTCAATCTTTACTTTCCTTTTATTTGTTTGTTACTTACCCAAGGAGATTCCCCAGGTATATGGCGCAATATCCACCTGCGCCAAGAATTGCGGCCACGAAGGCCAACATAAGGAAGAATTTCCACTCTTCCTTGGTTCTTGGGCGAATTTCAGCCCAAGTTGAAATAATGTCTTTCATTGTTGTATAATTTAATTGTTAATATTTGTTTCGAAATTCTCCACCTATATATAAGGCTTTGAGTAATTTGATAACGATATATTTCTTAATTTTAAAAATAGCACTAAATACGTGACGTGCGCAACTTTTGGTTACTAGTAAACTTTCCATCCAACAGCTTTACAAGCCTGCTCAACATCTCTTCTGAGATGTATTCCTATGCTATCCAACTCAAGAGGGGTATAAAATGCCGTGAACTTAAATCCGATCACAGCATCAGTAGTATTACTTACTGGCTTGACCTCTACTTCAAAGTGGGTTCTGGTTGTTTTCCCATCCACCATGACCTTTTTAGCTTTATAGTAAATTCTGTTTTGGAGTTTACCTTCGATTGTTTCAAAATTGTTTTTCATTGTTTTACTCTCCTATTTTAAGTTAATAATTCTTGTTTTGATGACTTTATACCGTTTCGTCCAGGTCTCATCAGATCAAAATTTTATAGTCTCCCTGGCTGACTAAAGGTTTAACGTATCACCTATAACAAATAACATATGTTATAATTTAAGAATTTTAGTATTATAGTTTTGCTATAATAGTCTACTGAACCACGTAAAGGTATTCTTAATATCAGTAGATTTTGAGACTTTGTGTCTCAGGGATTTCAACCTTTCTGGAAATCATGTTCTTTCCTTAACCCGCTATCACCTGGGGGAATATAGACTTCCTATCTGAAAAAGACCACTTGATCACAAATCTCGGTGTTTTCGAGAAGAATGAGCATTTTTACCATTGTGTCTATTTCTCCCATGTTATCTGATGTTTCTGCATGGGCTACGAATTCATAGTCATCAAAACTTTCAATGACTACTTTTGCCTCAAATGCTGAAGACAGACCATTAACTTTAAAAGTCCCCGTCTTCGCAATAATCGATCCACCTGCGTTCTGTGGGATCGTAAAGGATTCTGATGTTTTCATTTTTTTTTTCAGTTTTAGTTGATTAATAATTTGATTGTTAATGATAGTATAATTTTCTCGTTTAATTTTAAGTTTTGCTAAGTGCGGCATCAAAGACCTTTGGTCGAGAACCTAAACCGCTTGGTTTTCACAGGGATTTAACCCCCCCCCTGTGATTGGGACTTATTGCTACGGACTCTGTAATAAGCCCTATAGCTTTCTATACAATACTCCAAATATTTCTGGAGCTTTTCAAGCTCTATTCGGAGTTGGTCATCCTTTGTAAAGATAACCTTGTTGATGACAGCTACCAAAATCTTAGGCAACTTTGTCAATTCCTGGGCTTCAGATGGAGTGTGTCCATTAACACGAATCTCCATTACGTATCTCCCAGCACGATACGATATGTCTCCATACTTTTTCATAATCTAAAGTTTTGGAGTTATAGCGAACGTTTGGTAACTAGATCCAAATCAGTAGTTCGCTAATGACTGATATAGGATCATAACATTGACAAATACATTAACCTTGTTTCGTCTAGGTCTCTTCAGAATGTAATTTTATAGTCTCCCTAGCTGACTGTTGATTTAACGTGACGATAAAGTCATCAACAACGAAATAACAATTGTTATATTTTTAAGAATTTTAGTTAATAAGCTGCTAAACCACGTCAAGGTATTCTTAATATTAGCAGATTTTGAGACTTTATGTCTCGGGAATTTCAACCTGTTCTTCCAGGCCATAGCTATCTGGAGCTTGTAGGTGTTGTTAGTGTTAGTGTTTTTAACAACCTATTGACCAATGTTCATCAGCCATGTCATTGTCAACCCACTCATATGTAGTATACTCATCTTTTCCGTCTTCGGAATTGAACTCCTTATGCAATTCATTTTTGTAAATTATTTTTTGCATAAGTTCATACCAGAATGGAACACAAGCATACCAAGCTTCTAGTGCTTTGTCGCACCACTGCTCTCCACGAACATAGTGTTCTTTACACATAAGGTGACCAGCACCCTCTCCACTATCATAAGACTCCCAATTTCCATCAGGGGTTTCTCTGCATCCGAGATATGTTCCAAAAGGAGCAATCTCAGTAATTTTTCTATACCCAACCTCACGGTTGAATACCATCTTTTTTCCGGGATTTTCTTCAAACAACTGCTTCAATATTTTATAAGCATTTGAGCAATAGTCATTGTTTTGTTCCCTGATTTGACTTTCAATTTTGGTTTCCATAATTTGTTTCCTTTCTAATTTTAATTGTTAATAATTGATTTGCTTAATGATAATATACTATTTCGTCCAGGTCTCATCAGATTAACATTTTATAGTCTCCCTGGCTGACTGATGGTTTAACGTGATAACTAGATCGCCAACAACAAAAAATAAAAGCCCCAAGAGTGCAAATTTCACTCTTAGGTTTTGCTTTTATTAGGAAATTACGATTGTACCTAGTACATCTTTCCTATTACATATATAAGGCTTTGGAGGTTTCTGAGACGGTAAAATTTTTAGGGCTATTTTAGTATAAAAATAAAAAAGAAAGCTAGAACTAAGTCTAGCTATTCTTTATTATTGGAAAGTTCTTAGTCATTCTTGCTACATGGGATTCCACCTATGTAGATGGTTTCTCCATTTTCCCAAGCGTCAAAGACCTCTTTACGCTCTTTTAAAACTTCCTCGAATCTTCCGAAACTTCTGTAACGAGTTCCGAGTTGATTAGCAGTCAGGCTAATCTCAAAATTTTCGGAATTCAGTACGATAGTTTCCCCTTCTTTGAGACCTTCCAATTCTTTAAGCGGAAGGTATTGGGGGAAACGGGTAATCTCCTTACCAGGCCAACTGTGATCGGCCCAGTTAGAGTTGTTGTCGTTAGGATCATATGCCCAAACCTGAACATAGACCTCGTCTTCGCTGACTGAACGGCCAACGACTTTTTCAATCCTAGGTTTAGTCGAACGATTGAACTGCTCGACATGAAACTCAGATTCGCTGCTCGGCTTGAACAGCATATTGGGAATAATAAAAACATTCCCACTAATAACTTGTTTGCTCACAATAAAATAAATTTAAGTTAGTTAATATTTTTACATTGTCTTGAAAATAAAAAGAAGCAATTCAAGTTCGATTATTACTTTACTTGTTTACTTCTCTCAGACTAACGTATTCTGACTGCTCTTCGCTATCGCTACGTTTGTCTACATATATAAGGCTTTGAACATATTTACAGCCGGAAATTCTTGAACCATAATTTTCGCTTAAATTCATTATTTTATAAGCGATTTTAAAAGGTTCATATTAATTCGGCTGTAAAAATAATAGAAGAGCCTGTTACAGCTCCTCTATTCCTTCGATATTAAAAAGACTGAGATTTGAATTTAGCTTTTTAAGATCATTTTCCTTATCTCCTGTATTTTTGAACAGGACAATATGATTTTTCCCCCTCGGACAAATCCTACAGGGGTTAGTATCATAGTTAAAATGGAAATCAATCTTCCAATTATTTAACTCAGCCTCAACTAATTTCAGGTCTTCTAAGTTTCTGTAATAATAAACTCTTAAACCTTTTTCTACTATTATTTTCATATTTTATAAATTTTAGTTTGTTAATAATTCTTGAAAATAAAATAAATGTTATCATAGTTTTACCTACAATAACATTTACTACTTTGTGTTCCGACTTTCCGTAAACTTCACTAGTCTTCACATATATAAGGGTTTTAAGGATTTTCAGGAACACTTACACATTCATACCAATCTGGAAAGCTTTCACGTCCTAGATATTCCTTATTATTTTCAAAGGAGATACAAAACTGAAAAGCTTCATAATCTTTTCCTACTTTAGCTTGATATAAAATACTATTATCAAGTTTTTTGTTATATACAGCTAATATCCAAGGATCTGTATATATTCTTTTAACTAAACATATACATCCAGTAGTTAATTCTTTTTCATGTTCTTCCATTATTAGCTTCTTAACAAAATCTTCCCAGCTTGAACATTTATCATCTGGGAATAATAAACACTCACCTTTCTCAAAAACTTTTCCAAACTTGTTATATACTACATGATTTACTGGTTCTTCTATTACACAGCCTCTATAATTTAGAGCAACCTTAATAAATCCCTGTAATCTAGAATATATTTTAGTTTCTGTTAATGGTCTTACTTTATTTAATATCTCTAATGCTTCGAATACTTCCATATTATTTTTCTAATAATTTCATAAAAGCTTCTTCATTATATGCTAAAGATTCACCTCTTGATCTTCTTTCTTCATTAGCACATTTCATAGCTTCATATTCTATTAATTTATCTATACTTTTTTCTAGTTTTTCTGCTATAGCATTAAGCTTTGCTAATTTCTCTTCATCTCTCATTTTTATTGATTTTATTTCATATATAAGAGTTTTAGATACTGAGTTTGCAAAAAAACCTTGAAAATCATTAAAACTCTACCAAAAAATAGGCCTTTTTTTAATCAAAGCCTTATATGTGTAGATGAATATTTTTTTATTCATCTTATAATATTTCAGGGGTAGGATAGACTCAGTATGTTAAATATTATAAGTTGGTATTTAGTAAAGTGGGATATTTTACTTTATCGACTAGCATACTGAGTTCTATCTAATTTATTTTTTAAACACATATTAAAACTAAAAAACTATGATATACAAGTTACAAAGACTTTACGCTGATAATAATAACGGTAAAAATAATCAGCAACAGGATAATCAAAAGAAAAAGAACCAACAGCAAGGACAACAGAAAGGACAGGGACAACCACAACAACAAACACAACAGCCGCAGACACCTCCCGAACAGCCTAAGCCTGAAAGACCTACTAAAAAATATAAAACTCCAGGAGAGGCTAGAAAAGCTGTTGAAAAAGAACGTTTAGAGGAGTTATCAAATTTAGGGGGTAATACTAGCTATCGTAATAATTTAGGAGAAAGAAGAACTTTGGAAAACATAAATAAAGAGTTTGACACTAAGATACAAGGCATTAATGCTTGGGAACGTGAACTAAATAAACAAAATAGAAAAGCAAAATACAACAAAGCCAAAGGAAAAGTCGTAGGTTGGGCCAAGAGAAATAAAAAGGGCTTGATTATAGGCGGTTCTGTTTTAGCTGCTGGTACTGGAGCTACTATTGTTGGTTCTAGGATATATAAAAAGAATAAACAAGATAAAATAAAAGAAAATGTAAGAGGATATAGTGATGTTGAGGATTAAGAGAATTACAGGAAGAATTTTAAACCTTTACTATATATCCTCTTCCTCTATTGATCTTAAAAATGAAATAATAGAGCCTAGTATTCCAAATAATTTTCTTACAACAATAGAAAAGATAGGTAATAAGGTAAAAAGAACTAGACTTTATACTAATATTTCTGATGCATTAAGTTCTATATATTTAGGTCAGAATATAAAAGGATCTGAACTTAAAGTATGGAGAGCACTTGGAGTTAGAAATGAAAGTCTAATTGTACCATCTTTAACTGAATGCCCATATTTGCTTGTCTTAGATGATACTGAATATTGGTACTTATCCAGCTTAAGATTTGAATTAGTTGGTAAGATCAGAGTAGATAAATTAGAAGAAAAACTATCTTATAACTATGGACAAAGATCTCTAAAAGCTCCTCTATATAAATGGAAATGGAGTGAAATATTAGAGAAATGGGAAAAACCTAAATTAAAGAAAAATGTACAATAAGCTCAGAAATAAATTAACAAAAGCAGAAGACAATAAATTTGTAACTGGAGTAAATACAGATATCGTTCAATTTACTCAAAGTTTGCTTGATATGATTGAAAGTGGTGGTGATATAGTAATACCACAAGATCTTATAGTAAAGGCAGATAAAGTTGTTGGAGCTACGAGTGGTAATTTTGCAGGATTGGATGTAGAGGGAAATCTTACTGATAGTGGATATAACTACACCAGTTTTGCTACAAGTTCACAGGCTGTTATAAGAGGGGGTTCTACTGGTCAAGTACTTGCTAAGAGATCAAATGCGGATAATGATCTTGAATGGATAAATCAAAATACTCAAATTCAATCTGATTGGAATGAATCAGATATTAACAGTGCTGCGTATATAAAAAATAAACCGACAATTACAGATGGTCTTGATTGGGAAGAGTTTTAATAATATTTAAAATAAAATAAAATATGGCAAAGGTTAAATTAGCTAGGGGAACGCAGTCAGCTTATAATGCGCTCTCAACAAAAGATTCGGATACTATTTATGTATGTACTAATACTGGTAATATATATCTAGGTTCAACAGCATTGTTTGAATCATCTTCATACATAGATGCTTCAATCAGTGGAAAAACAGTAACATTTACTACACATGGTACAAATGGAACTACAGGTACTGATACTTTGGACTTGGGAACATTTCAAACAGCAGCTGAGGTTTCAGCTGCAATTTCAGCTGCTATATCATCTACATATAAACCAGCTGGAACAATTGCAAAAAATGCTATTGTATCTGGATTACTTATTGCGGAAAATCTAGGAAATGTTTATAATATTTCTGAAGCATTTACTGTAGGTTCTGGAACTGGTGAAGTTTCTGCATCATTATTTACAGATGCGGCTGCTGGTAATAGTTATCCAGCTGGCACCAATATTGTTATAGTTAATACCGGGACAATAGCAAGTCCTGAATATAAATTTGATGTTTTAGCAGGTTTTATAGACTTAAGCAATTATCAAACAAAAGTTTCTGGTGCAACTGCAGGTAATTTTGCTGGACTAGATAGTAACGGTAATTTAACAGATAGTGGATATAAACCAGGAGATTTTAAAACAAAACAGACAGCATACACTCCTACTGCTGGAACTAGTACAGGTGCTGCTGGAAATCAATATGTTGAGCAGGTTACACAAAATGAAAATGGTGAGATTACTGTTACAAGAAAGAAATTACCTAATTTTACTGGAAGTGGTAGTGTAGGAACAGCTAGTGATGCAGCAGATGCTTGGAAAACTGTTGTTCATGATGCATCCCTAAGTTCAACTCGTGTATTATCTGGAAATACAAAATCTATTCCTGCAGCTACATCTAGCAATGACGGTTACATGACATCTACTCAAGCTAGTAAATTAGATGGAATTGAATCTGGTAGTGAGGTAAATGTTTTGGAATCTGTTAAAGTTAGTGGAACTGCATTAATAATAGATACTTCTGATAAGTCAGTTAATATAGAAACAGAAACTGCATATAATGCAACAACAAATAAAGTTGCAACCATGTCTGATGTTAGTAGTGCAGCATTAGCATGGATTGAACTTTCTTAAGAGGAGGATACACTATGCCTACAACTAGAGTTCAGTTTGATAAAGGAATAGAAGCTAATCTTCCTACTTCAGGAATGGCAGAAGATGGTCACATATATGTAAGTAATGATAATGGTAATATATATTTAGGTATGCCAAACGGTTCATTACTTCCAATAAATCGATCTCCATATTACGGAACATGTTCAACAGCCTCTTCTGTAAATTCCAAGATTGTTACATTAGATGTGGATAATGATAATTTTTATCTTAAATCTGGTGTCTTGATTTTAGTTAAATTTACCAATGAAAATACAAGTACTTCACCAACTCTTAATGTTAACAGTACTGGGGCTGTAGCTGCTAAATTATATGGCACTTCTGCTATAGGAAATACGCCTGATACTTCTTGGCATAGTGGTGAAGTAATTTCTTTTATATATGATGGAAACTATTGGATGAAGATAGGATTACTTCAAGATATTAGTATAAAAGCAGACAAAGTTTCTAATGCTACATCCGGTAATTTTGCTGGATTAAATAGTAATGGTAATTTAACAGATAGTGGGTATGGATATTCAAGTTTCCTTCCTAGCTCAACAGTAATACCAACAATAACATTTAGACAATGGTAACATAATATGTCATTATATATAGGAAAAAGTAGAATGAAATTTATGAGTGGAAAAAACTCAGTTATGCGAATACCTGTACCCTTACCGTATGATGCCGAAGTAGAATATCTTGAAAGTACTGGTGATGGATCCCAGTTTTTTAAGCTAGATAAATTAGGAAGTATCCGTGTAGTTATTGATGCGCAAGCAGAAAAGGTTGAGGATGGTGTAGTATCAGTTGCTTTTGGTATAGATCAGATTACTACAGGAAGTTATTTTGGTATAGTAGATACAGAAACAGCACTTTGGGGTATAGGTAGTAAGGAAGGGATGTATATAAAATATCCTCTACCTACATCAAGAGTTATTGCAGATATTATATTCGAAATTAAATCTCAATACGGAACTATAGACGGTAAAGATGTATCATGTGAAAATAAGATTGATTTTAATGAATGGTATATATTTGGACTAGGTAAATCGAATTTTTTTATAGGAAAAATATATGGTATAAAAATATACAATGGACAACAATTTGATAATCTTTTTGCTGATTTAATACCAGTAAGAATAGGACAAGTCGGATACTTATATGACAAAATAAGCGGAATTATGCACAAAAATAGAGGAGAAAAAGATTTTATATTAGGGAAGGATAAAATTTAAAATTTTAAAATATTATGCCACAATATACAGATACAAATGTTAATCAATTAGTCATCAATAAGATGACAAAAGCTCAATACGAAAGTATAACTCCAAGTGATACTGAGTTATACCTCATTCCAGACGAGGTAGATACAACACCTACCAGTAATAGTGATAATCCAATTACAAGTGGTGGTGTATACACGGCACTGCAAAACAAGGCAGATAAAGTTTCTAATGCTACTTCTGGTGATTTTGCTGGTTTAAATAGTAGTGGTAATCTAACAGACAGTGGTTATTCAGCCTCAGACTTTATAGCATCTAACCAAGGCTCAGCAAATGCAGGAAAATCTCTGGTGATTGGAAATGATGGTACAGTATCCCCAGATATTGCACCTATATCTAAGTTATCAGTATCTATTCCGTTTGGTCAAGTGGATTCTACATCTACTTCTACGGTTTTTACTGCAACTGTGGAGAATATAACAGAATTACGAGATGGAATATGTTGTTATCTTAGAAATGATGTAGTTAATAGTGCTGCTGGATATACAATAAATATAAATAATCTTGGAGCTAAATCAGTATATTCAAGTTTAAATAATGGTCTTACAGAAACAGTTTTTAAGTCAAATTCCACATATCTGTTTGTGTATAATAGTACTCGTATAAGTGGTGGTTGTTGGGATTTATATGCTGGATATAATTCAGATACTACATATAATTTAAATACTAACTATACTTCAGTAGGTTATGTAGATGTTGGTGCATATCCACTGGTTTCACACAGCCTTTGTGCTTTTGATATAAATAATAAATTGACTCCATTTGTTACAACGGCTACTTTATCAACAGGAAAAACTTTAGTAGATTCTGTATTCCCTATTGGAGCAAAAATATACAAATCAAATTACAGTCTTTCTGCAAATAGGAATTATAATGATAGATCTGCTATATGTACCACAGCAACTAGTTGTGATTTAAGATACAGCTCAGTATATCACAGTTCATCTATATTTCCTAACGACACATTCAACAAGATATTTATGCCAGTCAATGTTAATTTACAAAATGAAACATTTACACTGAAGACACAAGAAACAAGTGATATTACTAATAATTTCACTAATCATCGGTCTTTAGTATCTGGTAATTTTTATATAGAAATAGGTTTTAATAGTTCATATAGTACTTCTTACTATTTTGCTCTGATACAAGATAATAAACTTTTTTACTATGATGGTAATAAATTAATTGAATATCCTGTATATCGAGTATTAAATGTTAGTGTACCTGTAACTGATGTAACTGTAGGAGGGACGTCTGTAGTAAGCAATGGGGTAGCTGCCATACCATCTATATCAGATGAAGTAGTAGCTAATCCAACTGTACCAAGTGGTACATCTACTACTGATCTTACAGGACTACAAGTAGGTAATGACTATTATAAAATACAACAATCTAACTGGTCACAGTCAAATTCTTCTTCAGCAAGCTTTATAAAAAATAAACCAACTATCAAAAGTGGTTCTGGAATAAATTCTGTTATAATCAACAATTCTTCAACATCACAAGGAGATAATTCACTGTCGCATGGAGGTTATACAAGTTCTGTTGGTGAAAATTCTCACTCTGAAGGATATTATACAACTGCTTTAAATGAAGGATCTCATGCAGAAGGGCGGTATACGACTACAAACGGTAGATATTCACACGCTGAGGGAAGTTTTACAATAACAAACAATGATAATGAACATGCTGAAGGATACTATAATTATTCACAAACCGATACACTATTTTCAATTGGTGTAGGTACAAATGATAATAATCGTAGAAATTTAATAACAGTAAATAGAAACAAACTGTATATTACTAACGTTGGAAGTTATGGAGGAACATCTGTTACAGAATCTTCAAAACCTTTAGATTATGTCCTTAATATGCCAGACTTACAAGATCAAGATTATAATTATATATTCAATGGAGGTACTCTCCCCCCAAAACAACACCCTCTTGTAATACCAACCGCAGACTTATCAAGATATAAAATATATCTTGATAGAAATAACTCATTGATGTATAATATAGCCAAACTAAATGAGTATGATAACATCCAAGATTATATGCATGATTTTTTTGAAGATCCAGATAGTATTGAACAAAGTTTCGCTGATAAATACCAGTATTATGATGATATTGTTTTTGATGATAATGCATGTCAACTGTGGTATTGTCCAGGTTCGGATTGTTATGGAGTATTAAAATCTGATTCAGTACAAACAATGATTAATAATTCAAAAGAAACAAATCTTGATAATGAATATACACCGTTTATTGCTATGTTATTTAATGATATGAGTGTTATATATACGGAAGAAGATCTTTCTAACATATCTACTTTTTATAAAAAGTCATTACTTTGTGTAAGACCTATAAGTGATCCAGATCCTACAGATATAACCGCATATTATCTTTATATTGGGGATTATGGTGATGAATCTGGATTTTTAAGACATGCTATAAATTGGGGATATAATAATATAAACGACTATGTATACGATTTATTAGAAATACCAGAAAGATTCGGCGCTGAAAGTTATCGTTTTAATTCTAGAATAGAGATTGATGGTGATGATAATATGTATGAATTATGGCTTCCTACTGATGAAAATGTTGAGTTATATATGATCTTAAAAAATGATGCACCATTATACATGGCACAACATTCTGTAGAAGCAGACTATCATAATAAATATTGTCCATTTATTGCTGCATGGTCTGATTATGAAGAGACTCTGTATGATGACACACTTACAAATATGGGGGAAAGATATAGACTTCTCTGTTTTAGAAGAATATAAATATAATGAAATATACTAGAGATGAAACAAAAGATAAAATTTGCTATGGGCTCGCAGATATTTTTTTCTGGTTTGCCTGGATATAAATCAAAAGATAATGATTATTTATATATAATGGAGGGATTTAATCTTCGTAATACAAATGTTTTACGTTTTAGTATTAATGGGGATGATAAATTTCTATATCGTGATATGGATAAACAAGGATATATAGATGACGTATCAAACACTGGAGTAATGATGAAAGCTGGTAAATTTCTTGTTCCAGAATTTAATAAATATATTGGATTTACTATAGAAGATCTTAAATCTATTCATCACTTTTTCGAAAATATGGATGAAAAACATAAGTATAATATGTATATTTATGATGCATATATTGAAAACGGTGATTTTATTTTAACTGAAAAACAGAGACTTGCTGCGTTCGAAGAGTATAAAAAAGAAAGGAGTACTGATGGCTAATTCTGTGAGAGAATTTGTTATAGAATCGTTGCGTGGATTTTGGAATCGTATTACAGAAATAGGAGTACCACACTCAAACCTTACTGCTTCTATACCTTATGGATTTATAGATGCAACATCTACTTCTACAGTAATGACTGCTGCTGTCAATGGTATAACTGAATTGAGAAATGGTGTTATTGTAGTATTAACTAATAACGTTATTGGCAGTGCTGCTGGATATACTATAAATATAAATGAACTTGGTGCTAAACCAGTATATTACTTTTATGATGATACAACTCAATCTTCTTCAGATTTTACAGTTGGAAAGACTTGCATGTTTGTATACGATACTTTAAAGGTATCTGGAGGTTGCTGGAATATGATGTATCCATTTTCTCCAAATTCTTCCTCATCTGCATACTTAATTAGACATCATTATAGTACTAGACCGCTTGCAACAGCACTTGGTAGATATAGGTTATTATTTACATCACCAGATGGTTCAACTTATGTTCCAGCAAATAGTTCAACATCAACTAGTGCAACTACATCTAAAACTGTTACTGCGGAAAAAATAGATCCATTCGGTGAGATACTATATTATAATACCACAACAACTAAAACTGCTAATCAAACACCATCAACATCTATACTATATATTCAAATGAGAATAACTATAGGATATTCATTTAATAGAACTAATGCAGCGGCAACAATGACTACTAGTACACCAGTATATATAAAATGTACACCCCAAGCTGATGGTAGTGCGATCATCGATCCAGACACTCCTTATGTACAAAGTCTTCCAAGCACAGAAGATGGTAAGATATATATATTTCTTGGAGTAGCTTCTTCAGCAACACAGGTTGAGTTACTTATGAATCATCCTGTATATCAATTCAAAAATGGTAGAATTTGTTTATGGACAAATGTTGATAATAGTGCTCCTCATATTTCACAAATATCATCTTCTACACTATCACAAGAAATAGCTGATAATGAAATATATAATGCTGGTACACTTACATCATTGACAATAACATTACCAAATACGATAACAGCAGATTTTATAAGTCAAGTTAATTTCACTAGTGGAAGTACAGCTACGGTTTTTACTGCACCTAATACAATACTTTGGTGTGTTGGTTCTTTGACAAATAGTACATTCACACCATCAGCAAACAAAAGGTATACAATTATGTTTTATTCAGATGGTGTAAATGTAATAGGTATTGTTCAAGGTTTCACTATAACATCAGCATAAAAATTATATTTATATGGCAGGAAAAGAAATGAGAAGAAAGTTGACTATGATGATAAAATCAATGTCTAACTCATTACCTTATGATTCAAGGGTAGAATATTTGGAAAGTAATGGAACACAATATATTAACACAGGAATAATACAAACATCATTAGACTTCGAACTTACTTTGAAATTTAAGTGGGTAGGAAGCACTTTATCTACCTTTGAAACATTTGTTGGTTATCTCGGAAATTCATCTAGTTATCCAAGATTTTCATTTAATAAATATTCAAGCAAATGGATGTTCGGTACAAATGCAACAAGAATTACATCAATTAGTGCGGATAGTAACGAACATATAATCAAGGTGATATGCAATTCTAATGACAATACTGAACATCTTTATATTGATGATGTAGAGGTGGAAAGTGGAACAGTTTCATATACATCTTATATATTAAACAACACATTATCATTCTTTCTATTCGCAAGAAACGCAAATGGTACGGCTGGAAATAAAGCAATTGCTCGAATTATGCAATTTGAGTACAAGGAATTTACTGATTCAAGTCATGTCACTACATCACTTGAAAATAACTTTATTCCAGTTCGTATTAGTAATATTGGTTATATGTTTGACCAAGTAAGTAGACAATTATTTGGAAACTCAGGTACTGGTAGTTTTATAATAGGTAATGATATTTAAAGAAAGAGTATGAAAATTTAGGAGTTAATAGTAAACTTAATCTAAATAAAAAAAACAAAAATGAATGAAGAAAATATTATAATTAACGATGATATGGGGATTGACGTAATAACAGGAACTCCCTATAATGGTGAACAAATTAGAAGAGCTTATGGTAGTTTTCCTTGGCCTAATGATCAAGAAATTAATGGTATTGAATCTGAAAAAGATGACCCACAGCCAGAACCAAACCCTACTCCAAATCCTGAACCAGATCAACCAACATTACCAACATCTGCAATAGTAAGGACAACAAATGGTAGTATTGGTAATCCAATATACATTGATTTTAATTTAGCATTACCAGAAGGGTCAACTGACATCAAATTAATAATGATTGATAATGATTATCATACAGTACTTTTAGCTGATAATTTTATAACAAGCGATAGAATTAGCTATTCTTCAACATTACAACATAGTATTAATAAATCTTATATTTCCGCAAATGTAAGTTGGATGGTGGGAACTACACCTTTTGAATTAAGTGTAAATCTTCCTCAAGTTGAATGATAAATAAAAGTTAACTTTAAGTAGATTTAAAAAATTATAAATAAAATTAACTAAATAAAAATATCCCACACTGAGTTGAAATAAGACTCTACTATTCGATTAGAGTGTGGGAGCTTAATAAAAAATAATAATATGAAAAATTTAGGAGTTAATAATAAGCTTATCACTAGTTTAAAATATCAAGTTCTTTTAATGGATCATGCTTATTTGAGAACTGGGGAAGATAGAGTAATAGTTGAAGATGAAAATAATAGCAGTAGACCAAAAGAAAATAAACCCTTCTTTTATTATGAGAATGGATTAGTTATTTTTGATACAGATAATCCAGTTTATTGCTATTTCGATAATAAAATAATTCCTGTTATGTATTCTAAAAGTCAGGAATTTACAGATAGGTTCAATAATGCAAATTTCGTAAGTGTATTAGTTGTGCCTATAAGTGGTTTAGGAAAAATAATAAGAATAAAATAAAAGAATATGATTATACTAAGACAGAAAAATTATAGTTGGGATGAAATTAAACGAGCTACTAAATCTATTGGAAGAGGTGCATTAATAGGAGCTGGTACTGGGGCTTTTTTAGGAAGAAGACAACTAACAAAGAAAGATAATCCAAAAGGTTTTCTAATAAGGACTGGAATAGGAGCAGTGGTTGGAGCAGGAATTGGTATAGCGGCTTATAATTCAGGACATAAAGGAAGATTAATTCGTAAAAGAGTGAAAGAAATTGAAAATAAACTAAGAGAAGAAAAATATCTTGAAAATAATCTTCCCAAATTTTATTATGATTTAATTCCTGTAAAAAAAGAGATAGATAAATTAAATAAATTGATAAGGGAGAGAAATAAAGTATATGAAGAAGATGCTATTATAGATTTTAATTTATACAAATTAGATAAAGATTCTGAAGATTATATAGATAATATGTACTATGAATATGCTTCTCTTGTTGATGATGGTTATAATGAATTTATACCACTATTTACTTGTACTGATTATTTTTGGGATGATCATGAAGGATTTTCAATTTTGTATAACACTGAAAATAAAAAATTCTATGATGGAATAACTCCTATGATTGAAGAAGCTAAACCTATTAAAAAATCAATTAAATTAATGCTTTTTGATCAACTAGAATATCTTAAAGGATCAATAATAGAGTGTATAAAAGCTGAAGATAATCCTAAATCATATATAGAAAAACAAGATTTACAAAATTTAAAAGATTATTATGATTTGTGGATGAAAGAATATTATGAAAAAATAAAAATAATCTTTAATAAAATACATTTTTAAAATGATTATACTAAGACAGAAAAATTATAGTTGGGATGAAATTAAACGAGCTGCCAAAACAATAGGTGGAAGTGCTGCTGTTGGTGCTATAGGTGGAATGGCTTACTCTGGTCATAAATATAATAAGACTGGTAAATTTGATAAGAAAAAGTCATTAATACCTGTTGGAATTGGAGCTGTCGGTGGTGCTATTATTGGCGCTGGAATTTATAGAGCTGGACATAAAGAAAGATTAAAAACTAAACAAATAAAAGATAAATTTGAAACTGAATATGGTATGAGTCCTGAAGAATATTTTGCTACTAATCTCCCAAAAGGTTATAAGGAAATAGTCGATGGGATTTGTAATGAGATGAAAAACTTAAACAAAGCTATGACAAAAATTAAAGGTTTGGACTATTTTTACCTTGCTGAAAGTTATTTAGAACTTAATCCTATAAGCTATTCAAAAGATTCATACGATATTACATATTATCTTACTAATAACAAGAATACAGACTTAAATAATATACCTTTAGCTTATTTTGACTGTATTGCTTTTGAAGATGTATTTTATGGAGGAATAGTAACCTATAATACAAAAACTAAGAAATTTAATTGTAATGATTTCTCTACAAACTCACTTAAAGAAATGTTATTAGATCTTCTTGAAACTTTATACAACTATATAAAAGAGGATATAGAAGGAATGGTAGAAGATGATGACCAAGTTGAATGTTCCAAAGAGTTTGAAGTTTGGAAAAGAGAATATTATAATAAAGCAATAAACTTAATAAAACGAATAAAGATATAATAATTATGAGAACTTATCTTAATATTGATGCAATACAAACTAAAAGTGTTGATCAGAATAAATTAATACCACAAATTCCTGATTATAGATGTAATATAATTCATGTAAGAAATATACCTCCTGGACCAATAAAAGATGAGAAAATTATTTATACAGATGGAACTCTTGAAATCTCAGATAAAGTTTTTATTGGGGGTACACTTAATGACAATCTTATTACGGCATTAACCTCTGAATATGACAGTGAAAATGAGGCTATTGAAGCTGTATATGATGCTTTAGGATATGATGGAACTAATGAAACATATTTTTTTGTATCACTTCCCTACATCGACACTAATCCAGATCTAGCATATAATGGAATTACATTTTGGTGGATTACAACTGTTTTAATTAATAGTAAGGGATTATATAATGAAACTTTTGTAATTGAGAGTTATGGAGAAGTTGGGAAAGAAAAATATTATGTTAGGAAATTTTTTCCAGCCAATAGTAGATTCGGTTTTGAATCTTTAGTAGATGGAAAAACTAATGAGATTACCTACAAATTTATATTTAAATATAATAAATAATAAAGTAAATTATGTCAGAAAATAAAACATATCTTAATCCAGACGCTATTATTAACGATAGTATAGGAATAGATAAATTATCTCATAAAGGTGGATATATTGAGATAACATATAGTGAATTAAAAAAATTAATATCAGAGAACAAATTAATATCAGGTAAAGAGTATAGAATAATTGACTATGATTATGTACCAAATCCAACAGAACAATTAACAATGGGAAGTGCACATAATCTCTTTGATGTTATAGTAAAAGCAAGTAGTCCAAATACTATATTCGAAGATGCTAAAGCCTGCCTACATGAATATAGTGAATCTCTATTAGGTGGTAGTAATGATAATGGAGACGATGATGGAGACGGTAATGATGGAAATGGTAATGATGGAAATGGTAATGATGGAGACGATAATGATGGAGGTGGTAATGATGGAAATGATGGAGGAGAAACTTCAACTAAAAAAGGAGGATCTAAATTAAATATCGATCCATTTATCAACTCAAATTTAGAAACATGGAAGCTTAAATTTTCACTTGAAGAATATTCCCCCACTATAGATATTTTAATAGTTTTTGAAGGAAAAATTGAAGGAAGATATTATCTAGATAAAGAAGAAACTATTACAGTCCTTGAAAGTAATGAAAATGAGGTACATATTACTTTTTTAGTATGGAATCAATATTTTCTTAAAGCTGAGTCAGAAACCTTACCAAAACAATTAGTAACAAATTCAGAAAAATATAGTTTATATTATATAGGTGTTTTAAATAGTAAAACTGTTAAAGATATCGAACAGGAAATAATAATACCTGGTGTAGGTAATAATATTAAAAGTTTTGAAGTACGTACTATAGATGTTAAACCTAATAAAGGAATCATAACTGAAATGATCGATCAAAATGGTATAAAACAAAATTTTGACTTCAAGAATAGGCTTTATAGTAGTTCGGTATTTAGTATTGATGATTATAAATACTATCACTATGATATTGATAACCGTGATCTAACTACTATTACTATATTATCTGAATTTGAAAATATTAAAATTTCTAACTGTGATTATATTCCTAGACTAGTACTTAATGTAGAAAATTACAAAAATATTGATAATATTTTTGAAATAAGTAATTTAAAGTGTGATGTTCCGAACTGCTATAAAATAAAATGTACAACTAATACTCCAAAACTTATAAGACTTAAAAACATTGAAATAATAAATTCCTCTAATATTATATTTACTGGTAAGGATATAAATATTGAGGATGTAATAATAAAAAATAGTGATTCTGTTACACTTTCTGATATTAAAAATGATGTAGAAATAAAGAATGTAAAGAAATCGACTATAAATTGGACATTGCTGGAATCTAATGTAACAGTAGCTCCTAGAAAATGTGATGGTGTAGTTGTTCAATATAATATTGCAGATTTAATTGCTGATACTGGATCTCTTGAGCCTGGAATACATATAGATTTTGAGATACCTAATTATAACCTATTATGGGCTAAATATAATCTTGGTGCTTCTGAAAGTGAACCTTATGGAGATTACTTTGCTTGGGGAGAAGTTAATGGATATAAATATGGTGAAAAAGCGTTCGTAGTAGATTTAATAGGTAATTCGAATGACTCTGTTACTAAACCAATATTCAGTCCAGAACATTATAAGTACTCTTCTAGTGGTAAATCTTCTCTCATGACTAAATACAATGATAGTGATAAATTAACTACTCTTGAACCAGAAGATGATGCAGCTAATGTTATTCTTGGTAATGGATGGAGAATACCAACATCTCAGGACTTTTCGAATTTATTGAAATTAATAGATGAGTCAATACTTAAATATGTCTTTGATGAAAATAATAATTTATTAATCTGGCCAAAAACTATGACTGTTGAAGAAGCTACCAATGCTAATAAATTATTAGTATTTCCTGCTGCTGGTATGGCTGATGAAGCTATAAATGGATTAGGAAATGGATATTATTGTAGCAGTAGTATTTATAAGGATGGAAATTATTTAGATAATAAGATTATGATTTTCTCAAATTCTGATAGCTTAAATCCAAGTATAGCAAATACCAGTCGTTGGTTTGGTATTCCTATTCGTCCGGTAAAAGAAAAGAATAAATAAAAAATAAAATCTCACACCAAGCTGAAATATGGCTTTATTATTCGATTAAGGTGTGAGAACTTTGAGCTTGCAAAATGTGAGAATAAAAAAAAAATAAAAGAGGCATAAAAACCTCGAAAAAAAGTAATAGAGAAATGTTTATAGACGAACTCTGTGCCATCTTAACTTTCTCTATTGTTAACTTCCGTGTTTTGGGACTTTCTGAAAGGCTTACACGGTTACCTTCCCGGGAGTGGATCCACCTCCCATTCTATTACATATATAAAGCTTTGAAGGATTTATAGACGGAAATTTAAAATATACTAAAATTAAGAAAAATATGAGTAAATTAGAAAGTAATCCTTTTAATTCACCAGAGTTTAAGAGACAGATTTTGGAGCATGAAGGTATAACACAAAAAGATGAAAGTGATGCAGTTGTAGTAGAAACACTTGAAGAGGTAGCGGATAATGGAGGGCAATTTGACGTAAAGAATATAATGAAGAATATACCTCAACTACCAAAGACTGCAAAAAATTTAATATTAGATGCAACAGCCCTAGCTAAAAATGAAAAAGAAGAAAAAGCTAGAGAGTTAACTGCATCTTTAAATAATATCTTCACAACTTATAATGAAAAATATGGATTAGATATTTCTGTTGATTTTGGTAATTTATCTAAGACATTATTAAACGTATCAGATAAAAATACTAGGGAGATATTAGAGTTATATGTTTCAGAAGTGTTTAAATCATTGAGACCTGTATTACTTTTACACTTAATCCAGAAATTAACTTTAAGTATTGATTATATATTGCAACCAGAAAGATTATTTGATTCTAACTCTTTTTCTGCTGCTGATCTATTTTTGGTTGTAGAAAAATTAATGCAATATATACAACAACTTAATGATATGATGGATGAAGTTACAATAAGTGATTCGGATATGATATTAAAGAAGATAGCTGAACAAAGAAATGATGTAAGCTTAGATAATGAAGAAAGTAAGAAAGTAGTTAACGAATTTATGGAATTATTTAGAAAGGAAAGTTTAAATGAAAATGAATAAAGAAGATTTGAAAAATGGATTAAAATTTATAGGTACTGTTATTATTCCTGTATTGACTTTATTGGTAGACGGTACTTTAAAATTCATGGAAAATAAAAAACAATAAATAAGGCCGATATATTTAGAGGCGGATCTTGGGAAAAGAGAATCTGAAGAGTGGCTTATATCAAATAAACAATATTACGAATGATTATACTAAGACAAAAACAATATAGTAATAATGAAGTAGATCCTTTATATGAACTTGATTATAAAGGGTTATGTAAACTATATCCAAAATTAAAGGAGCTCAAGTTTTTCATAGATAATAGCAAAAAGTTAAGTGATATAGAATTCCAACTTGATAGATGTAGGATAGTTATTGATTGGCCAGGGTTAAGCTGTGATTTATATAACCCAGATTATCCTGACCTTTCTGGAGTTGATGAATATTCTACAAATGAAATCAGAAAAGCTTTAAAGTCTGATGATTGGATAAGTTGTATTGGTTATGGAGAGTTATCATATAATACAAAAGATAATAAATTCTACCAACTTGATTTATACTCTAGAAACGCAATAAAAATAATAAAACCAATAACAGTAGAAAATTATAAAAAGGAATTATACAAAAATATAGTATCCTGGTGTAAAGAAGAAATAAAAAAGAATAATAATCTAGAACCAGAAAAACAATGTCCAGATTTTGAAAAGGAAGTAAATAAATGTATTCTTCAACCACTCAAGAAAATATTTAAACTATGATGAACTAAAATAAACTCGCTTGAAAACTAAGATTATAATTTACAAGCGGATTTCTTAGATTGATGTTGAAATATGATATCTACCCTTCAATGTGGAATCTAAGAACCAACTGAGCCACTTATCTTAAATTAGGCTTGGTATTCTTCTATTTTAAATTATTCATATTAATTATTTGTGAGAAGACTATGAAACTATTTGGCCCATAGAAGTAGTAGTCTTTTCTTAGAGTAATTTAGATAGAGTTTAACCAAGATGAAAGTGGTGATTAAAGTCAGTTATAAAAAATAATTAGTATGAAAAAACAAAAAATTAATTGGGATGATTCAAGTATATTTGAGTCTATTAAAGAGAAATTAATTAGTGGAAAAAATTATGCAGAAATAGCCAGGGAATTAAATATCGATAATTCTACATTTAGAAAAAAGTGTATCAGTCTTGGATTAAATAAATACTATAATGAAACTAAAAACAAACACATACAAGAAAAAGAAAACAAAATATTTGAAAAACATCTAAGATTATATGCACATAGTGATTTACCACATACTAGAAAATACCTAATAGATAATTTAAAAAAGAATCCAAACTTTAGAACCAATAAAGGAATAATGCTAAAGGAGGATTTTATAGAACAATATTATAAAACTAGAAAAGAATCTGGAACACCAATCTTTAAATATGATTTTTCTAAACTACCAGATATAATAAAAAGAAGATATGAAAAAGTAAAAATATTTGTTAATGAAGTATCCACAAAAACAAATAAAGTTATTGGAGATTGGGAAACATGTATAAGAGAATTTTTAGTTCTAAAGAGAGAAAACGGATCAATCGCTGGAATGTTATCTAAAAGTAAAACAGAACAGTATATCGATAACAATGAGTTTATTAGACGATCTAAAAAATTATTTGGGGATCACGCTCCTGGATTTGATAGATTAAATTACATAAATCAACATATACCAGTTGTTTTAAAATGTAGTAGTTGTGGAAAATATTTTTCACAAACTCCAAATGAACATCTTCATGGAACTGGATATTGTCCAACATGTGCTATGAAATTATGTGGAGAAAAGAAATCTTTAAGTAGAGAAGAGTTTATAAAGGAAATAATTGAGATATATGGTCCAGACGTTTGGGGTTTTTCTAAGTTAGATTATACAACACGTAGAAAATCAGTAACATTAATATATAATGAAACAGGAGAAGAATATACACATATTCCACAATATTTTTTAGACGGAAAAGATCCAAGAAATTCAGTTATATATAAAGGAGAATCTATTATAAAAAATGTACTTAAAAATATTGGAATTTCTAATTTTGAAATACAGAAAAATATAGAGAAAAATAAATTAGAAAAATATGGATTAGATAAAAGTAATAGATCTAGAATATCCGTCGATTTTTATTTAGAATATAATAATATTAAATATATAATTGAATATAATGGTATTCAACATTATAAATATACCCCATTTTTACATAGAAATAATATAGAATTATTTAGAAAACAACTTGAAAGAGACAAACTATTAAAAAGATATTGTATGGACAACAATATAACTTTAATAGAGATTCCATATACATTAAAGACATTTAGTAAAATAAAACTAATTTTAGAAGATATATTTAAAAATAAAAAATCTATTAATGAATTAATAGAATTGCCAAAAATAGAGGAGATATAAATATGGAGATCAATAAATTTATAAATAATAATGATCCAACTAAAAAACTTGATCTAAATTCAATATCGTTAGAAGATCAATATACGAAATTAACAGAAGAGGAAAAGTTATTAGTTGGTGCAAAACTACTTGGTATGAATCATCTATGTGTTTCAATAGATCAGTTTTTAGATGATGAATTTTACCTAGGATTAATAACTAACAAAGGAAAAGCTGTATTTAATTTTTGGAGAGATAAACTTAGAAAAATATTCCCCAATCCGCTAATGACTTCTTATCCATATCTTTCATTTGGAGGTAGAATAAAATACTGCCGTCTATAATAGTGATATTATAGATAATTAGTGGGCAATATCGGTGAAGGCTGAGACGCTAATACCGAGATAACTATATGAATTGCGAATAGGTTATATAGCATCGTAGAGCATAGAAGGTGAATAAATATAATCCTTCCACGAGTGTCCACCAGCTTTAAAATATAAAGTTGAAAATTTATGCCGTTCTATAAAAAAATGAATTTATAGAATCTAGAGATAAAAAGCTCTAGAGATAACATTAAAAAGTATTGGAATTGGAAAAAGTAGTATAAGTAGATATATTGGCTTATATCTCTATCACCGTCTTGATTGTTGTGCAAATTGTTTTAATAGTTTAGGTATTGCTGCTGGTGCTAAATTAGGTATGGCATTTGTACATTCCTCTGCCGATACTAGCTTAAAAAATTTCGTACAATATTATAAAGGATTTGTATTTAAAGAAAGTCCATATTTTAGTAGACAATTATATAATAATCCTCCTATTCGATTAATTGCATGTGGTCCGAAATCAAGTGGTGCATTATTAGGTGTCGATCTGTTCTACTCGAATTTATCAGAAATAAATTTTTATAACCCTAAAGATGCATATGAAAGAGTTGGAGAGGTTTTGGGACGTATAGAATCCAGGTTTAAGAATAGGAGATTTAATTTTGTAGCAGTTGTAGCAGACTCATCAGCAAACGGAGTTGATTTCAGTGCTGTTAAAAAATTTGAAGAGTCTGTACCACCTGAGGAATTATTATGTGTAGCTCCTCCTCAATGGGATGTAAGACCTGAATTATATGAGGAATCTAAAGGACAAACTTTCAAACTTTACTTAGGAGATCCAATAAGAGAACCATATATAATAGACAATGAAGAAGATATAGTAAGAGAAAATTTAGATACTGATAGAATAATGGATGTTCCTGTCAGTGCTAAATATAGATTCATATCATCAATTGAAAGATCTATACGTGATATTTGTGGTGTAGCTTATGACTCTAGTACTTTATTCTTTAACAATAATTTATCTCACGTATTAAAATGTTCTAAGATACGAAACTTAGCTCCAGAAAAATTTGCTGTAGATTTCTATGATAAAACAGACTCTATATTTAATCGAGTTTCTAGTATGATTTATAGAATACCAAGAGGATCTACATTATTTATACATGCAGATATTGGATTAAAAGACGACAATACTGGAATAAGCTGTTGTATGTTTGATAAGGAAATAAATATAGGAAACTCAACATTGCCAACATTTAAGTTTCCATTCATGTTTGTATTGTCGAGAAAGAAGGGTCAGTCAACATCTTTGGATCATATATATCAATTTTTAAAAGATCTTATTAAAAACGGATATTATGTTCATTTTAGTGCTGACTCCTTTGCTAGTGCTGGTTTATTCCAATTGTGTGAAAGAGAAAACATACCATATAGAGCAGTAAGTGTTGATAAAACTATGGATGCTTGTTTAATGTTGAAGAATGCTATTAACACAGAACGGGTTGAAATGGTCTATCACAAAACACTTATTAGAGAAATTTCAGAGCTTCAAGTAGTATATAATGGAAAAAACGGGGATCATATGAAAATTGATCACCCATTAGTAAGTAAATGCCACACCTTAGATTATGAAGGACTTACTGGAGAACAAAAAGGAAGTAAGGACTTATGGGATAGTTGTGCTGGTGCTTATTACGTAGCTTCTCAAGAATATGCTGAATATAAAGAAAATGGAGAAGCTGGTGGAGTAGGAAAAAGTTTAGAAGCTTTGAATCATATAACAAAAGATGCCAGGGAAGAAACTCAAAAAATATTCCAAGACATGTTAGAAAGTATATTTTAAAATTAATTTATCATCTCTCTTTTTTAAAATTAAAGACTAAGGGGAGGGGTGATATCATAACAATTTCCTTAGTCTAGTATAAAATAAATGATTATATTGAGACAGAAAGAATTTGGTAGACTTGCTGGATCTAAAGAACAAGTACAAAAAAGAGCCAAGGAATTTTTTACTAAGACTGGAAATTCTAAAACGGCTAGAGAGTTTAATGATAAATATTTAACTAGTTTTGTTAAGCCTGGATATTCTGTTCCTAAAAAAGATGTTAGAGAATATTTACATAGTGGTAAAAGAACTGTTGATAATATAAAATCTAAGGAAAATATGTTAGATTGGAGTATTAATACTAAAGCAGCTTATTCTGGGGGAATGGCTGGAATTAGAAGTACTCATTATGGAAGGCAAAATCCTGTTCATAAGTCTAATAAATTCTATGACCACAATGACTCTAACGTAAAAGAAAACAAAAACATTATGAAGTTTGTTAGGGAACAGATAAACAACAGTAAAAATAAGTTGAAGTAAATAAAAAACTAATTCACTCCTCTATAATATTAAGTAGAGGGGAGGAGGGTGAATTAATTAACAATACCTCTCTACATAAGAAAATTTTATGATTATAGGAAGACAATTAGTAGATGAGTACTATGAAGATGAAAGATTATATAGTACTGGTGATGATTATTTAGATGAATTATTAGAGAAAGCATTTTGTGAAGGTTATGAATATGCTCAACGTGAATTTGGAAACCCTGCAAATAAAGCAGCAAAAAGAGCATACGAATTAAGTAAAGGTAGAGAAAGTCTTAAAGGAAGTGTAAAATGGAATGATAAAATTGCATTACAAACTGGAAGATATAACTCAACTGGTATGAATATTGATCTAGGAGGAACAGGGAATATTAATGAAGGTTCTGAAAAAGTCTTAAAGAAAGTAAAGACTTTTTATCCTCATAGAGAAACTCCACTATATAAAATAGGTGAGCACAGAACTAGTAGAAGTAAGTTATCACAAATACTCAATAAAAAGGAAATGATGAAAGACTTAGATAAAAATATAACAGCTAGAGGTTCTGGCGTACACGTTGGGCATAGAAGAAATGCTGTAATAAAAGCTGATGGAACCTGGAAATAATAATATCACCTAAAATAAAATAATTTTCCTACATCTAAAGTTGCAATAAGACTTTTACTATTCGATTAGGGATGTAGGGCTAAAAAATAATAAACAAATAAAATAATTAAAGTTATGAGTAAGAAAATTTTATTAGATTTTGGTCATTCATCATCTAAGGCAAAGAAACCTACGCCTGGAAAAAGAAGTCCATATTCCTCACACAAAACTTTACCAGCTATAGAGTTTTTTGAAGGTGATTGGAATAGAGAAGTAGGTAGAAGAATATATAACGAACTTAAAAAATTAGGTTATGATGTTGAAATAGTTGTTCCTGAGGATGAAGATATAAGTTTAACAGAAAGAGTAAGAAGAGTAAATAAAATAGCCAGACAAAAAGGAGCTTCTAATTGTTTACTCATTTCTATACATGCTAATGCCGCTGGAAGTAGAGGTCAGTGGTTAAATGCTAGAGGTTTTCAAATTCATGTATCAAACAACGCATCAAAAAATTCTAAAAAACTTGCTGATTATATTTTTGATGAAGCTGAAAAAAAAGGATTGAAAGTAAGAAAACCATTACCAAACCAGAAATATTGGGAGAATAATTTTTATATACTTAAAAATACATCTTGTCCTGCAGTATTATCTGAATCTGGTTTTTATGATAACATAGAAGATTGTACATATCTAGTATCTGAAGAAGGAAAACAAGAGATTACAGATTTACATGTACAGGGAATTATTAATTATATAAAGGAAAATGAAAACAAAAAATAATGAAGAGACAATAAGATCTAGTGAAAATAATTATAATTGTACTACCTCAGATATAACTCCAAATAGTGCAGTATTAAATTGGGAAGGTGATGCTGAAGAATATAATGTAAGCTACTTTAAGGCATTCTTCTACGACAGTTTCGAAGAACAGAATCTTAGTCAATGGACTATTTACAAAAATGGCGATGAAGGCTCATTTGTATGGACCATTGAAAACCCGCACGACAGTAGTGCAGATTTGAATGCCCACAGCGGTAATTATGCCGTCGTATCCTATAGCGATATTGATGTTCATGCCGACAACTGGCTTATCACACCTCAGATTTTGATGCCCACCCAAGCCTCGCTGAAGTTCTGGGTCAGGCGTTCCACCTATGACGATGCAAGAGACGAATATGAAGTACTATTATCAACTACAGGAAATAGTATATCTGATTTTACCACTATTCTAAAAGAAAAAATTGCTGCTCACTCATATTGGACTGAAGTTATTATTGATTTAAGTAATTATAGTGGACAACAATGTTATATTGCTATTCATCATGACTATACTGGTGGATTTTTTATTATGATTGATGACTTCAGTATATATGGATGGTCGGAACCCATTGCCACCACCGACAACAGCTATCTCATTGAAAATTTACTTCCGAATACTGAGTATGGGTGGAGAGTACAGGAACAAAATCAAAATTCTTGGGTAAATAGTAGTTTTACAACACTTCCTATTCACCCAACACCATTTAATGTAGTTATTAATGATGAAACTGCTTATGGATCTACTATTAGTTGGACTGGATATGGTGATAGTTATGAAATCTCAGTAGGACAATTAGAAACACCAATTAATTATAGTGAAGATGATGTATTGACATGGATTACTTATAGTGCTACTGAATCACCATATGTTCTTAATGATTCTACTAATATTCTTCCAGAAACATCTTATCTTGTAAAAGTAAGAGGTTTTACTGATAATGAACCAACTGATTTTAGTGAGAGTGTTTTATTTACTACTTTAGATGAAAATACTAAGGTTTTTATAACTGAGGGAGACTGGTATAATAGTAGTAATTGGGCATCATCCGAGATTCCTTCAATTGATGATAATGTAATCTTACGAGCTGATGCTACTGTATTTGATACTGCTGAAGCTAATAATATAACTATTGAAAATAATGTCAAATTAGTTATTGAAGATGGAGGTCAACTTAAAACCAATGCTAATGTTGAAGCTACTATGAAGAAATTTATTATTGGTTATGGTACAGACTATGCTGAAACTACTGATGGATATTATCTTCTAGCTTTTCCAATTTCTACACCCATTTCCGCCTCTGACGCGAATCTTACTACAACTGGTGAAAGTGATTTTGATCTTTACAGTTGGGATAGACCTAACATTGATTGGGTATGGGAAAGTAATTATAGCAGTAACAACATACAAAATGGTATAGGGTTACTTTATGCTAATCAAAATGATACGGAGACAAACTTTACCGCTACCCTTCTTAATAGTAGTTCTTCTGTTACATATACTCCTTCATATAATAATGTAACAAATGGTGGATGGAATTTCTACGGCAACCCTTTCCCCTGCAATGGTTATATTACTACCGAGGATGGAGACTTAACTTTTTATCGTTTAATGGGTAATGAATTTATACCACTTGAAGGTCCTATTGCTCCTTTGGAAGGATTTTTTGCTGTTGCTACTGATACAGGACAAACATTCACTATTAGTAGAGAAATTCCTGAGGATAATATTCCTACACCAGTCGAAGCAACATGGTCCCCTTCATTACCATATCCTCATTATCAAAGTAATAATCTAGAATAAATATATATATTATGATAATACTAAGAAATAAACAATTTTCCAATAAAGAAAAATTAAATAAACTTGGATGGGAAACTGATAAAGATATAAGAGAAGCAGTAAAAGGAACTGAAGCTGAAAAGAAAGTTAATAAAATCTTAAATAAATCAGCTAAGGATATGAAAGAAGCTGCTGAAAAACTATACTCAAAACAAGATCGTGAAGTAGTTCCAGACGATATTGTAGAAAAAGTAAAAAATGGTGGTGGTGTTATTCAAAAAGATCATAACGGAGATTGGAGAATAATATCAATGAAAACTAAAACTAATAAATCTGGGAAAGAAGAATTTTGGCCCAGTAAATTTAAAACTAAGGCTCAAGCCAAACAACAACTAGAAGCCTATAACTGCAACAAACATAAGTAAAACAATTTATTATAAAATATAAATTTAATATGAATAAAACAAGTTGGAATAAAGGAAATACAAAGATTGATTGGAGTACTGAAAAAGATAAAATAAAAAAATTATTAGAAGAAAAGAAAACATTTAAAGAAATAGGAAATATTTATGGAGTTTCTGCAAGTAATATTTGGAGAGGTGTAAAAGAATATAATTTAAAAGAAAATTTTACACCATTTAAAAATAGAAGCAGATGGACTGAAGAAGAAATAAATAAAATAAGAGAATACTTAAAAGAAGAAAAGACTTATGAAGAAATTGGATCTTTATTGCCAAATCACTCAACAGGTAGTATTAGATCATTAGTTGAAAAACAAGGAAATAAATATAATCTATTTCATAAACCTACTAGACACTACTTTACAGATGAAGATATAGAGAATATAAAGAAATTATCTAAAGAAGGTTTTTCTCCAACTAAGATAGCAGAAAAATTAGATTTAAATATAAGTAGTACTCCTAAGTTGATGAAAAAGCTTGGAATAAATAAAGTAGATCATAAGGCTGATGGGTTTTTCAGAAATCATATAAATCCTTTATTAACTAAAGAATCTATAGAAAGATTACTAATTAATGAAAATAAATCTCCAAAAGAAATAGCAGAGCTGGCGGGAGTAAGTGTAGACTCTGTTAATAGAAGAATCAAAAAGCTAAATATTCAAAGACCTAAAAAGAAGGAAAAACCAATCTCCGAAGGAAGAAAACATAAAATTGAAATTCTCACTAGTTATCTAGGGAGAGAGCCGTCTAAAGAAGAAATAAATAAGCCTCTTCGAGATATATTCAAAAAAGAGGATATAGAAAAGTGTTATGCTGAAAATAATTACAATGTTAGTTTAGCTTCGGAATTTCTTAAGATTGATGAATGTACTTTTAGAGAATTAATGAAGTATAATAATATTCAGATTCATTATAAAACTAAAGCAACAGACTATCCAAATGAATTTTATGAAAACTGTATCAAATCTGGAATGTCCTACCAAGATATTTCAGAACAGACAGGATTAAGTTCAGAGACTATAAGAAAGTATATAGGTAAAAAGCTTCCGAAATTAAAGATAAGAGGTGAGTATGTATCTTCTGGTGAAAATCTAGTAGCTAATGTATTAAAGTCTTTCAACATAAAATTTAAATATAATGATTTGTACTATATAAATAATACTAAAATTTATATAGACTTTTTATTTATTATAGACAATCAAAAGTATTGGGTTGAATATAATGGAAAACAGCACTATATTTTTGTTGAATATTTTTACAAGACACAAGAAAGGTTCAAAAAACAACTAGAAAGAGATAATTTGGTGAGGGAATATGCTAAAAGTAACGGTATAATTTTAATAGAGCTTAAGTATAGTGATTTTGACTCTACTAGCAAAATAAATGAATACTTTAAGACTATATTTTCCTCTACATTATATCAAGACGAATCTTTAATAACAAATAAAAAGGTCATAGAAGTTGATAAAGATATATTAGAAAAGTTTAGAAATTCAGATTACAATAAACAATTAATATATATTTATGACTCTAATAACAATACTATAATTACTATTAAAGAAGTATGTAAAAAGTATAATATTTCTGAAACATCTGCAAGAAGGTGGTCAGATATTGGAAAGCATGGATTAATTTCCATATACAAACCTAGGAAAATAACAAATAATATGATTCTAAAGAGTCTGCCGAAAAAGCATTAGGTGGGTACTTTGCTAATAAAAAATAAAGAACTATGATAATACTTAGACAGAAATATTTCGCTAGATATGATGACCCAGATCTAGACATTGAAGAATATGATGAGTTTGATAATAGAAGCATCGGTAAAATGACAGAAAACCAGAGAAGATTAAAATTAGAAGACGAACGAAATAAAGCAAAACGTAATACTTCTAAATATGTATCTAAGTATGGTAAAATCGGTGCAAAAGAGGGTCGAGAAGAAGGTAAAAAGAGAGGTACTAAAAGAGGAGCTATTGGTGGAGGAATAACAGGTGCTATCGGTGGAGCTGCTATAGGTGCTGTTAATGGTGCTAAAAAGGGTAAAACTGGAAAAAATGCATTAATAGGAACTGCTATAGGTGCTGCTGGTGGTGCTGGTCTTGGAGCTTTGATTGGTAGAAGTGAAGGTGCTGCTAGAGGAGAACAAGAAGGTAGATCTAAAGGAGAAAACAAAGGTAGAGAATTAAGTAAAAGTTTAGGTCATGATCCCGATAACAGAACTTTAAGAAATGTTAGAACTCTCGATGAATATGAAAGAAAGCATAGGAAAAATGATCATTGGGAATCTGATTATAGAGAGCAGTTAAGAAAAGAAAAAAGAGCTGCTGAGGAAAAGGCTAGACGAGAAAGAGAAGAAGAGTTAATGAGAAGAAGAGTTGAAGCCGAAGAAAGAAAAGCAAGAGCTCAGGAAGAACAAGCTAGAAACAGCACTTATGATAGATGGGATAGAGAGTGGAACTATTATAACAACAAAAAATAATTTATGAAATATAAACTAAAAAGATTCTCTAATACTATTTTAAAAGAGTTTCCCCAAGAAGAGATTTATAAATTTATGAATTACAGAGGTACTGAGTTATATGATAGCTGTAAAGAGAAATCTGTAAATGATATAAATAGTCCAAAAATAAAAAGGGGGAAATTTAATAAAACTGATTTAGAGAAATATATAAAAAATTCTACTATTACTTTTAAAGTTAATGATAGATCATATAAGGCTTCTGATTTTCTTGATGTATATAACGAAAAAGATAAATTAGATAAGGAATATGATGTTATGATTAATTTAAGTAATGGATTTATAGAACCTGATGATGGAGATATTTATGTTTCTTTGCTTGGAATCTTACCTAAATATCATAAAAAAGATTCAACATGGGAATATAAATTTATGAAAACAAGAGGCTCTGCACCTAAACCTATATTGACTATACCCACTAAAAAAGAAGAATTGGAAGATATAGTAAAAATATTTTGTGAGTTGGCTGTATTTCTTAAATTATTTACTGGATGTTATTATAAATTTTACTTTACTGATACAAAGAATAGTAAACAAAAAACATTTTCAAGTACAGAAAATTCTAATTTACTAAGCTATATCCCAACTGTTCTTAATACTAGTTATATTTTAGTTGGTTATCCTCTTATTATGGGAAGATTGAGTAAAAAATTAAACGAACTAAGTAAGAGAAAATTTGGTCAAGATAAATTCGATAAACTATTAAACTATTGTAAAAAAATAGCTAATGGTAATGTATATTTTGTAAATTTAGGTCCTATTTCTTGTTATATAGATCCAAAAATGATAAAGAAAAACGGTATAGAAAAATTAAAGAAAGAAGCTGATCCCGAAAGACTGAGAACTATGACTGACTGGATTTTAAAAGCTTATAATGATAATAAGCACTTAATATTCTACTCTGATTTAGATTCTCCAGTTGCATTAGCTCATGAATTTGGACATTACTTAGAGTCTATTGATGGAACTTTAGGAAAAATACAAAGAAATGATAGAAGAGGAATATTCAGTTCTGGTTTTGTTGCATTCTTAGCGTTTATTCTTGGATTATTTGGAAGTGTTGGTGAAATAATTGGCACTGTTTCTGGTATGCTTTTAAAATCACCTGTCCTGCTTACTGAATATATGGCTTCTTATAAAGGACTAAAACTTATGGAAGAGTCTAAAATATTTACAGAAGAAGAAATAAAACATACTAAAAAGTACTTTAAGACTGCTTGGAATACTTATTTAACTACTTCTTATGGAACTGCTGCAACCTCTTCTATAGGTAGATTAATAGGAACTGCTTATAGATTTAATAAAAACTAAAATGATTATAAAAACGAAAAGAGTAACAAAAACTTCTCCAAATAAAAAGGAAATAATAGAGAAAGAAGAAATGGAATCTAAATCTCCAGGTTTTAGAAGGAAGGAAATAAAAGAAAATATTAAAAAAGGAGCTAGGTATTTTGAAAATGATTTTTTAGAAAGTGCAAAAGCTTTAGTTACTCCTGATTTAGATTTTAGAAATTTCTCTATTGTTGGAGGTATGATTACTGCAAAAACAATAGAATCAGCGGCTATAAAAGGAGCAGACCCAACTGAAAAAACACCAATAGATAAAACAGTGAATGTAACTAAGAAAATTGTTACCGCTCCCGTAAAAGTTGTTGCTGCTCCTGTGAAAATGATAAAAAACCGCCGACAAGATTTTTAAACCTTATAATTGAATATAATAATGTGTAGGCAAGTGAAGATTTATCGAAACGAAGCCGAAACAATAACAAACAAAGTGAAGTTATTATGAGATTATTTAGTGGTTTAAAAAAGAATGAAGAAGAGTGTAATTTTGGTGTAAGAAGTATAGGAATTAAAACACCATTTGTTAGAGAAGGTGATGATATTGTTAGTATTATTACAGATTCAATATTAAAAACCAACATAAAACTTAATGATAAAGATATAATTGGAATAACTGAATCTGTAATAGCTAGAAGTACTGGAAATTATATAACAGTTGATGATATAGCTAATGATGTAAGAGAAAAATTTGGAGAAGATGCTATAGTTGCTGTCATAAATCCAATATATTCTAGAAATCGATTTGCTATGATTCTTAAAGGTATTGCTCGAGCAGTTAATAAATTATATATAGCGATGCCTTCTATAGATGAAGTAGGTAATGTTCTTAAAAATCATCCTTTTACTGGTCTTAATTATGATGATTATTATAGAGAGATTGTTGAAGGAGAAGGAACTGAATGTATTATTTATACTGATATTGATTTTGATATAGAAGGAGATAATATAATTTATTGTGGACTTCATGATTTTAAAGAGATAAAGGAAAATGGTAAATTAGAATCTGAACATCTATACACACTAGCTGACATTTGTAATAAAACTTGTGAATATGGAGTTCTTGGTTCTAATAAAGCTACGGAAGAAAAATTAAAATTATTCCCAAGTAAAGAAGTTGCATTAGATATTTGTCAGATGGTAAAAGAAAATATAAAAAATAAAACTGGCAAAGATGTTATAGTTGTGGTGTATGGTGATGGCGCATTTAAGGATCCAGTTGGTGGTATATGGGAATTTGCTGATCCAGTTACAATGCCAGCATATACAGATCCAGAAATTATAGAATCAACCCCAAATGAATTAAAACTAAAGGCTGCTATCGATGAATCTGCTGGTGATGCTGAAGTTAGAAAGAAACTGTATGCAAAACAAAAAGATCTTAAAGGTAATATGGCAGCTCAGGGAACAACTCCTAGAATGTATAGAGATTTAATAGCTAGTTTAATGGATTTAACTTCAGGTTCTGGTGATAAAGGTACTCCTGTTGTATTAATTCAAAATTATTTTAACTCATATATATCTTAAAATTTAAATAAAAGAGTAGAAATTTAATCTACTCTTTTTATTTTAACGTCATAGCCTTATAATAGAAATTAAATAAAGAATATAAACTAATGAGTAATTTTGATTTTATTAAATTACCAAAAGATTTAATACAAGAAAAGTATAGTGATAAAATAAAATATAAAGATCAAGTAATAAAACCAGAAAGACTAGATAGACTTCATATTGGATATTATGAGTGGATAGAAAAATTAAATTTCCCAGATAATAAAAAAAGTGAAAATATGTGGAGAATGAACATATCCTCTCATAATATACAAAAAATTTTTATAAATCCACTAATTAAATCTAAATATAATGCTGAATTAAATTTTGCATTTGGTGGTATGTCTTTAGGTGGATGTATGTATTATCTTTATGTCAGTAATGATTTTAACCAATTCTACTTTTATACTATGAATAGATGGAAAAGAGTTGGTGCTTTTGGAGATTATAAACTAGCGAAATCATATAGAATAATAATCTATAGAATTCCTTATGAAGTTTATGATATGTTAAAAAGTCAAGATCTTTATGAAACATACTTAATACAAAATCCATCAGGTTTTAGATTTAAAATTATGACACACAAACAATGCTTAGAAAATAAAATAAAATATTTAAAAATGAATATAACTAAAAATAAAGAAATAAAATGGAACTAAAAATAAAAGATATATTAAAAGTCGGAGAAAGAACTAAATTACGTGTTTATGTAGTTGAGCAGGAAAATAAACAAACAGTAAACACCATAATTGAATGTGATTTTGATGTTGAGTATAATGTATATGATGATGGATTTAAGCAAATAAGTGGAACCTTACATCCTGCTAAAATCTTCAAAACAGGTTCAAATTTCCAAGTAATTAGAGTTTCAAATGATAAATGCGTTACAAGTGGAATAAGTCCTGAAGATTTTGAGTATATGTTAAAATCTGATTATATTCATGTAATAGGTTTTAATATATTTTCTACTAAAGAGGCTGCAGAAAAATATGTTAAAAATCTTGTTAGCATAAGGATACAAGAATTAGAGGCAGAAATTAAGCAGTTAAAACATATTGAATATATTAGTTTTATATGAATACAAAACAAGTAATAGTAGTAAGACATGATTTAATTAAAGGAGATCATGCAGTTAGAAGAGGAAAAATGATGGCTCAAGTTGCACACGCTTCATTAGCATCATTATTAAAACTTTTTACAATAACAAAATCTGAAACATTAAAAGGTGGATTTTTAGAACCTGGACAAATAAGTTATAAATATGAACTTAATTTTGGTCCTAATACAATTTTAGATAACTGGCTTAATGGAAAGTTTACAAAAATAGTAGTAAGTGTTCCAGGAGAAAAAGAATTATTAGAATTACATGAAAAATTACAAAATTCAGATGATATAATTCCTTTTGCTCTTATTACAGACGCCGGATTAACTGAGTTTAACGGCGTTCCTACTAATACGTGCTTAGGAATTGGACCCTATATAAGTGAAGAAATAGATAAATATACTGGAAATCTAACACTTTTATAAAATATGACTACTAGTGAAATAAAAAACAAACTAGAAGAAATACTTGATTATATGAATGATAATTATAGTCAAGAATCAGATAACGATAATTATAATGTCTTTGAAGGAAGTAAACCAGAAGTATTTAAATATTCTGAACATATAGCTATTTCAACTTGGGGGTGTGGTGCTATTGTATGTATTGGAAGTATATTATATTTTTTACAAGAAGATGACGGGAACTGGTTTATTACAGATGATGGAGATAGAAGAACAGGTTTACAGGATTCATTTTCTATTGGTTGGGTAGATAGTTTTACGGAAGCGCTTCTTAGACTTAAAAAATACACAGAAGAAAATGGAACTCCTGTATATTATGAAGGAATTGAACCAAAAACAATCTGTCATTATACACTATGATGGAAAATATAACACAAAAAGATAAAGACCTGTGTAAAACCTGTGAACATTATTGGGTAGATTTTTTAATAACACCAGATAAACATTATGTTCCACACTGCGAAAAAGTAGATAAGAAATATGGATTTAAAAACATAGATGATATTATCCCTTATCCCTGTTTAAAGTGTCCATTTGATAGTTATAAAAAGAAAACATAATAATTAAAAATACAATGAAACCATTTAATTTAGAAGGATGGCTTAAAAATAAAAATAAAAAAATTATAACAAAAAACGGTAGACCAGTTAGAATTATTTGCACCGATATAATTAGTCATTATCCAATTGTAGCGGCTATAAAAAATGAGGTTGGAAATGAAATTATACAAGAATATGATTCTAACGGAGTTTGTTACTCAAATCCTGAATTAAATCTTTTCTTTGAAGAATTATCTCAAAATTTTATTGATGAATACCAATTTAATACAATATGTGGTCATCTTGAACTAAGAAAAGAGTTTTTTAAAAAGGAAGGTAATCATGAAGAACTAGATAGGTGGCAAGGAATGTTAGATTGGTTAAGATCAAAGAAAGATTTAATTATACAAAAAGATAGACAAAATAAAGAAGAAATATCTGAATTTGAAATAGGACTTCTTGATTTCGCTGATGATTGGGAATCAGTAGAAGTAGATGGTGAAAAAATGGATGCTGTAATACACAAACATTTACAAATACTTCTCAATTTAGCAAGAAAAGAATTAGAAAAGAATTTACCAAAATGGAAAAAAGATGATAATCATTTATCATCTCTAATATATCAACTTGATAATAGAGGTGATGGTAATATTTTCCTATGTAAAAAAGGATATGCAATAAGTTTAGAAGAGCTTTTAAATTTACCATACGAATCATGATCTATTTAGCAGCACCATTTCAAACTAAAGAAAGAAGAAAAAATGCTATAAAGGCCAAAAATATATTAATTTCTAAAGGGTTCGAAGTATATGCACCCTGGGAAGTTTTTATAGAAAATGCTTGGGATTATAGTGAAGCAGATTGGGCTAACCTTGTCTTTAAAAATGATGAAAAAGCTATAAATGAGTCTGAGTTTGTTGTTATGCTTTCTTATGGTCGTATGTCATCTGCAGGAACAAATTGGGAATGTGGATACGCTTATGGAATTGGAAAAAAAGTTATAGTTGTAGAGATGACAAATAAGCAAATGTCTCTTATGGTTGTAAATGGATCTTATAGCGTATTAAAAGGATTAAAACAACTCGAAAAATATGACTTTGATAATTTCCCAAAACTAAAAACGGGGACATCACAAAAATAAAAAAAATTCGATCGTAATATAAAGAACTAAAACAAACGCTTGATATAATTAATATTTACAAGCGAATATAAAAGTTCTAAATATACGATCGTTTTTTTTTTATTCTTTTCTCTTTACTAATCTTAAACACCAAAAATAACGAGGGTAAAATTTTATTGCGGCAGGACATATTATCTCATCTATATTCACAACATAAAAAACAGTCTGATAATATCCATAATATCCATCAAATAAAATTAGCTTATTACCATTAATCTTACTAGTAAATAAGTAAAAATCATTATATTTTTTTACATTACAAAATTTACCCAACTCTATAAATTGATTTTTTGTTGGTAATAAATCTGAAAGATAAAAATTAGGAACATAGTCTTCAAAAAATACAAGTTTTTTATCTGTTCTATAAAAATCTCTATAAGACCATAAAGTACCTGATGGAAGACCTAAATCTATAAAATCATTGTAATCCTCCTTACGTTTTCCATTTTCATCCCAAATTATCATCTTTGTACAAATATTAAATTAGCACATCTTCTACTAAAAGTATCTATAATACTAATATCCGAATTATAACTAAGTCTCAAAATAGGTATAGCTCTTAAGGGATAAAGTTTATTATAGTAATTATACTCATTCTTTATCCAATAATCAAAAAGTCTAAGACCAATACCCCCTCTAGCCCATTTTCCACTAAATATTCTTATTTTATTTCCATTAGAACCAGTTATTAATAAAAATTTATATCTACTTTTACTATATTCTTTAACTTTACAATTATTTCGTAATTCTTCAAAATCATTTATTGTTGGTAGTTTATTAAGTAATGATTTATATTTCTCATCGGTTAATAATACTAAATCTTCATAAAAAACATTACCAGAATTATAACAATCAGACCACCTTATTCCAGATGGTAAACCAAGATCTACATAATTAATTTCTTTCATAACACATATAAGGAAAAGAAGAAAAAAAAATAAAGAACACTAAAATAGCATTCTTTATTTTAAATATATTATTTTATTAACTTCTTAGATCTTAAAATGTTCTCAAGTTCTGAAATCACATACAGATTGATTTTTCTATTGTATATAAATTCCCACTTGATATATCCCAAGATCATCTCTTCTCCCTTTAAATTTTCAAAAGGGATTTCATCATACAAAGCTTCTGCCTGTTTCTTTATTTCTTCTATTGATGCAGGTAATTCCTGTTCACTTTTGAAAATAGTGTCAGGCAAAGACTTTATAATGTGATAAATTCTATCCACAGTAATTCCCTGAGGTATAGAATCTAGATGACTGCTGATATACTTTCTTAATTTCTTTTTTCCTCCAATTTCAATTAAAGGAAGAGATAAAAGATATCCGTAGCAAGTCCTATCTATGTCTTCTTGAGCTTTCTTCATTTCTTTTGATTTTTTAGAAGAATGTTCAATCATATCATCTACTCGTCTATCTAACTCTTCTTGTTTCTCGACGGGTAAATTTTTTGAAGTAATGTGCCAGCCTCCACAAGCGGCACAGAAGTAGGCTCGAAGATTTTCTGCCTTCTTGCCATCTTTCTCTAATTCAGACCCATTATACTCAATAAACAATGATGCTTTTTTTTCTGTTTCAAAAAGCATTTTAGTCCTTCTAATTGCAGGACAATATACTCGATACTTCGGTTTCATTAGATAAAGTATTTTGTTTTACAAGGAATTTTTCTATGATCAAAAGAGAATCCTTGTATTCCTCAAATGATCTACTTTTTAATAATTCAAGCCTATATAAAAGAGGCTTAGCAAATTGTTTTTGCCCAGCATATGCCAGACAATCCTGTAGGAACTTTTCATAGTCCCTCTCAAATAGTTTATTTTTCATAATTTGTAAATTTAAATTGTTAATAATTTAGTTTAATTGTTTAGAGAATAAAATAAAATAAACAAGTATCTTTACCTGTTTACATATATAAGGCTTTTAAGGAATAAAAAAAGGAAAAACTATTAAACCTAAAAACCTTAATTATGTAATAAAATAAACTAATTAATTTAATATTAAAATGACAGAAGAACAAATAAGACAAGATTTTATTAGATTTTGTAAGTCGAGTTACCCTAATAATCATTCGGCTATAGAAAGTTATATACAAAAAAATGGACTTCCTACAATGGGGTATATTAGTCCAACTATCATAGAAGAAAGAGAATTACATATAGCTCAAATGGACTGTTTCTCAAGACTTATGATGGATAGAATCATATTTTTTGGAACAGACGTAAATAGTGATAGTGCTAATGTTATCGTAAGTCAATTATTATATCTAAATTCTTGTGATTCAGAAAGAGATATTAACATTTATATAAACTCCCCTGGTGGATCTGTTTATGATGGAATGAGTATACTAGACACTATGGCATCTATTAAAGCTCCTGTTGCAACTAATTGTACTGGATTAGCTGCCTCTTTTGGTGCTATGATTCTTAGTTGTGGTGCTAGAGGAAAAAGATCAGCATTACCACACGCTAGAATTATGATACATCAACCTAGTGGAGGAACAAGGGGTAAAGCAACAGATATAGAAATAGATTATAAAGAAATAATGGCTTTAAAACAGGAACTTGAAGAAATATTAGCACAAAGAACTAAACAAGATCCTAAAAAAATAGCCAAAGATATGAAAGCTGATAACTGGATGACAGCACAACAAGCCAAAGATTACGGAATTATAGATGAAATAGTAAAAATAACTTGGGATTAAAAAAAATAAAGAGAGTAGAATTAATTTATCTACTCATCTTTTTTTTAAATATTTACTACTTCATTAAAATCTTGGATTTGGAAGATCGATCCATTCATTCAGCTCTACATTTTTCAAACCATAGAAATCCTCATCCGTATTTTCAATTTCTATGTACGCTGAAGAAGAAAATCTCTTTGCTTTTTGTTCAATAACAGAATAACTATAAAAACCAGTTATTCTTCTTGCATGTCTTCCATTTTCGCTGTACTCTACGATAAAGTATTGCTTCATAATTGTAATTTTTAATTGTTAATATTTCGAAAATTGAGTTTTTTACTGTGGTTTATCTCCTCCACTAGATTTTATTCTCTTACTTTATAAATAATTATCGGCCAAGCAATTACCCACATAAAGAGTAATAATATGCTGCCAGATACTTTAGCTGCCAAAGTATATTTTTCATCTTCTGGCAACTCCTTTTCTTTAGTTTGTACTATTATCAGGTTTCTCACCCAAAAGTACAAACCAATAGCGACATAAATAATCGCTAAAATAATTAATACTGTTTTCATAATAATATAAATTTAAATTGTTAGTTTGTTTTGAAAGGGGTATACTTCAACCCCTCAAATGATTAATAGGTGATTTCATCTATTTCTAATTCAAAGACTCTTATATCTTTTTCTAGATCATAAACTACATTAAATACTCTGATAATAACATAATTATAAAGATCTTCCTTGAGAAATTTGAAGTTTTTCTCTTCTTCCTCTATTGTTGAGTCAGAGTCATTATGTTCTTTATCATATTCTTTTACCCATGACTCTAAATCATCTGGATAATTATATTCCCAATGAGTACCGAACATGATACTTAAATATTTAAGATCGTTGACACAATCAATCATGTCTTTTATCTCTTTAAAAGTTACAGTTTCAACTTCATAAAATCTCTTGATATGGTCTTTTGCTGCTTCATGTAGTTTCCTAAACAAGTCTAGCCCAAGAAATATTTGATCTCCTACATTAAAATTTAGGTTATCATCTATTTGAACTAATGCAGGTTCAAACTCTTTGATAGGATGTGGTAAATACGGATTATTATCAACCCAACTATTTACACAAAAATAATTTTTCATATTTCTCCTTTCTTTCTTTTTAATTGTTAATAATTTCAAAAATAAAAAAGTAAACAAGTATTTAAATTACTTGTCTACATATATAAGGCTTTTAAGGAATAAAAAAAGGAAAAATTTAACAACCAAATTAAATATCAGTTATATTATTCCATCTAAAAACCTTATACATGTAAAATTAAAATATTAAATTAAACTATGAAGAAGAGATTTTTATTATTAGCTATTATGTTGTTAATGGCTTCAGGAATGTATGCCCAAAGAACAGTGTGGCATGAAAACTATAAGCGTGACTTTGCATCAGGCTTACGATTTAAATTTACTGGTATCTATTCCAATCAACTTTTCACCAACAAAGCTTCTAATATTGGAGTTGGATTTGGAATTGAAAAGAGGATTGGAAATTGGATATCTATAAGAGAATCAGTACAAATAAATGGACTGAAAAATACCGGAATTTTTGATAGATATTTGAAAGTTATGACCGGTATTAACATTGACTTCACACAATGGCTTTATCTGTATGGTGATGTTGGTGCTGTATATAATAGGCACATAAAAGATGACCCATTTGGTTTAGCTTTTGATGCTGGCTTGGGTGCTAAAATTCCACTCAGCAATTACACATGTCTTGTTTTTGAAGTAGGAACAGATAGAGTGCAAAATAGAAATAAATGGACATCAACTCCTTCTGTATCTGGTGGTGTTATTATAGAAACGCCACTTACTGAAAATGATAGGATAAATATTAATGTTTTAGAAAATCAGCCAAAAATAATAGAAGAATTGTCAGCAGGAAAGAAAGCGGCTGAAGATAAAGTTAAAGTCTATACGAAAACATTAGATACTATGAACCAGACTTTAGTTGCTGCTAATGAAATGATTGGCAAACTAAGAAAGGAAATCTTAAAGTGTGAAGCTGAAAATAATGGAAGTAGCGGACCCGGTTGTATAGAGAGTAATTTCCCAGATATCAACTTCAGAAATGGTAGCTCGAGCCTTACAGATCTTGAGTTGGATAAGTTGATTTCTATAGCCGATATTATCTCTCGTAATAAAGATGACTATACTATATACGGATTTTGCTCTACTAATGGAAGCGATGAAGTTAATATGAAACTTGCAGAAGAGAGAGCAAACAAAGTATTTAATCTTTTAGTACGACTCGGTATTGAAGACTGGAGATTGAATATTATACCTGTCGGAAAAGCAGTAACTTATGGAGATGGGAGTGGTACAATTAACCAGTTTGTGAGAATAAGTAAGCGAAAATAATGAAAGAAAATAAAGAGAGAAATAGAATGAAAAACCTATTTCTCTTCTTTTCTCATCTAAACTCTTATATATATGTTGTGAAAATTTATTAAACAAACCTAAATAATAAAAAAAATTATGTATTTATCAGATGTAATTAGACCTTTAATAAATCAGAAATTACAAGAAATGTGTGTAGGTAAAAAAATCTTAATCCATCCAATAGAAAACAATGAAAAAGAAATAACTATTAACTGTAAATCTGTAAATTTCGGAGATGATGATGGAGATTGTTGGCTGGAATTTATAGATAATCAAAATAATGAATACAATGTATTTGGACAAGGTATAGATATTTATTTTGAAATAGTTGAATAAAATAAAGGAGAAAGTAGCTTTTAGCGAAATCTCTTTATTTTTTTTGTCTAGAAAATAAAAGAACTCGAATTTCTCCGAGTTCTTTAAAATGTATCCTATGATCAGCTGTCAATTGTTTCTAGAGCAGTTTTAATGCCCTCAATAGAATTCTCAAAGCATGTCTCACAAAATCTAATTAAATGCTCTTTATCATTTGCATAGAAAGTCTTATATGGATTTTTTCTAAGTATGACATCAATTAAAAAACCTATCATAGATGTCATACCAAGGGATATCTTTAATCCCTTCTCTGCTTCTGATACTAAAAGAAGCATTTTTCTTTTAGGATTACGAAGATATACTTTCCTTGCTGATTTCATGTCAGATACCAAAAATCTTCTCCCCTCAATTAAAACAATATTTACATTTGTCTTAATAATATACAAGGGTTCATTTTCATCTGTTACTCTTAAACAGTAACATGTTAAGTTTTCTGTTTTCATTATTGTAATATTTAATTGTTAATAATTTCAAAAATAAAAAAAAGTAAACAAATATTTAAATTACTTGTCTACATATATAAGGCTTTTAAGGACTTTAATAAGGAAAATTCCCATTTTTAAAGACAGAGGGGCAGCCTAGGAGTTGCCCAAATTTTTTCTTTCCACTTCGTTACAGAAAAAATTTTTTGACCTTTTACTCTTGAATAGACCCCATTATGTTGTTATTATAAATTATGGACATTTTTCACATTTCTATACTATATATTAGTAGACATAGTGATTTGTGTCAACAAAATGTGAAAAACACTCTTAAAATTCCTTGAAATTCCCATATATGAAAATATGTAATTTATTAGGGTAGCCTTCCACTAGGCTACCCCTCTGTGAAAATAATGTGAAATTAAATTAAATTAAATTAAATATGGATAGATTAAATATTATACAATTAGAAGAAAATAAGTATTCTATTATTGTACCTGCTAATATAAGATATATAAATGAATGGGAAGATTACTCATTAAATCTTTTTCAATTTCCTCACATATTAGATAAGAAAATTCCTGGGTGTGGTTATACTGAATATTGCTTAACTTGTGATATTCCTGTAATTCTCTGTTCTCCTAGATTAATGTTACTTGAAAATAAACTAAAACAACATAAAGGAGAATTATTTTATTACAGGAATGAATATGTTAGAGATTTATTTGTAGATAAAGATTTAACAAAGATTACTAGAGGATCTGTACAAAAAGAATTAACAGAGGAAGAAAAGAAAGAAAGAGACAAAATTATAAAAGAATCTATTGCTAAACTTAATATGAATCTTGATAATTATTTACATGATTGTGAATTTAATAAAAGAGTTCCTAAAATAATTGTCACTTATGATTCTTTTAGAATTTTAAAAGAATACCTTGTTTATAAAAATATTATACAAGAATTTCATATAGTTATTGATGAGTTCCAATCGATTTTCACGGACTCACGTTTTAAAAGTGATACAGAACTTACCTTTGTTAATCAATTACAGGATATTAGTAAAGTATGTTTTGTTTCTGCTACACCCATGATAGATAAATATTTAAAAGAATTAGATGAATTTAAAGATTTACCATATTTTGAATTAGATTGGGAAAGTGAGCAGTTGGGCAGAGTAGTAAAACCAGATCTAAAAGTAAGATTTGTTCCATCAATTGTAAGTAAAGCGAAAGAAATTATTAGTGAGTATAAATCTGGTAATTTTGAGAAATTTACTTATAGAGATGAAAATGGAAATATTATTACTGTTGAATCTCGAGAAGCAGTATTTTTTGTTAATTCTGTAAAAAATATATGTGACATAATAAAGGGATCTAATCTAAAACCAGAAGAGTGTAATATATTATGTTCTCGTTCTGATGTGGATAATTTAGCAAAACTTAAGAAAAAATTAGGTAAGGGGTTTAATATAGGAAGTATTCCAGTAAAAGGAGAAGAACATAAAATGTTTACCTTTTGCACCAGAACGGTTTACCTAGGAGCTGACTTTTATTCAACAAACGCCAGAACTTTTATATTAAGTGATGCAAATTATGAAACATTAGCAGTAGATATTTCTCTTGATTTACCACAAATACTCGGAAGACAAAGATTAGTAGAAAATCCCTGGAAAAATAGGGCAGAATTTTATTATAAATCATCTAAGGATAAGAAGTCTCAAGAAGAGTTCAAGGAGTATGTTCAGACTAAGATAAAAAAGACTCAAAACTTATTACAGTCTTATACTGAGACTTCTACATTAGATGCAAAACACGACTTAGCTGAAAACTATCTTGAAAACACTAGATCATATAACTACAAAAATAATTATGTAGCAGTAGATAAACATGCTGGAGAAGATATATATCCAGTATTTAATAAGTTAGTAATGATATCTGAGAAGAGGGCATTTGAGATACAACAGGTAGATTATAAAGATAGGTTTACCGTATTTAATTCATTAGAGGAAAGTAATTTAGTATCAGATAAAATGTCTAATAAGATACATGATTTTCTATCAGATTTTGTAGATAAAAAGTTATTTAGAGAGAAGATGGGCATGTTATGTACTACTAATCTTACCGAGAGTGAATTAGGTATTATTCTTGATCAAATTCCACTTACTTATAAAAAATACTATGAAACTTTGGGACCAGATAGATTAAAAGCCCTCGGTTATCATATTACTAAGATTGAAAAAGAATATCAAGCTACTTTGTTTAATAAGGATGATTTAAAAGATAAGATATATTTAAATTATAAGGAAGGTAACAAATATTCTAGAAATTCAGTAAAGGAAGATTTACAAAAATTATATGATTCTCTGAACTATACTAAAACAGCTAAAGCTAGTGATCTTGATGAATATTTTGAAGTAAAGGATTGTAAAATATTAAATAAGGAGACTGGAAAATATGATAGAGGTTTTGAATTAATTAAAAGAAAAGAGTAGAAAATTATATAAATCTACTCTTTTTCTTCACTTTAGGTATCGAGTTTGTGAAAAAACCTCGAAAATCATTAAAAGTCTACCAAAAAATAGGCCTTTTTTTAATCAAAGCCTTATATGTGTAGATAAACTGAGAATTACACAAATAATTTCTCGGTTTCAATTTTTTAAAGAGTATTAAAATTTATGAAAAGAGAAGAAGGATTTTTTGAGAAATTATTTGGTTCATTTGCTTGGTCTGGAAAAATCCCTCCAATAAGATCTAATATTTATAGTGGTGGTGGAAAAGGATATAATTTAATAGGAACTAACACAGGAAGTAAACTATTTGATATGAATAGAAAATCTCCGTTGTTAGGAAATGCATCACCAACTAATTCTTTATCTGGATATTATGAAAAGATAAATGAATTAAAGGGATATCAGTTATTAGATATTAGTAAATTAGCTACGAATTTCTTTGCTGATTATGTTATTAGTTTTCTTACGGATGATTCAAATGGTAAACAGATTTTAACTATATTGGATGAAAACGGTAATAATAATGAATCTGAGACTAATAGAATAAACGAAATATTAACAAAAGATATAAGAATTTTTGATTATATAAGAGATCACATACAGGATTACGTATATTTTGGAAGTTATCACAGTATGCTTCAATATGATAGAGATGAGTTAGGACATTTAAAATTTCGTATAGAGGAATTAATTGATCCTGTTTCTGTTATTGTTAAGAGGCGTAGAGATAAAGATGGAAATATTGAAGAAGTATTTTTAGCTAAGGGAGATGATAACACAATTTACGAAATACCTAAGAGAGAAGTTATTTATTTATCATCTGGAAATTTGAGATTGGTAAATGATTTAGCTGATGATTGGAAAGAAAAAGAGAAATTATTAAAACAGAAACCAAAAGAGGATAAGAATAAAAATAATGGTGGAAATAGAGATCGTGTTTTGAAGAAAGAGTCATATTCAGGATCAGAACCATTATTTTATAGTTTAATTCTGAAGTTAAAGGAATTAATTATTAAGGAATTATTGGTTTCTCTTATATCTTTGCGTGATTTAAGTTCAGTTCAATTATTTCTTTTACAATTTGATAAGTCGATACCATTAGAGACTGCAAATGAATTATGTGCAAGAGCTACTAAACTGGCTAATAATACAAATGAGTTATCTTCATTTTTAACAGCTCAGTTTGATATTGTTAGTTTTATAGAGAATACTTTGACTCAATCTGCTAAGTTTGTACCTGATTATAATAGTACTTTGAGTGGTAAAAATTCAATGATACCTTTAGACAAGCTTACTGATAAATTACTCGATATTATGCAGACTTTAGATCAGTGTAAGAGTAATATATTAGGGCCTCTTGGATTACCTATTACACTTATGGATTCAACATCAGGTAGTAAATGGCAAGTATTACAACAGTCAGAAAGAGCAAATTCAAGAGTAGCTAGTTTTATGTCTGGTATTAAAGATTCTATTACTAATTTGGTTTGTACTATATATGAAATTATTTATGGAAAAGAAATAGATCCATCATTAATTAAACTTCATATATGTGAAAAAACTAGTGTAGAATATAATAACCAGATCAATCAGTCAGAATCAATAGGAAACTTATTACAAGGAATTACTAATATATTACAAAACGCTCTTCAAACATTAGATTTAGCTTCACCACTTGTCGATCCTCAGGCATTTTTAACATATATACATAACTTAATTAAAGATATAGACCCAAATACAGAGAGTTTAATTACAGAAAGTACTATGGCAATGTATATGCAGTTAGTTAGAGCTAAGGTAAGTAGTCAGTGTGAACAACTTGGTATGGATCCTAACATGATTCAGCAAATGTTTGAACAGGCTGAAATGGAAAAACAAAAAACTTAAAATTATGATGAGATTAACAAGAAAATTATATTCTGAGCCTGATGATGAGGATGAAGACGAAAAAGATGAAAAAACTTGGAAGAGACGTAGAAATATAGGTATAATTGGTGCTGGTACTGGAGCTGCTTTATCTCTTGGTGGACAAATGGGATTAAGAGGTGAAAAAACTTCTAAAGCTGCACAAAGATTATTAGAAAGAGATGGTGGTCAAAATTTTAGAAGATTGAAAGGTACTGGTCTTGTTTTAGGTGCCGGAGGAGCTATTTTAGGTGTTGGATCTGAATTAAAGAGAAGAAGATTGAAGAAGAAGAAAAATGATGAGAATAAAGCGTAAGTTATACTCTGATAATAAACTAAAACAGCCAGATCCAACAAAATTACAAAGATTAGCCTTAGATCAACAACACCAAGCTATACAACAAAATAAATTATCTATATCTCAAATCAATGCCTTAACTAATACACAAAGGACTGCAATTCAACCTGTAAAAAATCAATTACAAGCACAAAGAAATGGCATAGAGGGAATTAAAGCTTCTAGTAGATTAAGAAATGTAATTAAAGTAAGATTGGATAAGTCTGAAGGTAAGTATATAAAACCAGACTACTCAGAAGGAAAGCCAAAAAGAGTAGTAGGTATGAAAAATTAAATAACTAGAGAATTATTATGAGAGAAGTTATAAAAGAGAAAACCTTTACAAAAGATGTAGAAGAAGGGTGTAATCAAGAAAAAGAAAAATCATTTAATAATCTCGATGAAGAAATGTTTAATAGATTATTGAGATTTAGAAATTAAAATATTGAGATATGATTTTATTAAGACAAAAGTATTACACTAAATATGATGAGACTGATAATTTAAAAAGAATGAAAGACTCTGATATCTTAGCCGAAAAAAAGAAGGATCAGAATTATGGATCGACAGTTGCTTCTGGATTAAATGGGGCAGTTATAGGTACTGGTGCTGGTGCTATTACTGGAGCTGTATTAAAGAGATTAAAAAAGAAGGGTAAGTTTAGTGGAAAGATTGTTGGCGCTAAAAAGGGGGCTGGTATAGGTGCTGCCGCTGGTGCCCTTATTGGAGCTGGCACTGAACTTGCTATTAATTCAAGAAAAAGAAAAGAAAATAGAGAATACAACGATAGATTAGAATACGCTCAAGAACAAGCTAAGAGAAGAGAGGGAGCTAATTGGAAGTCTAGTAATACTCAAAAAGAGAATTATACATACTAATATTATGATTTACAAGTTAAAAAGATATAGTAAATCAACTATACCAATACGTAAACCCGATATTAAATTTAGAGATAATAATATTAAAAAGAATCAATATAATGATTTAGAAGAACCAGAAGAGGATGAAATAATTTATGAAGAAGAACCTCAAGAAAATTCAGAAGATTATTATATTAATAACAACGATGACAATTATAGTCAACAAATAAACTAATTAAAATAAAATAAACTATGTACATTAGAAGAAAAGTTTTTAGCTCATTTATTGATGAGTATGGTGAGGAAAGATATTTTAGTACCACCGAATTTGAAGATGAAAGATTATATGCTGAACACCCTTTTAAACCTGGCGTATTTGTTACTGCTAAAGAGAGAAAGGAACTTATTGAAGCTGAAGCTAAGAAAAAGGGATATAAAGATAGTAAAGAAATGTTAACTTATCTCAATAGACAGGATGTAAATGACATGCTTAGTGAGGGAAGAGAAAAAGCTGCTAAGGAAGCTGAAATTGAAGCTACTAAGAGAGCTGCTCAAAAGGCTGAAAGAAGAGCAAATCAAGCAACTTATGAAGAATTAGCTAAAAAAGAGGCTGCTAAGAAAAAGGCTGAAGAGAAAGCTAAGAGAGCCGCTGAAAGAAAGGCTGAATATGAAAAGAGCTTAAAAGGAAGAGCTAACAAGGCTGGTGGCTGGGTAAAGAAGGCCTGGAATGGTGAAGTTGGTAAATTAGGTAAGACTGGTAACCGCGTTGCTATGATTGGCGCTCCTGTTGTTGCCGCTGGTGCTACTTATGGTGCTGTTAAAGGTGCTCAAGCTATCAAGAATAGAAGAGCTGCTTTAACTGATGAAGATTAATTTTTGAACCTAGGAATGATTTATTTAGGAATCTACCCTTCGATGTGGGTTCCTAGGTCTTTAAATTCTCTATATAAATTAAATTTTATGATTATAACAAGAAATTTAGAAGATCAGTACTATGAAGATGAAAAATTATATAGTACTGGTGATGATTATTTAGATGACCTTCTTGAGAAAGCTTTTTGTGAAGGTTATGAATATGCTCAGAAGGAATTTTCAGATAAAAAAGAAGATAAAAAGAGAAAAGATGGTAGGAAGAAGCTAAGAAAGTCTAATGCTGGTTTGGCTGGTGCTATTATTGCTGCTCCTATTACTGGTGGTGGTTCTTTATCTGGTTATTTTGCTGGTAAGAAAGCTGGAGAAAAGGCTGATGAAGAAGGTGCTGATGATTATGAAATTGTCGAGAGGGCTGGAACTACTGGTGGTGGAGTTGGTGCTGCTACTGGTGCTGCTGCTGGTTTAGCTTATACTGGAATACGTCATGCACTTGGACATAAAGCTCCTATTAGAAGGTATGGAAAAAGAGCTCTTATTGGTGCTGCTTTAGGTGCTATTAGTGGAGAGGCTAGAGCACTTAGAAATATTAAAAGTAGAGTAGAACATAGAAGAGCTTATGAAAAAGAAGATTAAAAAAAATAACTATTAAATTATGATTATAGGAAGACAACTAGTAGAAAACCAGTATGAAGAAAGATTATACAGTACTGGTGATGACTATTTAGATGAAATGTTAGAAAAAGCATTTTGTGATGGTTATGAATATGCTCAGAAGGAATTTGCATATAGAGCTCCATATACTTAAAAACAAGCAAGAGATATTATAAAGCAACTTAATAATGCTGGATTCAAAGGAAATTCTATTGATAAAGTAACTCTTGATGTAGTTAGAAAGAGTAGAAGAGCTGGGATGACAAGAGAAATGTATCAAAGGAATGCTAAAGCTGTTGCTGCTGCTACTGGGAAATCTGGAATGGCCGGTCGTAATGTAGCTCGTAAACTTAATGCTGGGGAGAAAGATCTTATTAAGAGAGGCTTAGCTTAGTATAACAACTCAAAACGCTAAATTAAATTCGTAAAATTCAAAGCGGAGAAAATCAAATAAAATCTCACATCAAAGTTGAAATAAGACTTTTACTATTCGATTAGAATGTGAGATCTAATTAAACTATAATAAATTTAGTGGACTTGTTTCCTACGTGATTAAATTTAAAACAAAATAGATATGAAATTTAAAGCAAGATTATTTTCAACACAAGAACCTGCAGCTGACTCTAGTATGATTAGTGCTAAAGTTGCTCAGGAATATTTTGCTAGTGAGAAATTTAAACAGGCTTTGAAAGATAGAAAATTATTTGGTACATTAACACATATGGCCAGAAATCTCCAAGCTTGTAAGAATTATACACCAGCTTTACAAAAAACGATTGGAAAAGATGATAATATGTTGCTCGATCTTCCAATGACACATATTATGACTGATGCTTGGTTAGAGGATGATGGCTGGGCATATGGAGAATTTGAAGTTTTGGATAAAAGTAACTTAGATGATGAGGCTGTTCAAAAGATTAAGAGATTAGAAGGTTTATTGAAGAATGGCTGTCATATTGGAATTTCATGTGTAATAGTTGGATACTGGAATAATGAAAATGGACATGATTATTTAAAGAAGATGGTTGAATTAAAGGGTGCAGATCTAACTTTAAACCCATCTTGGAAAAATGCTGGAATTGTTTATATTGAAGATGATAATAATAGAAGAGAAAAATCATTCTCCGAGTTAGATAAAGAGTTTGTTTATAGTCCAGAAGATTATAAAGATACTACAATTAAAGTTAAACAATTCTCAGTTAGTAATTTAGATATGCCCAAATCATCAAAAATAGATGGACTTTATACACAATTAAAAGTAAAAGAATTCTCATTTAATTCAGATCTTATTAATGTTTCTGATGATTTTAAACAACTAGAACAAAAAGAATTTACTCAGGTTTCAGTAAAAGATCGTCTCAGAGAATGTAAGATGAGTCCTAGAATGTATTTTAGAAGAACGATTACTAGTTACAAGCAAGTAGTTAAATCTTTTGGCGGTCCCGATAAAATTAGCGAACAAGACAAAAGGATATTACAGTCTTTATTAACTAGTGATGTTTTGTATATTTTAGGTCAAATTTCATCTGAGGTTATTAATAAAAACAAGCAAATTAACACTATTTTAGGCTGTTCAAGTATCAGTAAGAATTTAAGAATTTCTTGTCAGAACATGCAAATTGTTTATAGAATGGCTGGCAAGGAAGCACAGAAAATGGGGTTTGTTAGTAAGATGAGATACCAGAAATTACAAGCAGCCTGGAATGAATTTGTTAAGGCTGTTATAGATGAAGTTTTTGGAGAGAATCATGCTAATATACCTTCAGAGGAAGAATCAGAAAATATAGAGGAAGGGAAATAATTATGGAAAGAAGAAAATTATTTAGTAATCAAGAAGTAAAATCTCGTCGTAAGTTATTCTCTTCTGATTGTCCTGATTGCTGTGAAGAAACTAGTAAATTTGTTATTTGCCAGGATTGTGGATATAGGTTTGAAACTACAGCAAGTCCAACATCTTTAGTTTGTCCTAAATGTGGTGGTACTAGATTTAATGTTGAGTTACAAATTTTCTCCCCTGATAATACGCCAGAAAGAGTAGAGCCTGTTATTGAGAAAGAAAATAATAGAAGAAAATTATTCAGTACTTATGCAGAAGATGAGGCTTTATTTCAGAAGGAGTTTAGTAAGGCTGAGAATGAATACGAAGAGAACTTAAAATTATATAGTGGCAAAGAGATATCAGCTAAACGTTATGATGAATTATTTGGTGATAGTGAATTAATAGAAAAGGGTTATGCAGAAAAAGATGGGAATACTGTAAGGATTTCCAGCGATGCTTTTTTGATGGATAAGTTATTCTCTAAGATGATTATTTCTGTTACTAAAGAATTTGATTTAGATCCTGATATTTGCTGTGGTCATTGTAATAAAGAGGATATTATTAACAAGTTGGAAGAAGAAGGAAATATACCAACTAAGGGAATAATGTTAATAAGAAAGGCTCATGGAATTTCGACCCAAGATCAAGATAATAATTGGTTAAATGATTCTGGAATTATGACAGATTTACCTATTGAGTTTGGTGGGTCGAGTAAAGATGAGCCGGAATTTAAAAAGATAATTATAGAGAGATATCCTGATGCTCCTGATAATATTTTGGATTTATTAAAGTCTAAAGGTATTATTGAGAGTGATGGAAAGATAATTAATATAAAATAAAAAGGTTAGGTTAAAATATGAACGAAACTACTAGATTTATGGATCGTCTTTTCTCCGCTACTGATGAAAAGGACGAAGAATTGACTTCTATGGTTGCTGAGGATATTGAAAAAGCTAAGCAATTTGGAGAAGTTGATACAGATGAAGTTAATTATAAAGATATGGGTGATGGTAAAGTCGCTATAACTGATAAAGGTAATGGTGAAGTTACTATAGCCGAAAAAGCAGACGATGGTAATTACGACCTTTACGTATATGCTGATAATGGTCCTGCTGAAATGGATAATCAGATTGAAGGTTACTTACATCCGGAAGGGAATGGAGTAACTAAGGGTAATCAAGTTGGTGCTCCTGATGAACATATTGAAGAACATATGGAAGGTGAAGGAGTTGGGACTGGTTATGATGAAATTACTGTTGAAGAGAACGCTGAAGGTTGCTGCTCAGATGATGATGAGTGTGATAGCAAGGAGTTTAGTGTTTCTTCAGACAATGATGTTGTAAACAGAATTTTTAATGATCAATTATTCATGGAACGTATTTTCTCAGAGGTTATTGAAAGTGAAGAAACTGCTAAAGTTGGTAATCTTAAGATAGAAAAGATTGCTGATGAAGATAATGCAGTTGTTGTTACGGATGAGGAAAGTGGAGATCAAGCTAAGGTTGTATTAGATGATGAAAATATGGAAGTAACAGAATTAGAAGGAAAGAATTTTGGTGAGTGCGAATATGGTTATGATGATCCGGAACAATTTAACGCTTATCACATTGTTGGTGTAGATGCTGGAAATCATAATATCATAGATACCAGTGAATATGATCCAGAAGAGGCACAAGAAGTAGCTGCTAGACTTTCAGAAGAGGGTGTAGATGCGGTTGAGATTTTTGATAATCCTCAAGACGCTCGTGATTATGCCATTAGTTTACTTGAGAGTTTAGGAGTAAGAGATCTCCAGGATGTTGATGAACCTGAAGAAGCTACTTTCTCGGATCACACTATTTATGTAACTAGATATTATTCAGATCATACTTACTTTATGGATAAGATGTTTTCTGAGGCTGTCAATGATATCGAAGTTTCACAAGATAAGATTGAGGATGCCATTTCAAGTGGTGATGAGATTGAAACCGATGATGAAATTGTTACTCCTATTGATGCTAACACTGCCATTGTTGAAGATAAAGATAATAACGAATTCACTAAAGTTACATTGGATGGTGAAGAGATGCAATTAGATCCTATTAGTGGTGCTGAAGCTGCTGATTTAATGGAGGATATCGAAGTTGAGGATACTGATGAGGATTTAGATGAGAAGGAATATTCAGAGGTTTACTTTGACGATGATTATGATGAGCGTTATTATTCAGACTATGATTATGAAGGTCCAGAAGTTTACTGTGATGAAACTGAGACCAAGTATTTCTCAGAGGATGAAGAAATGACTGAATATATGGCTAAGTTATTCTCTGATGAAGCTGATAGTGACGTTGAAGATATCGCCGATGCTATTGAAAGTGGTGAAGAGATTGAGGTTGATGGTGAGATTATAACTCCTGTTGATTCAAATTCAGCTATTATTGAGGATAAGATTAATCATGAGTTTACCCGTGCTGTCATGGATATAGATGGTACTGTTGAAGTTAACCCAATGCCTTCAGAAATTGCAGTTGATATCTTAGAAGATGTTGACATTGAAGATGTTGATGATGATTTAGATGAGAAAGAGTATTCAGATAGTGGAATCTATTGTGATGAAACTGAAACTAAGTATTTCTCAGAAGATGAGGAAATGACTGAATACATGTGTAGATTATTCTCAGATGAAGCCGATAGTAATGAAGAGGATATTGCTGATGCTATTGAGAGTGGTGAAGAGATTGAAGTTGATGGTGAGATTATAACTCCTGTTGATGCTAACACAGCTATTATTGAAGACAAGGAAAATAATGAATTCACCAAAGCTACTTTAGATGAGGATGGAGATGTTGAAGTAAGTCCTATGCCTGCTGAAGATGCCAAGAGTATGTTAGAAGATGTTGCTGTTGAGGATACCAATGAGGATTTAGAGAAAAACTACAGCTATTATGAAGATCCTGTATTAGATAAATTCTTTGCAGATGCTGTTGGTGTTCCTGGTCAGCAAGTTGAACCTGAAGTAATTCCTGCAGTTGTTGATCCTACTACTGGTCAATTAGTACCTGTAGAACAAATGCAACAGGGTCAAGAACAACCTCAATTAAGTGTAGAAGCTATTGAAGATAAAGCTTTAGCCGCTATCCAATCAATTCAGGCTGTAGCTGCTGAAGGTGAAGCTCAAATCTTAAATGCTAAAGCCGCTCCTTCACAAGAACAGATGCAAAACCTCCAAGAAGCTCAATTCTCAGATGTTGATGATGACTATGAAGATGAAAGATTCTTTAGTGAATCAGAAGATACATTAGTTTCTTGGTTATCAGGAAATATTTAATTTGATTTAATAAAAATAATATTGATAACAGATAAGAGATTTAGATTGACAATATAAACATTCTAGATTTCTTATCTGTATTTAACCATAAAATAACTTAATTAATTATATGAATACACAATATTTAAAAATGATGCAGACTCCAGCTATGATGGATGCTCTCATTAATAGTTCAGTATCTGTTGAAGATGCTAACCTTCGTTCACGCGAATATGCTAAGATGTTCTCAAGAAATGAAGATATGAAGGACATCTTTGGTTTAGGTAATGGTACCAATTTATTGCAAAAGACCTTCTCTGGTTATGCCGAGACTCCACTTTTGAGCACTCAGTATTTTAATGCTTCAGTTGCTTCTTATGTTAGCTCTTTTGCTGGTTATATGAGTATTGAAAGAGATTTTGATCAACCTAATGGATTATTCTATTGGTTTGACGTTCTTGGTGTTAGTGATATGAGAAGTGTTATCCCGAACTTAGGTCCTGATAACTACCAAGATATTAATACCATGGGTGGTTTTGAGTTTTCTGTAACTCCTAACGCTGGACAAACCCAATATTCTCAGCTTGTCATTGGTCGTAAGCTTATTCCTGGTACTATAAGAGTTAAGATTGTTGATGTTGATACTAGCACTGCTCCTGCAACCACTAATAAGTTTGAATTAATTGATAATGGACAAGGTGTTTTGATGTCTATTCCTGGTGTTCTTACTGCTGGTACTATTAATTATCTTAGTGGTAGAGTTGATTTTACATTAACTAATGCTTCCGTTGCTGGTAATGGTTCTTCTATTACTATTATTGGTAAGGAAGATGTAACTGGTACTCCTTGCAATACTAATGGTGCTAATAATTCTCACGCTAATGATAAGAGATTTATTGCTAAGATGCAACAGATTGGATTAAGCACTGTTCCTGATATGTTAGTTGCTGAGTATAATATCGCCGCTTTAGGTGCTATGAAGAAAGCTACTGGTGCTGATATGGCTACTTTCTTATTTGGTAAGCTTCGTGAGATCTATACCAAGGCCATTAACTATAAGCTTGTTTCTACTTTGGAAGAGGGTTATGTTGGTGATACTTTGGATGACCTCGATTTAAGCATAAATAATATGTCTCTTGCTAATAAGTTCCATGATTATCGTTCAAGAGTTGACTTGTTCGACGCTTACTTAATCAATGTTGAAACTGTATTAGCTAACAAGGCTGTTAAAGGTGTTGATGTTACTTGCTATGTTGCTGGTCCTCAAGCTTGTAACCAATTCCAAAAGGGTGGAATTATCGGTAAATGGCAAAGAAATACCAAGATGACTTATATCAGCGATTTACTTGGTTGGTATGATGGTATTCCGGTATTAAGAAGCACTGATATTGTAGAGCCTCTTGATCAGCATAATAATCCTAAAGGTACTTTCTATGCTATTCATAAGACTAAGGATGGTCAAATGGCTCCTTTAGCTCGTGGTATCTATATGCCTTTAACTGATACTCCTACTATCGGTAACTACAACAATCCTACTCAAATGGCTTCAGGTATTTACTATCAGGAAGGTACTAAGTATATGGCTCAAGAATTAGTCCAGAAAGTTGAATTTAGCATGGGACTCTAATTCTAAATAAAGAAAATATTCTAGGGATTTGAGATATAGTCCCCTAAAGATAAAGAATAATTAAAGATAAGGAAGGGTTTATATTAACTTTGAAAAATAAGATTAGTATAAATTCCTTCCTTTTCTTATTAAAACTATAAAATATGGGGATGAAGTTAAAAAGAAAGTTATTTTTCTTCGGTTTGGGAAATATTAGAACTGGACTTAGTCAGACATATAAAGGACTAACTGATTTATCCCTTAGAAGAGGAAACGTTCAACACATGACTGGAGCACAAAGAAGAGCTTCTGTAATGAGTGGAATGAAAAATTTAGCAAAAGGTGGAATTAAATTTACAGCGGGGGTTGGTGGAACAGCCCTTTTAGCTAGTGGATTAGCTATTAAAGGAATTCATGATGCAGCAACGGACGGTTAAAGATAAAAAACTATGTTAGTAATTAAAAGAAAACAATACAGCAGATCTTCTTATAGATCTACTAAACAAACCTTAAGAATAAAAAGGTTTAGTGTTATGAGGGAAGAAGAGAAGCTATATGCAGTCATAAGAGTTCCTACCAGTTTAGTAAGAGGTCCTAGATTTCAAATGCCCTCTATTAATCTTCGTCCTAAAATAAATAATGTAAGAACTAGAGTAAATACTGGTCTTACTAATTTTGGAAATAGTGTAAGAAGTAAAGTTGGAATTGGATTAAGTGGATTTGGAAATAGAATTAGTAGTAATTTTAATAATCTAAAAAGTAATATTGGAACAAGATTTACTAACTTTGGAAATAAGATAGGAACTGAATTTACTAATCTAAGAAGTAAGGTTGGAAATGGTCTTACTAATTTTGGGAGTAAAGTAAATGGAGGTTTTAATAATTTTAAGGATACATTATCTGCGAAATTTATTAGATCTACTGGTGGTATAAATAAAGTACAAAAACCACAAATAAGTACTGCAAAACCAACTACAACAGATATTTCACGAGTAATTGGTGTTAAGCCTATATCCCAAAATTTAATTACAAATCCAAATATAACTACACAAAATCAAAATATTCTTAATAATCTAAATAAATCACAAAATACTATTACTGTTCCTAGAAAATATAATCCTTCTGCAGATCCTAAAATGTACCATAAAGACCCAACATTAACAAGAGCTAGAGATTTATCTTCAAATCATGCTAGAGGACAGGCATATTATGATAGTGTATTTAAAGAGACTGGTGCTAATGCTAATTCTACATATAATATAACAACATCCAGAAAAGACTTGATGAACCAAATGAAACCAGCTACACCTCAAACTACTACAACTACAACTAATAAACCTCAAGGAATAGTAGATAATAAGACAGTAGGGTTTAATGAGGCTAAATCTAAATTACCACAACAACCTACAACATCTAATTCAATAGAAAAGAATATAGATGAGTTTGTAAATATGGATAAGGGAAATATGAAAGTAGAGACTCCTAAACAACCAGCAGAAAAACCGTTTGAAATTACAGGATTAGCAGAACAACAACCGAAACCACAAACTACAAGTCCAACAGTTGAAAGTACTGGGGAAAAGAAGTATAAAATAGCAAGAGTTGGAAAGGATGAAAAAGGAAATTTAAAGATAGAACAACCAAGTAAAACAACAGTTAATCCTCCGGTTGAGAATACTAATCCAAATCCTCAAACATCAACTCCTGCTGAACAACCAAAGCCTGAGGTAAAACCAGAAAACAAACCTGATAATCCCCCACAAAATCCAGAAAATCCAACTACAACAACTGATCCGAATAAAAAGAAGGAAGATGAAAAGTTTAAATTAGGTTGGAAAGGTAAAGCTGCATTAGGTCTTGGAGGATTGGGTTTAGCTACTTACGGTGCTGGTAAATTAGTAAAGAATGTTTTAGATGACGATGATTAAAACTAGATAATTATGGGAACGTTTATATTAAAAAGGAAATATTTTGCTGATAGTGAAAATAACTCAGGAAGTAATTTAGGAAAAATAGCTTTAGGAACAGGAATTGCTGCTGCTGGTGCCTTTGCTGCTGGAAGAAGAGGGTTATTAGGAAAGAATATTGCTAAATCTACTAATGTTGCTTGGGGTAAATTAGGAAATACTTTAGGAAATGTTAATATGGTAGAAAATGCTGCTAGTAGATATCGTAAACATGGATTAGGTTTAGAAGCTAATAAACAAACTCTAAAAAGTTGGAAAGAACGAGGCGGTGGTTATGATAAATTTATTAGTAAAGTTGGTGCTGATGATTTAATTCTTAATAACCAGATTAAAAATACAGAGGCTATTGAAAAGTGGAAACAAACTCACCCAACTCAACAAGCTACACAACAATAAATAACGTAATATGACAAACGAGATAATTTATGATGGATTAGTATTAAAAACTTCTTGTAGGTATTTTGATGTAAAGGTTGGAAATACAGATTCATTAGTAGAAGATAGTACTAGATCTCTAATGACTCTTACATTTAGGCCAGGAAGTACAAATGAGTCTATATCTAAATTTCTCGGCATAAAAAAGGTAGGGGCAACACAAGAATTATATGCTACATCAGGACCTAAGGTGATAAAAAATACAACAGTTACTTTAAATGGGTTAAAATTAAAGAAATTAACAACAGATAATCACATAGTTAATATAGTTTGTGTAAATGATTCAGAGTCAAGAGTTGTTCAAACTTATAACTATACTACAATAGTTGTTAATGTAAATGATAGATGTAATCAAGATTTTGTTAATTTCTTATTTTATTCTGGTAATTTATTATATTTAAAACCTGTTGGACCTAAACCTAAGTGTTGGAATTTTTATAATTTTCCTAAGATTAATATAAAGGATAAAGATTTAAATTTAACTTCTGAGTCTGATTTTATATATACATTAAGAAGAAGTTATAATGATTATGTTATCAGAGCTATAGATTATCAAGATCAATTTATATTAGAGTTGAGACGTATTCTTGATGATTATGGTATTGAATTAGTAAGATGGAATAAAGAAACTACATTAAAAACTACTTCATATATATCTTATGTTTTTTCACAGACACCAACAAGAATACATCATCCAAATTTTAGAGATGAGGAAGATAGATTAATGTCTCATCATTTACCTGTTGATTTTACATTAAGAACTCCTGATATGGTTATGTTTTTTGATTTTAAAAACAAGTATAATAATGTAGATCTATTAACAAATTTCTGTGAATTTAAAACATCTGATAAATATGGAGATAGATGGACTGCTGCTATAAAGTGGGGAGGAATTACAGAAGATTTTAACCATATGTATCAGCAAGATGATAATAGTAATTTCTCATATCAATGTCAATTTAGATGTGAACTTTTCTTTTATGAAGTTTTGGATGACAGATATGAATTTTTAAAAGAAATAATTTACAACATAGAGGCTCAAAATGGAAATAATAATGAAAACGGAAGTAATATTGGAGAAGGAGATGGCATTTGTGGAAGTACTGTTAGGTGATAGTATTACAGTAATTAAGAATAGCTTTGACAATATTAAAATACAATAACTTTATGTTGTACTAGATAATAAAGAGAAATAACCTGAAATATTATGATTGAATTTAGGAAGAAAAAATCCCTTGTTCAGAACTTAATACCTGAAACAGTAGAACATTTAAAGAAAGAAAAGATATCATTTACACCGATTTCAGAGGATGAGGCTGATGAAGTATCTAAAGTTAATTCTAAAGCTATGGTTATCAGATCATTTATTAAGACTGAATATGGTTATTATCAGATACAAGTTCAGGATAAGGAGTTATATAATTACACGCAAAAACTTATTAAGGATATATTCCAAATGAGAATTACTAATATAGATAAAAAGTCTAGAATTGTAACTGCTGAATGTGATTATAAAGGAAGAGTTATAGACTTTATTGAAATACTTGGAATGAATCCTAAATATAATTTATCTATAGTAGTATGATTGAATTTAGACAGAAAATATTTTCAGAGTATGATGCAATGAGAAGTTTATATGTAGAACTTATGAAATACTCTGATAAAAATAAATTTGGTATAATAGATCAAAGTTCTTTAATACCAATTTTAAAAGGAAATAATGTTGTTATAGAAAGATTTGTTATTTCTACAAGACCATTTACTAGAAAACAAAAATATAGAATGTATTTAAAGATTGGTGCTAGAGCTAAAATGCCTGATGATGTTAAATTACCAAATAAAGTATATGATGAAAGATTATTAGGTATGCAGTTAAACTTAAGTGGTTCTTTCTTTGGTGATCCTAGAGAAAAGAAACAAAGTGATACAACAGAGAATGCATATGTAAAAGATGGTGTATCATTTAAACAAAAAGTATTTGGAAATAATCCACCACCAAATGTAACAGCTAATATTAGTCCTTATATTAATATTACAAAAGAGGTAGAGGAAATTTTAGGAGAAGCTGTTGAATATGATAAAAAGTCAAGATCATTAGTTTTAGAATTTAACTCTATACAAGATGCCATTAAAGCTTTAAACATTCTTCCATTTGGTATTAATTATAAAATATATTTATTATCATGATGAAAATAAAAAGATTCTCAGTTTATCAAAAAACGATAAATACTTCTGGTCGTATTGCTGGATTTAATAGTAAGAGAAAATATGATGAAGATTTTGATAGACTTTCTAGGGGATCTGTTAAGAGAGAGCTATCAGGAAATCAATTAAATGAAGAGTTAAGAAAATTGAATACTGAACTTAATGAAGGGAGAAGAGGAAAATGGCAAGATACGTAATAAAAAGAAAAACATATTCTGCAATAGGAAATACTTTAGGTGGTGTAACAAATGCAGTAGGGGGAGCTATGAATTCTTCTCTTGGTCGTCTTGGTGGAGGGCTTTTAGGTTGGAGAGCTGGTAGAACTTTTGGAAATATGTTATCTGCTGCTGGAGTTCCCTTTGGTGGTTTAATAGGAAGAGTTGGAGGATTTCTTGCTGGAAAATCTATTATGTCTGGATTAGGTAAAGGTTTGAAGAATACTGGGCAAAATATGATGTACAGATAAAATAGTAGGAGGATTTTATTTATGATTAGATTTAGACAGAAAGAGTTTGTTGGTGCTATGGCTCTTATTGGTGGTCCTATTGGTTTAACAGCTACTATTGCGGGTACAGGTATTTCTGCTGCTCAAGGAAAAAAAGCTAATAGAATAGCTCAAGAACAAGGAGAACAAGCTGCTGCAGAACAAGCTAGGGCCAATAGAGAAATGGAGAGAATAGCTAAACAACAAGCAGCTGATCAAAAAAGAGCTTTAAAACAGATGGCCAGACAACAGAATCCTACTATAGTTCCGATGATGGATACTATTAATACTCTTAATAATCAACCTCTTATGTCAAGTGCTTTAGATTATCCTCAACAAACATCCTATTCAAATACTTCAGTTTTATCTAATTTATCTCAGAAATCATTTGCTAAAGTTAATTTAAAAAACTTAGGTCAGACTTCTTATGATATTATTAAATCATTGAGAGGTACAAAAAGTAAAGTTGTTGGAAAAAATACTGGAATTTTAACTAGTGACTGGCTTAGGGGTGGTTTAGCTATGGGAGCTGGTATGACTGGAATGAGTTATTTAGTTGATAAAGGTATTCAATTAGATAGAAAGAGATCCGGAATGCCAGAGTTAGAACAAAAAGAAGTTACTGAGAAAGAAAAGAAAAAGAAAACAAGGGGATTAATTACTACTGGTATTGGAGCTGCTGGATTAGTTGCTGGTGGAATTGCTGCTAAGAGAGGTGCTTTAGGAAGTAGTTGGCAAAATTGGGCTAATAAAAATCTTACTAAACAATCACTTCTTAATAGAGCTAAAGCAGAACCTAGGAAAATGGGTAAAGCTTTAAAAGAGAATGCATTTAATACAGGTTCATTATTATTTGGTGGTGCACTCGCTCTTCCTCCTATTATGCAACATATATCAGAAAAGAAAGCATATAAAGAGCAGATTAAAGATCAACAAGAAAACCAAAAAACTTATTCTGAAGATGATAAAGAGAATAAGAAAGGTGGTTTATTAAAAAAGGCTGCTATAGGAACTGCTCTAGCCGCTGGAACAATAGCTGCTGGAAGAAGAGGTTATTTAGATTTCAGAGGTGGCGGTCAAGTTCAACAGATTACAAATAATTTAATAGCTAGAACTGGTAAAGTATTTAAGAATCAAAGATTACAGGATATAGGAACAAGAGGATGGGCTGAAGGATCTGCTAAAGAAAAAGCTAGAATTGATATTGCTAATAAAGCCAAAGCTGCAAAAGAAGCTGGAAATAAGATTGGATTTTTTGAACAGAGAAGACAGGCAATAGAGCAATATAAGAATAATCCTAATATTGTAGGTAAATATGAACAAAACTATAAGAAAAGAGTATTACCTAGAGAGAGTAAAGCTGTATATGCTGTTAAACATCCATTGAGGTCTATATTATCTGCAGCCGATAGAGTTACTAGATTTGATTTTAGTGGTAAAGATAGTGGAGAAAAAAGTGCTAACCAAATAGTAAAAAATCTTAAAAAGCAGGGACAAGCTAGTGGAAATGAAGGTACACAAAAATTAGCAGATTTCTTAGAAAAACATAAAACTGCTGCTGTTGCTGGTTCTTTAGGTGTTGGAACTTTATTATTTAAGCCGTTCAATTGGGGAGATAAGTTAGTAAGAGGTGGAACTAAACTAGTAGATAAGAATTCCTTTGCTTATGAGAATAGAAATCAAGAAGAAGTGCAATAATTATGGGAACTATATATTTAAAAAGAAAATTATATACTCAGTGGGATGAAACAGATAATTTAAAAAGAATGAAAGATTCTGATATCCTAGCTGAGAAAAAGAAAAAAGGACCTGGATATGGTTCTGTGCTTTCTTCAGCTGCTGGAGGTGCTATTGCTGGTGCTACTACAGGTGCTATTGCTTTAGGACTTCATAGAGGAATAAAGAATAAGAGTTTGGCTGGAGCTGCTAGTGGTCTTAAGAGTGGTGGAAAATATGGAGCTTTAATAGGTGGTACTCTTATGGCGGCTGGTGCATTAAAGAGGAAGAATAAAGCTGATCAAGAGAATAAGTTTTATAATGATAGACTTGAATATGCACAACACCAAGCTTTAAGAAGAGAACATGCAGACTGGAGATCTAATATGACACAAAGAGAAGGTTATTCTTATTAATGAAATTAATAATATTAACAAATATGATAAAATTTAGACAGAAACTATTTGGAAAATCTGCTAAAAAAGTTATTCAGGTTGTTAAGAAATCTTTTGAAGATAATCCAGTAGGTTTAACTTTAACGACTATAGGAACTGCTGGAACTGGAGTTAATATAGCTATAAATACAAAAAGAAAAAATAATGAAAATAAATTTTATGATAAACAAATAAAATCTACTAAAAAACTTACTAAATCTTTGAATAAAATATATGAAAATAATGATGATGTATTAAGTAGTTTAAAAGAATATCATAAAGAACATACAAAAACTCCACCTAAAGATCCTACGTCAGATTATATTGATGCTATTATAGGTAGTAATAAATCATATAAATTAAAAAGAAATACAAAATGATAGAATTTAGACAGAAAAAGTTTAGTTTACTATCTAGTATTATAGGAGGAGCTAGTACTGGGGCTGCAATCGGTACTGTTGGAGCTAGTGTCAGTGGTCCAGATTTTAGAAAAAAAATTACTGGACAGAATGATAAAACAAAAGGTTCATTAATAATGGCCGGTGCTGGAGCTCTTATCGGCGGTGCTTTAGGTGCTTTAAGTTATGCTATTAAAGAAATTAATCTTAAGGTTAATAGAAAGATAACAGTTAATGATAGATTAATGAAAACTGTTGTTGAAAACCTTCTCAAAGATGGGTTTAAAGAAGGAAAAGATTTTACTAGAGACCCTAAAATAGCAGATCAATTGAGAACTAAGGTATGTATAGTAATGTCAAGGATTTCAGATGACTTAAGAATATTAATTAATACAGTTTCAGATAGTAAATTAAAAATGACTACAGATGAAGTAATAAAGAGAATTCCTAATGTATCTGTAGTAAATACGAAGTTAACAGATAAATATAATGATATAACAATTTCTACGATATCAGATTCTTCGGCTGATGCTAGTTTAGTTACTGGAATAGCTGAACACTTCATTCACTCAAAGTATCCTGTATATCTTGTTGAAGTTGGATAATTAAATAAAATAATAATAAAATATGGCACAATGGAAAGAAACTCTTGAACCGTATATCAAAGTTCATGAGGAAATAAAAACTACTACGCTTAATCCTACCGCTGGTGAGGATTTGATAATTGGTGTTGCTTTAATTTCTGATGCTGGTCCTGCTACTCCTACTTTAATTACAAGTCAGAGTGATTTTATTAAGACTTATGCTTCACAGGATATTACTAAGGACTACATCGAATCATTAAATGGTTTGTATTTAGGAAGTGATAAAACTATTGCTGCTACTATGTGGTCAAATGCTTATAGACTTGCTGGATCAAATACTATGTTGGTAGTTAGAGCATCAAAAGCCAATGATATATATTTTACAAAACCATTAAGCACTGATACAACTAATCACAATGTTTATGTCTTAAGAGATGGTGAATTATTAAAGAAAGTTCCATCTTTTAAAATTGTTAAAGATCAGAGACTTGACAATGCTGAGATTGAACCCGGAAATGGCTGGTCTATTTCAATTAATGGTGTTGGTGTTATAGGTAATAGAACTACTGATGATGGAGCTCAATATGATTATTTTGTTAATAATCTTTCTGATTTAGTAGACGTTCTTAATGATACATCTAAATTCTTCTCTCCTTCTTATAAATTCTATGAAGATGCTAAAGGAGAAGATGAAATAGATATTGATTTAGATAGTTCTGAGGCTGATAAAGGAAAAGTCAGTTCTGTAATTTTCGAAGAGGTTTATTTAGGTGCTGACATTTTAGATATGGATGATCCTAGAGTTGTTCCAGGTTATGGTATGACTTATTTGGTTACTTGTGAACCTGATTGGACTATTGAAAATCAAAACCAGCATACAATTCGACTTAATGGTTCTGTTTACAGTGGATTTGTAGCTGATCCTTATTACGCTACTAATGTATTTAATTCAGCTACTAATTTAAGAGTAAGAATTCGTAGATTTAATCATGATGCTGTTGTCTCTAAGGAATTATCAGACTCAGAAAAAACCTCATTAACAGCTACCGGTCCATCTCAATATATTGTTTTAGATGATATTTTAAAGACTTTCACTAAGGATGGAACTGAGGAACCATCTGAAAATATACTCTATAGAGATTTTTATGAAGTTGCTGTTGTAGATCCAAGTGTTAATGATATAGTATCTTTCTTCACTATTGGTAACATTTTGGGTAGAGGTGATATGGAAGTTTCTGAATTGAATAATTTACTTAATATGGTCCAATTCACTCTTCCAGATGATATGCATGATTTAGGTTTGAATTACTATAATTATGGTAAGGATGATTATAGATGGAGAAAAGCTAAACCAGAAGAGTGTTTTTTATGGAATGATGCTACTCAAGAACAAATAACTGCTGCTAGTAGCTACATAGAAGTTGATGAACTTCCTAACATTAGTTTTTCTAGTATTCCAGAAATTTATAGCGAAGATAATCCTAACAATATCTATAAAGTTCCGAAACCTGGTGGAGAAGTTACTTATTATATTTATAGAGGTAGTTGGGCACGTATACCTAGACCTTCTGGGGAATATACTGGAAATACATATGATACATTAGAGCTTCTTGAACAAAATGAGGCTGAAGAAGATGGAACTGTTGCTAGAACAGCTACTTATAGTTACTATATATATAATGGCAGTGATTGGGAACAATTAGAATCAATACCAACAAACTTTAATGGAGAAACATTTGATTCATGGGAAGCATTAAGACAATATTATTCAGATCCTGAACATACTCCAATATCAGGAGAAGAAGCTAGGGTAGTTATTTCTTATACTTACTATCAATATGGTAACATTCAGTGGAATCAAATGTCTGAAGTACCAGGATCTGTTGATCATCAATTTACTTCACTTGATGAACTTAATGGAGTTGCTAATCCAGAAATCTATGAGAAAGCTGAAGTAAATACTATTGAATATGATTATAAGATTTGCGTTACGAATCCTAAGACTGCCAATCCTGTAGCGACTGTGACTGAATTAGAGAGCTGTCCTGAACTTATTGATCCAACTGATCCAGATGAATTAGCATCTCATGAAGGAGAAATTCGTCTTGTAATTGACACTAATACATATTACATCTTCTTTAGAAATGGTTGTGATACTTTATATGCAAATTTAACTATAGATCCCCTTGATTATGAGATTTTAAAGATTAGTGATACAGATCTTAAGAGGGCTTTAGACCAGATTGCTTTGGATGAGGTTTATACTACTGAAGGTTTATCAGATTTAGGAAATACTGAACCTAGTTACCAGAGTTATATGGCTAATATGGCTATAAATCTTAATTATTTCTATCCTATTTCTACCTTGAATAGTACTAATTACATGACTATTGGAAACGGTGCTACTAAGATTTCTCAAGATTCTTATAAACTTTATATGAGTTCTCCTTGGGATATTGATACCGGAACTTTAGGATGGAAATATTATGCTTCTCCTAGTGTATTATATTGGGAGTCTGTTGCAAGAAATAGAAGAAATAACAACGAGTTTGCTTCTATTATTGGACAGAGCAATGGTATAATGCAGTATCAAAGACCTGTTGTTGAGTTTAATAAGAGAAGTCGTCAGTTATTGTTATCTAAGAGAGTTAATACAGTTCTTTGGAATGTTGCTACTCAGGCTTGGAACATGAATGATTGCTATACTAAACAAAACGAAAATAATATTATGGGTGAAGACGGTAACTCAAGATTAGGTATTCGTATTTGTAAAGCTATGCCTACTTTATTAAGACAGTTTATTGGTAAGAAAATTACTGAAAAGCTTTGTGAGGATGTAAAAGCTGTTATTAGATACTTCTTCACTACTACTATTTTACCAATGAATTATACTGTTGAAAGTTATAATATTATTTGTAATTATGACGAAGCTTTAGCCAGACAAAACAAGATTAAGGTTGTTGTTCAGGTTAGATTCTCTCGTAGTTTGAAGTTCATCGATGTCTATGCCGAATATTATGATGTTGGTATGGAATTCGAGGAGCCCATTAGATAAAATAAAATATAAAGGGAGATGACTTAATTTAATTTAGGTTATCTCCCTTCTTTAAATTTGATCTTTATGGAAATAACAAAATTAGTAGACCTCAAAGAAAAATTATTTATAAGAAGTACTTTATTATCTATTAGCTCTTTAGATGAAATATTAGGTCTTAATGATTTTTTAACAGCAGATCAAGTAATTTTAGAGATAATAAAAAAAGCACTAAGAGAATTTGAATTAACATGCCCTTTAATTCTAGAAATGAAAATGAATAGAAATCAAATGGGTAATTGTTATATGGAAGGTTGGGGAGAAATCAAATCAAACTTTACCTTATGGCTTGATTGTATTATTGGAGAAGATCAAATTATACTAGTACCAAATAGTTTACCGCAATGGAGAGTTGCTAGTTATTCTTATCCAATGGCTGGCGCTTATACTTTTTTTACTGATTATAAAAGACCTTATGTGTTTATTGCAGATTTACCATCAAGTGAGGAATTTTATGTAAGAGGATTATGTTCTAGACCAATTATTCCAGATTTTAAAGAAGATAAAATGTTTAATGAAGCTTCAAATAAATCTGCTATATATTGGATGAATATAGAAGATGCTGGGGCTAGATCTGTATATTTTGTAGATCTTTGTATGTGTCATTTATTAGATTATATAAGACAGTTAAAAGCTTCTATAACTCTTCCATCTATGAGTGTAGATGTATTAGGGAATGTAGACAGTGCATATCAAGAATTAAGAGCAAGGTGTGACCAATTTGTAGCACAATCAAGTTGGTATGGTGAATTATTAATATAAAATAAATATAATATTATGATTATACTTAGACAAAAAAATTATGCACGAGCTACATTAAGTAGAGGAACTTTTAGAAACAGATTGAAAAGTTTATATCACAACACTGGATCTTATTTAAATAGAAGAATAAGTAGAACAACGGCTATGGCAGTTGGTCATCCGGATATTGCTATAGTTAAAGGAGCTGCTAATACAATTCAACCAGTGGCAGGTTATGCTTTAGCAAAACAGACTGGAAATCCTATGTGGAATTCTTTAGGTGCTGCACCAACTTCATATCTTTATATTCCATTTTCTAAAAAATTAGCTAGTAAAGTACCAATAGGAAAAGGAAGAACTTTAGCTGATCTTCAAACTAAGTTGACAAAAAAAATGTATATAAAAACAAAAAATGCTTTAGATAAACATGGGATTAACGAAAGTATGAAAAATTTAGATACTACTACTGTTGGTAAAGAATTAGCTAAAGTTTACAAGACTGGTGAAAAAACTGTTAAAGGAGTAGAAAATATAATAAAAACTGTACCAGAGACTATAGATATTAATAGTGCGCCTATTGGAAATTTAAGTAGGAGACCCGTTTTAGCATAATAATAATATAAATAAAACTATGATTATATTAAGACAAAAGAAATTTAGCTATGGAAGAATGGAAGTTGCTAGAGTTAAAGAAATGGTTAAAAACGGACGAATAAAAACAAACCAAGCAGCAATACAAAGTTTAGATAGAAAATCTCGTGCAACAATTGAAAGAAAGAAAAGAGGTGCAGTTAAATTTGCTGTTGATACTATTAATAATCCTTTTTCAGTAGTAAAAACAGTTGTTGAGAATCCCGTTGAATCAGTTCTTACTTCTCCTGTCGTTCCTGGTGGAGTATTAGCAGTTCCAGCAGTAAATAAATTTAAACCATATAGAAAAGCTGCGGATAAGTTTAGTGGTTTAGTAAAAAAAATTCCAGGTTTTAGAAAAGTTACTGAAAGTAAAGGGTTAAATATTCTTAAAAATCCGTATGAAAAAGTTAAAAAACCAAAAAAAAATGATTAAATTTAGACAGAAAGATTTTACAATACCTGAAGGACATTATACTGGACCTAAGGATATGGATAAATTACCTGGAACAATAGAAATTATAGGTAAATCTGCTTTAGGTGGTGCTATTATTGGAGGAATTGTTGGAAAAATAGACAAAGACTCAACAGTTTTTAATGGTGCTAAGAAAGGAGCTGGTATAGGAACTCTAGCTGGTATTGGATTAAAAATATTAACTAACTACGTACATAAGCCGATGTCAAAAGTTAAATTCCAAGATGTTGATAAGGTGATAAGAAGAGAGTTTGGAATTTATAGAGCAGCTTCTTTGACTATTGGTGATTCAGTGGATAAAAGAGCAAGTTTTGATGAGAAATTTAGTATTAATGATAGAAATGTATCTAATTATAAACTAATTTTCTGTATTCAAAATAATAAGGTGACGATGTATACTTTTGGAATGACCTCTGATGAAATAGATAAGTGTTCAAAGATATTGGACTATTATTGTAAAAAGTATTTTGGAATGGAATATCACTCAAGTTTATTAAATCAAAAAATGAATTCTTATAGTGTTGATATTACATTTACAAACGTTCAGGTCATTTCAAACTTTATAATGGAAATGAGTAATGAACTGCAGACTAAGATTGATTTATTAGATAGCAATGCCATTGTTGGTGATAGATTAAAGGAGGCTGCTGGTTCTGATGATAATGAAGGAGAAGAACGAAATTTTAGTGTAGCAGCGATTAACAAGTATGATCTCTTTAAAATATTAGGAAAATCGATAGCATTCCCAAATAAATATATTAAACAAAAAGGAAATTTTAAAGAATCTTTATCATTAACATTATTAGGATTGCTTGTTAATTCTGCTGCTAAATTAAAAACTGATGAATTATCTATGTCTAATATACCAATGCCAAGAGAAAATTTTAGCAATGTATATTTAGAGCAAACATTAAAAAAGTTACATTATATAGAAAGATTTAATTATACTGTTAGAGAAAAAAACTCAGAAGCTAATATGTCTATGGTTAATGGTCTTTTTATAGTAACTGCTAATAAAGGGGATGCAAGTAAAGAAATAGATAAGAAGTATTGGGAGAGTTTAAAAACAAAAATAAATAGGTCTGAAGATAATAATGTAGTTGTTTACACTTATAGTATTCAATCTAGACAGGAATTTGAATTTCTCTTAAAGAAACTTATGTCAACAAAAATCACCTTCAATATATACGAAAAATGATTATATTAAGAACTAAGATATTTTCAAAGCGAGATATTATGATAAAAAATATAACATCGAGATTGGATAGGGAGGGTTTAGAAGATTACGAAGTTTCATCAAAAATTCCTAATGATGTAATTAGTATAAATTCAGATCTCTCAAACGTAGTGATATATATTCCTTTAGAGTACGAATATTCTCAGTATGAAATAGATAACTTTATAAGATCTATTGCTCCTTTTGTAAGAACTGAGACTACTTTGGAAGATAGGAATATATTTGTTATGAAACTATCTGGTAAATTAACAGAATCACAATATTATAGACTCATTAAAGAGATTATAAAAGAAGAAGAGTTTTGTACAATAATTAACGACGAGGAGGATTAAAATTATGGCAAATCAGGAAAATATGGCATCTAGAAACTTAGAAAAAGCCAACAAATTTTATTCTATTGGTATGAAGAATATAAAAATGTTAATGGCTTTGACAGGTACAGATTTTGTTGTATTAAGGCCAAAAGACAATTCAAAATGGAAAAATGTTTTTGGAGGAACATATTCTTCTGATAGTACCTTAGAAAATGACTATGACCAATTCACCACTAGACTTATAGTAAATATGAATGAGTTTAAGGATGTTTGGAATAGGAATAGAGATACTTTAGAGTCTTATTCTCCTGACGGTTCTCTAGAGGTTGGCGATGAGTTACAATATACTAGAGATAATATAACTTATAGATTTAAAATATCTATGAAACAGGGATATTCAGAAGCAGCGGGCGTATTATTTGTATACACCTTATCAAGTATTATAGAAACTATTAGCTCATGAACGAAGATAAAATACTTAGACAAAATAAACTACCAGGCTGTGAAAGATTAACAAAGCCTGAAGAAATAGCTGCCCTTTCTAAATATCTCAAAAAAATAAAAGAAACCTATGATGAACACACTGAGTTAGAAAGGGACATTTTAGAAGTACCAGGAAAAACGACAGGATCAATAGTAGAAATAAATGAACTAAGTACTGAATCTATAAAACTTAAAACAAATAATAATATATCAGGTTTAAAAGAAGATTCTATAAAACTAAAAATAACAGGTGATGTAAATAGCTTAAATGAATATATAGATACACTAAAAGATAGTAGGGAAACCAACTTAAGTGAATATAGAGAAGATATATCTGATACAAGAAAAAATAGTTTAAGTGATTATAGAGAGAATATATCTGATATTAGGGAAACTAATTTAAGTGATTATAGAGAAGATATTTCTGATACAAGGGAAAATAACTTAAGTGAATATAGAGAAGATATATCTGATACAAGAAAAAATAGTTTAAGTGATT